>Ga0209619_10000360_pt1 | contig 31573 bp, 32 predicted proteins | sample Rifsed16ft3_FD_184011 | JGI IMG/M metagenome (GOLD analysis project Ga0209619, IMG submission 184011) | Soil microbial communities from Rifle, Colorado, USA - sediment 16ft 3 (version 2) | ecosystem: Environmental > Terrestrial > Deep subsurface > Rock core/Sediment | place: Rifle, Colorado... | reverse complement strand
CGAAGTTACTCCGCTTGATGTGAATGATCCATTCTTCAAATCGCAAGCAGTTGATATGAGTGACCCACGATTGTCAACTAAGGTTGATGAGATTCTCTACGGTAAGAAGGCCAAGCGTTGAAGGTTTTCGTTGACACGAGTGGCCTTGTTGCCAGATACAACTCTAGGGACGAGCATCATGATGAGGCAATGGATTACCTGCAGAGGATCGAATCAGGAGAGGCGGACGTGAGAAAACTATACACTTCGGATTACGTAATCGATGAAACGATTACCACAATCTTCGCCAGGACCACATCTTTTGAAGTCGCGAAGAAATGCGGGGAAGCCATCATCACATCGAAAGCCATAGAACGCCTACCCATAGACGAGCAAACTTTCAGGCAAGCATGGGAATTCTTCAAAGCGCGAGGAGAAATCGGCCTGAGCTTCACGGATGCGACCTCCATAGTTCTCATCAGAAAGAAAGGGATCGATGCAGTTTTCACCTTCGACAGCCACTTTGCCAAAATGGGAACACCTATGGTTCCATGAAAACTCCAGCAGTAGGCAATGCAGCTTACCAAGGAGTGGAACATGCAACGTATACGGGGCTCTGAGTCTGCAACGACCAGAAGTGACATCACGGCTTGAACGGATGGTGGGCCGGACCGGATTTGAACCGGCGACCTTTGCCGTGTAAGGGCAACGTTCAGGCCAGAGATTTCCTCTTCTAACCAGGCTGAACTACCGGCCCACTGGTTTCGCCAGTTCTCGCTGGCTGTTTAATCTGCTTGTTGCTTTGGGTCCGAAAATTGGGCGTTGAATCCAAAATAAACATGCTGAGTGTCCCTGTACACTTCTGGCGTATGGAAAGCATCGAGGGAACCATTTTATACGATTCCCCCGGTAGACCGGGCGGGGCCATACTTGGGCGCAAGAGAACTGGTCGTCTACATTGATGGGGAATGGCTCCCCAAATCACGAGCGTCAGTTTCCGTTTACGATCACGGTTTGCTCTACGGTGATGGAGTCTTCGAAGGCATTCGCGTTTACAACGGCGTGATCTTCCGATTCAAAGAGCACTTGGATCGTTTGTATAGTTCAGCGAAATCGATCAAACTCCAAATCCCGCTCTCACCTGAAGAAATGACGAAGGTCGTTGTCGAGACGCTGAAGCGCAATGGTTTGAAGGATGCCTACATTCGCCTTGTTGTCACGAGGGGGGTAGGCGATTTAGGTGTGGATCCAAGAAAGTGCAGAAAGGCGTCAGTATTTGTGATTACCGAATATGTTGACCTGACTTATGGGACGATCATGAAACAGAAGGGAATCTCAGCAATTATATCCTCTGTCCGTCGAGACGCGGTTGACGCCACGACACACGAAATAAAGTCACTCAACTACCTCAATAGCGTACTCGCAAAGCTAGAGGCTGTGGACGCTGGCGCGGACGACGCGCTAATGCTTAACAGGAACGGCTGCGTCGCCGAAGCCACTACAACGAACCTTTTCATCGTAAAGGACGAAGAAGTCTTTACGCCGCCATCATCGGCCGGCATCCTTCCTGGTGTGACAAGAAAACGGACCATTAAACTGGTTCGAGAACTCGGGTACAACATGTACACGAAGGAACTTACTCCCTATGATGTTACGAACGCAGACGAGGCTTTCTTGACCGGAACGTTGGCGGAGATCGTTCCTCTGGTGAAAGTCAGGGGGATCGAAATAGGCGACGGCAGACCCGGCCCGATAACGCGAAAGATCATGGAGGCTTTCGTCAAAATACGGTCGGACCCACGGGACGGCCTTCCGATCTATCAAGAAGCAGCGAGAATCATCAGTCGTAAGTGACCCCTAGCCGCAGTCAGGCTGAGTCACAATAGCTGAGACTTCCCGCGTTCAAGCTGCTCTCCATATTTTCACATAAGCCATGATAAGAATGATGATTATTGGAACGCCTATGTTGAATTCAGGCGAACCGAGAATTCCAATTTCTCTGTTGAGAGCGAATTCGAGTAGCTCGTAAGAAGATTCCAGTACGGCGAAGAAGATCAGGACGAGTATGTTTGCAAGTATGGCGACTCGCGGTATCTTTTCTTTAACGTAATGCAAGAGAAACGCGAAGGGCACGATCGCTATGACCGGACCAAGAAAATTCAGCAAAGTCTGGTCAGCAACTGTAAGCGGTTGCGAGGGCTCGACGTGCAAACCGTGGATGTAGTAGTCGGTGATGCCTAACCTCCATGGGACAATGAGCAGCGTCCCGGTCTTGCCGAGCGCAAAGAGCACAACGAGGTGTGCAACCTCATGAACGGCGAGTCCTACAAGCATTAGCACGTAGGACAGAACTACTGTCTGCAACGACGTGCTGAATCGATCCTGCATCCTTAGTACCTCGACGCGTATGCATGTTGCACTGGGTCTAGGCCGCTTTATCTCTTGTTAATCGTTCGGCGAGTCATCGCGTTGATTTGCGCTACACTCGATTGCGATTCTTGTCGACGCGTAGGATGAATGTCCAAGATTGTGGGGCACGTTTATATCCGGTAGAATGGAGGCTATTCATGATAAATGATGAAATTCTCTAGTCTGGTCATCTTCACGCTTGTAGTAGTCCTGCTGGGATCAGCTGGTCAACTAGTGCTTGCTGATTCTACTCAGGTCTCGAACACTGTGAGTCTCTCCCACCTAAGCGTCAAGCTGGCTTATCCATCTGAAGTTCTGCCGAGTCAATCCATCACGATCGATATTCAAGCAACAGCAAGGGACAGCTTTAGACTGAAGAGTCTGGAAGTTCAGGTGTATTTCGCCGACGGGAATAGTCTTCGACAATTGACGACTGCGACCGTTTCCAAGGATCTCTACATGTCTAAAGGAGACCAGATCAACAAAGACATCCAAACCACCGTTCCAGCCGACGCGCCGAGGACATCTTTGATCGCGCTCGTGTCCGAGACCGCAACGATGACTTACTATGACTACTCATACTACTACTATTATCCGCCCTACTACTATCGAAACTACTCATACTACTATGTCTATTACCCATCATACTCGTACAGTTCAGTGACAGACGACGGAATTGCACCGCTGTCGTACATTAAGGCAACAACGCCTGAGTACGTGAGCCTCCAGACTGCATATCAGATGCTTCAGCAAAAATTGGATCAAACACAGGCTGAGAATCAGCAACTAAAGCAGACTCTCGATGCCAGGCAAGCGACTATTAATCAATTGAACTCCGACATCGCGGCCCTCAATCAAAAGTTCACTTCTGCGCAAGGAACGATCACACTCCTAGAAGTCACTTCGATCATACTCGTTGGCATTCTAGTCGCCCTTGCGGTCTACACTTTCAGAGAACGGAACAGGAGAGCTGCAGGGGCAGCTCCCGAACCCAGCCCACCCGCCGCTTAAACAGTGCTATTGAGCGCTGCTACGACTCGTACCAGCGAAACTGCTGCCTTCATCTTCAGGGGCAGCGTTATCAATCGAAATCGGTCCTCCGCAATCCTATCAAGGCCGCAGAGATTCTCGATCACGAAGATACCACTTTCGAAAAGGGCCACATGCACACCCAAGTCCTTCCTTCCTGAACGATCCACGCTTGGCGCATCAACCCCCACTCCCACGACCTTTTTGAATCCAAGATACTCAGCGCCGTTGTCACTCATAGCCGGAAACCCGCTAGAATAATCGTCGCTGCCAGCAGTTCCGTCCCACCCAGTTCGAAGTATAACAATCTCACCCTCTCGAACAGCCAAGCCCGCTGCTTCTTCTGCAGCCTCCAAGTCTTCATCATCGATACTATCTCCCGGCTTCTTGTGGCTCAGATCCAACAAGACCGCATTTGAGATAAAGACATTCAAATCATAATCAGAGAGCATCTTTCCGTTTTTCACCAACCAGCCGGGAGCTTCGATTCGAGTGACCAGAGTGTGATGATTTGCGTCGCTCCATGACAGCAGAGAGCTCTCAGACGACTCGCGTGTGAGATCGATTACCTTCAAGGGACAGGATCCTCACGTCGAGATTGAGAAACTCAGTTAAAGAAGATTGGCAGCCACGTCGGCAGAGGTTCGACAATGCTGGCCTTAGGGCTTGGCTGCTTCTATGTAGTCGTGAAATTCGTAACCTGGTTTTTCAAAGAAGGTCAATCCGAGTCTGGAATAGAGCCTTCTCGCGATGGTTCTACCGATGGTCTTCCCGGCAACGCCAAAAACCTGGTCCAAGCATGATCCAAATTGGCTTGGCCGGTGTGGTATGTCGTTCCTCGCAATGGAGTAGTTCTTCTGGAAGACGAGGTAGGCGGTGTCCTTGACTTTGGTCCCCAAGAGATCGGCCAGACTCTCGTCTACACACTCGAGGAATATTCTGTTGAATTTCTTCTCGTTAGACAATCCGTATCTGTCCAGCACAGCCAGCTCAGGGAATCCTCTGAAGGCGGAATCAGCACGTGCCTCAGAGGACCCATTTCCCATCGATCTTCTTGAGAATGGCTTGGAGAGAGTGAATATAGGCGGATATTAGTCCTAGGAGCGCAGTGTTCAATATCTCTAAACTTTACCTCCATTTTTGCCTCCAATAGGGTTGACTTCGGAAGAATCAAATGTCACCAGAACAAGATCATGGTGAGAAGCCATGACCGATTGCAGAGACGCAGAGCATGCAACCGAAGCCTCAACCCAAGAGAATGTCGAAGAATACTTGGAAGTTCTGAGGATCATGGAGGAGGAGGGCACAACTTCTGGAAGAGTCAGTTCAATTGCAGGGCGGCTGCACATAGCCCAACCCAGCGTCGTCCAGATGTTGCGAAAGCTGTCAAGAGCTGGCTCCGTATCCTACCAGCCCAGACATGGCGCCTCCCTGACAGAAAAGGGGCGGAAGATTGGAACAAGAATCCTACGCAATCATCGAATCATGGAAGCTTTTGTCTACCAGACCGTACGAGTTGATCTTGATGGCAGAATTGGATGCGCCATCGAGCACCACATGACCGATGATTTCACCAACACCCTGTGCGCATGGCTCAATCATCCTAGAAAATGTCCTCATGGACATCCAATTCCGTTGGGCGCATGCTGTAATATGCCTTAGAATTCTTAAAATTCAACGTCGATTGAGCCGGGACCAAGGCTCCTCTTGTGTTGCCTACGCCCGAACTGTTTTTAGCGAGCGGGATCGTACTCAGAAATTTAGGCGTATGAAAAATCTGTTGTGAAATTTGTCATGCAAACCACAACACCGCCTGGGCAAACCTTCGCCAAGCGCTGGGCAATCTACGCAGCCCTGGGGGTACCAACGATCGACTTAGAGACATGGCGCCTGCGCACCAGCGGATTAGTTGAAAAGGAGCTGAATCTGAGCTTCCGGGAATTGCAGAATCTTCCTCAGGTCAAGTTCACGAGGGATTTTAGCTGTGTCACTACATGGTCAATCAAAGACGTTGTCTGGGAAGGCGTTGCTTTCCGTGAACTCGCCAAGCTCGCGGGGATTAAACCAGAGGGGAAATGGATCATGTTTCATTGCGCAGATGGCTACACAGCTCCTGTGCCTCTGGAGGATGCCATGGTCGAGGATTCCCTCATCGCATTCAGAATGAACGGCCAACCCATACCGATGCAGCACGGGTTTCCAGCACGGCCCTTCATACCACACCTTTACGGGTGGAAGAGCGCCAAATGGCTGACAGAGATCGAGTTCCTCTCCGAGTACCAAGATGGATACTGGGAGGCATACTCCTACCACGAACGTGGAAATATCTGGAACGAAGAACGTTTCAAAGGCCAGGGAGGCAAGCACGTCCGTAGACGCGGCTTAGGAACCTTGCCTGTGTAAGATCACTGGTAGTTACCCTGAGAGTTTGTGCGAATGATTTTTGTTCAACATCAGTACGCACGTTTGAGCTAGCTTGGGGCACTGCACGAATGGCTGATCCGCTGATACCTCAATTGAAGAAAGCGTTGTTTGGGTGGTTCCACCCAGTCAAGTATAGTCTAGAGATGTGGGCGTATGCGCTTCAAAGAATATCAGGCATCGCAGTGACCGGCTATTTCCTGGCGCACATTGTTGAAACTGGGAATGTTGTGGGCGGTCTTGATGTTTGGAGCATTCCCCCCACGAGCCAAGCACAGGATGTTTGGACAGCCACATTCCGATTCTTGGATAATCCCATGTTTGATGTGGGGTTGGTTGTTATCGGATTCATGCTCACTTACCACACCATCAATGGAATCAGACTGACTCTCACCGAATTTGGTTTTCTACAAGGGAGACCGGCGCGACCGGATTTCCCATATGAGCCCAAATCATTCACAAAAGCCCAGAGAGCGCTATTCTGGCTGAGCATACTTTTCGCTGCGGCCACCGCGGTCTACACGATAAATGTCTTCTTTGGGGTTTGAGCGATGAAAGAGTCAACTAAGATGCTGCTCCATTACATTACAGGTTTGGGAATTGTGATTGCCGGTGGAGTGCACCTTTTCACAGTCTTTTTCACCGGTCCCTACGTCCAGAACCTAGCTTTCAGTGGAGGCACTTTCTCAGTCATTTCGGTCTACCGTAACCTGCTCTTAGCAGCAACGCTAGAGTTGCTATTGATCTTCGTCGATTACCACGCGCTCAACGGGATTAGAGTAATTCTCATTGAATTTCATCAGGGCGCGAAATGGGAGAAAGGCGTATCGTGGGTGTTGGCCGTCACTGGGATACTTTTGCTCGTCTACGGCACTAGAACCATACTAATCGCAAACGCTCTTACATGAAAGATCGACAGAATTGCTGACACCTACACTAGAATCTGAGAAAAGCCGCGCTCAGAAGATCTTGAGCACGCTGCGCCAGAGTCTGCAAGTCCGCGACCAGGATTTTGCAACGCTCGTCGTTGCGAATGAGTCGCAGGATCCGTTTCGCGTCCTAGTGGTGACGATTCTATCTCAAAGCTGCACTGACGTCGCTGCGCTCCGTGCATATAGGAATCTGGATCAACAGATCGGCGTTACAGTGGCGGATCTTGAAAGAGCAAGCGCGCGGCGAATCCAGGGAGCCATCAAGGTCGCTGGATTGCATAGACAGAAGGCTAGAGCAATCAGACGATTAGCTCGAATGGTCAAAGAACAGTACGCCGCGAATTTTGATAGTGTGTTAGATGGTCAACTTGAAGAGGTTCGATCTAGACTTCAGCAGTTGCCCAAAGTCGGCCCAAAGACAGCCGATGTTCTCCTAAGTGTGTTCGGCCGGCCTACAATCTCTGTGGATACGCATGTCAATCGTGTTTCAAAGCGGTTGGGTTTGGCTCCTCAGAAAGCTAAGTACGAGCAGGTTAGGACCGCTCTAATGCAGTTCTACACGGAGGAAGATTACGGTTCCATTCCATTACTATTCATGGCTCACGGCAGGCAGATCTGCAAAGCAATCAAACCCCACTGCACTACGTGTCCGCTGGACAAGCTCTGCCCGTACCCAAGAAGGAACCTGTAGCCACGCGTGACGTGTGAAAAGTTCGCAGTGATTCTGTCAAACATAGACAACTGTCTCTTGGGCTTCATCGCAAAGTAACATGTTGTCCCCAGGAAATTACAGACACGCCCCGGGGTGCTCTTATTGCTATCAGGAGCGCTTCGGTCTGGCCCTGTAGACGAAAATGTAACCCAAACCACCGAACACGATTCCCAGAATTGAAAGTCCTGCAAAAGCTGCGATGGGTAGAAGGAAGTCGGCTCTGATCAGCTCTTCCACCTGTAAAGGTGACAGGCCCTGCCCGCCGAGAGTGGCAGGTAAGCTCGCCATTCCGCCCAGATAGCCAGCGTACATGATAGTCCACGATGCACCGACCACACCGATATTGCCTAGAATTAGGTGCAGCCAAGCGAATGTCTTGGGCGCTCCCTGGTATAGGCTCTTCAGGTTCACCTCTAGGTATTGGTAAAAGAGAGCGGTCACCGCCATACCCACAACTCCCAGAATAATGTAGGCCAAGTAGCCCAACGCGATCCAGACCCCCGGCACGGTCGCAGAGATGATCAAGGAAACTGGCGGATTCATGAAGCCCAACTCACCAAATACCAAGAACGTAGTGACAATCGCACTCAGCGCTCCTTGGATGATTGCGACCCAGACAAATCGAGTCGCCCATTTACTCTCAGTCGCCATGACCGAGATCTCACGCGCAATTGACTCCGCCAGCGTTTTCATTTCTGATTGTTCATCGGGCACTGCTTGCCTTCCACCGGTGCTTGGCTAAGCAACTCCCTGAGCCTAAAATAGGCTTTCTTCATCGGTGCAAGTGTGATAATCAGAAACGATAGCGCTACAACCGAGGACCGTGCCTTGCTAATCTCCTGCGACTCGTTGCATGAACATCTTCAGAAAACGTTCTCCCTCGACGCCAGTGCATACTGAAGCATTAGGTGGTCGCTTTTGCGACTGAGGCAGCCAATCCCTTCTATCGACAACAGTCTGTCCGCGCGTGAGATTGCTAACGGTTTCGATGTCGACGTGATATTTCTTCGTCGTGAATAGACTCGGATCCACTACTTCAGCCACCGCCATGGGATCATGCAAATGAAGGAGACCATATCGCGTTATCAACTGTCTAGTTGTACGCGCGGCAATCTTCGCAGAGTCGGTTTTTGACCGGTCAATCCTTCGATGCAAATCCATGGTTAGAGTTGCCTTGGGGTCGGTCGTTACATCAAGTCCAACACAGGTTAGCGGTATTCCGGATCTGGAGACGATGCTCGCAGCCTCGGGATCCACGTAGATGTTGAACTCAGCCGCAGCATTGGCGTTTCCATAGCCATATGCTGTGAGACCATAAGCTCCTCCCATGATGACGAGTCCTTGAACGTTTTCTGCGAATTTGGGCTCGCGGAGTAGTGCAGTTGCGATGTTTGTGAGGGGGCCTGTCGCTACCACAGTTATGGTCTTCGGTTTGGCTGCAGTCTCCTCGAGCAGAAGATCAACTGCATGCCGCTCGTTCAACTGAAGTTTGGGCAGCGGAAGATCCGAGTCTCCCAAACCATCCTTTCCATGAAATTCCTCTGCCACTTCCAGGTCTCTGAGAAGCGGTTTATTCATCCCCTTAGCGACTGGGATCTTGAAAACCCCCATGGCTTCTAGAATCTTGAGGGAGTTGATGCTTGTCTTATCGACGTGGACATTGCCGCTCAAAGTCGTAATAGCTCGCAAGTCGAGTTCAGGCGACTTTAGGGCGAGCATTATGGCGAGAGCATCGTCCACACCGGTGTCACAGTCGATGATTATTGATTTCAACAAGCTCTCACCGTTCCCAATGGGTAATCTTGGCAATTATCTCTGATGCAGTCTCAAAATGCTCTGTAAGGCATCAGCCATCTCTGTAACCGTCAAAATGCTCGCTGGCACGTTGTATCGAGTGAGCGAATGGGCGAGTTCAGTTATCTGTGGCGGCTTAATCTGTGCGGACCTCAACATTTCCGATTTCTCAAAGATTTCTTTTGTTGGCATATCGGCGAGAATCCTACCGTCGGCAATCAGCACGACCCGTTTGGCTACTTCGGCCACGAAACGCATATCGTGAGTGATCACGACCACTGTCGCGCCTGAATCATTAAGCCTGTGGATGAGGTCCGCCACCATCCAGCGCCCTTTATGGTCCTGGCCGGTTGTTGGTTCATCTAGGCAGTATACCTCTGGATTCATTGACATGATAGAGGCGACGGTTAGGAGCTTCTGCTTTCCATAGTCAAGGTCGTAGGGGTGTACATCCTCATACCCTTTCAGCCCCACTTTCTCTATCGCTTCTGCGGTTCTACGTTCAACCTCGTCGCTACTTAGCCCGGCATTGTGGGGCCCAAATGAAACCTCATCGCGTACTTTACTTGAGAATATCTGGTGTGCAGGATTCTGGAAAACGTATCCGACTGTGAACGCCAGCTTGTTCGCTGGAAGAGTTCTTGTCTCCACTCCTTTCACAAGGACTCTACCTTTTGTGGGCTTAAGGAGGCCATTGAAGTGTTTTGCGAGTGTTGTCTTCCCGCCTCCGTTCTGACCAATGAGAGCGACAGTTTCACCCTTCCCGATACCTAGACTAACTCCTTTCAGTGCCATGACTTCGTGATTGTAGGAAAACCAGACATCCTCAGCCTCGATGAGTTTCATTTCGCGTGCTCCCCAAGAACCTGCGAGAACAGACTGATAGCCTCGTTAAGCTCGATCGGGAATTTTCCCTCGTCAATCTTGAGCTCACCTCTGAGAATCTCACAGAGCTCGGTCACTGAGGGCGGATCGATCCCCATTTGCTTCAGCTTTTTGACTTCGTTGAGTACTTTTCTTGTTTCGCCCTGGGTGACGATCTCCGCATGATCCAACACAAGAATCCTATCGGCGAACGCAGCCATTGCTTCGATTTCGTGTTCGGCCACTATGATTGTGTAGCCTTTGCCATTCAGATCACGCATTGTTTGAAGTACTTCGGTTTTTCCGACCGGATCCAATTGAGCTGTCGGCTCGTCCATTACGATTATTTCAGGGCGCACAGCTAAGACAGTTGCTATGGCAAGCCGTTGCTGTTGACCGCCTGACAGTTCGTAAGGAGAGCGTTCCTCAAGGCCCTGAAGCCCCACTGCATGAAGAGCTTCTTCTATTCTCGGCCGCATCTCTTCGCGTGGATACCCCATCATGGACATCCCGAATGCAACTTCCTCATCCACTTTGGTCGATACGCCAGAGAACTGGTTTGAAGGTTCTTGGAAGACCAAACCTACTTTCAACGAAAGTTCGGCAACGCTATGCTTCATGGTATCCATATCGGCGACTGTGACAGAGCCCGCTATGCTGCCGCCGTAGAAGTGAGGAATAAGGCCATTGAGGGATTTGCAAAGCGTTGATTTGCCTGCGCCGTTGGGTCCGATTATTCCCACCATTTCACTTTTGCGGACTTCGAAATTGATCTCTTGAAGAACCGCGGAGTGATTGGGATATGCGTAAGTGAAATCCTGAACAGTGATGGCTATAATGTTTCCAACCATTTCCTACACGGTTCTCGTGCTTAACCTCTCTAATCATCTTAAATATTTGGTCCGGTCGAGTTGTCCATCGGGTCAGGTGGAAAAATGACCAGTGAAAGGAAAAAAATCCAACCTACAGTGATCACTAAACCTTCTGGCTTCGCTATACTTCAAGTCGTTTTGATTCCCGTCATAGCTGCTCTGAATTACGTGACTGGTGTCATCATAAACCTGCTGAAGCTACCTCTCTTCATGGACACATGGGCAACAATGTTCGGTACTGTCGTGGCGGGACTTTGGGTGGGCATTGCTGGAGGATTCCTGTACAACATCGTGATGGCCTTCACTTTCTGGGGCCTCCCGGCGTGGGTCTGGGGTTTCATCAATGTCTTCATCGCCGTGATAACCTGGGTCTTCTGGCGCGGTGGATGGATAACTGTCAAGAAACCCATCAAACTCGTCCTTGCAGGCATCACAATAGGAGTGCTAAACGTCATCCCAGTGACTTTGATCAATGTGTTTGTCTTCGGCGCGCTGCCCACATATGCCGGTACAAGCTGGATATACGCAATAATCCTAAACCAGACAGGCAGCACAATATCAGCAGTAATTGGATCCAGCATTGCAGCGGAGATCCCTGACAAGCTCCTCTCCCTAATCCTAGCGGCAGTCGTAGCGTCGAGAATGCCAGCAAGATACAGCCTGCGACCAGCAACGAAGTAGCAACTTCGAGGACAACACTTGTCTTCGACCGCTCTGAAAATCCTCAGATCAGGGTACGTCCGCGGGAACACGGTCTTTCACCGCCTTGACGGACGTACCAAATTCCTCTTTTTCCTCTGGATTTCAATTTTCAACTACGTCTTCTATGACCTGTACTTCTCACTGGCTTCGTTAGCGATTGTGCTCACGCTTGCCCTACTCTCAAGAATTGGTAAGATAGTTCTAAGCGTGATTTCGATCGTTGCAGGTCCGATCCTAATCCTTGGAATCATTATCTTGGGGGGCCCAGTCGGCTTTCCCCCCAACAGAACGCCGCTGATCGCGACGATAGTCTTCGGGCATCAGATCGGCTTGTTTCTTGAGGGCACTGTGTACGTGTCGATCTGGAGCACCAGACTTGCCGTGACCATAACGGCTGCGTTGTTGGCTTACTTGACCACTCATCCCTCAGACTTGGCGGCTATAATGTTGAAGAGCCGCTTGCCTTACAAGTTTGCATACGCATTCTTAGCTACAGTTCAATTAATCCCGATCTTAACGAATGAGATATCAACAATCTACCAAGCCCAAGTCTCTCGCGGCCTGAACCTTCAAGCGAACCTGATTCAGCGATTGAAAAGCATCGTGGTTTTGATGATACCGCTCACTCTCGGTGCGATTACCCAGACCCAAACGAGGGCGATTGCGTTAGAGTCAAGAGGATTCAGTGCTCCAGTGAAGAAAGTAATGCTGAGTGATCCCAAGTTCAAACCAGGAGACTATCTGACGTTCTTCGCTATGATCGTCTTCACGGCATACTTTGTCTTCCTGATCTACACGCGTGGATTGGTACCCTTCATGCAAGGAATTGAGTATCTTAGACCTGGAGGGTAGCCTTGCCAAGAATGGTTGGCTACGCAAAAGGAAATCTATGTCTGCTAGTGTAAACGCATTCGGATCTCTTTGCTCAAGGCCGTTGTGATAGGCGCCATTAACTGGGACATCAACCTATTCATCAGCAATTTTCCCCGCAAAGGGGAAGAGGTAGTTGTCAGGCAAATCACCCGCGTCCCGGGCGGCAAAGCCGGGAATGTCGCCGTGGCTATCGCACGACTGCTTGGCCCCGGACAAACAGCCATCCTGGGGGGACTCGGAAAAGATACTGTCGCAGCAGAGCAAGCTAGAATCTTCGAACAAGAAGGCGTAATCGCCTCGGGCCTCAAGTATAATCCCGAAATGGAATCAGGTCAGGCTTACATTCTAATCGATGAACAAGGGGAGAACGTGATTCACACGTATTTCGGTGCAAATGCGTCATTCATGCCAGAGGATCTAGATGAGCCGAAACGCCAAGAGATGATCTCTGAAGCGAGAGTCATCACTATTATGGACCCGCCATTCGAAACCTCATTGAAGCTCGCCCAACGAGCGAAGCAGATGGGAAAGATAGTGGCGTGGGACCCGGGTGTCAAGTCCGAGCTACGGCTCGACAAGGTCAGTCCGTTATTGAGGAATGTGGACTACGTTGCCGCAAACGAATCCGAAGTCGCGAACCTAACCGGCTCGGATGACCCGAGAATCGGAGCTCGGAAATTGATCGAGATCAACAGCGATCTCAAAGTCGTGACTAAGCTGGGAGCCAAGGGGTCCGAGATGTACCACCGAAACGAAAGAATAGTGTCTCCGCCTCTAGATCTGAAAGCAAAGGGCTTGAAGGTTGTGAATACCGTAGGGTGCGGCGATGCATTTCTCGGTGCATTCGTGGCCGCTCTATCCGAGGGTCGCTCGGATGAAGAGGCTCTCAGGTGGGGAAACTGCGCTGCCGGATTGAAAGCCACTAGACCAGAAACGCGAGGCAGCCCCAACCGAGAGACGTTACTCAAGTACCTCTCATGATACCGGGTTGGACTTGCCGGATCCCTCAACTCACAGAATCGATGAACGCCAAAGCTTCTTTCAACGAGGTTATCCTAGCATCTGGCTCTATTTCAGAATCCGGTACTCGCCTATCGACCCTTGATAGTGCAAATAGCGAGGTTGGCACTCGCTTGAACCCCTCTGGAACTGGATAATCGAAAAGGAGAGCACGCATTCCAAACTGCTTTGCGCCCCAGATGTCTGCTTCCGGATCATCTCCGATGTGAATGGTACGCGCCGGATTTGAGCCAAGTTGTGCAACGGCAGCTTCGAAGATCCGCTTGTCCGGCTTGCGACATCCGACCTCGTCAGAGAAGATTGTCACGTCGAAGAACGGCAGGATTTCATATCTGCCCATTAGTTTGCGAAGAGCTGCACCGGGGCTGCGGCCCGTGTTGCTTATCAGCCCCAGCTTGCGAACCCGACCGCGCATTCCTTCCAGAGTGGCCATTGCTTCATCGTTGAGCTTGGGAGGAAATTTGAAGAGGGGGTCAACGTAGGCATTCTGTAACATGTCGACGGCACTTGGATCCTTGGGGAGATCGACTGCATTTCTCGTTGCCTCCCGTATTATCAGCCGAATCTGGTCTGTCGCTGAGATGCTTTCATTTCGTCGCCAGATGCTCTGAAACTGGTGCGCGCTCTCCTCGTAGGCCCCCCGCAAGTCGTCCAACGGAATCTCGAGGTCTAAACTTGAGAGTACTTGGTGGAGGCCCTCGTACCGCATGCGGTCTCGCTCATGGTCTAGTTCATGGCGGTCAATGAAAAGAGTCTCCCACAGGTCGAACGTTACGCAATAATCTCGTTTCACTTGAACGTGGCGACTCCCCAAGTCTCGATAGCTCTCTGAAGCTCTCCGTGGTCGCGGGCATAGTCCTGTAGACTTCCACCGTCCATGCCCACTTCGATAGCCTGTCTCAAGGCACGTGCTCCAGCCTCGCCGCCGTCAGGATGTCCCCAGACCCCGCCGCCTGCCTGTATGATGACGTCTGAACCTACAATCTTCATCAGTTCCGGTACGAGGCCGGGATGAAGACCTCCGGAGCAAGTAGGGAAGACTGGTTTCATTCGACCCCAATCCTGACCCAGAGTCGAAGAATTGACGGCCACTGTTCTTTTCTGGAGGTTGTCTCGCAGGGCAAGGACTTCTTCTTGAGGCGATTCAAGCTTTCCGATCACAGTTCCAATGTGAAGCTGATCAACTCCAATCAACCTCGCTACGTCAGAAACAGCAAGCATGGACATGCCGTGGAGACGATTTCTGGTGAAAGCGGCGTGGAATGCGCGATGCGCATGAATCGCGAGTTTCAGGCGTTCACATTCTTTACGCAACGTCTGGAGCGCCGCCCAGCCGCATGTGAGAATGTCAACCATTACGTATTCGCCACCCGCGTTGGCAACCGCCTTGGCCCGCCGAAGCATTTCGTTGGTCTCAGCGGTTACGTTGATCAGGTAGCTCTTGCGCTCTCCAGTTTCTTTTTCGGCTTTGTCACGAAGTCTGAAGCACTCGTGCACTCGCTCTTTGAATTTGTTGAAGGGTTGTGAAGTTAAGTTCTCATCGTCCTTCAGCAGGTCAATTCCTCCCAGCCACGCTTCATAGCCGGCTCTTGCGTGCTCTTTCGCTGTAAGACCGAGCTTGGGTTTAGGAACAGTTGCAGTTAGAGGCCTCTTTTTCTCTCGGAATATTTTTCGAATACCAGATGTCCCAAGGAGCGGCCCCTGAAAGCTTCGGAGCAATTTGCCCGGCCAACGGATGTCTTCCAATCTCACGTTCTGGACTGCTTTCATTCCGAAGATGTTCCCTGCAACCGAGCTGAGTATTTGCGGCATGTTTGCTGGCTCAAAGAGCGCGGGTGGATAGGCAACCTTCACCAGGTTGCCTTGAATATCGTATGCTTTGGCCATCAGTTTTCGTATGCGAGGTTTCATCGTAGTGAGTTCGGTCCATGTGCCAACAGATGATTCCGAGGCTACCCTACCCGCGGCATCTTCAATCGTGAACCCGGAGGCCGGTTCCAAGCGGAAGAGGCAAAGCAAATCATCCGGACCGGGCTTGTAGTTTCGGTCAACAAACTCGTGATACCATTCACTCATTCGAATTCCTCTCTATTGATCAACAGATGAACGTTTGATTCAGACCTAGAGCATCTTGAATATGAAGGTACGGCCGACAGGGGCTAAATCCCGCGAAGCGACTAAGCTTCTTCTTCCAATGAGTAGGTCTGATACTCTCGAAGTTCCTCGGGCGTGACAACTCCGAAGACTTCTTCAAGAATCAGTATGGCACCCACTGGCGGGATGATTCCGCGCTCGGTTATGATGAGGTCGATGAACTCCGGTGGAGTCACATCGAATGATGGATTTAGAACCTTAATTGATCCGATCTGCCTCCGCTGCTCCGGCGAGATCATCTCGGCGGGATCGCGATCCTCTATCTTTACGAGCTCACCGATCATTGTCTCTGGACTGAACTTGTAGGTTTCAGCCGCTACAAAGACTCTGACTCTCGCCTCGTGTGCAGCCAATGCAACCATAGAAGTGCCGATCTTGTTGACAAGTGCCCCATTCGCGGTTATCGCGTCCGCTCCAACAAGGACCTTGTCTACATGCTGCATGAAATACCGAACAGCGTCGTCCAAGATCAATGTGACAGGTATGCCTGCTTTTGCAAGTTCGTGAGCAGTGATGTGTCCTTGAAACCTAGGCCTCGTTTCGGTTACCAGAACCTCAAATTTCCTACCCTGCATCCAGGCGGTCTTCATTACCTCGATGGCAGCGCTGCTATTGCAGTGGGTGAGCAAGACATCGCCGTCCCGTATCCTTCTCGCACCAATCTCGCCGATTCGATGAACCGCGGTCTTCGCATTCTCAATGAAATCTTCAGTAGCTTGGATCGCGACAGAACGAATGCCCTCAACAGTGGCAGCCCGACCCTTCCCTCCGTTGACCCGATGCATCACATACCGTATGCCGTTGGGAAGGGAAACCGCGGTCGGTCTTGTCTGAAGAAGAAATCTAGCAGCCTCAGTAAGCTCCTCGACGAATGCTTCTACGTCTTTGGCTTTGGATTGGCGCGCCACAATCTCGAGTGCTTCAACGGCCGACCGCGCGATTAGGCCGGCACCACGAATCCGCATGCTACGTATTCCATCGGCGATTCTCTCCGCTTCCTCAGGAAGCTTCACCTGAACCCTTCCTTCCTAACCTGTTCGGCGATCAAAGGGGCAACGGAGACGTAGCTTATCGAGCTGGGAACAGTGTCCGTCCCTATCACGTTGCCTGCACCTGTTTCATAGATCTTTGCGAGCGCGCCGCCCGCAAGTATCGGATGCGTGCACGCCACGTCGATCTTTCTTGCTCCTTGTGAGAAGAGTATTTTGAGCGCTTCGACGATCGTGCCGCCCGTGCTTATTATGTCGTCCACTATCAGGACATCCCGATCCTTAGCGTTCGCCTTCCTGGGTCGTATCTGCACGCTCTCAGATCCGAGCCGCTCCTTTTCGAACACATCGTAGTCGGTATGGAGTCTATCCGCTGCCAGCTTGGCCCATTGCTCTGCTTCTGCATCTGGACCTATGATCAGGGGTTTCTGAAGATTGCCCGATCTCTCGACATAATCTGCTAGCAACGGCATGGCAGACAGATTGTGCGAAGGGATCTTGAACACTTCAGACGATTTCAGAACTCGATGCTGATGCATGTCGATTGTGTAGATGGCGTCCGTCCCGACACTTTCGATAAGCTTGCTAACTGTCTTGAAGCTTAGAGCCTCGCCAGGATTGAAACGTTCGTCCTGCCTCGCGTATGCGAAGTAGGGAATGAAACTGACCACCTTCCCCGCACCGAGGTCTTTCAGCGTGTCAACCAGCAAAAGGTATTCGAACAGAAACTCGTCAGGAGTGCGGTTGATCGATTGAATAACCGCAATGTCTTCACCTTTCACATCATCCAGAACACGCAAGTACTTCTCTCCGTCCGGGAACTTCTTAATCTCAAGTTTTCCCGACTTCACGCCAAGCTCGCGGGCAACCTTTGTGGCAAGTGCATCGGATGCTGACCCGCCGATTATCTTCAAGAGAACGTCCTCGTGTTGATGGCCTACTGCAGGTCAGATAAAACTTGTTTTGACTGGTACCAGAATGTTAAGCCGCGAACATCATGGGACCCTTCTGCTCTCTGACTATCATTATGGCGGCTTGCGGTGGGATGACTCCGCGTTCTGTTATGATTAGGTCGATGTCCTGTGGGGAGGTAACGTCGAATGCGGGATTCCGTACACTCATGTTGGATAGTTTTCTCATCTCAGGGTCGTCTAACACGAAAATGGGATCCCTTTCCTCGATTTCGATCAGTTCGCCGAGCATTGTCTCAGGGCTGAACTTGTATGTGCTCGCAGCAGCATAGACACGGACTCGTGCACTGTGGGCGACAGCTGCAATAGTCGCTGTTCCAATCTTGTTTACAATTGCACCGTTAGCCGCCACAGCCTCCGCGCCGACCAGAACTTTGTCTGATTTCTCAATGAAATGAGACACCGCCGAGTCAATGATTAGCGTCGTATCGATCCCTTCAGCAGCCAGCTCGCGTGCGACATCACGGCCTTCCAGTTCGGGGCGAGTCTCCGTTACGAAAACTCTAAGCCGTTTACCCTGCTCATGCGCTTTCTTCAGGATAGCTATGACCGAGCTGCTGTAACTATGTGTCATGATCACATCTCCGTCTTTGAGTCGGCGAGCGCCTATTTCGGCGATCTCTTTGATCGATTCCTCCAATTTTCTGTCGAAGGTTGTCGCTGCTTCTGAAACAACTTGTTTCAATTCCTGAACATTCGCCCCTCGTTCCATCGACTTCTGAACTTCCGAGACAACGTAACGAATTCCATTGGCAAGTGGGATGGAGGAGGCTCGGATCTTGGTAAGATAGATCGTGTTCTCTTCGAGCTCTGTATAAAATTCCTTTGAGGATGATGCTTTCGATTTGAGCGCCGCGGACCGGAGGGCCATTAGGGCCGCATGTGTGACGATCGTTCCGCCTCTCATTTGCCGAATTCGCACGTCTTCAACGGCCTTCAAAACATCCTCGTGAGCCATAATACAAACCCTGGGTAAGATGAGCGGTGTAGGAATTAAAGCTGAATCCGCACTTCAGCACACTATTGACGACTTCACCGGTGATGTGATACGTTGTCTCTGATTGATTCCACTACATCTTGGAAGTCAGTTATCTCTCTGAAAGAGATACCTCCCATCTTGCAGAGTTCGGCTAACCTCGATCCTTCAATCGCGAATGCGAGATTAGCAATTTTGGCAGCAGGGAAGTCGCCAAAGCCGTTGCCTACGTACGCCACTTTCTGTCCTCGATTCCTGTAATACTTGGCCAAATCATCTTTGAAATTCGTGGATGCCTGATCGAAAAGGTCAGGGAAAGTGACCGATACACCTTCCTCAGTACACTGCGCTTTCGGCCCGTAGATTTCCAGGTCCTCTAGCCATCCCTTGAGGCCTAGGAAATGTCGTAGGGAAAACTCTAAGCCCCCACTTACTACAATGAGCGGGAAATGATTCTCTTTGCAATATTGAATCATCATCTCGAAATTCGGTCTGAAGTGAGTTACAGGTTCAAGCGCTTCCAGCATCGCTTTTTCGGGAACCTTGAGCATCGCAAATTCCCTTTCTAAGGACGCTTCGAAAGTTATCTCTCCTCTCTCAAGCTGCACGTCGATAGCTCGCCAATCTTCCTTCACGAACTTGTCCAAGACGTATTCGGCGGTATCAATAGTGACGATGGTTCCATCAAAATCGCACAGAACAACGAAACTCATCGGTCCCACCATGCCATCGTCATTCCTCGGTGCATTGTTCATGATTAGGGGAAGTTTAAAGCGTTCCGCGAAACACGATGAGAAGATTCGAAATGAAGAAACGCCTTCTGATCGCCGGCTGCATTATTGCCATTGGACTAATCTTGATTGCATCTTCAATAACCGCGTCGATATTGCGTGATACACTCCCCCTCGGAAGCTCACTTCTGGTAGGCATAGGTGTCCTTCTCCTCATCGTCGGTTTGTTGCTCCTCATAAGCGAGATCTTTGAGTCGTTGCTTACTCGAGGTCAAACGATGTTGGTCGACGGCCTGCAAGCCGGATGAGTATCACGGGACGGTGGCGACTGATTGAGCATCGAAGCAAAACTTCTGGACCTGGCGCAACTTGCGGCAGAGGACGCGGGAAAGAGGCTTCTGAAACTTTTTTGCGGGAACAAGCTCTCGGTCCGTAGGAAATATGACTATCCAGGCAGCATAGTGACAAACGCCGACTGGGAAGCTGAGAAACTTATCTTGGCAAGGATCCGGAAAAGTCGAATCAAATGTACAGTGAACTCAGAAGAAGCTGGCAGACTCAACTTTGGCTCAAGCCGCCTGTTGTGGGCAATAGATCCACTCGACGGGACTCTCAACTACTCAAAACGTATCCCATACTTCGCGGTCTCAATCGGTGTTCTGGAAGAACGTAAAACGATTCTCGGCGCCATCTACAACCCGATCCTAGATGAAATGTTCACGGCCGTTCGAGGCCGCGGTGCCCGCTTAAATGGAAAGAGAATTCACGTCTCGGACGCCCGTTCGCTCCGTAATTCTTCATTGATTTTCGATTGGTGGACCACAGAACCTTCTATTCCCGACCCATTGCTTTTGGCGAAACAGATCTACGCATACACGCGGACCTTGAGGTCGCCGGGAAGCGTCGCGCTCAACTTATGCTCGGTCGCAGCAGGGAGGTTCGATGGACTGATCACTGTCTATCGGAAGGCTCCAGTTTTCGAAACCGCAGCCGGATGCTTGATTGCCGAAGAAGCGGGTGCAAGGGTAACAAATTCGACTGAGGAAAGTTGGGAAGGGTTCTCACGATCCGTCATCGCTGGTGGTGAGTGGATTCATCGTCAACTTATGGCGTTGATTCGCCAACGTGCTTCGTGAGACTATAGCCCTTCACGTAGAAGTTGTTCGACGAGTTCACGTTGACGAGCCGTTAACCGCGTTGGGGTTTTCACCTGCACTACTACGAGCTCGTCGCCTCGTCCACTTTCGCGAAGCAGGGGCATGCCTTTCTTCCTCAACCTAAATGTGGCTCCACTCTGAGTTCCCGGCGGGACCATAATCTTTGCTGGACCATCGAGCGTCGGGACTTCCAATTCGCCGCCGAGTGCAGCCTTCGAGAACCCCAGGTCTACGCGGCAAATCAGGTCACTCCCTTCTCTCTGAAAGATGTCATGGGACCGAACGTGCACAACAACGTAGAGATCACCTCTTCGCCCATCGCCATTCGGCGCATCTCCTTCCCCCCGCATAACGAGTTGCGAGCCAGTATCAACACCCGCAGGTATCTTCAGGTTAATGCGACGGGCCCGTCCAACTATACCATTCCCATGACAGACTGGACAGGGTTTCTCAATTACTGTGCCTCGACCATGGCACTTTCGACAAGGCTCGATACGAGCAAAATGCATGAACCCGGAAACCTGCACATGCTGTATCTGACCTTTCCCACCACAATCTGGACATTTCTTGGGAGATGTACCGGGTTTCGCTCCTGTACCGTTGCACTCGGAACATCGCTCGCTTCTTGGAACTTCAATTTCTGTGGCTAGCCCTGAATAGGCCTGTTCCAGTGAGATCTCCAAGTCATACCTCAAGTCTTGTCCTTGTGTAGGTCCATGCGCGCGCCCTCTGCCTCCCAAGAACAGGTCGAAGATTGAGCCGAAGCCGCCGCCAAATCCGAACCCGATGTCTCTCAGAATCTCATCGAAATCCACGCCGCGGAATATGTCCTCTGCGGAATATCTCGAATCTATGCCTGCGTGTCCGAAACGGTCGTACTGGACTCGCTTGTCATCGTCTGATAGAATCGCGTAGGCTTCTGAGATCTCTTTGAAACGCTCCTCGGCGTCGGGTGATTTGTTTCGGTCCGGATGGTACTTGAGCGCTAGTTTTCGGTACTGATTCTTGATTTCCTCCTTAGCTGCATTTCGCGGCACGCCCAGTATGTCGTAGTAGTCACGCTTTGACAATGTTGATCTGCCGCATTCTCAAGTCTGCTTCTTGTCGTCCACGACCTTGTAGTCAACATCAACCGCGTCTTTCTTGTCACTCTGAGGAGCGGCCCCTGCAGAGGGGCCAGCGGCCTGCTGTTGGGCAACATTTTGGTAGGCTGCGGTCCCGATCTCTTGAAGTACCTTCTGGAGAGCCTCCAGCCTTTGCTTAATCAGAGAGGAATCCTTGCCTTCTAGAGCCTCGCGGAGTTCTGAAATGCCCTTGGTAACCTGCTCGGATTGCTCCTTGGAAATCTTCGCTGCTAGTTCCTTTGTGAGTCTCTCTGCACTGTAGATCATGTTGTCAGCTTGATTGCGGAGCTCAGCCTCTTCCTTGCGTTTCTGATCTTCTGAAGCAAACTGTTCCGCTTGCTTCACCATCCTATCGATCTCTTCTTTCGCTAGTTTCTTCGAGGCCGTGATCGTGATCTTCTGCTCCTTGCTGGTCGCCAAGTCTTTTGCTGATACATTCAAAATGCCATTCGTATCAATGTCAAACGCCACCTCAATCTGAGGTACTCCTCGGGGTGCCGGCGGAATCCCTGTGAGGTTAAACATACCCAAGGAAACATTGTCAGCAGCCATCGGCCTCTCTCCTTGGAGCACATGTATTGTGACGGTGGTTTGGAAGTCCGCCGCTGTTGAGAAGACTTGGCTTCGACGAGCTGGGATTGTGGTATTTCTTTCGATTACCTTCGTCAGGACACCGCCGAGAGTCTCGACGCCCAGTGAGAGCGGGGTCACATCTAAGAGTAAGAGGTCATGGACTTCGCCCGCGATCACTCCCGCTTGTATCGCCGCGCCCATGGCAACGCACTCCATGGGATCGACACCTCTCTCTGCCTCCTTGCCCATGAATTCTTCTACGAATTTTCTGACGATCGGCATGCGTGTCGGTCCGCCGACAAGAATGATCCTATCGACATCCTTCGGCGCGAGCTTTGCATCTTCGACGGCTCGTTCCAAGGGGCCTCTGCAGCGATCTATCGTCGGTCTCACGAGATCATCAAGTTTAGCCCGCGTTAGACTCATGCCCAGATGCTTCGCTCCTGATGCATCTGCCGTAATGAAGGGCAGGTTGATGTCGGTTGTCGGAACAGTTGAGAGTTCGATCTTTGCTTTCTCTGCAGCTTCGCGGACACGCTGGATAGCCATTTTGTCGTTGCGCAAGTCGATACCGTTACTCGCCTTGAACTCCTGCGCGATGTAGTCGATGAGCGTGTTGTCCATGTCAGTCCCGCCGAGCTGAGTGTCTCCGTTCGTAGATAGAACTTCGAAGACTGGGGGCTCCTTGGGATCCGGCCGTCCCACATCCATCATCGTCACATCGAGCGTTCCTCCGCCCAAGTCGAATACCATGATCTTCAACTCCTTCTCGGCTCTATCAAGCCCGTATGCCAGAGCCGCGGCTGTCGGTTCGTTGATTATCCTGGCGACTTCCAATCCGGCGATTGCCCCTGCATCTTTGGTGGCCTGTCGCTGATTGTCATTGAAGTATGCTGGTACCGTAATCACTGCTTTCTCGACTTTGTCTCCGAGAAAGGCTTCTGCATCTCGTTTTATTTTTTGAAGTATGAAGGCTGAAATCTGCTGTGGGGTGTAATCTTTTCCGAATATATTGACTTTGTAATCTGTACCCATCTTTCGTTTTATTGCTAGAACGGTGCCTTCGGGGTTCGAAACAGCTTGACGTCGCGCGGGCTCGCCAACGAGTAGTTGTCCCTCCTTTGTGAAGGCCACGTACGATGGGAACGCTTTGCCGCCCACCGAAGTGCCTTCTGCGCTGGGAACTATCGTTGGACGACCCCCGATAACAGCGGCTGCTGCTGAGTTACTTGTTCCCAAGTCAATTCCGATGATTTTCGGCATGAACAACACTCCCTAAAGTCTCACTAATAGGATAACTCAGGGACTAGGGATGAGTTGAAAAACATTATGGGTTGTCAGTCTGCTTGAGTCTTCTCAAGCTCCTGATCTTTCGACATTTTACGCTTGCTAACTATAACGAGACTAGGTCGTATGACCTTGCCCCTCAAAGCGTATCCCCCACGGACCTCTTCCACCACAGTGTTCTCGGGCACATTGTCAGTCTCTATGTAACTGACAACCTCATGCCTCTCAGGGTCCAGAGGCTGTCCGACGGCGGGTATCTCTTCGAGTCCTTCCGTTTTCAACACATCCATCAGTTGATTGAGAAGCATCCTAAGTCCCACCGAGATCTCTTCGGACGAAAACGAATCGCTTGAATGAGTGACTTTGCCTGCCTGTTGTAGTGCATCGACAATCGGTAGCAGTTTGACGAGAAGGTTCTCGGAAGCCTGTTTCGTGACACTTTCGATCTGACGCTTTGTGATTTTCTGGAGGTTTTCCATGTCCGCCTGCAAGCGCTTCAGTTTGTCAAGGTATTCGGCTGCTTTTTTCTCAATTTGCTCTTTTTCTCTTGAAAGTTCATCAATCTGACTTCGGAACTGCTCAACAAAATCCAGAGGCCCCTCTGTTTTCACAGCCTCAGCCTTCTTGTCAGGTCCAGGGGACAATCGACTATTCACTAAGAGGGCTCTGAAGTTTCAGTAGTTGGTTTTAAGGATGCTATTTTCGGCGCATATTGGCAAAGTAAAGACGCATAAAGTAGGCTTTGGCAGTAATCCAATTCCATCTTTCTTGGGGGCAACAAGAGGGTGAGTCTGATAATCATGCTGGCCCCTGTTGCATGCCAAGAACTGTCTTGTCTTTTAACCTGTCAAACGCGTATTGCGGAACGAATGTGCCAACGGAGACCGTGGCCTTCTGAGTTTTGCGGAAATACTGGTGAGCCAGCAGCGTTTCTGTCTTGGAGATTCCTTGAACACCCTCGAACTGGTTGACCGCGGTTTCCAAGATCTCTTCGACGCGCTTGCTGTGCAAGATTGCGAGCAGGTCCCAATCGCCGGGAATTATATGGCCTTCAACTACATGCCTTAGATTCTTAAGCTGGGTTAGGACTGTGGGCGGTGGCGCTTCCGTTCGCAATAGAGTAATCGCTAGTGCGTCGTTCTCGTCAACAACGTAATCTTTTGTGAATCCTTCGAATGGTATGTGGGTGCTGGTTGATCGAATTCCCGGCATTGCCCTTATCTGTGATACAGTGCGGTAGAGGTCGGAGCGATCGTAGTGTTCAACTCTCACGAGCAAGTCGAATCTGCCGATTAGCAACGCCCCTTCTTCGACTTGCTCAAACTCCTTCACGGCCTTTACAACATCTGCTATTTGTCCCCGTTCCATGACCGCAAGAATGTAGGATGATGACTTCAAGAGCGAACTCATAGTGGACCCCCCTTCACGCAGCATTTGACGCAACACACCTTCCTGCGATCTCTTGGCAAGGCAAATGAAGTGTTGTACTTAAACCAGTTCAATTGCATCCATCGTAATTCGACATAGGGAGGATGGACCAGATGGTTTTGGTTGATTGGATGAGCCGTGATGGGAAGCTTGTCCTCGTCGAGAAATCTGTTCGAACTGTTCCCTATGGATTTCTCGGGATCCTTTACGGAGTGTACTTACCCGCACTTGGTTTCGACGCTATTCAAATCGGCGCTATACTTACCTTGACGATTTTCACGAGCGCCTTCTACACGTTTGCAGTGAGCTTTCTTGCCGACAGGTTCGGACGTAGGCGAACGCTAATCTTCTTCGCCCTAATGGACTTCCTAGCAGGAAGCGTGCTCTTCCTCTCTGCAGCATGGTGGGCACCAGTGATAGCCGGGATCATTGGCAACATGACTGTGGGATCTGGTGAGGTAGGTCCGTTCCTCTCCATTGAACAGGCGATTCTTCCTAAGACATGCGACTCGAAACACAGAACCTTGGCTTTCAGCATTTACAATTTGATCGGTTACGGATCCTCATCTGTGGGCGCCTTGATGGCTGCAGTTCCGCAGTATTTTGGTTCTGGCCTCTGCGCCTATCGACCTTTGTTCGCTGGCTATCTCGTATCAGGTTTGGTTGGGAGTTTGCTCTATGCTAGATTATCTGGGAGGATTGAAGTCCGTGCAGACCAGAAACAACAACGGGTTCAAATCTTGTCCGAGCAGTCGAAACCTATCGTCAGGAAACTGGCTGCTCTATTTGCGGTGGACTCATTTGGCGGGGGTTTCATCGCTCAATCCATCCTTTCCTACTATTTCTTCACGCGCTTCGCTCTTCAGCTATCATCACTCGGCCTTATTTTCTCGGCGACACAAATAATGACCGCGATATCTTTCCTTGCTGCAGAACGAATCGCTAGAAAGATAGGCCTACTGCGAACGATGGTTTTCAGTCATTTTCCTTCAAACATTTTCTTAACGGCAATTGCCTTCGCTCCCTCAGCGCCTTTGGCTGTGGCGCTGCTTCTATGTCGCCATTCCCTCTCCCAAATGGATGTGCCAACGCGCCAATCCTACGTGATGGCTGTTGTTCAAGAGTCGGATAGGACGGCTGCCGCTGGGTTGACAAACGTGTCTAGAACTGTAGCTCAATCATTGAGTCCTTCACTTGCAGGGTATGCGATATCAACCCTGGGGCTTGGCGCACCCTTCATCGCTGCAGGCAGCCTGAAAATTGCTTACGATCTGATGATCTACCGCAGCTTCCGCAAAATCAAACCTCCAGAAGAGAGTGCGGCTAAGCGATAGCGGGTTTTACGAGCGCAATTTCGCGATGCTCATATTCCAGTGCAAGGATACGTCATGGTTTCCGAACTAGCTAGGAAGAGGGCAAGATGCTGGGTGAAGAAGGGCCAAAACCACTTGTCAAAAGGAGGAGACTTCAACGAGTAGTCGTAGATCCTTCTTTGACGGTCCGTCCGGAAATTCAGGTACCTCAACCTCATTTCGGTTCACTCAAGAACATAACACCGTTCACGGCTGGCTTCTTTCACCATCCGCCAACATTGAATCCAGAGATTGCGAAGAATGAATATCGTGAGGCCGGGTACAGAATCGAGTACTCAACTCAGGCTATGAAGCTTATTCGCGAGCATCGAACTGTTGAGTTCGAGTATGATCCAGATGGATTCGTATGGGCCAGGTCTATCAAAGATGACTCTCTGAAAGATCTTGTTGAGGATCATACTCTGAAGACCTATCTCATGTGGAGCCCCTATTATGATGCGTATCGGCTTCGCCAAGCGGGTTCACTGGAATTCACTAAACGGGCTTTCGAAGAGCAAGGAATCCTTGTTCACCTGAGAAACTTCCCTCATAGTTCTACTTGGGCGAGCCGCATCCGATTTCCGCGCAAGGTGAGTGTAGTCCTGTATCCTTTCCAGCACAGGGGGGTTGAATTCATTCTGCAGAATGATGGTCGAGCCTGCCTGTTCGACGAAATGGGACTTGGAAAGACCATTACAGCCACGACGTCGTTGCTGCAACTTGTCAGAGATCGGAAAGCTTCTCGAGCAATGATCGTTGCCCCAAACGCAGTTGTCGAGCAGTGGCGAGGTGAACTGGTTGAGAAATTCAACCTCAACCCCACCCTCGTCACCTCGAAAAGGCAGCTGAAAGAACGAATGGACCTGTACGACGAACCACTCGTCGTTCTGAATTATGAACTTCTTCGGACGGACGTGGAACTGATCCTGCAGAAGAACTTTGACACCTTGATACTTGACGAAGTCACTCGGGTAAAGAACTGGGACACCCAGACAAGCGAAGCAGTGAAAAAGCTGATTGTCCGAAACGTAATCGCCCTAACTGGAACTCCGCTCGAGAATCATCTCGGTGAACTCTACAACATCGTGAACATCGTGAAGCCTGGCCTCTTCGGCAGATATAACGAGGATTTCCTTGCCAGGTACACGCTGAAGATATCAGGTCAGGGATGGCAAGCCACCCGTCCCATAGTCAACCCTGAGAACTTACCCGAACTCAGAACAGAGCTTCGAAAGATCTCGATACGACGCACCAAGGCTCAGGTGCTGAGGCAGTTGCCGGCGCTTACGATGCAGTATGTCTACACGGAACCGGCTAGGAATCAAAAGATGATCTATGACATTCTCCAAGAAGGGTTAGGTGAGACGATTCTCGAAGAATATGCATTTAGTGCCAGCGATGAGGAAGGCCCGAACCCCTTCAGCGCCAACAGAATCAGACTCTACACACTCCTACGCGAAGCATGCGCGGACATCAGCATGATTGCAGGTTATCTGCGCCGTAAACAGCGTGAAAACACAGATGATGCATTGGCTCTGCGAGAGTCTGCGATCTTCAAGAAGCTGATTAGAGTGCTGAGCAAACTTGAGCCGGAAAACGCGAAGCTGGTTGAGTTGAAGGAACTGGTGAGGGATTTGACGGAACAAGGGCACAAGCTTGTGATATTCTCGCAATATGTGCCCATTGTTAATCTGATTCAAGACGAACTATCTAACGAAGGAACAGCTACCCTCGCCTATCATGGCCAGCTCTCAAACGACGTTCGAATCAAAATCCTAAGAGACTTCACCGGACAGCCAGAGTACAGAGTCCTAGCTAGCACCGATGCAGGCCAATTCGGGTTGAACCTTCAGGTTGCGGACGTTGTTGTAAACTATGACCTTCCTTGGAATCCTGCAAGGTTACAACAGCGCATCGCCAGGTTGCACCGAATAGGTCAGACCAACAAAGTCCTAGCCGTGAATTTTGTTGTAAAAGGAACCGTCGAAGAACATGTGAGAGAGGTCTTGGAAAGGAAGAGGAAGCTCTTCAGAGACGTAACCGTTAGTGAAATAGCAGAAAGTGAGGATCTCAATTTGGATGAGTTGAGAGAGATATTCGGTTTCGACATGCGAAAGCTTGCCGAAAAGATACAAGAGCAATACGGCCTCCGCCTCGAACCCCGCGCAAACCGAAGGAACTGATCCGAAGAGAAGTTTCACTCATCTCTCTTGCGTATAAGTCCGCAATCCGCTCTCTAATCGCATAAGGGAGCGGGGAACCTTCTGCGAAGCATGTAGTCCGCCTCGCGTTGCATATTACGAGGGACGGAACCTCATCTTGAAGCGTGTGGACTGCGGCTGCGCGTGCCCGAATACGGTTTTCGAGCGAGATGGACCCAGATGCCCCAAGTGTAATCATATTGTCAAGATCGAACTCACGGATGAGTGGGCTGACCCGTTTCTCTGGATAAACCCTCGAACTCATGCTCCCATGAAGATAGACGAAGTCCAGCCATCAACCAGCTAAGCACTTCGTGTCGTAAATCACGAGACCTATTCTTTTTGGCGCAAAGTAATTAGCCAACCTTTTCGGGGTGCAATCGCTGACCCAGTTTGGTTTCTGAACTGCGACCTGAAAATCTACGATGGACCTGCGATCCCAAAATCATCAACGCGAAGTCAACAGAGGAATTAAAGCCGCTTGATATGATGGTTGGACAACCTCGCGCGTACCAAGCCTTGTTGTTTGGTTTTCATGTCAAGGAAGCCGGCTTCAACATATTCGCTGCAGGTCCGCCCGCGACCGGCAAGACGGCAGCCACAGTCGATTTCCTAGAAGATATAGCAAAAGCAAAGCCCACGCCGTCGGACTGGTGCTACATTCACAATTTTGAAGATGAATACCAACCCAACATACTTCGTTGTCCACCGGGCCTTGGAAGGCAACTCAAGCAGGACATGCGCGAACTAATTCAAACCGCCCGAATCGCCATCCCCCAGCTATTTGATGGAGAAGACTACGCAGCAAAACGGGATGATCTTCTGAAAAAGATCAATCAAAAGCGCCAAGAAGCAATCTCGCGGATGGGACAAACGGCCGAGGAAGAGGGCTTTACTATGCAGCTCACGGCATTGGGCATCTCACTCGTTCCAGTCATGGACGGTCAACCAATATCAGACGAAGAGTTCCTCTCACTTCCGAAAGAGACCCAACAGAAGTTTGTCAAGAAACGCGAGACATTGAAGGAAAAACTGACGCCGTTCTTGAGGCAACTACGCGATCTTGAGACACAGGCTCGCGATGAAATCACTGAATTCGATAGGGACGTGGCACTATATGCAATTGAGCATCTCATGTCTACGCTCCTCGAAAAGTACAAGGAATATCAAGACATCACCAACCATCTGCGCGCAATTCAAAATCACATTCTAGAGGACTTGGATCAATTTCGGGGCCGCAAGAGCCAGAAGAAAGAGTCCAGCCAGGACGCTTGGCTGAAGGAGTTTGGGTTTCGAGTCTATGACATCAACGTAATTGTGGACAATGCTGGCGTCAAGGGTGCCCCGGTCGTAATAGAACAGAATCCCACTTACGACAACCTGCTGGGACGTATTGAAAAGGAGAGTCAGCTTGGTACTCTTTCAACAGATTTCACCTTAATCCGAGGTGGCTCACTACACCGCGCGAACGGCGGATACCTGATCATTCGTGCAGAGCAACTTCTTCGTGACCTGAATGTGTATGACGGATTGAAACGCTCGTTGAAAGCGGGCGAGATCAGGATTGAAGACCTTCCCCAAAGGGCAGGTTACGCTAGTGTAAGATCGCTTGCGCCGAACCCTATCCCGTTAGATGTTAAGCTCATTCTGATCGGTGATTCAAACATGTACCAGCTTCTCTTCGCCTACGACCCTGAATTTAGGGAACTCTTCAAAGTAAAAGCAGATTTCGACTATTCGATGGATAAAACAGACTCCAATATCAGAGATTACGCAGGTTTCTTCACAACTCTTGCACTGAACGAGAATCTCAAGCATCTTGACGCTTCCGCTATCGCACGTCTTGTGGAGCATAGCAGTAGGCTTGCGGAAGATCAAGACAAGCTGTCCACTCAGTTCGGCCTTGTGGCGGATGTTGTCCGTGAATCCCACTTCTACGCCCTACAAGAGAATTCCAAGTACGTAACCGCAGAACATGTAGAGAGAGCTATAGAAGCAAAGACCTACCGCTCAAACCTGATCCAAGAGAAACTCCGGGAGTACATTCAACGAAACGTAATTTTCATTTCAACCGAGGGCGAAGCTGTGGGTCAGATCAATGGACTGTCTGTCTTGAATGTAGGAGATTTTTCGTTTGGCGCCCCCACAAGAATCACTGTGGGCGTTGGCCTTGGGAAGCAGGGTTTGATCGACGTCCAACGCGAGGTCAACATGAGCGGCCCCATTCATGGCAAGGGCGTTCTGATCATCGCCGGCTACTTGGCATCGAAGTTCGCACGAGACAAACCACTAACCCTCACAGCACGTATCGTATTCGAGCAAAACTATGAGGGCGTCGAAGGCGACAGCGCATCAAGTACTGAACTCTACGCCCTGCTCTCAGCCCTATCGGGCGTTCCCATCAAACAGACCTTCGCAGTGACAGGATCTGTGAACCAGAATGGCGAGGTTCAACCAATCGGAGGAGCTAACGAAAAGATCGAAGGATATTTCGAAGTTTGCAGAGCTCGAGGACTCAACGGCCAGCATTGCGTGATGATTCCAGACACCAATGTTCGCAACCTTATGCTCAAGAAGGAAGTCGTCGACGCCGTCAAGGCCGGAAAGTTTCACATCTTTCCCGTCAAGACCATCGAACAAGGTATTGAAGTCCTGACAGGCGTTCCTTCTGGTAAGCTGTTGGTTGACGGAAGTTACGAGAAAGACTCCATTTATGACCGGGTGGATAGAAGACTAAAGGAAATGGCAGAGGCTGCAAGACGCTTTCAGGTCTTTGCTCCCTAGATCAAACAAGCTGGTCTAATCTGGTGGGCCCGGAGGGATTCGGTCCCTCGATATCGAGGGCTCGAAAGCCTCTGAGTGTGTGTGCGCACCACTAGACCCACACACACAAAAACGGCCTGTGTCTGTTCATGTAGTTAGGGGAACTGTGCCCTCTAACAACCCCTCTACCGCACATGCAAACTGCGCGAACGCCGACGGGCAAATCGCTGGAGATGCGTGCATAAACCTCCGCGGACGAA
>Ga0209619_10000354_pt1 | contig 31676 bp, 30 predicted proteins | sample Rifsed16ft3_FD_184011 | JGI IMG/M metagenome (GOLD analysis project Ga0209619, IMG submission 184011) | Soil microbial communities from Rifle, Colorado, USA - sediment 16ft 3 (version 2) | ecosystem: Environmental > Terrestrial > Deep subsurface > Rock core/Sediment | place: Rifle, Colorado... | reverse complement strand
TATCGCAAAAGGAGACTCACGATGCGCCTAAGAACCTTGTCACTCATAAGTCTGGCGGCTGTGGCGGCATTGCTGGCTTTGGTCGTCTTCATGGGCAGCACAGATCCGGTGGCAGCCGCCGCTCAGCAACAGAAGGGCGGGCAGGATATGTACGGCCCTTACCGGGTCATCGAGAACTGGTTGCAGCCGTTTCCCGATGATCTCCATTCCCATGACGGGTGGACCTTTGGGTCGCAGGCAGCGGTGTACGCCGAGACCCCAGACCGAATCTGGATTGCGCAGCGGGGCGAGTTGCCTCTGCCGGCGGGCGCTAAGCCGTGGACGCCCTATGCGCAGATCATTCCCTCCCCCGGATCCGCCACCGGCCCTCGCAACATGCGCTATCTCCACGTCATCTTCGTGGTGGACCGCAACGGCAAAATGGTGCAGCACTGGCCGCAGCACAACCACCTCTTCGACCACCCGGAAGCCCCGATTCCCGCGCGAGGACCGCACAAGATCAAGATAAGCCCGTACGATCCCGAGAAGCACGTGTGGGTGATTGACGACAACCTCCACCAGATCTTCAAGTTCACCTATGACGGCAAGTTGGTCATGACGCTCGGCGAGATGGGCGTGGAGGGGCGCGGTCCGAACACCTTTGCTCGTCCGACGGACATTGCCTGGCTGCCGGACGGCACGTTCTTCATCAGTGACGGCTACCACGGCAAGCGCGTGGCCAAGTTCGACCCGAACGGTAAGTTCCTGATGGACTGGGGTCGTGAGCCGGCCAACGCGGAGAACCCGGGCCCCAACGAGTTCAATACGGTCCATAGCGTTGCGATTAGTAAGGACCGCCGAGTCTTTGTCGCCGATCGCGGTCACGAACGGTTTCAGGTCTTCGATGAGAACGGCAAGTTCCTCGACATGTTTCCGACCCGCGAAGCCCACTGGCCGACCGGCGTTCGGTCTCAGCCGTACTACCACCTCATTAGCGACGACCAGCACCTCTGGATGGGGGACGGCGGGACGCAGCGGGTCACGAAGTACGATCTGAACGGGAATTTCCTGTACGGCTGGGGCCAGCCAGGCGGGCAGCCCGGGCAGATCTGGGGTCCGCACCAGATGTCGGTGGATCAAGACGGCAACTTCTACATGGCCGAAGTGCAGAACGGCCGCATTCAGAAGTTCGTTCCGAAGCCTGGCGCCGACCCCGCGAAGCTGGTGGGCAAGGAGGTACGCGGGCCGGCGTCTGACTGACGGGCCGGGCCGGCCGTAACGAAGACCTCTAGGACATGGGGGGAGCCGCGGCTCCCCCATGTCTGCTCCTCCCCTTCGTCACCCAAATCCGCTATCTCGGCGAGCGTGGCGGATCCCGCTAGGTGGGTGTGCCCACGACCAGCGCCGGTTCATTCCGCCGAGGAAGCCACGGCCCATCACCAAGCAGGCGGCGGGTGCCGATCTAAAACATCGGACAGAACCGCTCTCCCCAACTCCGTTCCCAACATCTGTCCGCTGATCCAGCCTGCCTCCGCACCCGCAAGAAACGAGACCACACGGACCGTGTCCTCAGGCCGGCCCAGGCGTTCGCTTGGGGGAGTCTGAAGGAACAGGCGAATTAATGTACTTCAGCCCGAAGACACTCGAGAAAACCATCGACCTGAGCGCCGGAGCCGACCTCGTCATTTATGGGACCTCGAAGAACCCCCATTCCGGTTTTGCCTCGCCGACGACGTGGGGCGGGTGAGCGTTGGTCTCCGAACTCCCGCGGCAGGGTCGGGTCTCGTTTCCTCACCTCGGAGCCCTGGCCAGTTCGCAATCATTTGGCATTTCGGGCCGAAGCGGCGGAGGCCTTGATAACGCTTGACGTTATTAACGGAAGGCGTTATGATGATTCGACGGGGATGATCAAGGGCTTTCGGGACAGAGATACCGAGAGGGTTTTCCGGAGAGAGAAGTCCCGGAGGTGGGCGCCGACCGTTCAACGCATGGCTCAAAGAAGACTGCTAATCCTCGATGCTGCGGAGTCACTTAACGAGCTGCGAGTCCCTCCCGGTAATCGTTTGGAGAAGCTGTCACGCGATCGACGGGGCCAATATAGCATTCGGATTAACGATCGGTGGAGAATCTGTTTCCGCTGGACCGAGGGCGACGCTTTCGAAGTAGAGATTACGGATTACCATTAGGGGAGCTCTATGACACGCAAAAAAATCCCTCCTATCCATCCCGGCGAGATTCTCCTCGAGGAGTTCTTGAAGCCGATGGGTATCAGCCAATATCGGTTATCCCAGGGTATTGGTGTGCCCCCGAGACGCATCAACGAGATAGTCCACGGTAAGCGGTCGATTACTGCCGACACCGCCTTGAGGCTCGCGCGCTACTTCGGAACGTCGGAGAGGTTCTGGATGAATCTCCAGTCTCGATACGACCTTGAAGTTGAAAAGGATAAGCTCGGCCGACGCCTCGAGAAAGAGGTCCACCCGATTGCACGCGCCGGGTAGCCTGAGGCGCGGTGGTTGCGATCACCTGATCACGGCCACCTTGGAACCTGGGGTTTCGGGGAGAGATGTCTCAGCGTTGGAAGCGAGCCAGCTTTTGTGGATGTTGGGTGAACTCTTCGGGAAGAACCTTGATGGCGACTTCCCGCCCGAGCTTGGTGCCCCGCGCGCTGTAGACCTCTCCATTCCACCGCCACCGAGGGGGGCGAGGATCTTGCAGGGTCCCAGCGTTTTGTTAGGGGTGAATGACATCGCCAGCCTCTTGAAGTTCTCGGGCTGTCCGAAGAACGTGGGATCGTAGCCGAACAGGATATTCGCCCCTCTCGCGACGGTCAGGTCCATGAGTTCGGCCTCGTCATCATCCCGCCCGCCTTTGGGCTCTTAGAAGCGGAAGGAGTACTGAAACTTCGCGGACACCTTGCTGTCTTGTGCTCTGAACCGGAGGTCGTCGGTCTCTTCCTGGATCCAGCCTTGGTTGAACGCGAAGAACAATTCATTGCCCGGCCGCAGCGTCCAGCGGACACGGCTCTGCCAGCCCAGGTTTCTGGATCGGTTGTCGTACTGAATCAGGTTGAAGAACGACAACCTCGGGGAGGCGCTGTAGTTTATGTTGGAGGTCACGATCCTGGCAGTGAAATCGCCTTCCGGCAACCGAGCGAACGTCTGGTTGGTGTTCAAACTGATGGTGAACCTGGGCGGGAGCTTGTAGGTGATGGACGCGGTCACCTGCTCGGCCTCCCCCGACCAGTAGTTGCCCCAGAGCACGTTGAGACTTCCCGAGAGTCGGCGTTTTGTGGCGGTCGAGAACAGATTGCTCTTGAAGCGCGTGAACCGGTACTCGCCCGGGGGCAGAACGACGCCGGATGAGATCTCGAACGGCTCGAAGAGTCGCTCGTAGGTGGGGTTGAAGTCGAGCAGCCCGTGGATGTTGTCTCCGGAATTGAAGTGCCAATCCAGCAGCGTGACATAGAGGTCCCAGCTCTCGACCTGGTTGTTATCCAGTCGCGTGAAGCGTGTATAGAACACGTCGTGGAACATCTGCTGAACGTTGAGAAAGTTCTTGGGGCGAGGATTGTAGCTCCCGGCGACCCGGAGCAACTGGATGTTGTCGCGCTGAACGAAACCGAGTGAGGGGTCGAAATTCTCCTGAACTTCCCGAAACACCACCTGGGCATCGAACCTGTCGTTGGGATACCGCGCCGAGAAGCCGTACGACCAGTCCTTGTCGGAACGGCCTTCATTCACGCTCTTGACGGCGTAGGCGTTCACGTCGAGATTGCGGGATCCGCCGAGAAAGCGGGATGTCGTCAGGCGTAGGTCGGCGCCATAGGTCTGGCCCGACTGCCCGGAAGCGGGATCGCCGCCAGTGAAAATGACACCCGCGTAGGACTGCTGGAACAGATTCTGCTTGATGCGTCCGACAAAGAGGCTCTTCTCTTCCACGACGTCCTGTAGGTCGCCGGCGCGCACCGCCAGCACGCCCACATCGGTCCGGCCCATCTTGCCCGTCAGCTTGGCGCCCACATCGATGGGTACCTCCTCGCCGTCTAGCAGGCCGATGCGGCGGCTGAAGAACGGGTACACGTCGGCTCCCGCGGAGGGAATGCCACCGGGCGTGCCCGGCCCGGTGCTGGCGAAGCTAAAGACACCCGCGTCCTCCAGAAAGAACGCTCGCTTCTCCGGAAAGAAAAGCGAGAAACGCTGAAGGTTGATCTGGCGTGCGTCGACCTCGGTTTCCCCGAAATCCGTGTTGACCGTGCCGGTCAGCTTCAGACTGGGCGTGATGCTGTAAAACAGGTCGAGGCCGGGTTCGCCCTTGAAATCATCTTCTCCTGTGTCGCCGAAGTGCAGTGCGTTCCCGGCGATAAAGGGGCGAAGATCGAGACCGACGCCCTGCGTCAGCCCTTCGAGATTCGTGATCTCACCGGCCTCGGACACTTGCAGAAACTGTGTTTCCAGACGAGCGCCCGACCAGCGAATATCCTCCAACTTTCGATAAATGTTGCGGGAGACGTTGAATCCCCACACCGTCCGTCCGGCGGGAAAGTTCAGGCTCTTGAAGGGAATCGCAAACTCCGCAACCCATCCTCGCTCCGTGCGTCTCGTACGTACGTGCCAAATGGCGTCCCAGTCGGTGTTCAACTGACCATTCGCGAACGTCAGGCCGTCTACCAGGGCGCCCGATGGATTCGTTGCGAAATAGAAGGCGCTCCGCTGGTCGCGAAACGTGTCCAGAAGGATCTCGATGCGGTCGTCCGAGTTCAGGCTGGCGTCCCGCGCCATCTGTGTCCCGATGACCCTCTGCGGCTCGGAGTCGTAGGCCACCACGCCGATGTAGAGGTTGTCTTGATCGTACAACAGGGTGACGTCGGTTCTTTCCGTGGGAGTCTCACCGGGCACGGGCTGTCGCTGAATCAGGTCGCCGATCTCCGGCGCCGAGCTCCAGACCGGCTCGTCCAACACGCCGTCGATGGTGATGGCTTCCGTGGTGGCGGTGACCACCGCCGACCTGGTCAGCGTCTCCGTGGAAGCCGTCTCTTGCGGAGTGGCGGCATGAGCCGCGGGAGCAACGAGGCATCCCCACAGAAAAACCTCTGTGAGCGCGACGGTGCCCCGGTAACGAGCATGCGGGACGCTAGGACCTGCCTCGACCGTGTTCGCGCTACCGTTCATGTGCATGGGCGTGCTTCCTTGCCGACGGCTGCTCCCCTGCACCGCCGCGTGCGCCTGAACGAATCTCCGCCAATACTACTCCAAGCTTCGCACCTTTAGGGTGCATGAGGCCCAGCCGCGATCCAACCGCTCGAGGGTCGAGCGCTTAGTCGTCTTCGGTGCGGAGACTCGCTTCCACTGCCCGACGGAACGAGGCGGGATCGATGGCGGGATAGCGGTAGAGCTCGGGCTCGATGGCCTCGAAGTAACGGAGGACTTCCTCGGCATCTATGAGCTCTCTCTGCAACATCTCCCGGACATCTTGCGCGTCCTGAGAATGACCCCGCTCGATTTTGGCAAGCGCTTGTGCATAGAGGTCGTAGTGGTAGAAGGAGAGTTTGCCCTCCCGGGTGATGTATATGGAGCGGTCCTGCCAGCCGGAAAGCTCGGGAATGAAATCGGAGGGGGAGGCCAGCTCGACGTTGATTTGAAGGGTCTCCTTCAGGCCGGGCAGGGCGCGGAACAGAGCGTCACTCTCGGGAAAGAAACGAACATCGACGTCGATGGTGGTCTCACGCCATCCGAGGAGAACAGCGGTGGCGCCGCCGGTGAAGTAAAGACGGCTGTCGGTCTGCGCCTCGGCACCTAGCGCGCGGATGAACTGCCAGATCCGCTTCGCATCGGCTAGTCTTGCGCATTCGGCCGCCCGCTCGAAGCTGACGAGCCTCCGGATCAGGGCGTTATAGCGAGAGTGCGCTGCATCGGGATCGGTTCTCGAGAGGTGTTGATAGAGGCGGTGCTCGGGAGAAGGGATCGACTTCTCCGGCACCGGCAGGCCGAGCCTCCGAAGCCGGGGCGCTCCGATCGAGACCAAGAGCGCTGGCACGGACTCGACGCCTTTCGATAGGTCATCGATCCCGCGCCGGACGAGGTCTTCTCCGGGAAGCGCTACCGTAGCCACGTCCGATTCTAACACGCGACTCGTCTCGAACTTCGTCCTTCAGGGCGCCTGAGGCCCGGCCGCGATCAAATCGAGTCGCGGCTCTCCGAGGTGTCGCGCGATCTGATCGGCCGCCTCGTCGCGCAAACGCACCATCTCGGCGAGCGTCGCGGATCGCGCCAGGATCGGTGTGCCCACGACCAGCGCCAGTTTGCTCCGTCGAGGAAGCCACGTCCCGTCACGAAGCAGGCGGCGCGTGCCGACCAGAGACAGCGGCAGGATGGCTCTCCCCGACTCCGCCGCCAGCTTGAAAGCTCCCAGGCGAAAAGGTCGCAGTCCGCTGGCCGGCGTGAAGGTCCCCTCGGGGAAGAAAAAGAGCGACCGGCCTCGCCTCAATGCCTCTCCCAACCTCTCGGCATCCGAAACGCTCCCCCGGAGGTCGCCCCGCTCGACCGGCAGGTGGCCCAGCCGACCCATGATGCGCCCCAACACCGGCCACCGCATGGCATCCCCTTTGACCACGAAGGCGAAGTCGAACGGCAGCGCGGCCAGCAAGGGAAGGGGATCGATGTAGCTGGCGTGATTCGAGACGAGGACGAACGGCTCCTCGGCGCCGCTTTGCAAAGGGCCGAGGCCCTCGACACGAACGCGGTATCCCGCGACATGCAAGAAGACTTTGACTCCCAACCGTACCACGCGGGCAAACCGACGTCGGGAAGGAAGAATCCAAGAGAGGCCCCAGACGGGGAGAAACAAAGTGAACGCGACGAATAGTACGTAAAGGCCATAGGCGAGGCGCCCCAGATCGAATAGGCGAGATTGCAGCCACAGAACGGACGACAGGACCGCCAACCTCGAGATCAGGAGGCGACCTTTACGCTTTCGCGCCGCGAGCTCTCCCCGCAGATACTGTTCTCGGCACGACGAGCGCCGGAGCTTACCACTCGATGTCTTGGGAACCGTTCGTGGTGGCGACAGAACGATGTCGTCGGGCGGGAAGCCGAGCGCTTCGGTGAGCCGTCGCTGAATCGCCGCGATCATCTCCCGCTTGGCGCCGTCTGACTCTTCGCGGGTTTCCGCTACCACCACGACCTTTTCGGTTCCGAGCGTGGGGTCGTTGACTCCGAAGGCGACCACGCACCCGCGCCTCACTCCTTCCACCTCGGCTACTACCTCTTCGATCGCCTCCGCATAGAGGTTGCGACCGGCGCGGATGATGATGTCCTTCAACCGACCGGTAATGAAGACCTCTCCGTCGATGAGAAACGCCCGATCTCCGGAATCCATCCAGCCCTCCGGCTTGCGGACCGACTCCGTCGCGCTGGGGTTTCGGAAATAGCCTTTCATGGTGGAAGGGCCACGAAACTGAAGATGGCCCTCCACGCGTTCCGAAACCTCCTGCCCGCGCTCATCCACCACACGGATCTCATGGCCGGGTATCGGGTGGCCCGCGGAGACAAAACGGAAGGGCGTCTTCTCCTTGTCGGAGGCGGTAAAAGCTCTGCCCTCCTTCTCGAAACGCTCTCGGGAGATTCTCTCCACACGGGGCTTGCGGCCGGTTTCGCTCGCGGCGAGAGCCAGCGAAGATTCCGCCAGGCCATAGACCGGCATCATGCTCTCCGGGCGAAAACCGTAGCGAGAAAACCGGGAAATGAATCGTTCCATGGTCCCCGCCGACACCCGCTCTGCCCCGTTCAGTGCTCCGCGCCAACAGGAAAGATCCAGTCCCTCCAAAGCCTCGTCCTTAATCCGCCTCACGCAGAGCTCGTAACCGAAGTTGGGTGCCGCAGACAGGGTGGCACGGCGCGCATGTACGGTCCAAAGCCACCGTTCCGGTCGAGAGAGAAACGCCAGGGGTGACATGATGGTTACCGGGAAACCGAATAAAAGAGGAGTGAGCCAGCAACCGATGAGTCCCATGTCGTGGTAGAGAGGAAGCCAGCTCACTCCCACGTCGGTTGGCCTCAAGTCGATCGCCGTTCCGAGAGCACGCATGTTGGCCAGAAGATTTCGGTGGGTCAGCAGCACTCCCTTGGGATCCCCGGTGCTTCCCGATGTGTATTGGATGAGAACTGGAGCATCCGGATCGACGACCAGGTTCGACGGGGCGCCGGCTTCACTACGAAGCGCTTCGACGGTGGTGACGTGACGCAACCTGGGTGCACGTGAACCGAGGTAATGACCCATCGTTCGACCCTTCTGGACGGTTATCAGAACGGATGCCTGACAGTTCCGCAGGATGTCCGCCTGGCGGCCAACGTATTCCTGAATTCGCTCCAGACTGAAGGGGGGATAGAGAGGCACGGGCACCGCGCCCGCCAGGAGAATCCCGGCAAAGGCGGTGAAAAACTCGCGGCTGGTGGGAAGCATGAGGGCCACCGGATCCCCGACACCAACCCCCCGCCCGACCAGCCCGCTCGCGATCTCGGAGGCTTCGCCTTGGAGCTCCCCATAGCGAATGATGGTCTTCACACCGCTTTCGGATTCGAGATAGATGTGCGGTCTTCCGGGCTCCGCCTCCGCCCTCTGGCAAATGACCTCCACCAGCGTCTCCACGGTCACCGGAAGTGAGCGGGCGGGACCGAGGGCTACCGGCTGTTGTCTCCTGGGAACCGTAGGACGCGCCGGGCAGGCGAGGATGGCCCGCACCAGATCCGCCGCCGTCTCGGACTCGGAGAGGACGGACTCGGGAAGCTCGATGGCAAAGACCGCTTCCAGTCTGGATACGAGCTCGACCCGTTCCAGGCTTCCCAGGCCGAGATCCCTTTCCAGTGAGGCGCCAACATCCACCGCCGCCAAGGCCCGGCTTCCGCCCAGACTCTCCAGCAGCTGGCGGACCGTTTGAAGAACTTCCTGCTCTACGGTGGAGGGATCGAGTCTCTGAACCACCATGGCGGCAACACACCTTGATTCAATCCGGAGCCGCCCCGGGCAGACTCATCGGCTGCCCGTCGTCGGGGCCAAGAAGATCCCCTACCGGCACGATGCACAATTGGCGACTCGGTAGAAGCTCATCGGTGGCGATGGTAGCACACGCCGGAACCGTCGGGGTTGTCTGCTCGGTAACGAGTGGGTTGGTTGACAGGTAGAGGAGCCGGCGATAAAATTTCCCGTCCCACGCAGGGCTTTGATGTCCGCTCGGCGGGAGGCCTTTTCTTGATCATCGAAAAACGCTCTCGCAGCAACCTGACGATCTTGGACATCGAGGGAGCGATCAAGCTGGGTGAAAGCGCCGAGTTTTTTTCGCAGACGTTGGAGAACGTTCTGCGTCATGAAAGCACGAACGTCGTGATCGACTTCACGTGGATCAACTACATCGATAGTACCGGCCTCGGAGAGCTTATCGGGTACCTCTCCAAGTTCTCTGGAGAGCAGCGCCAAGTGATCCTGGTAAACCCGTCCGACCGCATCCTCAAGCTGCTTAGAGTGGTCCGCTTGGACAAAGTCTTCAAGATATTCCCGGACGAGGATTCGGCTGTCGCCTACGCGGAATCGCAAGGATCCTCGTAACAGCCTGCTGTCGAGCACGGCGTGCTCCTTTTGAGGAGCTCGAGCGGCTCCCACCGACGGCCCGCCCAGGCCGTCGCATCGGGCCGAAGGGGGTACGGTTTGGTAACCATGAGCTCGGCGCCCACGCCCAGGTCGCTCAGGATTCCCTTCATCCGTCGCTGCACTCTTTCTATCGGGAAGACGGAGAGCCCCGGGTTACTGATCGACCTCTCGGTGGCGGGGGTCTACGTTCAGGCCCGTACGCTTCCCGCCGAGGGTGATGAAGTCGTCGTTAAGTTTCGCGTTCCCGGGAACGACCGGCTCCTCCAGATCCAAACAACCGTGGTGTACGTCAACCGCAATCAGAAGCACCCGGTTCACAGCCTCCCACCCGGCGCTGGTCTGCGCTTCCGGAATCTCTCCGTCGACGACTCTAAGCTGGTGGTGGGAGCGATCCGCGCCTACTGCCTGTCCAATCCGCTTTATCGGCAATACCTGTGAGCTGGCCGGCGGCGGTCAACGCGCGGCCGCCATGGCCAGCTCCACCGCCTGGTGGGGCGAGCTGGCGTGGACGACCCCCTCGATATTCCAGCTTCCCAAACAGACCACCGTCTTGCCTAGGTTGAGAGCCATGGCGATCTCGGAAAGTGTCCCGTGTTTGCCGGCGACCGCCACCAAGGCATCGGCGGTCTGGGCGATCAGGAAGTTGCGAAAATGACCGAGCCCGGTGGCCACGGCGCAATCGATGAAGGCATTGGCCGTTTCCTTACCGACGCCGGGAAGGACGCCCAGGGTGAAACCTCCCTCCAGCCGCGCGCCGCGTGCCGCAGCCTCCATGACACCACCCAGCCCGCCACAGACCAGAACCGCGCCCGCTCGAGCCACCGCCCGGCCGACCTCTTCGGCCTGTCGGGCAACGACCTCGCTGCACTGGCCGGCCCCTACCACCGCGATCTGGATCTTGGGCAGATTCATCTCTCGCGCCTCCCATCCTAGCGCCAGGTCCGCCGGTTGGCCAGCTTGACAATCCGGTCGCCGATGACGGAACATTAAGAGGTCGTACGATATTCCTCCAAGATGGGGTTTCGTTAATGGAGGGTCATCAAGCCCACACTAGGTCGAGGTAGGTCCCAGAACCGGGAGTCCATCCGTTTCGTCACTGGGGTGGGGTGTGCCGTCTCGGGATCCTTATACGGTTGCATCGAGGAGCCGGAGTAGCTCATGGAGCAGACCCTTCTCCTCAACGCTACCTACGAGCCTCTTCGCGTCGTCTCCTGGCAGAAAGCCATCACCCTTCTCACCAAAGGGAAAGTGGAAGTGGTGGCGGCCTACGACCGCGACATACGCAGCGTCTCCATCACTTTCAAGCTGCCTTCGGTTCTGCGGCTGCTGTACCACGTGCGCATCGCCAGGCGATATCATCGCGTTCCGTTCTCACGTGCCAATATCTATCTTCGCGACAAATACCGTTGCCAATACTGCGCTCAACGGTTGCCAAGCCTTGAGCTGACATTCGACCACGTCATACCGGTCTCGCGGGGAGGCCGCAAGGACTGGGAAAATATCGTTACATGCTGCATCGACTGCAACCGACTCAAGGGGGGGAAGACGCTCGACGAGGCCGGCCTTCAACTCATCCGCACCCCCAAACGGCCAACCTTCCTGCCCTCTATTCGCATCACCATCGGGCTCCGCGAAGTACCGGAAAGCTGGCGGGATTACCTCTATTGGAACGTCGAGCTCGACCACGACGGTTGAGCTTCTATTTTCCGACACCATCCGCGCCCCCGCTCCCATGAGCATCACCGGGAGCCTCCGAACGATGCACCTGGGGGATCTCCTCCAGTGGTGCGGCACCAATTTGAAAACCGGGACCCTCCGCCTGAACCGCGGTCCCATCGAGAAGCAACTGTTCTTCAAAGAAGGACGGCTTTTCTCCTCCACCTCGAACAGTCCCCGCGAGACGCTTGGCCAGTTCCTCATCCGTACGGCAAAGATCACCGAGGAGCAACTGTTCAAGGCTCTCATCCGACAGGACCGTAACCACGAGCCGCTGGGACAGATTCTGATCGGGGATGGCTTACTGAGCGACGACGAGCTGAGCGGTCTGCTCCGTATCAAGACCGAGGAGAGTATTTACGACTGTTTCCTGTGGCCGGACGGAGACTTCGTCTTCGAGGAGGACCGGTTGCCGGAAAAGATCTCGGTGTACGTGCCTCTGGACCTTACCGCCCTCATCCTGGAAGGGCTGCGGCGGACCGACGATTGGGATCGCATCTGGAAAACCTTCGGGTCTCGTGTCACGACCTTTTCTACCAATTCCCAGCATGATGCCGCCGGGCTTTCCGAGGAGGATCGCCGGATCTTGGACCTTGCTTCTCATGGTAAGAATCTAGGAGAGATCGCACTCGAACTGCACGCGGTGGATTTCTACGCTGCCTCTCGCCTGCTCGAGTTACACGAACGCGGACTGGTGCGGGTCGACGCCGTCAAAGAAGAAATCCCTTTCGAGCAGCAGATGGAAGACCTCCAAGAGGAACTTCGGCAAGGCGTAGTCTGTTTCAATGCCGGCCAGTATCCGGAAGCGCTTGCTGCATTCGATGCGGCGCTCTCGATTGACCCCCGGAACAAGTACGCGCGGCTGTTCACCATGAAGATACAAAAACTGATGGAGGACATCGAGAGCATCGGCGCCATCCCGCTCGATGGCATCCCGATCTTGAAGGTGACGCTCGCGGAGCTGGCCGACCTCGAGCTCGATCCGCAGGAAGGCTTCGTGCTCTCCCGCATCAACGGCGAATGGAGCGTTCGTTCCATCCTCAAGATCTGCCCGATGCACCAGGAAGAGGTCCTGGTCATCTTCAAGCGCCTGCTGAACAACGCGCTCATCGAGTTTCAACAATAGCGAGAACGCCGGCCCGTCGCGCCACCCTCCTCCCCATGGTAGTATGGTGAGAGTTCCCTAAGTTTGGATTCCCGAAGTTGACGTCACCAAACCCTTTCATCACCGGGGTCAGTCCTCCCTATGCGGTGGCCGGCGGCCGCCTACAGCTGCTCGGTCGCGGTTTCGAGCCGACTCGGGCGCATGCGCACCGGGTATTCTTCGGGGAGGCCCGCGCCCAGATCACCAAGGTATCTTCCGACGCCATCTCTGTCATCGTTCCGCAAGGTGGTGGCCCGGTACCGGTGAGGGTGGAGTTGAACGGTGCGGTGAGCGAACAGTTCACGGCGTCCCTGGCCCGAACGATTGCTGAAGAGCTACATCCCGTCTCCAGTCCGGCTTTCGACCGCGAGGGTAACCTCTTCGTCACTTTTAGCGGAAGCCGCGGCCAGAAAGTGCCGGTCTCGGTCTTCCGCATCGATCCCAAGGGAAATGTCAAACCATTCCTCAGCGAGGTGATGAATCCCACCGGAATGGCCTTTGATAGCGAGGGATTCCTCTATATCTCCAGCCGCCAGGAGGGTGCGGTCTACCGCGTCAGCCCGGAGCGGGACGTGGAGCTGGTGGCAGACGAACTGGGCGTGGCAACCGGACTGGCTTTCGATCCGGATGGCATTCTTCACGTGGGAGACCGGCAAGGTACCATCTTCCGCGTCGAGCGCAATGGCGAGCCGCGCTCCTTCTGCCAGCTCCCTCCGTCCGTGGTGGCCTACCACCTAGCCTTCCATCCTAACGGCGACCTTTTCGTCACCGGCCCCAGCCTGTCCAGCATCGACTCGGTCTACCGGGTCCGGCCCGACGCCAAGGTGGAGGTCTTCTGCCGCGGATTCGGTCGACCTCAGGGTCTTGCCTTCTCCGTTGACGGAAATCTCTACGTGACCGAGGCACTCGCCGGCGATAGCGGGGTTCACCGCATCACACCGGATGGCGGACGCTCCTGCTTCATCTCCGGCCCGCCCCTGGTGGGGCTCGCCTTCGACGGTAAGGGTGGGCTGACGCTAGCGGGAACGAGCTCGGTGTTTCAGCTCGAGGTGGGTATCGTCGGGCGGGTCTTGCCCGGATAGGCGACCCCCGACTACCAGAAGGATACTCAACGCCCGATGAGCTCCAGGGCACGGCGGATCGCTTCCGCGCGCGCTCCCTCCGGCTCGATTTCTAAATAGGACGAGCCATCTTCCAAGGCCTGCCGGCGAGTTTCCTCCGAGGGTAGAAGACCAACCAGCGCGATGGAACAGCGCGCCAGGCGAAAACGTGCCTCGCCCTCGTGCTCGTCGCCGGGATATCGCTCCACGAAGTCTCGCCAGGTAGCGCATTCCGTCCTCACCGCTTCCGCCGGCTGGGCCTCATCCTCGTTCTGGGTTTTGGCTCGGAGGTCGTCCGACAAGGAGACAGGGAGAGGATAGCGTTCCAGAAGGTGGCGGTAGTTGGATTCCGCTGGGCTGGTGCTTCGCGCCGCCTCCGGGCTGTCCCGCAAGGAGAGAGACTCGGCCACCATCTCGCCCCCCCCGGGAGGAGCAGATGGCGCCGGCCGGGCTTCTTGATCCCGTCGATCCTCTCCAGCCGACGCAATCGTTGGGGTCTGCTCCGATGGCTCTTCTGGAACTCTTTGCCGAGCTTGCTCCATCGGCGCCAGCGTTCTGCGCTGAGCTTCCTCCCCTTCGCCCGGCTCGCCGGGCACGACTTCGTCGAGCTCCCTGGTTGGACGCCCGGTCGCCGCTCGGTCCTCTCGGTAGGCTCGCCCACCGGCCTCTGCTTTTTCCAGTCCCTCCTTCCCTGCGTCTCTCGACAAACCTGTCCCGGAGCTCTCCTCGGTCTTGAGTATTACCTGGGGCATAGTCGGCGCCGTCTCGTCGGCGCTCGACTTGTCGTCCCGCCCCTCTTCCAGAACACCAGCCCCCGCGTCCTCACCGGTGGAATTCTCTTCGGCGGCTCGGGGCACGTCTTCGGTCTCGAGGGAGCGATGAGATGGATGGGGAGTCTCGAGCACCCGAAGCCCCACCACCGTGGCGACCAGCGCCGCCGCGAGAGCCCCGGCCCAACGGAGCCGGGACGGAGAGAGTAGCTGGAAGAACCAACCGCGGTGAGCCTCGCCAGCACCCACCGCGCCGATGCGAGACATGATCTTCCGCGGCAGCACGTCCCAGTACATCTCGGGCGGCTCTGGAAGAGAAGCCTGACGAGCCGCTTCCGGCAAGGCGTTGAGGAACCGGTAGTGCGCTGAGCAATCCCGGCAGTCTCGGAGATGAGCCTCGGCCCGGAGCTTTTCGGCGGCGCTCACCTCACCGTCGGCAAGCTTATCGATGAGGGGCAGGAAATCTTCGCAAGACATCGCTTTCTTCCCGTCTACAGGTAGTCCCGAAGCATCTCCTTGAGCTTCTGACGAGCTCGGAAGAGACGTGACATGACGGTACCCATCGAGATTTCCAGCACTTCGGCAATCTCCTCGTACCGCATTTCCTCATGCACCTTGAGCAGAAACACCGTTCTCTGTTCGGGGGGCAGCTTCTGAACCGCGGCATCGAGCGCCCTGCGAAACTCCTCGGACAAGAGCCCGCTCAGGGGATCGGGATCACCCTGGGCACGAGGCTCGGCGGCCGGATCCTCACCCTCGGCAAACTGCTGCTCCCGCCTCGCCGCACCGGTCAGGTAGTTGATGGCGAGGTTGACCGCGATGCGAGTCAGCCACGGTGCTAGCGGACGCCCCAGCTCGAACCGGTCCAAGTGCGAATAGGCTCGCAGGAACGTTTCTTGCGTAATATCGTCGGCCACCTCGTGCCTTCGGGTCATGCGCAGGGCCACTCCATAGACCCGTCTCTGGTGAGAGCGGACAATGGCTTCGAACGCCTCCGGCTCACCGCCACGGGCTCGCACCACCAGGTCACGGTCCACGTCCTCGGCCTTCTCACGGTCCGCTGCGTAGGCTGGGCTTCCCAAACCCTCCCCCTTTGTTTTTACCGGCAGAGCCGACCTTTTATTCCCGAAAGGGAACATGAAAAGCGAACGACGGTTCTCGGGAATCCACTAGAGGAATCGTAACAGCATCGGCGAGGTAGGTACAAAAAAGAATCCGGCGGGCCCCCCGCGCGCCGTTGGAGGGGTCCGCCGGCTCCCTCTGGCTCGTATGAACGAGCCGGCAAATCAGGAAGGACCTATTCCAGGACCTTTATGACTACCCGGCGATTACGAGCTCGCCCCTCCCGGGTCCCGTTGTCAGCGATAGGTTGGGCCTCGCCAAAACTGAACACCGAGATGGCGTGCAGAGGGATTCCTTGAGATTGATAGAGGTAGTCACGGACGGCGATGGCACGCTGCATACCCAGCTGCTCGTTGTAACTCTCCTCGCCGGTGCTGTCGGTATGGCCTTCGACCTCGATGTACAGCCGGCGGTTGTCGGCCTTGACCTTGTCCGCCAGCTCGCCCACCATCTGCTCCGCCTCGGGTGACAGCGCGGCAGCGTTGAAATCGAAAGCGACCTGGTCATTGGAGAGAGTGACCTCGTACAGCAGCTTGCCCTTGATCGCCAGCTGCGCCTCGTCGTAAGCACGAGCCGCATCTCCCTTGGCCTGATTGGCGAGTTCCCCCGCCTCACCGGCCTTGGCATCTACTCTCTTGAGCTCCTCCTCGTTGCGACCGATCCTTTCCTGGTTTCTCTCGACCGATTCGCTCAGGGTCTCGACTTTCTCATTGACCGCGCCGACCTCTTTGCCGACATATCCCTTGCTGGCGCAGCCCGACGCGGCAATGAGCGTGATCAGCATGAAGACAACCCAACCTTTTTGATAAGACATCGCTTCCTCCTCACTGAACCTGGCCTCGATGATCTGCATCCTCCAGAAGAGCTTCCGACCCCGACTCCGGTTTCTTGGCGTAGTATCCCTGGCGCGCGTGCACTACTACGCCCCCCCGGCGCGTCTCGATGTCGATCCGACGAAAACTCCCGTCTTTGGTGGTATTGTTGGGAACGTATCCGAGCCTGTACTGCGTCTTGAGCTCCTCTCGAATACGTAGTGCAACGAGCCTCAGCGCGCCGATCTCACTAGCTTCAAAAAGTCGCCCGCCGGTCTCCTCACTGAACCGTCGCAGCCCGTCTTCCTCTTTCGCCTCGCGACCGTGGACGCCCACATATCGATCGCTTTCAGGGTCGTCCAGCGGGGAGAGCACGCGCACCGAGTAAACCGGCACGTCCAGTCCCTTGGCGCGCTCCACCGCCTCCCCGATCGACAACTCACTGGAGGTGTCCACACCGTCGGTCATCACCACCATGGCGCGCCTGCCGAATCCCCTGTGCTGCATCTCGGTCGAAGCGAGGGCCACCGCGTCATAGAGCGCCGTCGAGCCGAACGGCTCGATCGTTTGGAGCTTGCTGACCGCGGCCTCCTTGTCTTCGGTAAAGGCCAGGGCCTCATAGAGGTGTTTGTCGAACGCGTACACGGCAACCCGGTCCTCGGGGTCCAAACTGTAGATGAGCTGAATGGCGGCGTTGCGAATGTTGGCCACCTTGGAGATCACGTCCATGCTGCCACTGGCGTCGACCAGCAGCATGATGTCGACCGGAGCATCCGTTCCTCGCGCGAAGAAGGTAAGCTCCTGAGAAATTCCGTCTTCGTAAACCTGAAAGTCCATCTCCTTCAGGTCGGTGACCAGGCTACCGTTCTTCTTAGTGATGCTCACCGTAAGGTGCACGGCGTCCACGGAGGTCTCGAACCGGTACGGCGCCTGCGGGTTTTTCCCTGCGTCCCCACTCTGGCCGAAGACGTCCGATCCCATCGTCAGCAGCGCCCATGGCGCCGTCGCGAGCCACAAAGTGCGCTTCATCAACAGTCGATCTAGCAAAAGCTTTGCCACTTAGTCTTCTTAGCGGTCGACGGGTCTGGGCGCGAAATATCCAGTGGAATGAGCGCCTTGGCGCCCCCATCCGTCATTCTCGTGGCTCGTCGACTCCGTGCTTGTCCAGCGAAAGATTTACGCGAGTCATGTAAGTCTTACCCATGCGCGGACTTCGAGTCGGCTACGCCCGATGCTCATGGGGGCGTGCTTGCGATCCCGCTACCAGATAGCGCCAGCGTGAATAGAAACGGAACTGTGCCTCATTGTCGTAAACGGCCGCCTCTTGAACGCTGCGCTCAACTGCCAGGGCAGAGCCGATCTCCGTGCCTTCTTGGGAGCGCGACAGCACGACCGGCTCCCAATCGAATCCACGGTCGATCACCGCGGCCGGCGCTCGTCGAAGGATCTCCTCGATGAGTCTTCGTGAATTGATGGGCGTCGACGGAGTGCGGTTTTCTCCCAGCGCGCTCCAATCGAATTGCTCCGGATCCAACTCGGCGACGGCGGTTGCATTCTGGGCATAGAAATGGAGCCTCAGTCCTGGCGTCAGCGGTCGATTCGTTCCCCGGATAGTTCCTAGGCCGCGCTCTTGGTGACGCTCTCGAACGATCTCTCCTCGGACGAGCAGAGACAATTCCGAGTAGGGGATGAAAAGGAGCTTGCCTTCCGCCAGGCCCAGCCGCAAGCCTTCCCCCAGCAGCTCCAGGTTTCGGATCAGCACAACCTGGATCGCTGAAACGTCGGCCTCGGCGATGGCAAAGTGAGCGATCCGTGCGGAGGCAAGACGAGCGGACAAGACCTCGGCTTCTTCAAGCGTCTCCACCCTCCGGAACAGACGCGGCCGTTCGGTCTGCAACGCCAGCCGAGCATCGTAGGGATCCATGCCCACCACTTCGGCAAAGAGCGCTACCCGGCCGTCGGCGTCGCCTGTCTGGGGAGCCAGAATGATGAAATGTCGGCTCGTCGCAGGTGCGATGGCGGCGGCTCCCATCGTCGGCTCTCCGCCAGCGAGCCCCTCCAGAGACTCGCTACAGTAAATGCACTGGGGAGCGCGGTCGGAGTTGGGACGGCCGCAGGCGGGACAGGCAATCGGCATCACGTGGCTTGTCAGAACACTTAAGAGATCAAAAACGTGCGTTGAGTTCCGTCATTTTATCATAGCGCCGCGCTACACTCCCGCTGCCCCTCGCCCATCGGCTGAGCGGGCGCATCGGGGGCAGATCTTCGACGGAATCGTCCCCGTCGCCGCCTGGTGGACACTCTGACCGAGGGACTCCGCCCGACGCGCCCAACCTTGTTGGCGGCCCGCCGGGCATGGTAGTTTTGAGTACGCGTTCTAACGCGGCCCCGCCGCGGACCCATTCCGGTTAGAATCGGAGCGATGTTCACTGCCTGGCCGGGCGTCATCGCCCGTTACCGCGACTGGTTGGAGCTCGCCGCCGACGCCTCGCCGGTCACTCTGCTGGAAGGCAACACTCCACTGATTCCCCTTTCCCGCCTGGCATCCGAGCTCGGCGCGGAAGCGATTCTGGTGAAGTACGAAGGTCTCAATCCTACCGGCTCCTTCAAGGACCGAGGCATGACGGTCGCCATCACCGATGCCGCCCATCGGGGTGCCAAGGCCGTCATCTGCGCCAGCACCGGGAACACCGCGGCCAGCGCCGCCGCCTATGCCGCGCGAGCCGGACTACGGTGTCTGGTGGTGGTGCCGCAGGCCAAGGTGGCAGCCGGCAAGCTGGCAGGGGCGCAAGCCTACCGAGCCGAGATCATCCAACTGGAGGGCTCTTTTGACCAAGCCCTCGAGCTGGTGCGGGCCGCCTCGGAGAAGTTGCCGGTCGCGCTCGTCAACTCACTGAATCCCTACCGGCTGGAGGGACAGAAGACGGTCGTCTTCGAGATCATCGAAGCCTTGGAGCGCTCGCCCGACTGGTTGGCCCTGCCGGTCGGAAACGCCGGCAATATCACCGCGATCTGGAAGGGTTTCTGTGAGCACCACCAGCTCCACGGCACGGCCAAACCTCGGCTGCTGGGCGTCCAGGCGGCGGGCGCGGCACCGCTGGTGCTCGGCCACCCGGTGGAAAACCCGGACACGGTGGCGACCGCCATCCGTATCGGTCGCCCAGCCCGCGCGCAAGAAGCGCTGGCGGCGGCCAGTGAATCGGACGGACGGATCGTCGCCACCCCGGATGAAGCCATCATCGCCGCACAAGAGCGGCTCGCCGGTGAAGGTATTTGGGTGGAGCCGGCCTCGGCGGCCGGTATCGCGGGATTGATTCAGGAAGTCTCCGCGGGGCGCATGGACATCGGCGGAAAGACGGTGGTCGTCATCGCCACCGGACATGGCCTCAAAGATCCCGGCATCATTACCGAACGTTACGTGATGGAGCCCCCCATCCCCGCCGATCTCGCTTCCCTCGAGAAGAAGATCGGCCCATGAAGCCGGTGGTGGTCACCGCTCCCGCCTCGACGGCCAACCTGGGGCCGGGTTTCGATTGTTTGGGACTGGCGGTGAATCTTCATAACGTGCTGGAGATGAGCCCGGCGGACGATGGCGTGCGCGTCGAGGTCGAAGGGGAAGGCGCGGACAGCCTTCCCCGGGGCGCCAGAAACTTGATGGTACGGGCGGCCCGGCGAGCGTTCGATTCCATCGGCCGCGCTCCCGCTGGTCTCAGCCTGCGTGTCAGGAACGAGATCCCTTTGAGCTCCGGGCTGGGATCCTCGGCGGCGGCGGTGGTGGCGGGAATGATGGCGGCCAACGAAATGGCGGACGGGAGAATGTCTCGCCAGGATCTGTTGCGATTGGCTTCCGATATGGAGGGGCATCCGGACAACGCGGCCGCCTCCCTGTACGGTGGATTGAATCTGGTAACCACCGTCTCCGGCATGCCGGTAGCCCGCCAAGTCCCGGTGGCAGATCTCAAGCTCATCGTCGCTCTGCCACATCTTCAGATCTCCACCAAGGAGATGCGGAGAGCCCTGCCTCGACACGTCCCGCTTCGCGACGCGGTCTTCAACCTAGGACGAGCTCTTTTCACCGTGGAAGCGCTTCGCAGCGGTGACTTCGATCTCCTGGAGATGGCGATGGCGGATCGACTCCACCAGAATCAGCGCTTGCGATTCATTCCCGGAGGAGAAACAGCCATGACCGCGGCCCGAAAGGCAGGTGCCGCGGCAGTGGCTCTCTCCGGAGCCGGACCGTCCCTGGTCGCCTTCGCTCCCGACCGTCACCAGCACATCGCGCGGGCCATGGCGCGCGCCTTCAAGGGAGCGGGGTTGAAAGTCAGAACATTCATTCTGGAGATCGAGCGACAGGGCGCTCGCCTCCATCAGCCGAAGGAAGGCGTGAGCTCGCGCTGAAGCAAGCGAACGCGACGCGACCAGACCAGAAGGAGTATCACCCCCACCGCCATCAAGCCCACGCAAAAACCGACCCAAAGCCCGATCACTCCCCAGTTCTGCAGAAAGCACAACGTGTAACCAACCGGGAGTCCCACCAACCAGTGCCCCACCAGGCTCACCGTCATGGGAGTCCGCGTGTCACCAGCGCCTCGCAGAATCCCGGTGCTGACGACCTGGACACCGTCGAATAACTGGAAGTAGGCGGCCACCACCAGCAAAGAAATGCCGATGGAGACGACCGCCGGATCACGGGTAAAGGATCTCAGGATGAGCGACGGGAACACCTGGAAAGCGACGGCGCTGCACGCCATGAATCCGGTCCCGAAAAGGAGCGCGGTCCAGCCCGCCCGAGCCGCCCCCCTCGGATCTTTCCTACCGAGTGCATGTCCCACCCGGACCGCTCCCGCCGAAGATACTCCGAGAGGCACCATGAAGGTGAACTCGGCGGCGGTTAGAGCAATCTGGTGGGCGGCGAGTGAAGCCGCGTCCAGCTTCGCGGCGAGCGCGGTGGCGGTGGCGAACGCGCCGAGCTCCAACGCGATCTGCATTGCCGCCGGAAAACCGAGCGACCAGAGCTGCCGAAGCCGAGACAGCTCGAGAGCAAGCGTGGTGTCGAACAGACCCATTCCATGAACTTGCTCGTAATAGAGCGTGTAGCCGACCAGACCTCCCGCCATGAAGACGCGCGAGATGAACGTCGCCCATCCCGCGCCCTCCACACCCATGGCCGGGGCACCCAGGTTACCGAATACCAAGATCCAGTTGGCGACCACGTTCACCAGATTGGCGGTAACCAGAACCACCATCACGGGCTTGACCATCCCCATGCCCTGCAGGTAACGGCGAAACGTGGTGTAAATAAGCAACGGCAGCGTGCTCCAAACCATTGCCTCCAGGTAAGGAAGGGTCAGGGAGAGCACCTCCTGGTTCAAGCCCCAGGAGGAAAGGAATGGGATGCTCCACCAGATGATCCCGCTCAACAGCGGAGTGAGGATCAGACTCAGATAGACGCCGTGAATCAGGAATCGGTGGCAGTCTTCCATCCTGCCTGCCCCGAAGGCCTGAGACACGAGCGTGTCCAAGCCTAACAAGAGGCCCATTCCGAAGATCGCCACCGCCAGATAGATCGCCGTTCCCAGACTCACCGCGCCGATGGCTTGGGCGCTGATCCGCCCGACCATCAGCGTGTCGACCATCCCCATGAAGATCCAGCCGAGCTCGGCGGCTACCACCGGCCCCGCCAGCCGAGCCATGGGCTTCCATTCTTCCTTGAACGGAGGTGGTCGCTGCATGCAGAGGCCGAAGAAGAGACGCCGGTCAGGCGAGCTGCTCAAAAACGGATCTGAACGATTCGTTCGATGCCAGGTATGGACGCCAGCGAGCCGATCTCTTCCTCCCTGAGTCGGCGGTCGATGCTGAGGACCATGATGGCCTCTCGGGTCTCACCGGGGTCGCGCCGTCCCACCGCCATGTGGGAAATGTTCACCTCCATCTCGCCGAGGGCGGTCCCCACCGCCCCGATGCGCCCGGGACGATCCTCGTTCTCGATGATCAATACGTGATCCTCCCCTTGGCTCACCGCACCGCGCGAGACGTCCACCTCGAAGCCGTTGATCTCGACGATATGAGGAGCTCCGTGCACCAGCGTGCCGGAAACACGAGCCTCACCGGCGGGGCTGCTAAGACGGACCGAAACGAGATTGGTATAGGGCGCCGCGTCCTCCGCTTTGCGTTCCTGAACATGCCAGCCTCTTCTCGATAGAACGTGCGGCAGGGAGACCGCATTCACCCGTTCCTCGCTGATCGAGGAAAGCAAACCGGCAACCGCCGAGGCCTTGAGTGCGGTGACATCATGGCGGGCCAGCTCTCCGCGGTAGTCGATGAAGACCTCTCGCCAGCCCGACCCGCCGAGCTGCATCGCCACCGTTCCGCACATCTCCGCCACCTTCAGGTACGGACCTACCGCCGCCAGCGTTTCCGGATCCATCACCGGCGCGTTCACCGCCGCGGTGGCAGGCTTGCCCAGCAGCACCTGCAGCACTTCGCGGGCCACGTCCACCGCCACTTGCTCCTGTGCCTCGTGGGTGGAGGCTCCCAGGTGGGGCGTGGTAATCACTTTCGTGTGGTGCAGCAGCGGGTTGTCCGCTCCGGGAGGCTCCGTCTCGAAGACGTCGAATGCCGCGCCGGCCAGATGGCCCGAATCCAAGGCTTCGAGGAGCGCGGCCTCATCGACCAGACCCCCGCGGGCAGCGTTGACGAGACGCGCGCCCGATTTCATGAGCCGGATACGCTTGGCTCCCAGAAGATGCCGCGTCTCGGGCGTCAGGGCGCAGTGGAGGCTGACGAAGTCCGATCTCTCCAACAGTTCATCCAGTTGGGAGAGCTCGACTCCCAACATCTGAGCTCGTTCCGCCGGAACGAAGGGATCGAAGCCGATGACGTTCATCTCCAGCGCTCGCAGGCGGCGAGCCACCGCCGAGCCCACTTGACCCAGGCCGATGATCCCAGCGGTTTTGCCGCGGACCTCCATGCCAATGAAAGACTGTCGCTTCCACTCGCCACGGTGAAGACTGTTGTCCGCGGAGACCAGGTGGCGCGCCAGCGCCAGTATGAGGGCGACGGTCAGCTCGGCGGCGGAGATGGTATTACCGGTCGGGGCGTTCACTACGATGATGCCGCGCTCGGAAGCCGCTTCCACATCGATGTTGTCCACTCCAACGCCAGCGCGCCCGATGACGCGAAGCTGAGACGCCTTCGCCAGCGCCTCTCGGGTGACCTTCGTCTGACTCCGCACCACCAACCCGTGATAGCCGGGAAGTGCCTCCGCCAGCTCTTCGGGCCCCATCCCGGTGCGCACATCGACGCTCGCACCCCCCTTCAGGATCTCGATGCCCTCGGGAGAGATTGGATCGGCGACCAGGATGCGGTGGTCCATCCTTAGGTGCGCTCTTGAGGAATAGCGTAGCCGAGCTTGGGCAAGGCTGCCGCGACCGCGTCGATCGCCCTATCCAGATCGCCCTCGCTGACCCAGCCCAGATGGCCCAGACGAAAGATGCGTCCCGCGAGAGACCGTTGGCCGCCCCCCAAGACCGTGTCGTAGTCCTCACGAAGAGTCCGCGTCAGCTCCTTACCGTCCACACCCTCGGGCACCGAGACTGAGGTTACGGTGTTGGACGCAAACCGCTCATCGGCGAAAAGCTTGAGGCCGAGCGACTTGACGCGCTGGCGCGTCCGCGCACCGATGCGGGCGTGGCGGGCGAAGATGGCCTCTTTTCCTTCACTCAACATCCGCTCCAAGGTCACATCGAGACCGTAGATGACGGAAAGCGTGGGCGTCCAGGGAGTCTGCCCTTTTTCCGCCGCCTTGCGATGAGCGTCGAGATCGAAGTAGAAGCGCGGCATGGTGGCCCGCTCCGAGGCTTGCCAGGCGCGCGGGCTCACCGCGACGATGGCCAGGCCGGGCGGGACGGCCCATCCCTTTTGAGATCCGCTGACCAGGACATCGATTCCCCATTCGTCGACGGGAAGGGGTATGGAGCCGGCGCTCGAGATGCCGTCGACCAGGATCAGGGCGTCGGACTCGCTTCTGATGACCTCGCAGATTTCGGCGAGAGGATTCGTCACGCCGGTCGAAGTCTCGTTATGGGTTACCAGGACGGCTCGCACCTCAGACTCTTCACCGAGAGCCTCTCGAACTTTCTCGGGCGATGCCGCCGTCCCCCACTCGAACGCCAGCCGACGCACGTCGGCTCCATAGGTCTCGGCGATCGTGCAAAACCGATCGCCGAAGGCTCCTATGTCGATTCCCAGGACGCGGTCCCGGGGACTGAGAGTGTTGACCACCGCCGCCTCGAGACCGCCGGTGCCACTGGCACTGACCAGCAGGACGTCGTTTCGCGTGTCCAGAAAGGTCTGCAGCCTCTCGGTCACTCTCTTGATCATGGCCGCCATTTCCGGTCCTCGGTGGTTGATCATCTGTTTCCCCACCGCGGTCAGGATCTCCGGGGGACAAGGTGTCGGGCCTGGAATGCGCAAATTCACTTTGGATCCTCCACTCGATTCATGTCGCCGGCTCCAAGGAGTCGTCGCTTTGGTAGGCTCCCATAATATCACCGTGGTACGGCGGCCCATCCCCCTTTCGGAGCGACGTGCTCTCTCGGGGGCGCCGGCCGGTCCCTCCTGCTCTTTCTCCAAAGGAGCCGTTCTAACAACGTGTGACCAAGACTGTCGTCCCGAGTTGAGGCTACCCCGCCTTTGCTCGTGTTATAGTTGGCGAAAGGCAGCCCCTCAGTGAAAAAGTTTGGGATTCTCCTGGCGATCGCCCTGTTGAGTGTGTTGAGTGTGTCGAGTGTGTCGAGTGTGTTCGACCAGTCGGGCCAGTGGGGGACTCTGAAAGCGTCAACCGCGTACGCTCAAGAAGCGCCGCTCTCTCCCAGGGTCTTCAACCCCCAAGAGGCCGCTCAACTCGAGCAGGCATCGAGGGACGCGTGGCAGAAGCCTGGCCAGGTCGTCGCCGCATTGAAGCTCGAGCCGGGAGACGTGGTTGCCGACATTGGAACCGGCTCCGGCTACTTCGTTACCTACCTGTCCCGGGCCTCCGGCTCCTCGGGAAAAGTGTACGCGGTCGACATCCAGCCAGAGATGCTCGCCTTCGTGCAGCGAAAGGTGGAGGAGCTCGATCTCACCAATGTGATTCCTGTCCTATCCCTGGAGGCCGATACCCGTCTGGATAGAGGCTCCGTGGACTTGGCACTCATGGTCGACGTTTACCACGAGCTCGGCTCACCTAGAGCACTTCTCTCCAATATACATACGGTACTCAGGCCCGATGGACGACTCGCCATCATCGACTTCAAGAGTGACAAAGAAGCGGACAAGGTCGGGCCACCGCTCAGTCACCGAGTGCCGCAAACACGCCTGATCTCCGAAGTGGAGCGAGCTGGCTTCCAGCTCACCGATACCATCGATCTCCTTCCCTATCAGTACTTCCTCATCTTCTCCAAGCGCGACCGACCGGCGGCGACCAGCACCCCCGGGAGCCTGTCCCAGTGAGCCCGGTCCTCGATCGGGCCGCCATCCAGCAGATCCTCCCTCACCGGGACCCGTTCCTGTTCGTCGATGAAGTCGTGGAGCTCGTCCCTCGTCAGCGCGTGGTAGGAGTGCTACGGATTCCGGAGGCGGGTTTTTTCCAGAGGGGAGCCGCCAAGGACGACCCTTGCTTCCCGGCCACCCTCCTCATCGAGGCCATGGCGCAAGTGGGCGCGATTCTCGTGCTCCATCCAAAGGAAAACCGTGGCCGGACCATCTACTTTCGGGCCATCGATCAGGCCCGGTTCCATCAACAAGTGCCCACCGGGGCCACCCTCCGGATCGAGGGCATCGTGCGAAGGATTCGCGGCCGCTTGGGCACCCTCCAGATGAGTGCCTTCCTGCGAGACGCGCTCGCTGCCGAGGCTCTCATGACCTTCGCCCTCTGAGGACCGGGGCCGCCGCAAGAGCTCTCGAGATGCTTGACAAGGACTGGGCCCTGGGGTAGGCTTCTGCCGACTTATCCAGAGTGGCAGAGGGACCGGGCCCTGGGATGCCACAGCAACCGGCGCAAGAAAGCACGGTGCTAACTCCCGCAAGGCGACCCCCGATGTGGGTCGACCTGGCAGATAAGACCGGTGCCCTTCCCCACAGGAAGGGCTTTTTTATTGGATCCGGCCGACTGACAGGATAAAGCCCCCGATCGCCAGGATAGTCAAGAGCGGTCTCAACGGGATAGTGTGTCGACCAACCGGCATCCTCTCCCGGGGGGAAAGGAATGTCATGAGCTATCTCACGGGCTTGAAGTGCAAAGAGTGTGGTGCGGACTATCCTGCCGACCGGAGCTTCTTCTGTACCGAGTGTCTCGGTCCCCTGGAAGTCGTCTATGACTACCAGGAGATCGGTGCCCGACTGAGTCCGGAACGCATTGCGGCTCGGGCCAATAACCTCTGGCGCTACCGGGAGCTCCTTCCTATTACTGGTGAACCGATCACCGGTCATCATTCGGGCTTCACTCCCCTCGTTCACAGCCAACGGCTGGGCGAGCACCTGGGAGCTCCCGCCCTCTACCTGAAGGACGACACGGTAAACCATCCCTCGCTTTCCTACAAAGATCGCGTCGTCTCGGTCGCCCTCAGCCGTGGTGTCGAGCTCGGATATCGAGTCTTCGCCTGCGCCTCGACCGGTAATCTCGGAAACGCATTGGCGGCTCACTGTGCCCGCACCGGATTTCCGAGCCTCATCTTCGTCCCCAAGGACATCGAAGCACCCAAGATTACCGGCTCTCTGATCTACCAGCCCACCCTGGTTGCTCTGGAAGGTAACTACGACGACGTCAATCGCCTCTGTTCCGAGATCGGCGACGAATACGGCTGGGGGTTCGTCAACGTCAACCTCCGACCCTACTACACCGAAGGGGCCAAGACGTTCGGCTTCGAGATCGTCGAACAGCTCGGTTGGAAGCTTCCCGATCACGTGATCCTGCCCACCGCCGGCGGCACGCTTCTTCCCAAGGTGGCGAAGGCTTTCACCGAGGTCGCTCGGCTCGGCTGGGCAACCGGGAACGTACGCGTCCACTGCGCCCAGGCCGAGGGATGTGCTCCGGTGGTGCACGCGCTCCACCGTGGCGCCGAGGTTGTGGATCCGGAAAAACCCAAGACATTGGCGAAATCCATCGCCATCGGGAACCCCGCCGACGGTCCCTACGTGCTCAAGGAAGTTCGCGAGTCGGGTGGCTGGGGAGAGACCGCTACCGACGAAGAGATCGTAAGCGCTATCAAGCTACTAGCCGAGAAGGAAGGAATCTTCACCGAACCGGCCGGAGGGACGGCCCTGGCAGTCACCATGAAGCTCATCCAGCAAGGACGCATCGATCCCGGAGAGACCATCGTGGTCGGCATTACCGGAACCGGCTACAAGGCGCTCGACCTCTTCCCGCGGCTCGAAGTCGATGCGGTTTTGCATCCCCGCCTGAGTGCATTCCGCGAGTGGTACGAGGAGCACCCTCTGGCAGTACCCGTTCGGACATGATCGGAGGCCAAGCTCGGGTAAAGAAGTACGGCGGAACTTCGGTTGGATCGCCGGAGAGGATCCTCAAAGTAGCGCAGGAGCTGGTGGCGGAGCATCGCCGCGGCGTCCCTCAGGTGGTGGTGGCCTCCGCCATGGCCGACACGACCGAACAACTCCTGGACATGGCTCGGCGCGTCACCAAACGTCCGCGGGCGCGGGAGCTGGACTTGATTCTCACCACCGGCGAGCAGGTATCCATCGCCCTCCTGGCCATGGCCGTGCAGGATCTCGGCGTGATGGCAACACCCCTCACCGGAGCCCAATGCGGCATTCGAACCGACGGCAACTTCACCAGGGCCCGCATCCAAGAAATCTCCACCGAAAAAATTCAGGGGATTCTCGCCCAGGGAAACATCGTGATCGTCGCCGGCTTCCAGGGCGTGACCTCCGACCAGGAGATCACGACTTTGGGTCGCGGCGGCTCCGATCTCACCGCCACCGCATTGGCGGCCGCCCTGAATGCCCCCGCGTGCGAGATCTATACGGATGTCGACGGGGTGTTCACCGCCGATCCACGGATGGTTCCGGAGGCCCGGCTTCTGCCCTGGATCAGCTATGAAGAAATGCTGGAGTACGCGGCCTCAGGCTCCCAAGTCCTCCATCCTCGTTCGGTGGAGGTGGCCAGTCGCTTCAACGTCCCGCTGCAGGTGCGTTCCGCCTTTCACAACCGTCCGGGAACCACCGTGGTGAAGGAGGAAGAATTGGAGAAAGTAGCGATAACCGGTGTGACCGGTGATCCCAAAATCGCACGCCTGGCGCTCACCCGGGTCAAGGACGTGCCGGGGGTGGCGGCCAATATTTCCACCGCCCTGGCCGAAGAGGGAATCAACATCCGGCTCATCATCCAAGGGATCCGACACGACAAAACCAACGACATCTCGCTCATCATCGCAGAGGAAGACGCCGAACGATCCGCCGAAGTCTTGCGCCGGGTGGCCGACGCGGTCGGCTCGGCCGAGGTCTTGGTCGACACCAACGTGGCCAAGGTCTCCATCATCGGCTCCGGGATCGCCAGCTCGCCGGGAGTCGCCGGCCGCATGTTTCAAGCCCTGGCGCGAGAAGGCATCAATATCGAGCTCATCAGCAGCTCCGAGGTCCGCATCGCCTGCGTCATCGCCCGGGATCGGCTCGAGGACGCGGTTCGCGCCATCCACCGGGAGTTCGATCTGGCCAACCTCGAGAGAAAACGCGTTGCCGACCCAGCCTAAGAATCCGCCTCGTTTTCGGGTGGCCTTGGCCGGCTTGGGAACGGTGGGCGGTGCCGTGATCCGACTCCTGCAAGAGGAAAGCGCCCGTCTGCACCGGCTCATGGGAGCCGAGCTCGACCTCACGGTGATTTTCGACCGCAGCTACAAGAACAAAGACGTTTCCTGGTTACAGCCCGCGACGCGGCTGACCGACTCCATCGACGAGTTTCTGGCCAGTCCAGCCGACATCGTGGTGGAGCTTATCGGTGGAGAGGAGCCGGCGGGTCGGATCCTTCGGGAGAGTCTGCAACGACAAAAGGCGGTGGTCACCGCCAACAAGCAACTGATGGCCGCCAGTGGAGGCGCCTACCTCGAGCTAGCGGAAAAGAGCCGCGCCTATCTGGGCTTCGAGGCGTCGGTGGCAGGGGGCATCCCCATTCTCCGCACGCTTCGCCGCTCCCTGATCGCCGATCGTATCCTTTCCGTCCGCGGTATTTTGAACGGAACCTGCAATTTCATTCTTTCCGAGATGGCGGAAAGCGGGCGGGGGCAAGCGGAGATTCTCACACAAGCCCAATCGCTCGGCTTCGCGGAAGCCGACCCGTGGCTCGACGTTTCCGGACGAGACACCGCCGACAAGCTGGTGATCCTCGCCGCCCTCGCCTTCGGCCGTTGGGCACGGCCGGAGAAGCTTACCACCCGGGGCATCTTGGAGATCGATCCGGTAGACTTTCTCTACGCCGAGCGACTCGGCACCACCATACGGATGCTGGGCGTTGCCCAACGCAGTGAAAAGCATCTCTCTTTGTGGGTGAGCCCGTTCCTGGTCGATCGACGACTCACTCTGTCGAAGATATCGGGCGTGGTGAACGCGGTGGAAGTCACCGGGGCCCGGCTCGGCTCGGCTTTGTTCAGCGGGCAGGGGGCAGGCGGCGATCCCACGGCAGTGTCGGTCGTCGGTGATATCCTGAACGCCGCGCGGTGGCGTCAAGGTGAGACGGTCTTCACCGCACCGCGGGTCGAGGACCCCGAGGCTTTCTCGACTTCGGCCAACGCGGAGGGGAGCGATTACGCGCCCCGGGACAGCTTCCCCTTCTATCTCAGGCTCTTCGTCGAGGACCGACCGGGGATCATTGCTCGCCTGGCGCACATTCTGGCCAGTCACAACATCAATATCGATTCCGTGCTGCAGGAGAGCTGGGCGGAGAGAGCGCGGTTGCCGTTCGTCATCTCCGTCGACCCCACTCCCCTCGCTACCATCGAGAAGGCCGTTACGGAAATGAGGTCTCTCGATTTCATGCAGGCTCCTCCCGTTCTGCTGCCCATCCTCCGCGCCTAACGCCGGGAGACTTCCGGACGGTGCCTGAGTCCGATCCCCAACGAACGGCTGTCCGACAAGCCACCTGGGGAATTTCCAATCGGGTCAGCCGACTCGAAACCTCAGGGTGCCTCCCGCGTAGCGGATGGACAACTCGGATCCGGTGCGCACGAACGAGCTGGCGCTACCGAGCGCCGCCAGAAACTGCTGGTCCAGAGAGCCCGGAGGGCAAAGCGCGCGCGTGCAGGCCAGCAGTCCAAAGGTTATCGAGTTACCGTCGGTCTGGTAGGTTCCATTGCAGAGATTGCAGTCCACTTCCGCGTGAACGGTTCCCTCGTCAGCGAAACGAAGTGTGTAGGTTTGGGAGGCGGGAACCGGCAGCACGCTGCCGTCGTCCAGTTCGAACGCCTGTAACTCCCATGTCCCTTGCAGGTCCGGGACGTCACCGATCGACGTCGAGCTATCACAAGAGGTCAGCAACCAGGCGGCCAACAAGACAGCCAAGTCGTTTCTCGGCATCATCTTTTCTCCCTCTCCCCTTCTGCACCTTGTGCTATTGACCGCGTCGAGTCCTCCGAAGGGACATCCACGCGGAAATCATCGCCCCCACCCATAGAGAGACACTACCTCGGACGATCCCCAATCCGGTGATCTCGGGATTCTAGCTCGGCGGAGCTAGCCAGCATGCCCCGAGCCAGCAATCGCCGCACCGAACGCGCCCCTCGAGCGGGTCTTCCCCGCCTGCGATGTAATGCAACGACCGTTCCACACTTTGGTCGTCTCGCCCGCCGTCGTTCCAGATTTCCAATTTGTTGATTCTGAATGGGTTTCCGTTACGGGCGGGGTCGGCCGCCACGGACGGGAGAGGGCGGCCTAACCAAGAGAATAGGACAGTATCCGTGCAGCGAATGAGACCGACCGGATGGAATACAATGGGTCGTTGAGACGAAAAAAATGAACCGCATGGCCCGGCCGCTCTGCGCGACTGCCTTCGTCCTATTCCTCGCCCGTCTCGCCGGCACTGCTCCCTGGCCTTTCGAGGTCACTGACCTCCGCCAGAGGGTGAAGCTCGTCTTTCTGGTGTTCGGGGACGGCGGCACCGGCCAGGCGGGTCAGTACCGAGTGGGGGAGGCGATGTATGAGATCTGTCGCCACAGAGGATGCGACCTGGCACTGATGCTGGGGGACAACATCTACGAAAACGGCATTGAAGTGACCTCCCGGACGGATGTCCAAGCGAGCTATCGAGAGATCCTCGACCAGTTCGACAGGAAATTCGAAGCCCCCTACCGGTCGTTCCGGGAGATCGTGGGATTTCATTTCTGGGTGGCGCTCGGCAACCATGACT
>Ga0209619_10000353_pt1 | contig 31693 bp, 36 predicted proteins | sample Rifsed16ft3_FD_184011 | JGI IMG/M metagenome (GOLD analysis project Ga0209619, IMG submission 184011) | Soil microbial communities from Rifle, Colorado, USA - sediment 16ft 3 (version 2) | ecosystem: Environmental > Terrestrial > Deep subsurface > Rock core/Sediment | place: Rifle, Colorado... | reverse complement strand
CATCGCCATTGGCCTCGATCTCATATTCCGTATGCACGATCTTGCCGGGATAGAGTCCCAGCGCGGTCTTGCCGGCCGTATCTGCATCAACCTTCATGTTTTTGCTGAACAGCGGATCGGAGGCTGACTCGACCTCACGCTCGACCTCATAAATGGAGCCTTTCTCGATATCACACATCAGTTCCCATTCTGCACCGTTTTTGTCATGGATTTCGATCTCGTAGGTTTCGACGCCTTGCTCCGTCATGGTGAGATATTCGACTTTGGCGTAATAGCCATCCTTGATTTGTGATGCGGCTGCGAGGCAGGCATGCAGACCGCCATGATGTCCATGGCCTCTTGCCATGACAGCCGATGAGCACAGAACCAGTATGAGTGCAGTTAACGCAGTAATAAGATGTTTCATGATCATTTCTCCTGTAAACAGTTTCTTATGGTTAACGCGGGATGCCTGAAAGCGGGAGCGTAGGCGCCGGTAACAAGGTATTCAACTTTGTGAGAGTTGAATAATTCGAGCAGTTCTTTGAAGTCGGACTGGATTTCCATGGAATTGGCTGCGCAGATGATCCACAGCATTAACACGTTCGGCAGGCGGCCTGGATAACCAATATTCAAGGTTATTCTTTATTTCGTCATACTCATTGAGATCCCGGATTTTAATCTGTTTCTGCATGAGTCGCATTATACTACCCCTTGATTTAAGAATAATGTGTTTGTTTCGAGGTTATATCAGGCAAAGGTTTGCTCTCAACGCTGAGTGTACGCAGGGTCAGTTTTCCGGCATCATGCTTGCGCATTTCTTTAATACCTTTTGCTAGTTCGTCCGCCAGGTTACGTTTACGCTTGTTCATTCTTCCACCACTTACGGTTCCCCCCCCCAATGATTCGAGATCGGCCATATCTTTATTGTCTGCCGTTGCCCGTTTAATCGCCCTGTCAAATACTCGCACTCGGACAACTTTTCCCTCTTTAGTTTCACTGTTCAAGTGTTTCAACAGACAGGCGTAGCCCAAGGGCATGCAATAATTTATCCAGGCTCGACAGTTCCGGATTACCTTTATCCGAAAGTGTTCTGTACAGGCTTTCCCGGTTAAGGCCGGTCTCACTGGAAAGTTTGCCGATGCTGCCGAGCCGGGCATCTGCAACCTGGCGCAAGGCCAACAGAAACGCTTCCTTGTCGCCTTCTTCCAGGGCGGCATCCAGATAGGCCGCTGCTTCCTTTGGATCATTCAGGGATTCCAGCAGAGTTTCACGCCAGGCTTTACTTCTTGTTTTCATCTTTGACTCCTGAAGTCATTCCAGTAGGACTTCGCCATATTGATATCCCGTTGCTGGCTGCCTTTGATTCCGCCACACAACAATAAAACGACTGTATTATTTTCTGTAATACCGTAGTAAACACGATATCCGGGACCATAAAAGATCCGTAACTCATAAATACCGTCACCGGCCGCTGCATAATCACCCATGTTTCCCAGTGATACCCTGTCCAGACGTGTACGGATCCTTGCCCGTGCCCGGATATCACGAAGTTTATTGAGCCATTCACTGAACGGGCTGCGGCCATCTTCGGTAAGATACTCCCTTATCTGATAGTGCTCCTGCATAAAACAAGTGTAGCTTATAAACTACATTATGCAAGCGCCGGGGTAATCAATGGAAGCGATTGGAGAACAGGGAATCGTACTGAGGATGGAGCGGTCATCAGGCACTGATTATTATCGTATAACGCGGAGCACAGTGAAAAGCGAGAGCGTAGGCGCCGGTTACAAGATATTCAACTATGTGTGAGTTGAATAATTCGAGCAGTTCTTTGAAGTCGGACTGGATTTCCATGGAATTGGTTGCGCAGATGGTCCACAGCATTAACACGTTCGGCAGGTGGCCTGGATAACCAATATTCAAGGTTATCCTTTATTTCGTCATACTCCTTGAGGTCCCGGATTTTAATCTGTTTCTGCATGAGTTGCATTATACCACCCCGGTTCCGGGTTAAGAACTATGTACAAGAATTGTGGCAATATCATTTGGAAAGATTTTAAAAACTTACCTGACAGAAAATCCCTCAAACTCCTGATACTCCCTTTCTTCAACCTTAACTTCCAACACCCTCGCCATCTCCGGCCCCCGCTTCAACCATGCATGCAAAAGTTTTAATTGTTCCTCTTCGCCGCTGGCCATGACCTCCACCCGGCCGTCCGCAAGGTTCCTGACCCATCCCGTGGTTCCATATAGTGCAGCCTGATCGCGGGTGGCCATGCGGAAGCAGACGCCCTGGATCCGACCTGCTTTGAGACCACTCTACATACCTTATAGGGTATATTTTTAAATTATACCCTTTAGGGTATATTGATAAAATATACCTTATGGGGTATAATTCCAAAATATGCTTTATGAGGAATAATTGATGGAAAACAGTATTCATACCCCGCAACAACTGGGCCTGGTATTAAGGGGTTGCCGTAAATCCATGAAGTTATCACAAGCTGCTGCAGCAAAGACTGTGGGCCTGTTGCCCAAAACTATCTCGGGGCTGGAAACAGCACCTGAGAGCAGTAGTGTGGAGAGTCTGTTCAAACTCCTGTCCGCACTGGAACTGGAACTCGTGTTGCGGCCCAAATCATTTGTCAACATCAAAAAAAGTAAAGGTAAATGGTGATCTGAAAAAGGAATAACCCATGGGCAGGAGATCAAAAACACGTCAACTGAATATCTGGATGAATGGTGTGCTGGTGGGCAACTGGACCATTACCGCTCAAGGCAAGCATGAATTCCGTTATGATGAAAACTGGCTTGCTCATGAATTGTCGCGGCCTGTGTCGCTCTCCATGCCATTACAATCACCGGATGTACCTTATAAAGGTGAAATTGTTGAATCCTGGTTTGATAATTTGTTGCCGGATAGCGATGCTATACGAAAACGGATTCAGGCAAGGTTTGGTATTGCATCATCTTCGGTTTTTGATCTTTTAAGCGAAATTGGCCGTGATTGCGCTGGTGCTATACATATCCTGCCCCCTGACCAGAAACCTGAAAACATCCATTCCATTGAAGGCAGGTCATTATCAGAAAGTGAGATTGCCAACCGATTACGCGCTGTTGTTACTTCTCCCGCGCTGGGGCATAGAAATGAAGATGAGTTCCGGATTTCCATTGCCGGGGCGCAGGAGAAAACAGCGTTTCTTTTACATAAAGGTAAATGGCTTGCACCGCTCAATGCCACACCGAGTACACATATTTTCAAATTACCCCTTGGCGAAGTGGGTACGGCACAAATTGATCTTTCGGCATCCATAGAAAACGAGTGGCTTTGTTTGCAAATTCTGGAAGCTTTTGGGCTGGAGACTGCGAAAAGTGAATTGATGAAGTTTGAGGATCAGCGTGTGCTAGTGGTGGAACGTTTCGACAGGATGCTTGCAGAGAATTCAAAATGGTGGATAAGAATACTTCAGGAAGATTTCTGCCAGATCACCGCCACTCCACCGGGGCATAAATATGAAGCGGATGGCGGACCGGGAATGGAAACGATTATGTCTACTTTGATGGGATCACTGAATGCGCAAGAGGACAGACGAAAGTTTTTTAAAGCACAAATTATTTCCTGGATGTTGTGTGCTATTGATGGCCATGCAAAAAATTTCAGCATATTCATCAAGCCGCAAGGCAGGTTCACGCTGACGCCGTTTTATGATGTGATTTCAGCTTATCCCGTTCTGGGTCATGGGAAAAACCAGCTCGCGCCGGAAAAGGCAAAGATGGCGATGGCCGTTATTGCGAAAAATCGTCATTACCATTGGGATAAAATTACGAAACGTCATTGGGAATCAACTGCACAGGTATGTGATTTTAAATATGAAATTGATGCTTTAGTTGAAGAGCTTGTAAATCAAACTCCAAAGGTTGCGAATGAAATTTCAAAACGTTTGCCGGAAAAGTTTCCTGCAAGTGTTTCGGAGCCGATATTGAAAGGGCTTGAGAGTGCGTGTGACAAGTTGTTTTGACCCTCAATGCCCAATTGACTATTCAATATAGGTGAATTTACCGGATTGTAGAATCATTACCCCCAGTGGATGGACTTGTAATTGTGGGGTGAGGCCTAATATGGGGTTTGGGGTGGGAGATAGATCAAGATTGAAAGATATAATGTTTCTCCTGATTAACATTCTACCCCCACCCTCGCCCTCCCCCTACAAGGGGGAGGGAATATTGAAGAAGGTGGAAAGATGAAAGGCATTGCAAAGATTATTCGGGATGTTGAGGGTCACTGGGTGGGTGATGGTTTCCCGGTGCGCACGTTGATTTCGTATCATTCGCAGGGTGCGGAGATCAGCCCGTTCCTGTTGCTGGATCATGCAGGACCGGCGGAGTTTCTGCCTTCTGACAAACCGCGTGGTGTCGGGCAGCATCCGCATCGCGGGTTTGAAACGGTGACTATCGTTTATGCAGGTGTAGTGGAGCATCGTGATAATGCCGGGAATTCCGGAAAGATTGGCCCCGGTGATGTGCAATGGATGACGGCGGCGCGCGGTATTCTGCATGAAGAAATGCATGGCCGTGAATTCACGCAACGCGGCGGCAAACTGGAGATGGTGCAGTTGTGGGTGAACTTGCCTGCGAAGAACAAGATGTCTGCTCCGGGTTATCAGGGAATTACGAATGAAATGATTCCGGAAGTTTCGCTGGAGGATAACGCCGGAAAGATCCGGATCATTTCCGGCAGATTTAATGATGTGGCAGGCCCGGCGCGGACTTTCACACCGATTAATCTGTGGGACATCCGTCTGAACAAATCGAAAACCCTGAACCTGGAACTGGAAGAGGGTTACACGACTGCGGTGCTGGTGCTGAAAGGCAAGGTGATGGTGAATGGCACAGAAACCATTAATGCTTCCGAACTGGTGATGTTCGAACGTGAGGGCAAGGGAATTTCATTTGAAGCAATTGAGGATGCCACATTACTGCTGATGAATGGTGAGCCGATTGATGAGCCGATTGCGGGTTATGGCCCGTTTGTGATGAATACGCAGGAAGAGATTAAACAGGCAATTACAGATTTCAATGCGGGGCGGTTTTTAGCGCTGGATTTGGAACGGATTCCAGAAATCTGTTTTTCAGGCAACAGTTCATTTTCAACCTTGTAGGTGCGCAGGGTCAGTTTTCCGGTATCATGTTTATGCATCTCCTTGATACCATTTGCCAACTCATCCGCCAGGTTACGTTTAATCTTATTCATAAATTGCTTTTGCCAAATCCTTTCGCGATACACCCAAGGCAAGTAATGATTTGACCAACAGATCGAGTGAAACAGATGGATCATTGGCTTCCATTTTTGCAACCCGGGACTGGCTTGATTTCAAGCGTTTTGCAACCTCTACCTGACTCAACTGCTTATTCCTGCGTTGTTGCCTGAAACTTTCGCTTAATGAAATTTTCAGTTCAATATAAGCCGCTTCCTCCGGTGTCAGATTCAAAAATTCTTTAACGGTACCGGTTTTCCAGCCTTTGGATTCCAGTTTTTTTCGTTTAGCTTGTTGCATTGTCATAGTCACTCAGTCGTTCTTTGCAAATATTAATAATACGTTTTGGCGTCTGGTTGGTCTTCTTCTCGAAAATCTCGACGATCACGATAGCATCAGGATCTGTTCTGTAGATGATACGCCAAGTGATATTCCTGTCGATGATTCGAAGTTCATGGCACCGGGCACCAATTGGAGGCATGGGACGTGAATGTGGCATTCCGGGCTTTTCACCCCGTTGCAGACAACGTAGCAGATAACCGGCTTCCAATCTTGCTGCTAATGAAAAGGGTGGTGATTTTATTTCACCGTGCAACCATGCGATCAGCTTGTCCTTGGCATTTGTTTCCATACACAAATAGAATATGTCAATTTTGACATAATGTCAATATAGTTTTTGTTTTGACCATTTGGCTTTATGTTTCAACCAATAAATTTACCGGATAGTAAAACCATCAAATTCCTGATGCTCGAGTTCCTCATATTCGACATTCAGCACCCTGGCCAGATCCGGCCCCTGCTTCAGCCAGTCCCGTAATTGCTTTAATTGTGTCTCTTCGCCGCTGGCCATGACTTCAACCCGGCCGTCCGGCAGGTTGCGCACCCAGCCGGTGAGTCCGAATAATTGTGCCTGCTCGCAGGTTTCCATGCGGAAACAAACGCCCTGGACCCGGCCTGATACAAAACAGTGCATGGTTTTTTTCATGGGGTTCAGTTTATCGAATTTACTGGATACTGGCATCCGCCAGTATGACGGCAATGGAGTAGTTTAAAACTATCTCCTGTTCAGGTGCGCTACTGTCAATTATACTTCTCCCATTACATTACATAAGAAAGTCCGCTGCGGGAGCACTAAGGTTATGGGGGTAACCCGGTTGTATTGATGTTTCACACACCCCTACCCGTGCCCTCCCCCCGTCAAGGGGAGGTGTATTTATGGGGTTATTCCGCAGTGAATTCAATGATTATATCCCGCCGTATTTTTGGAATGGGGGGTTCCCGGAACAGCACCATGTCTACACAAAACCAATTACCCATGCGCGGCAAGGACATTGAGATCCGCCCGATTTATGTAGAAGAATGGCTGGATTCCCTGCCTTATATCGATTTCCATAACACGATAAAACTGCTTCAGCAGGCATTGCAGGCGATGAATTCCATGCCGATGAAATCATCACAGCGCATGGAAATCGTCACTCTCTTTCATCGCCCGTATAAATATTACCTGGACACGCAAATCCGTACAGGCGCGCAGCACACCATGCAAACCGTGGAGGTGATGCAAGACCAGTTATCCGGACTGAAGTCAGTTGCAGTGCAACTGGGGCGTGCGAGCCGTCTGGCCATGGATGAAGCATTGAGTCACAAGAGCCTGTGGGGACAAAACAAGTATCCATTGCAGGAAATCCTGATGACGATGACTTATCTTTCCCATGCACTCATCTACAGCTTCCTTGAATATGCCCCCTCGCCACAGAAGGTGTGGCATGAACTCAATTTTCTTTACCAGTTTGCCGAGAACATCCATCAGCATCGCGCACCAGTAAAGCTGGTTGCAACCTCGAAAAAAGATGTCACCAGTATCGAGAAGCGTTACAAACGGATTGCGCTAATCGCTCTGGCTGATCCCTATCATCTGCCATTTGGCGCCATCTGGGAGATCTACGAGCAACTTCATGAATGGACCGATCTCGCGGAACTGAAACCTCTGCAGGAAGTTAAAAACCCGGAGGGGCATTTTGTTATTAATCTTGCAACGGATACCAGCCCGCTGCCTTATGTGAAATTCAATACAGCAAACAGCGGTGAAAATTATCGTCTTCTGGATACGAACAGATTGCTGGGTGTAATTCGCAAACACATACAGAACTTTAAGCCAGGCAAAAAACAGGAGGGACTGGTGTTTTCACCCTATTACGCGGATTATCTGCTGCGAATTATAGACAAGGCCTGGGGTATGCCGCCCAAGCGTCATTCACCGCGCAAACCCAGGAACGGCCAGATGAAACTGATGCATGGCTTGAACACCATGTATTATTTTTTGAACGGCGAACATGATTTAAAAATACAGGATGATGATCGGCAGCATGAACATGACATCAGAACATTTACCACTGCCATTGATACAACCGGCCTGTACCGGAAAGAATACTGGAACCTGGCAGACACCAGTAGCGGCGGCATTGCCGTGACCCGTGATGACAAACCGAAAAGTGTGATAAGAGTAGGCGATATTGTGGGCCTGAACCTTGATGAGAAAAATGGCGGACCGGAATTCTTCCGGGCCGGGGTTTTACGCTGGATGCTGGTGCGCCAGAGCAAAGTCTACAAGGCCGGAATACAGATCTTTAACCAGCCTGTTTTGCCTGTAGGTGTACGTGCCAGTCATGGCAACCAGATCGAACGTGAATTCAGACGGGCGATCCTCACCGGTAATCCGCTTAAACAGAAAGAGATAACTGTCTTCACCAGCAAGGGACTGCATTTGCAGGACAGGATCCTCGAGATCAATATCAATGATAAAATCTTCACGGGGAAGGTAGGGGATATTATCGAATCCACCACCTGCTTTGAACTGTTTAATCTTGAACTTCAATAATTATGTATCCCTCCCCCTTGATGGGGGACGCCTGCATGGATGCAGCCGGTACGATTACAGGAAGTAATCGGTACGACCCCAAGGACGGGGGAGGTAGAACCGCGTCGGGAACACGACCACACGGATGTGGGAGGTAGAGTTACGCCGGGAGCAGCAACCGAGCGGTCGAGGATGCCCAAGCCGAGGATATGGGTGGGGGGGGTGGGTAGATTAATTGATATATGATTTAGCATTTACCCCATCCCTACTTTCCCCATCGAGGGGGAAGGAGTATCAGAGTAGTTTCACGCTTCCGCCTGCCTGAACAATGTCCCCAGCGGTACGGAAAGTTGCTGTTGCAGGTTTGCATCATGCGATTCGATCACGTCTTTCAGTGTCTGCTGCCATTTGTTGGAGGGATTGCTGAGCTTCTCCGGAAATTTGCACGGCAGGAGCTGATACAGATCGAGCAGGGTCAGTTCATTAATATCGCGGCTCAACATCCATTTGCCTTCAGAGGTGCGGCGCACCCAGTTGGCCTTTCTCAGTAATTCCAGGATTTCTACAAGCATGAGATGCGGGATGCGCACTCCACTTTTTTTGATCTGTGCCGACCTGAGTTGTTTCCCTTCTTTCTGCGCGAGCCAGAGTTCGGCAATGATTTTGTATCCATCAAAAAAATCCCATTGATGTTTGTCCCGTTTTTCAATCGCATCGCTGATGCGAAATACCGAGAGAGAGTAGGCGATCTGCGCCCCCAGCAGCACGATCAGCCAGGAAAGATAAACCCAGATCAGGAACATGGGGATCACCGCAATGGCGCCATAGATTGCCTGATAGGTGGGCACCGATTTGACATAAAGACCGAAGCTGTATTTCGCCAGTTCGAAAAATATCGAAGCAGTCACGCCGCCAATCACGGCATAGCGCCAGTTGACGTAGCAATTCGGGATCAGGATATACATGAGACTGAAGGCGACAGCGGTGGTTATTACCGGCATCAACACTAATATTTTCGACGTAATCATCAACGATTCGTCCACACTGCTGACGACAGGCAGCGCGAGCAGATACGAGGTTGCATAGAAACTTACGCCGATCAGTACGGGACCGAGAGTCAGTATGGCCCAATACACCATAAAGCGCGCAAGCGGGTTACGCCGTGTGAGGACGTTCCAGATATGGTTCAGGGCGCTTTCAATTGTCGCCATCATTAACAGGGCAATAAGCACCAGCACAGTGATGCCCGTGATTGTCAGTTGCGAGGCCTTGACCGAAAAACTGATGAGGTAGGCTTCGACAGTTTCTCCGAATGCAGGCACAAAGTTATCAAAGATGAAATCCTGCATGACCTCGCTGATTTCCTTGAATACCGGCAGGTTGCCAAAGAAACTGAACAGTACACCGACCAGCGGGACAATCGATAACAAAGTGGTATAAGCCAGCGAAGATGCGGTCTGCAGGCCGCGGCGAGCGACGAATTGCCCTATGACGAAATGGTAGAAGTGATACAGCCAGATGAAAACGGATAGAATCCTTTGATGAATTGATTTTTTCATTTTAATTCCATCTCTGGCAAATTCTGTATTATGTGTTTAACCTTATCAGAATAGTCTATTGTTGAGGATAAGGCATGAAGGTCACGATATACCACAATCCGCGCTGTACAAAATCCAGACAGACCCTGGAACTGCTGAAATCCCGGGGAATTGAACCGGAAATCATTGAATACCTGAAAACCCCGCCGGGTAAAAGCAGATTAAAGGACATCCTGAAAATGCTGGGACTTGAGCCACGTGCGCTGATGCGCAAGAATGAAGATGAGTACAAAAAAGCGAAACTGGACAACCCGAAACTCAGCAAGGATGATTTGATTGCGGCGATGGTGAAACATCCCATATTGATCGAACGGCCGATCGTGGTTGCCAATGGCAAGGCCGCCATCGGCCGGCCACCGGAGAAGGTGCTTGAAATACTATAAACATGAAGCGTATCTCGAAAGCTGAAACCTGACTGAAAATCAGTATCCCCTCCCTTGGTGGGAGGGGAATAAGGGGAGGGGGAAACAAACTATTAAATTTTTCACCCCCACCCTCACCCTCGGCTTGGGCATCCTGCGTCGCTCTACCGCCTGCATCCATGCAGGCGTCCCCCACCAAGGGGAAGAAAATTTATTCTTGCGATAGAATGAAAAGGTGCATTATTCAACTGTTAACGAATCCCTGAGTGAAGGAAATAATAATGACCGAGATTCTTGTTCTTTATTACAGCCGCTACGGCAACGTGGCAAAAATGGCACAACAGATCAGCCACGGCATAGAGTCTGTTACTGGTTGCAAAGCGCGTATCCGGACAGTGCCCCCGGTATCCACGGTATGTGAAAGCACGGCTGATAATATTCCGGAATCCGGGCCGCCGTTTGCGACCTACCAGGACCTGGAAGAATGTGCCGGTCTTGCATTGGGCAGCCCGACCCGCTTCGGCAATATGGCAGCACCGTTAAAATATTTTCTTGATGGCACCAGCGATATCTGGTTCTCGGGAAAACTGATCGGCAAGCCTGCGGCTGTATTTACATCAACAGCGAGTCTGCATGGCGGCCAGGAAACTACATTACTCTCCATGATGCTGCCGCTGTTACATCACGGTATGATTATCGTCGGCGTGCCTTACAGTGTTCCTGAATTACTCACGACGTCATCCGGTGGCACACCTTATGGCCCAAGTCATACCGCCGGGCAGAATGCTGATGTTGATCTCACTGCTGAAGAAAAACAGATCTGCATTGCACTGGGGAAACGACTGGCGGAGACGGTGCTGGATCTGGAGAGAGGAAGAGAATAATAACAGGAGTCAGGAGTCAGGAGTCAGGAGTCAGGAGTCAGGCAAAAATGCTGGCAATAATTTTATTCTGATCAAGAGTTTTTATTCTGAATTCTGACTTCTGGATTCAGAATTCTTGTTCAAGAATGTTTTCACAAACGGTATGGTCAGTTTTTTTTGTTCTGCCAGTGTGGCTTTTTCCAGTTCATCCAGCAGTGTTATCAAATTCGGCAGGTCTCGCGGTACACGATTGACCAGGTACCCGGCCACTTCTGCCGGCAGATCAAAGGCACGGGCGCTGGCGCGGCGCTGCAATACTTCTATCTTGTCCTGATCGTTAAGTGGTTTAAGATGAAAAACCAGTCCCCAACTTAAGCGTGACTTGAGATCCTGTAATTGAAAATTTACAGACTGTGGACTGGCATGGGCACCGAACAACATGACACTGCCTTTATCCCGAAGACGATTATACAAATGCAATAAAGGTTGTTCCCACGCCGTCATGCCGGCAATGGCATCGATATCATCGATGCAAACCATGTCCATGTTGTCCAGATTTTCGAGAACCTGTGGATCGAGTTCGCCGTAGTCCCTGAGCGGGACATAGGCAACCTGAAAGTTCATAGCATCAGACAGCATACAGGCCGCCTGCAATAAATGGCTGACGCCGGTGCCGGATTGTGCCCAGACATAGATACTGGAATGCTGCGATCCGCCGGCCAGGTTTTTAATTCCCTGCACGGCTTCATGGTTCTCTCCTGTTACAAAGAGATCAAATCCGGGTCTTTCCTTAATCCCCAATGCCAGCGGGATCTGGCCTCCAGCTGAAGCAAAGTGACTCATGGAGTATAAAGACTGCTTTCGAGGTATCTGTCGTGGAGATAACGCACCAGGACTACGATGACTGCGGCTACCGGCAGTGCCAGCAACACACCAAAAAATCCGAACAACTGGCCACCGGCCATGACCGCAAAGATCACTGCGACCGGATGCAGACCGATGCGGTCACCGACCAGCCAGGGTGATAACACCATGCCTTCGAGGGCCTGGCCAATGCCGAACACGATCAACACATAAACAATATGGACAACATCATTGAACTGCACCAATGCTGCTATCCCCGCGACAATTATGCCGACCACAAAACCCAGGTACGGCACAAAACTGACCACACCGGCCAGCATGCCGATGAGCAGCGCAAATTCCAGACCCACTATCCATAACCCGATGGTATAGATGATGCCCAGCGCCAGCATCACCAGTAATTGGCCGCGCATGAATTCCGACAGGACACTGTCACAGTCCGTGGCCAGTTTTTTAATCAGCGGCGCATGTTTGCGCGGGAGCAATGTCTGCATGGCCGCGAGCAGATGGTCCCAGTCCCGTAACAGGTAAAAAGTGACCACCGGAATCAACAACAGATAAGCAAGCCAGACAAATATGGCCTGACCGGATTGGGTAATCTTAAGAAACACCTGCCCGGCGACACTGCCGATGTCCTGCCAGTTGCCCATGACGGTTTGTTTTATGAATTCCAGATTGATAATACTGGCATCAAAATTAAAGGTATCAGACAGCTTCGGTAACACGGTTTCCTGCAACCAGGTGATGAATTCCGGGAACACCCTGACAAAAGCAGCCAGTTGTTTTTCTATTAACGGGATCAGGATCAACAACAGGAACAGGCCCAGGATCAACAAGATGGCAAAAACAATGGCGACAGCAAAAGTGCGTGATGGCCTGTATTTCTTCAGTTTGAGTTTTTCCAACCGGTCAACGAGGGGATCAGCAAGATAGGCAAGTATTGCGGCAATCAGAAATGGTGTCAGCACCGGCGCCAGCAAATACAACAACCCTCCGGTGAGGAATACACCCGTCAGGATCAGCCATTTTTGTGCGTCAGTCATAATTTTTACACAGTAATCTCACAAAATTCCAATTTACAAACTCCTTCCTCCTTGAGAGAGGAAGGTATTAAAAAATCTACATCCACTTCGGGGACAGAGTAGATGTGAGAAATTTTCAGCCGTTACAGTCTCTACCCCCATCCTGACCTTCCCCCTACCAGGGGGAAGGTATTAAAAAACTTCCCTCCCCATAAAGGGGGAGGGTTTTAACAATTTATTACGGCAACAACCGGTACGGACTGCCGCCGCCGGTCAAGGATTCCAGCGTGCGTCCGAGTTCAATGGCATGTTGAACCACCAGTTCACTCCCGGTTGCTGTCAGGGAAAACGTAACACTGCCCGGCTCTACAGTTTTTACATCGACTTCCGTTACAGAATTCAGTGTGCGTAGATATTTCAGCACCTTTGAATATTGTTCAAAATCGCTGATGTCTTTGACGACTATCTCCATGCCTGATGACTGGGCGCCGGATGCTGACTGGATGTAACGATAGGCCAGTGTATCCACCAGCCCGTCGATACCTTCCTGCAATACCAGTTCCGGCTGTTCGCCTGTGGTGGCCCATGAATTCACTTCGTCCTGGATGATTGTCGTCCAGTGCCCTTGCCAACCGGCAGCAGTATTTTCGAGACTGCCCGTCAGGATCACATCTGCCCCGTAACGCACTGAAGCCTGTTTGATCGGCCCGATAAAACCGCCCCAGACATCCGCTTCTTTCAATACATTGGTATCATCACTGTCAAACAAGGGATGGCGCAGTACGACTCCCCGGGCCTGTGCCCGGTTAATCATTTTCGCGGTAAAACCTGCCGCATCTTCCAGGCCAATAAAATGCCGTCTTTGACCCTCCTGAACCACCAGCCACACCAGTATTGCCGGCCGGACCTGGCCCCATACCGGAACAGCATAATCGCGCAATGCCCTGTCCAGCGTAGCTTCATTGAACCTGGCCCAGAGTGTTAATTGCTGTTGTAAAGATAACTGGCCATCTTCAATGACGGATTTGTTGTGGTATTTGTATTGTTGTACATAGTGCTCAGGAGTCCGCAATAATTCCGCCGTCACCGGCCGGCCCTGTACCTGCCGATCCCCGGTCAGCTTGATCAATACCTCAAGCAGAGCTCTGGACAAGCCGTCCTTGTGGCTTTCCGCGGACTGATCAGTGACCGGGACTTCTGCCTCATACAAACCGGTGACGACAGCGGCGTGGACAAATACTGATTGGCAGGTATACAGGGAAACCAATAATAATAATTTTCTAATCATGAATAGCACGCTATTGAAGAGCGGGCGACAAGTCAAGGATTGCGGCATATCGCCTGTCCCGATACTATGCACGTTGATGAACCCTCCTGATAAGAAAAAAACCAGCTACGCAGATGCCGGGGTCAGCATAGACCGTGGCAATGAACTCGTTCAACGCATCAAATCAGCTGCAGCAGCGACACATAATGCCGGTGTCATGGGTCACCTGGGTGGTTTCGGGGCACTGTTTGATATTGCTGCTTTCTCCTACAAGGATCCGGTGCTGGTTTCAGGCACGGACGGTGTGGGCACCAAGATCAAGCTCGCCATCGATATGCAGAGGCATGACACGATTGGCGTCGATCTCGTCGCCATGTGCGTCAATGATCTTTTAGTACAAGGTGCACGGCCGCTGTTCTTTCTGGATTATTTCGCCAGCGGGAAACTGGATGTAGCAGTGGCCAGCATTGTCATCATGGGAATTGCAGACGGCTGCAGGTTGGCCGGCTGTGCATTGATCGGTGGCGAAACGGCGGAGATGCCGGGCATGTATGCCAATGGTGATTATGATCTTGCCGGATTCTGTGTAGGGGCGGTAGAACGTGACCAGATCATAGATGGCAGCAAGGTCAAGGCCGGGGATATTTTAATTGGTGTTGCTTCCAGTGGCCCGCATTCGAATGGCTATTCACTGATCAGAAAAATTATCAGGGACAGCGGCACTGATTTTAATGTGCCGTTTGAAAATAAAACCATCGGTGCGACCATGTTGACCCCGACCCGCATCTATGTGAAATCGATTCTGCAATTAATCGCTGCTTTGCCGGTAAAGGCGCTCGCGCACATCACCGGTGGCGGACTGATCGAGAATATCCCGCGTGTATTTCCAGCCGGACTGGATGCAGTGATTGATACCCAGACCTGGCGTTTGCCACCCGTGTTTGGCTGGTTGATGGACAAGGGCAATGTAGAAAGGGATGAAATGTACCGGACATTCAACTGCGGTGTGGGTATGGTCATCTGCGTTGACAAGAAAGATCAGGCGGCTGCATTGGCATGTCTGGCCAGGGCGGGTGAAACAGCGTGGGTGATTGGTGCGGTCGCAGCGAATGATACTAATGGTTCGTGCGTGCAGTTTGTTTAAGATTAATTACTTAAAATATTAATCCTTTCTTCACGTCATACTGGCGAATGCCAGAATCCAGTCAATTGACTCTTTTAATAAAACTTTAATCGACTGGATGCTGGAACAAGTCCAGCATGACAACTACATAATTATCCGTATTTTTCATTTCTTCTTCCCCACAGCTTCCTGTATCGTTGACAACAAGCCCCTCAGGATATTCATTTCTTCCCGATCAAGCCGGGCGCGATTGAATAAACGCTTCATTCTGCGCATCAGGCTGCGCGGAACTGCCGGATCGTAGTAACCGATATCGGTCATACATTCTGCAAGGTGTGTATAAAACAATCGCATCTGTTCTGTCGAAGCGGGTGGACTCTCTTCTTTCTTTAATTCAAGCAGGGAGTCCGTCTTGATAGTCTGAAGTATTTCATAACAGATGATCTGTATGGCCGAGGCCACATTGAGTGAACTGAAATCCGGATCCGTGGGAATCTGCATTGCCATATTGCATAACTCCAGTTCCTCGTTATTGAGTCCCGAGCTTTCCCTGCCGAATACAACCGCCACCTGACCTGATGCCGTTGCATTAATGATCTCTGGTGCACACTCGCGCGGTGTGTTTACCGGCCAGGGTATAGTCCTGGATCTTGCTGTTGTTGCCACCACCAGCACACAATCCTGCAAGGCGTCCTGCAAAGAACCACAAACAACGGCCCGTGCCAGAATATCATCGGCCCCCGCTGCGCGTGCGGTTACTTCCGCGGAGGGAAATATCTTGGGTTTCACGAGATACAAATTCCGCTGTCCCATATTTTTCATGGCCCGCGCCGCTGCGCCGATGTTCCCCGGGTGTGTGGTCTCGACCATCACGATGCGCAGATTGGCAGCGATTTCGTTTAAAAGTGTGTTTTTCATCTGATTACATTCCTGAAATATGAACCTATCTCAAAATTATTTTCCGGCTTTGTTGACGGGAAAATTTGCAATCACTCCTTCCCCCCTGGCAGGGGGAAGGTTGGGATGGGGGTTGAGTTTCAGCCATTCCAGAGATTTCACCCCCACCCTTGCCCTCCCCCTCAAGAGGGAGGGTATTTAATTTAGAGATAGGTTCATAATATCGGTAATTTATTCGTCATGCCTTACAATACTGTTTTGATTTCAGGAGTTATGCATGCAACCGATGTTAAATATTGCTGTTCGGGCTGCCCGTGCCGCCGGTAATATTATTATAAGGCAATTCGATCGGGCACAGGACTTGCCAGCCACTGAGAAAAGCAAGAATGATTATGTCACGGAAGTGGACAAACAGGCAGAAGCCGTCATTATTGATACCTTGCTCAAAGCGTATCCCAAACATGCCATACTTGCCGAAGAGGGCGGCGCGCAGGGCAAAAGTGAGTATGTATGGATCATTGATCCGTTGGATGGCACAACCAATTTCATGCATGGCTTTCCCCATTTCGCAGTATCGATTGCACTTCAACATAAGGGCAAACTGCAACAGGCGGTGATCTATGATCCGCTGCGTCAGGAATTATTCACCACCAGCCGTGGCGATGGCGCCTATCTCAATGACCGGCGCATCCGCGTAAGCAAACGAAAAAACCTGGATGGTGCATTACTGGGTACGGGGTTTCCTTTCGGGGAAAGCGCCAATATCGACCGGTTTCTTGATACCTGCAGGACACTGATGCCTGTGACCGCCGGAATAAGACGTGCCGGTGCAGCCACACTGGATCTCGCCTACGTTGCCTGCGGACGTCTGGATGGTTTCTGGGAATTTGGCCTGAAACCCTGGGACATTGCCGCCGGGGCCCTGTTAATTGAGGAAGCTGGCGGTGTTGTGTGCAGCATTGATACTGATAAAGAATATTTAACATCCGGGAATATAGTGTCCGGCAATCCATATATCCTGGAATTTTTAAAAGAAATAGTCAAAGTGTAGTCACTGACTATATATTTACGTAAATACTTGACTGATTAAAACATTCAGCCTCGCCCCCTGATCTGCCCATACAGGTATCTTCAATTCAGGAATTACGGGTCTGTTTATTTGCAGATTAATCGCCCTGACCAGATTTTGTACATCACCCGGCTCATAAAGGTTCTCCGGATAATTCTGAAATAATCTTTTCATGACACCCACATTTGCGGCAATCACCGGTATTTTACAAGCCAGCATTTCATACAATTTTTGTGGAAAACAATAAGCACCAAAGGCATCCGGCTTGTTGCATATGATCCCGATATCCAGCGAATTAAACAATAATGGCATTCCCCCATAATTAATTTCACCGAGATAATGAACTCGTTCATGTTCCGGCACCGGTATTTTTTTGTCTGTGCGACCGGCAAGCACAAGATGAATATTGCTGTTTTCCCTGGCCAGCGCTAAAAAAGACTTATAAAGAACATCTATCCCTCTGCTTGAATCCAGGGCACCGGCTGTTCCTGTAATCACACCATTCAATGGCAAATTCAGTTTATTTCGTGCCTCATGTTTATCCATAGGAACAAAATGACCTGCAGGAATGGCATTTTCCACAACAGAAACTTTGCCTTGAGGTTTATATTTTTTCCGGACATATTCCTTCAATTCACCTGAAACAACAGATACAGCATCTGCTTTTTTTACCGCCAATCGAAACCCCTGTTTGATTAATGGAATATTGGTCAGCTTGAAACTCTCAAAGTTATCATACAGATCAACAATGTAAGGCAGCTTGTGCCGCCTGCCCAACAGCGCTGCCAGAATGACATGCAGGCTGTCTGACGCGCCAATAATAATGTCCGGCTGATAATGTTTGACCAGTTTTGCAAGTGCGACCAGATATTTTGCTACGCCTGAAATGACGGTTCTGTCTGTTGCGTAACTATACCAATTGACAACATAATCACCTTTATCAGGCATGACAACATCCCGATAGTAGGAAAAACATACACCGGTAACCTCATGCCCAATATTTGCCAATGCAGCAGATAATTCATAAGAACGGCCATAACGTTCAATCAGTAAATCCTTGCCGGTATATATCCGTTTGGTGAGAAAAAGTATTTTCAAAAATTGCGCCAGTGAGGTTGCGTATCGTTCATTTGTAAGCAAACTTTAAATATATTCGGATCAATTTATCATATGCCATGCCGGGAAGAATCCATCGCAGAATAACCAGACAAATAATCCGGAAATAATCCGCACACCAGTTAATTATAAATTGTGGAAACGAATATCTATGTTTCCATAAGAACCTTGTCCTTGTTTTAATTTGAAACACCGATTTTCTTGAGGTGAATAACTGGATTACCTCTTTTGGATTCAGTCTTCTGTTATATGGATTCAGTCCTGTCATTGCCCGATCGTTCATTACTCTTGCGCGGGTGTTCACCAGCAGTCTGTACCCGGTCTTTTTTGCCCTCAAAACAAGATCGTCATCAGCAAATAGATGCGGGAAAGCCACTTCATCAAAAAAGCCCGTATCATGAAACACCGTAGCCGGGAATAAAGTACACATACCATGTAGCAAATCCACTTCCAGTATTTCCTTTTTCAATTCGACATAGGGTTTATCAAGATGCAGGTAATGAAATCTTCCGGTGACAGGAGATCGTCTCCGGCCGGCAAAGAATACCTTGTCTTTAATATGATGGTAGCAGCAGACAGCAGAAATAATACTTTTGGGATATTGAGCAGCCGTATCCAGAAGGTTTTTGAATAAATCAGGAGTGGCAACATTATCATCATTAAAGGTTAAAACTCCATCGTGACCATCAAGGAGCGCCCTCTTGACCCCAAGATTAGTGGCCGCTGCCCACCATTGACCGTGATTACCCTGAATTAGCACGGCATCCCCGAACCTGTCTTTAATCATGGACTGCGTACCATCGGTTGACCCGGAATCAATAACGATCACGGTAAACCCGTCAGGGAGGCAAGAATACACGGAATCCAGACAGCGCTGCGTCGTTTCCTTACGGTTTAATACAGGAATTACAAGAGCAACGTTTCTCATCTATACAGGAACTACTTCTAATAAATACTTTGGCTTTCTGTATGATTGCATATGCTGTAATTAAGTGAACTTCCTCAGTAATTGTTTAATATAATTTGCAATTGGTTTTATCATCATTGGCACTCTTCTCCAAAAAAATATCTCTGCAGGTGTATAATATTTACGCATGACTGCTATCCTCTCATCTTCCCATTCGGATGTATGGCTAATACCTGCAGTGCATACATTCGCAATGTCGCGTTCAACATGCATACATTTGATATCTGAATGTGCCAGCTCCATTAACCACACAAAATCACCTACTATTTTATAATTTTCTGGAAATCCGTCGGTCCTGATAAATAATTCCTTTCTGGCAAAAATTGATTGGTGGCTTATGGTATTTCTGGCAAGTGACTTACGGGAAAGGTCTGGGTTCTGATGCCACCTTTTAATCCCGTGCGGCAAGTCAAGAAGTACGTTGCCATAAACCATATCCACCTCTCCGCTGGAATTGAATACCTTCATTATGTCTGACACTACATCGGCATCACAAAACTGATCATCTGAATTCAAAAAAAATAATATATCTCCATTGGCATTCCGTATTCCTTTATTCATGGCATCATATATACCGCTGTCTTTCTCGCTGACAAAATAGTCAATCCTTTCACGATACCTGTTAATAACATCAATAGTGCCATCTATAGAACCGCCATCAATTACCAGGTACTCAATATCAGGATAGGTTTGCATAAGCACTGACTGCATAGACCTTTCCATATACTTTACACAATTGTAAGTAACAGTAATGATACTGGCCGTTAGCTGGTCACTCATGGTTCTTCAAGATTTGACTGACGCTAGTAATAATTCCATACCTCGTCTTCGTCTATCATGTTAAAAGGAGGTTTCCTGAGAGTATTCTTGTAATGGCTTGATTCCGGGTTACTACCGCAATTGTATATGACCCTCTTTGATGTCCTCTTATGAGTTAACTTTTGCATGGCAGTTAAGAGACACATTATCCCGTCCCAGCTTTTAACTTTCTTTATGGATCTGACGGCGTTTCTTTTTGGCGTAACATCAATACGCCTTTTAATTCTCCAATCAAGATTGTCTTTTACAAAGTTAAAGTATTCTTCATCCGGTAAAAACAACAGCCGTTCCAGTTCCGGCAATATATTCTCCAACTTGCTGGAATGCGTCGCCCAACCCCATCCATTAAATCTGCCTATGGGCCTGCCTCCATTTTCTGCACGGACCAGATAATGATGCCCATATACACTGAATATATTTTCATCAACTTCCACCTGATCCAGATCATTATTAAATACATCAATTGCATCACATACCGGAAAACAGTCATCCTCCAGGACTATGATTTTTTTATACCTTTCACACATAAACTTGAGGCCTTCCAGTGTCATTACCTCTATCCCTGTATGGCTGCTCATTACATTAGGTTCAAACTGCGCAAAATTACTCTTGACACACTGGATGCACTCTATTGATTTTGAATTATGTTCCGGGTTCGAATCAGCTGGCACATCAAGCCATACGTGCACATTATGAGCATTCTGCATGGCCAGACTTTTCAAGGTATTACTCAGGCATGAAGTACGAATAAACCCAAAAACAATAATACCTGTATCCGTCCCGGCCATGTTAATCCTTAATGAACTCCAGTATTCTTCTGTCCCTGTCGACCTGGCCGTAATCCCGGTTAAATGAAAATTCGAAAAGATCCTCAAATGTATTTATCAGCGTGTCAAAATCCTTGTAATCCCATTTATTGGTTTTTATCCATTTATTATCAATATACTGATATCCATCTTCCTTGACTCTGCATTCGATTAGAATCCTCCCGCAATTTCCTTTAATCTGCTCCACTGCAAATCTCATATCGTTTATATGATGCAGGACCGAAAACAGAAGTATTGTGTCGTAATGTTTATTGATCGGTGTATTGCTCAAATCATGCCATTTAATTGAGGAATTAAATATACTCTCGCAATGATTAATTATTTGTCCGGCCAGGGCATGTTCCCTGCAGTATTCAATACCGTCCACCAATTTGGCATTCCTTCTGATCACATACCGTGTAACCAGCCCCGTATTACAGCCCACATCCAGTACTTCTTCACCGGTAAAATTGATTTTCTCCAATATCGACAACCTGTCCTTCAGGTCCCTTTCACCTTTGATAAAGACGTTTTTTTCATCAATCGTGTGATAAACACCTTCACCATAATCTGTTGATATCCCCTTCTTCATAAGGGTTGTTCCGGTCAGATCGAGTCTGCCCTTATTGAAATATTTATTATATTTGAATCTTTTAAGTTGTTTTTTTAGACCTCCACAATTAGAACCCCATTCTGGATAGGTAACATCCATATATTCAAACAATTCATCTACATTTAATTTACAAATCTCCTGATCAATAATTGCCTGATCAAAATCAATCAATATGCAATGTAATCCATTAAAAAGAACATTCCCTTGCTTGTAGGGAAAATATCTATGCCTGTAAAGATCACCATGTATAACTCCGCAACCCTTTAACTCCATAAATGCAAACAATGCATCTGCATTAGTCATCCCTCTCTTTTGAATCACTTTCTCCGTTATATAATATGGCTTGCCTTCATATGTTCCATTATCTACTATCCTCGGCATGCACAAACATCCCAATTCATTCAATCCTTGGATTATATTTGCCTCCTCGTGAAGTAAGTGGCGTTTATCCTTACATATCCATTCCTGTAACTTTAAAATATGGCTATCAGACTCCCAGATAATTGTTCCATATTTCTGAATGTTTTTATTTGAAAATTCGATTTTGTTTACATTCATGTTATATTAATCTTTATACATTTTTACTGGTTATTTTTTTAAGCAGGAAAATAAAATTATCACCCATGCCGCATACGTCTAATATTTTATTTATTACATGTATAATTTTACATTTATTCAATATTTTAATAATAAACACAGGTATCTTGTTCTGTTCAAGCGGTTTACCAAGGACGAGGTGGTCCTTCCAGTAACTGGATACTTGGCCGGCCTTCGGATAATTCAGTAAATGCATCAATTGCATTACTAACCATGCATAATTAGTTATCGTATGACATGCCACTAGTTCATGACCTGTTTTTGCAGCCAGATTTTTTATTGACTCTCTTGTTAAGAAATGTAAATGATATGGAACGTGCCAATGAAGCCATTTCTTTCGAAGCAGTTTTGCAGTAAGACTGTTATGGTTAGGTGTGCTGACTATAATCACACCGTTCGGCTTCAGAATATCACTTATATCATTGATATTTTTTATAGGGTCCCTGACATGCTCTATCACCTGATCCATAGTGATATAATCAAAGTATTCTTTTTTATAGTTGGTTTTATTAAAAACCCCAATATGAATACTGTAGTTATATTTTTCTGCTGCTATTTTAGCATTTGAATCTGCTTCAACACCCCAGACTTCGCACCCTCTTTGTGCATGATAGCCCATTGCTTCTCCAAAACCACAACCAATATCAAGTACTCTTACGTTTTCAGGGACCCAACGGTATGCATTGGCAAATTCACCATTCAGCCAGGATATTAACTTACTGTTACTTGCTTTTCTCGGGCCATGTTTATCAATGTCAAATAACAAACGCGGATAATAATTAGTATATAGTTTTTCAATCTCTTGATCAGTCAGATTGCAATCAAGCGTTCCATGACCACATTCGGTACAAAACAATGTCGTAAATTTCCCCGGGTAGCCATAACGGTCATCGTATAATTGATAATGGCCATTGAGAATTGTTCCATTACAAATTGGGCATAACATCTTAATTATTATTGGCTGGTTTTATATCTGTTTTTCAAAAATAAATCTAACGCAAGGTATTTTGATACAATAATCTTGGAAGGATGAGGCGCAAGGCCGATTTGCACATTTGGCCCAATGGGGCACAAGTTTCCTGCCTTCACGTTATTCAGATTGGAATCTTTTAAAACATAGCTGAAAATCCCAATGCGCACTTGATACAGAAAATTTTGGTCATAAATAGGGGCGCTTTTACCCAAGTGCGTGTCATAAATGTCAGGTTTCATAATCTTGTAACCGGGGTTATCGGTGCGCAGTCTCTCAAGTTCCGCATTGTGCGGGGAGATAGCTGCACTTCTGTGCATTGATCGGCTAATGTTGTTGAGAGGGTTGCTCATTTTCCGTCTACGCCATCAGGATGAATGGTCTGAACGAACTTTCCAATCACCCTGCGTACCTTGCGAATGATTCTGGTATGCCATGGCACGGGCGGGAATGCTTTCCGGAAGAAGTTTTCATGCCGCTCTACAGCCACCTTGGATTCTTCAATTGGAATAGGTGATATTTGAATCGCCGAGGCCGATAGCTCACTATCGAAGATGTTTGTAGCCGCACAATGCACCCCGGATCCGTCGAATCCGATATGTTGAATGAGCGTTTTCCCAGGGAAAAGCGCCAAGCCATCCCTTAAGAACAGTGAGACATACCAGTAAATAAACCAGGTGTCATATGATCCATTTTTATTGAGTTCAAGCTGTTTCCAAGAATGGTATGTACCATTTAAGGTGAAAGCTTTACGCATTTCTTGATCAAACTCTAACATGACATTATCGCTCTTCCTGAAATGCCGCCAAGCTCGACCCCACGTGGCCCATCCTGAAGGAAACGGGGCGCGGAGAAAAAATGTTTCGTCTTTTATGCCCCCGATGGGATACAAGCAGCCGGAAATATGCATTACTCGATCCTCGTCTTCGTACATATCCAGGGCGTCATTCATAAACTGCAAAAAATAAGGTGAGGTTACAAGATCATCTTCTAACACGATAACACGCCCATATTCCTCACAAAGCTTGGTTACACCCTCAATGATGGAACGGGCCAACCCAAAATTTGTTTCCCGTTCGACAATGGTAATCGATTTAAACCCGTCAATTTGATGAATATACTTGCGCACATTGCGCACAGCTTCTGCTTGTGCCTTGATCTTGGGTGCATCCGAAAAAATAGTCAGGTCGCTTTGGATAGCCAAAACATTTTTTTGCAATGCTTCCACTGTCTGCTTCGTATGCTGCGGACGGTTATAAACGAATAGCGCTATTGGTGAATATGTCATTTATGGCTTAATTGCATCAATAATTAATGAAGTGAAGGAATGCATCCAACATGCGCGTCAAAAAAGTTTCGCCAAACGGACCGAAGCGTTTAACCAAATAGAATCGGGCTTTTAATCTAAACGACAAACCGGACAATCCAGTCCCCTTGGATACTGTCTTTGCCTGCGTAAACTGTCGGCGCTGCATTTCACGAAATGTCAGTTGTTCCCTATGTAGCTGTTGAGGATCCATTCTTTTCAGTTGTTCCTGAGGCGAATCAACCGGGTGTGCATCACGGCGAAGCAGATAAGTTTTCGGTGCATATAAGAACGGCCCTTTAATCGCGGCATGCCCCAACAAAACGTGATCCGCGCCGCGATATGCATCATCTCCCGAAGCATTCCACACTGCGCGTAAAGCTTCTGTGCGGAATACCCCATATATCAACGAACAATCAACCAAATAGTGTATCAAGCCCAAAATGCGCATTGCGGGCGACTTGTCTGCCAGCATCGCAGAATAAAGATATTCATAGTTACTTACAGGCCCCCCATCAACATCCATGTGATGGGAAGCTCCATATGCCAAAACTGCTTCAGGGCAATTTTCAAGAAGATGTGTTAGCTGCCTGACATAGCCATCGGGCAACGCATCGTGGCTGCCTAACCACATAAAATAAGGAGTATCAGCCTTATCCAGCAGGAACTTGAAATTAGTAATTCCACCTATGTTTTGAGACTGCTGTACAAAATGAATATTGGGATATTCCCGGCTCAGCCTTTCACAAATTGTCGCCGATCCATCGGTTGATGCATTATCAGAAATCCATACCGTTTCACACTGCGTTGCTGCGGAACGGAGAGCTTCCTCGATATATCTTTCCTCGTTATATAGCGGGATACCAATCGTCACTCCTTTGCATTTCATGCCGGTACCTTTGTCCATTTACATTACCCGGACAATTGCTGACGTCATAGCCCATATAGCGATATGTGCAGTACAAACATAAACTGCTTTCTTTAATTGCTCCACTTATAACCCCACGACGCCAAGAGTTGATCATTAAAAGTCTTCTTGAAAGCTTCGATATGCTCGGGCGTATACTCATCCTGCCATCCTCCGGAATATCCCTTTCTAAAGGTATGAGATTTGTCTGGATCAAACCCCTCTGCAATTATTCTGCCAAGCGAATTCGGCATATCAGGAATTCCGACAAATTTCAAAATAGTTTCTATTGTTTGCACCCGTCCTGGTCCTATTAAATCTTCATATTTTATGGCCAAGACACCGGTTGCCCTGAGCCACGGCTCATAAGCTTCATAAGCCAGCCTGATGGACGGTATGGCCTCGGAGGAATTCTTGTATTCGATCTCCCCGTCTCCATAACCTGTGATGCATTTCATCAAACGCCCATGGTCGCTGCCAAAACCGGAATACATCTCATAATAAGCATGCCGCGGAGTTTGATCTTTCATGATGTAGTGGTATAAGGAAACCGTTACATCGCGAGGATCTCTATACAGGAAAATATGTTTGAATCCTTCCTTGTTGATCCAGGAATTAATTTCATCTGAATAGGGAACGTGACCTGTGTAAACACAACCGGATGAAATATTTTTGATGACGTTTTTTATATATGCAAGTCTTTCAGCCGGGTCATGCCTCTGCGCAGCCAAAGACACATCTCCACATACCATCATGTTTGGTATGGCGGTAATTACATTCTTCAACATATTCGTGCCGGCTTTGGGAATGCTGTTTAGCATTACAATGGGCAAACTTCGGTGTTGATATGACATTCTGAGTGAGTCCAGAAAAGTTCTTAGTTTAGATTGGGTCATGTCCGCCCTAAATAAAATTACTCATTTGTATCCAGGTAGAACTTTGCTTTGCCTGAGTGGCAGAGCAATTCTCTTGCACGTAATTATCCCGCTTATCCTAGACACGTTTCAGGTATCCATCTGGCGCGACGGTAATCAGAAGCTTGTTCTGAATACTCTTGTCGATCACAAATTCATTGTGACGTTTCAGATACTCATGCACTGCTGTTTTTGGACTATTGCCAGGATGCCAAGGGCGATTTGGAAAAACTTCGGCAGGAACATCCTCCACAAACGTATCGAATACAACGCAATAACTCCCTACGCTGGTGAGTGGCGCATACGCCTCCAATTCCGCAAGAACGTGATCATGTGTGTGATTTGAGTCCATACAGATAAGAATCCTATTTTTTCCCTCGGCCTTTTTCTTCACTTGCGCGACAACTTCCGGAGCAATGCTGGAACCTTCAATCATGGCAATGCGCTTGGATATGGGATGTGCCTCAATAGCTTCTCGATTGTGTGGCCGAATATTTATATCAATACCAAGTACCTCGGCATCTCCAGGGCCTCCACAGGCGGCATTCAATTCCAGCATGGAGGCTGAAAAAATGAGTGACCCCCCATGTGCAATTCCTGTTTCAATGATCAAATCAGGTTTGACCTCCCAGATAATCTCTTGCATTGCCATGATGTCGATTGGGTTTTGAATGATGGGTCTGCCCAACCAGGAAAAATTGTACACATAGGATTTGCGCATACTTTCTTCCAGCCAATCACGCGAACGATTTTGGAATTCGGTATCTTTCCCAAACGATTCTATGCGAGCGATTTTCTCTGCTTCGAATTGTTTAACAAGTTCGTTCATCTATGACCTCATTTATGGTTGCATAAAATAACCGGGCACTACTGAAAATATATGACCAATCACATTCTTGTTCCTTTCTTAAAAAGACGAGATTTTTGCGGACCATACTCACCAATCTGAGGCACCAACGCAGCTAGCCGATGCAGTGGATGATCATAATCTATCGTTTCGTTATTCAGGCTGGCTAGCTTTGAATACACCAACCGTGTAATTAGGTAATAGGATGATGAAGGCGATCCACTCTCTACACACACCAAGAAATTGGCTATATGTTCATCAAAGGCTTCGGTAAGCAATGTTAAATGGGGCTGAATGGGAAGAGGCGACAGACCGATCCCTATGCGATCCCTGTTGATTTGCTCATAACCATCGACATAAGATTCAATGAAGAAAAACCATCCACCAGGCACAATCATGTTGTTCAAGCGGTCAAATATTTTTGTTTGAAATGAGAGAGATTCAATGTTTTGAAACACTCGAATTGCAGTGACCAGATCAAAATCCTGCTCCATGTCATCGACGAGCACATTCCCACACCGGAACGACAGGTTGTCCGGCGACGGCATGTTCTTAGCGGAAGCGATCATGTCTTTGTTGATATCAAGGCCGACAAACGTAATTTCGGGATACTTCTCCGCCAGACGCCGCGTTGTGTAACCATTTGCACAACCAAAATCCAGAACACGCCTTGGTTTATAGCGATCTAATAATTTTTGGATTGCGATAATTTCTACCTCTCGTAACCACACATCATTGGAATTTGACTTGGGATCAGCACCATAGAGTTTCACTCTATCGGACCAGAACTGGAGCATATCGTTGTGTTTGTCAGTCATAAAAGAACTCATGGATAGCGTTTATCACTTGCTGTTGGGCTTTGATATCCATAGCCGAATGCAAAGGCAAGGACAGTATCTCGTGGCCAACACAATCGGTGACACTTAAATCGCCCTTCGGGACATCTTTTAACAAGGTAAACCAATGCCCGGGTTGCCAGTGGATACCTGTATCAATGCCGTGCTCCATTAGATGATCACGCAATGGTTGCCGTTTTTCGGCAGGAACTCGTATGTAGTAAAGAAAAGGAGTCACGTCTTCGAAAGTGGAAATCGGCACGCGTATTTCCGAAATGGGCGAAAGCAATTCGCTATAACGTTTGCAGGCCTCTTGCCGAGAAACTGTGATCTGCTCAATCTTAGCTAGCTGCGCAAGGCCAATTGCAGCATGCAGATTTGCCATATGATATCGAAAGCCAAGTCGACTGACTTCATAGGTCCACGCACGCTGGTTACCATACATGACACTTGCTGGTTGACCCATTCCAATCAGTCGCATCTGATGAAGAATCTCAACCTCTTCCTTTGTTTTGACAACCAACGCACCGCCATCGATACATGTGAGCGTTTTAATGGGATCAAAACTAAACATACAGATATCAGAAAAGGATCCGATTTTATTGCCCTTGTAGTAAGAACCAAATGCATGTGCGGCATCGTGTATAACACGCAGGTTGTGTTTAGCCGCCAGTTCTGCCACTGCGTCATGATCGGCCAGGCAACAATCGTAGTCCATCGCAATAACTGCTTTGGTTCTCGGACCTATTAATTTTTCGGCTTTCGTTACATCAATACAGAGGGTATCGTCCCGGATGTCGCAAAAAACCGGCGTTGCTCCTACAGCCAGAATGGCCTGAAAGTCGGCGATATTATTAAATGAAGGAGTGATAACCTCATCACCGGGTTCAAGTCCAATGAGCATCATCGCCAAATGCAAGGCAGCATGGCCTGTGCTTACCGCTACGACATAGCGGCCTTCACAGCCAATATAACTTTGCATAGCCTTTTCAAACTGACCTACTGACGCCCCCATCCCGAGCCAGCCAACCTCTAATGATTTAACTGCAGCGTTGATCTCCTCTTGCTCTATGAGGGGCTTGAATACAGGAACTTGCGTCATATTGTTCTTTCCTTTTCGTTCGATAATTTATCCGACAGCGAACTTCGGCACGGCTACTACGAACCTCCCGCCCCATTCGCGAATATAGGCCAACTGTTCAACCACTTCCGCGCGCAAATTCCAGGGCAGGATCAACACGTAATCTGGTCGATGTTGTTTTAGCTGCGCCTCGGCAACAATCGGGATACGGCAACCGGGCAAGAACTTGTCTTGCTTCGCAGGGTTGCGGTCTACCACATAATGCAACAGGTCCGATCGAACGCCGGCATAATTCAGCAAGGTATTGCCTTTCGCTGCCGCGCCATACCCGGCCACTGTTTTGCCGTTCCGTTGTGTCTCTATCAAGAACATCAATAAATCATTTTTGACTTTATTTGCTTTAGCCTGGAAGCCTGCATAGAACGCTGTGCTGTGCATGTCTGCCGCTGTTTCACGTTCCAATATTTTCGCCAGATTCTTGCTAGTCTCACGCGTACCCGTATCCTTGCGTTGCGTATAGACACGCAAGCTGCCGCCATGGGTAGGCAACTCCTCAACTTCGAACATACTCAAACCGTTATGCTCAAAGATCCGTTTCACTGTAGTCAAGGACAGGTAGGAGTAATGTTCGTGGTAAATGGTATCGAACTGGTTTTCGGTCACCATGCGCAGCAAATGCGGGAATTCAAAGGTTGCCACACCAGCCGGTTTCAGCAGATTGGCGAAGCCTGCGACAAAATCATTGATATCGGGCACATGCGCCAGGACATTATTCGCTGTTGCCAGATCAGCCTGTTTACCTTGAGCTGCAAGTTGCTGAGCCAACTTTACACCAAAAAACGCTTCAACGATTTCGATACCTTTGGCACGTGCGGCATCCGCTGTGCTTGTGGTAGGCTCAATTCCCAGGCAAGGAATTCCACGTGCCTTGGCGTATTGCAGCAAGTAGCCATCATTCGCTGCTACCTCGACGATATGTGAATTTTCGTTCAGCGCAAAACGCTGCACCATAGTCGCAACATATTGTTCAACGTGCTTTAGCCAGGTTGTCGAGAACGAACTGAAATAAGCATAATCAGCCGAGAACAGTTCATCTGCTCCGGCGTAATCTTCGGTTTGCACCAGCCAACATTCTGTACACACCAGCACGCGCAAAGGAAAATATTTCTCAGGGGCGCGCAATGTTTGCTGGTTGAGATAGGCATTGGACGGCGGCACGGAACCCAAATCAATCAGCGGCAACGCTAAGTCTGCCTGGCAATGGCGGCATTTCATAAAGCGATTCCCTGATACTCTGGACTGATGAATGGATGGCTGCGGTCACGCTCGGAAAGATCATCTATCGGCAATGGCCAGGAGATACTTAGTCTTGGATCAGCTACATTAAGCGCACCTTCTGCTTCGGGGTGATAAGCAGTAGTGTGCAAATAGATTAACTCGCAATCTTCAGTCAGTGCCTGGAATCCGTGTGCGTAGCCTTCAGGAATAAGCAAACTCTTGCGATTGGCATCAGAAAGTATTTCGCCATGCCACTGCAGGAAGGTCGGTGAGTCGCGCCGCAGATCCACCGCTACATCCCATATCTCACCTTTCAGGCAGCTCACCATTTTAATCTCGGCGTGTGGCAGTTGCTGATAGTGCAAGCCACGCACCGCGCCTTTTTTTCGCGTGAGTGTATGATTGATTTGGACGATGGGTTTAGTGATGCCAGCCAAACGGAATTCGTCAGCGCAGTAAAATCGCGACAAGAATCCACGCTGATCTTCTATCGCCTTGCGCTGTACCAATTTCAGGCCGCTCAATGAAGTTGGGATAAAATCAAAACGTGACATGATTATGTATTACTTTTCAGATTGGTAACCGGTAATCTGTGCCAACGTTACTGAGCGCATGTCTTCGGCATTGTGCCATGCTTCATGCCACGCTAAAGTTTTTTGTAATGCTGTTTGCAACTGCCAGCGAGGCTGCCAATTCAATTGTTTGCGTGCTTTGCTACTATCCAGCCTGAGATCATTTGCCTCATGTGGGTGTATCTCTTCATCGCATTGCCAAATTACGTCCTTGCGCATTTCGGCCATACGTTCAACTATCCACCTTACCGGTTGTACATCTTCATCTGCCGGACCGAAATTCCAGGCTTCAGCAAAGCTTGCACCACCCGAATCAAGCTGCTCTGCCAACATCAAATACCCGGACAACGGTTCCAGTACATGCTGCCAAGGTCGGAGCGATAGAGGGAAACGTATCTTCAATGTTTCACCTGCATCCATCGCACGCAGGATATCGGGAATCAATCGATCGGGGGCCCAGTCGCCTCCACCAATCACGTTGCCTGCCCTGGCACTTGCCAGGGCGATGCCTGCTGGTTCAAGGAAAGATCGCCGATAGGCAGCTGTCACCAGCTCTGCACAACCCTTGCTGCTCGAATAGGGATCAAAGCCGCCCATCGCTTCGTTTTCGCGGTAGCTCCATGCACATTCTTTATTTTCATAACACTTATCAGTAGTGACGTTCACTACTGCTTTCACGCTGGGCGTGCCGCGCACCGCCTCAAACAAGTTCACCGTTCCCATCACGTTCACTTCATAGGTTTCTGCTGGTTGTGCATAGGAGTAACGCACCAGAGATTGTGCTGCCAGATGAAAAACGATCTCCGGCTTCGCCCTTTTCATTGCCTGGCTGAGTTTGCCCGCATCACGGATGTCCGCAATTACGCTGCTCGCCATGCCTTTGCCAACTTCTGCGATGGTAAACA
>Ga0209619_10000339_pt1 | contig 32147 bp, 26 predicted proteins | sample Rifsed16ft3_FD_184011 | JGI IMG/M metagenome (GOLD analysis project Ga0209619, IMG submission 184011) | Soil microbial communities from Rifle, Colorado, USA - sediment 16ft 3 (version 2) | ecosystem: Environmental > Terrestrial > Deep subsurface > Rock core/Sediment | place: Rifle, Colorado... | reverse complement strand
CATCGCGGATGTCTACCGACAGCAATCCGTTGTCGCAGGCGATGAAGTGAATCTTATCGGTGCCCAGAATAATTTTGACAAGGCAAAAGCAGATCTGCTTTCGCTCATAGGAACCGATGTTGGCGGGGACTATGCCATCAGTGATCCCACGATTTCGACGGATATCACGCCCGCGGAGCTCGAAGGCACAAAAGATATGCTCGCAAAGTTTGAGACCCTCCGACAGCAGGCAATCGGAGTGCGTCCGGATTACCAGGGAGCAATGGAAAGCTACGATGCGGCCCAATCGGGTGTCACCTCGGCCTCGAGCCGGTATTGGCCCAGCATTCGTGCATCGGCGGGATACGGGCTGTCGGGAACCACGTTTGAAACCCTCAAGGATCAAAAGGGAATTAACTGGGGTATCAGCATAAACTGGACGCTCTTTGATGGATTTCAGACGAATCAAAACATTCAGATCGCAGCGGCATCAAAGAGAAACGCAGAACTTACCCTCTTGCAAACGGAGCGGAACATCAGTGTTGACGTGAAGAAGGCCCTTCTCGACCTGGAAGCGTCAGGGAAGCAATACGAAGCGACAGAGAAGGCTCTGATCTCTGCCACGCAAGATCGCAGGGTAGCGGAAGAACGATACAATCTCGGTGCCGGAACGCTGCTCGATCTTTTGACGGCGAACGCGGGATTCGTCAATGCCCAGGCAAACAGGGTGAATGCGACGTACAACTACATCGTTTCGCGCAGAAATCTTGAATACGCTCTCGGAGAGCGCAAGTACTAGGTTGTGGCAGACGGCCTAACGTTTTTCTTCAGAAAGAAAGAACAATGGCAAACGGAAAGAAATCGAAAAAGAAAATCATCATTTTCTCGGTCATTGGACTTGTGTTGATCGCTCTCGTGGCGCTTGTCGTGATGGGGAGCAGCAAAGAGACGATTATCACCGTCCAGTCGGAAAAGATCGAGAAGCGAACAATCACCCAAATCGTCAGCGCAACCGGAAAAATTCAGCCCGAGACCCAGGTAAAGATCAATGCGGAAGTGAGCGGCGAGATCACGGGGCTCCCTGTGCGGGAAGGGGACCGAGTGCATAAAGGAGATCTCCTGGTTCGCATCAAACCCGACGCGTATCAGGCACAGTATGAACGCGCTCAGGCCGCCCTCTCTAGCAGCGAGGCGAATCTGTTGAAGGCTGAGGCAGAACACAAGCGCGCCAGCGAGCTGTATGAGAAGAAGCTCGTTTCAGATGCCGAGATGGATATCGCAAAGGCGACGTATCAGAGTGCGAAGGCGACATATGCCCAGGCAACTGCTTCGTTGAAAGAATCGCGTGAAACGCTTGCGAAGACCACGATCTATTCCCCCATGGAGGGGGTTGTCAGTCAGTTGATTACTGAGCTTGGCGAACGCGTCAGCGGAAGCACGTTTACTCAGGGCACCCAAATCATGACCGTGGCCGATCTTTCCCAGATGGAAGCGCGCGTCGATGTGGGGGAAAACGACGTTGTCATGGTCAGCGTCGGTGATACCGCCCGAATTGAGGTCGACGCCTATCCGGACAGGAAGATCATCGGCCTCGTATCGCAGATAGCCAACACGGCGAAGTCTTCGGGAGCCGGTTCTCAGGATCAGGTCATCAATTTCGAAGTGCGAATTCGACTGAAGGCCCAGGAGGGTGTCCAGTTACGCCCGGGAATGTCCATGACGGCCGACATCGAGACCGAAACGCGCAAGAGCGTGTTTGCTGTCCCGATTCAATCGGTGACCGTCCGCCTTCCGAAGGTCGAGGCGCCTCCCGAGGAGGAAAGTGGCGAAGAGGAACGAGCGAAGTTGGAGAAGAAGCCCAAGAAGAAGGAAGAAGAGAAACTCGATGAGGTTATCTTTGTCATTGACAATGGCGAAACGAAGACGGTCGTTGTCAAACGCGGCCTGAGCGACGATACGTATGTTGAAATCTCCGGTGAGGAATTGGATGGGAAAGAGGTGGTTTCAGGCCCCTTCAAGGCCATCAACCGGGACTTGGAGAACGGATCAAAAGTGAAGGTCGACAACAAAGCCGGCCGCCGAACGGGCCCCAGCGTGACCCAGAACTAGAACTCTGAAAGAGGAGACCAATGTCAACCGTCATCAACTTTCGTGACATCACAAAGATGTATCAAATGGGAGCGGAAGAGGTTCATGCCCTCAGGGGCGTTACGTTGAACATCAATCGAAACGAGTATGTGGCGATCATGGGCCCATCGGGCTCCGGCAAATCGACCATGATGAACATCATTGGATGTCTCGACACGCCGACCTCAGGATTGTACGAACTGAATAACGTGAACGTCAGTGAGATGAACGACAATCAGCTGGCGCGCATCCGAAACAAGGAAATTGGATTCGTGTTTCAAACGTTCAATCTCCTCGCGCGGTCCGACGTTCTTCATAACGTGGAACTTCCGCTGATCTATGGGGGTTACAACTCAGGGGACCGCAAGAAACTCGCAATGGAAGCTATCGAGAAAACCGGATTAGGTGACAGGGCGCATCACAAGCCTAACGAGCTCTCGGGAGGCCAGCGGCAGCGCGTTGCCATTGCCCGTGCGCTGGTCACGAAGCCTTCCATTCTGCTCGCCGACGAACCAACGGGAAACCTCGACAGCAAAACGGGTGAGGAGATTATGGGATTGTTCGACCTTCTTCACAAACAAGGCAATACCATTATTCTGGTGACGCACGAAGAAGATATCGCGATGCATGCCTACAGGCGCGTGAAGATCCGTGACGGGCATATTGAAAGCGATGAACCGGTAACAAATAGGAAGATTGTGGCTCACCCACCGCTGGCTACGGCCTGACATGAATCTCCATTTCGACCAAATCAGAGAAGGCCTCCTGATCGCGTTTGCAGCAATTCGTGCAAACAAGATGCGTTCGGTGCTTACAACCCTGGGAATAGTTATCGGTATTGTCTCGGTGACTCTCATGGGGACCGCGATCGAGGGCCTGAATCGCGCCTTCAACAAATCAATTGCGATGGTAGGAGCAGATGTCCTCTATGTGCAGAAATGGCCATGGGGTGGGGGAGGAAACTGGTGGGAGATCAGGAATCGGAAGGATCTGCTCATTCAGCACGCCAGAGCAATCGAGGAGAAATCCACAACGGTCCGCAGTGTGTCGCCCATTACGGGTACAGGAAGAAACGTTAAGTACGGCGGGAAGGTGGTCGAAGCTGTAGTCATATTGGGAACCGATGCGGATTTCCTCGAAACCACGAATGCCAACGTGGCCCTCGGAAGGTTCATGACGCCGATGGAAGCGGAAGGAGGGAGGCCCATCTGTGTGCTTGGTTCGGAGGTCGCTGAAGCTCTCTTTCCGGTTGAGACACCGATTGGGAAGAGAATCAAAGTCGGAGACTACCCCTATCGTGTCGTCGGCGTGCTGGAAAAGCAGGGAAGTTTCATGGGACTCGAGAGCTTTGACAATAGGGTCTATCTTCCTATTACGAGGTTCTTCAAGGAATTCAGGCACCGCAGGGGCGGAATCCAGATCTGGGTAAAGGCAGCATCAGCAAACAATGTGGATGAAACGAAAGAAGAAGTGCGCGGAATCCTCCGGAATGTCCGGAAGGTCGCTCCCGGGAAGGAGGACGACTTCGCCATCAATCAGCAGGAATTCTTCATCCAAACATTCAACCAGATTGGCGGCGTGATTGCTGCCGTCGGCCTGTTCATCACAGGTTTGGCTCTCTTTGTAGGGGGAATAGGAATTATGAACATCATGTTCGTCTCGGTCACCGAAAGGACGAGGGAAATTGGAGTTCGAAAAGCGATTGGAGCGCCGAAACGAAGCATCCTGATGCAATTTCTGTTTGAGTCGGCTGCCATTTGCCTCATCGGCGGGATCATCGGAATCATGATCGCATTTCCGCTGACCCTTATTATCGATCAGATTCTTCCCACGGCAATGCCTCTGAGCATTGTCGCAATAGCCCTGCTCATCTCTGTCTTTGTCGGCGTCATTTCAGGATTTCTCCCGGCCTATCGGGCTTCGAGAATGGATCCGGTCGACGCACTCAGGTACGAATAGAACCTATGCTCCTCGGCGAAATCATCAAAATAGCTCTCAACGCCATTCGGGCAAACAAGCTCCGGTCGGCATTGACCCTGTTGGGTATTGTCGTGGGCGTTTTCTCGATTATCGGTGTCATGACTGCTGTGCGTGTTCTTCAAAACTCCATCGAAAGCGGTCTCAGCAACCTTGGATCCCATACATTCCAGATTCAAAAGTTTCCCGTCATTGGGAGCCGGAGGGAATGGATGAAAGCGCGCCAGCGGAAAAACCTTCTCTATGAACAGGGGCTGAAGCTCAAGGATCGGATGACGCTTGCCCAATATGTTGCGCTTGAGGCTTGGGACGGGGGAAATGTTATTCAATATGGAGGTTTGAAAACGAACCCCAACGTCTCCGTTGCCGGTGAAGAACCGGATGGGCTTCCAACAAATAACTGGACGATAAAAGAAGGCCGTGGCCTCACGGATAATGACCTGAGGTCGGCGGCAAATGTTGTCATCCTGGGCCCGGATGTGGTGAAGAAGCTCTTTCCGCTTGGAGATCTTGATGCGATTGGCAAGGATGTTCGTGTCCGTTCCGACCGATTCAGAGTCATAGGAACTTTTGAACCCAAGGGCGGAAGTCTCGGAGGCGACAGCGACAATCAGGTTGTTATTCCGCTGACAGCGTTCTTCGAGTCGTACGGGAGATACAGGGATCTGCACATCATGATCAAGGCGAAGGATGCCTTGGTTTATGATGATTGCCTCGAAGAGGCACGATTTCATCTCAGGACGATCCGAGGCGTGCCGCCGGCAAATGAAGATGATTTCTCCATCTTTTCCAACGATACGCTGATTTCAACCTTCAACGAATTCACCTTCTACGTGAAGCTGGGGATTGGATTCATCAGCTTCATCTCTCTCGTGGCCGCCGGAGTCGGCATCATGAACATCATGCTGGTCTCCGTCACGGAACGCACAAAGGAAATCGGAATCCGAAAGGCTATCGGCGCGCAAAAGAGAAACATCCTCGGCCAATTCATCACCGAGGCGATTGTTTTGTGTCAGGTGGGAGGGCTGGTTGGGATTTTCTTGGGGGTTGTCATAGGAAATCTTGTTGCGGTACTCTTCGAAGTTCCTCCAACCGTTCCATGGGACTGGGCATTCATTGGATTTGCCCTGTGCGCCTTTATCGGGGTGGTCTTTGGAGTCTACCCTGCATGGAAAGCGGCCAACCTGGATCCGGTCGAGGCCCTGCGGTACGAATAGCAGGTGCAGAGTGCGAAATGGAATCGCGGATTGCGGATTGTCAATTGCGAATTGAGTGACGCTCTATCTGCCCTTAGCTGTTCTTCCTGAAGCAGTGAAGATCGCTGTAAGCTCTTTTGCCTCGCTGAGTAGCCAGGAGATCGTTGTCCGGTCAACAATTCCTGCTTCCAGGAACATTTCCAGCCAGAAACTGCTCTCGTCTGCTTCCTCCTCAACGATCGTTATTTTTGAAACGAAATCCCGGCGTGAACGCGCTCTGCAGGCAGACCTGTAGTTGGCCGCTACTGAGGTCCCAGCGCGAAGTAGCTGCCCTCCCATTACGTCTGCCGTCTTTCCTCGGGGCAAAGATTCAACGAATCGAATAACCGCCAGCGCAAAGAGTTTTGTTCGTTTCTTGAGTTCCTCCGAATCCATTGTTCCCCCATATGATGAAATCATTGATTAGAACAAACGGCCTCGAATTCGAAATCCCAAATCCGCAAATATGAAATCCCCCACCCCCAATTCGAGACCCCACTTCGCAATTCGAAATCCCAATCCGCAATCCGAGATCCCCAATCCGCAATTCCAAGTCGCCACTCCTAGGCTTTCATCCTCTTTCCCTTCTCTTCCTCAGAAAAGATCCAGCCAACCAGTTTCCCCGGCTCAATCTGCCCGAAGTTATTCCAATACTGCGCTGTCCGTTGAAATCGCGAGGATGAGTCGCCCGCCGGGATTGTACTAATGGACTGTACGATCTCTTCAAATCGCTGTTTCCACCGCTGCATGTTAGGAATTCTCAGGTCGATCCAGCCGTCGTGAGCCCATGCATTGATCATCTTGTCGGTGATCTTGAGTTCGTTCTCACCCCGATAGGGAGGGATCTTGATCTCGCCGGCGCGAAGGAGTGTCTTCCCGTCGGGCAGCAATATCGGAATGCCGATCGAGATGATTCGGGCCCGCAAATCGCTGTTCCTCTTCAGGAGGATCTCAAGGGACGTAGAAAGGTCTTTCGCGGTTGCGTGGCGCACTGCCGTCATGCTGCCATAGGCAAGTTCCAGAAGATGTGCTTCATACAGGAGCTTTGAGAGTCGCGGTGGCCCAAGGATTTCAAACGCCACGCTCCTGGTCTTGTGCTCTACTTCAAGCCGCTTTAATTCCTGAATCGCACTCTCAAAAAGGAATCCCGCACGATACGTGGGATTGAGGGTCGCATTATCAAGAGCGTTGATGATGTCGTGACCGGTATTCCCCCCGCGAATCTCGTAAATGACGTTTACGGCGATCTCTTCGGGAGTGACGAACTCCATCTGGCCCGGAGTGGAAATTGCTTCGAATTCGCCCCGCGAGAATATACCGTTCTCGCCGGTGTCGATGAAAACAGAGCGCAGGGGTTGTTGCAGAGACTTCCACGACCCGTTTTCCAACTTGATCTTGAGCGTTCCTTCGAGCCGCACTCCCTTGTCGGGAGGACAGTCGACCAATTCGATCGATTTTCCCCGTTTCTTCACTTCACCGAAGCCAATTCGCTTCCAGGCAATCGCGGCCGCAGGTTTGATTTCCTTCGTGATGGGAGCGTCGGGCGTGCGTCCCATCAGGAACAGGAGGAGCGTGTGAGCCCCTGCCACCGACGACTTGCTCAGGAGCATGCTGGATGGCCGCTCTTCGCTGTGCGTGTATGGGATATTGAGACCCATTCCGCCGGTGCCGCTCGTGCCTATTTTCACATAGATGCGGGTTCCCACACGCTGCATGGAACGATAAAGGAGCTGCACATGGCGGATCAGTTGAGGAGTGTACTGAGTCGCAAGAAGGCGCTCCGTGGCCTCAAAAAGATTCGATTCCTTTCCCCCCTTGGCGGCTTTCAACGCCTTCCGTACGTCCCGGGAGGCCTGAAACAGGTCCTGATAAGCGATCGCTGTTGCAGAGTTTATCGAGTCGATGACAATTTCCGGCTTGTATTGTGCCAGGAGGCGGAAAATGGTGGAGCGCTCAATGACCTCGGTGGTCAGTTCATCGAGAAGATCGTCGATATGTTTCTGCCTGGTGCCGTCGTTTTTCAGAATCTCATCGCGGGGGAGATCTTTGAATTCGTGACGCGTGAAAATGTTTCCCCACCACGGGATAAAGAAGTTCTTTCCGGCCTTCGGAAACTCCTTCTTGAGCATTTCAACCGCCTCTTTCGCCTCGTGTTCAAGGAGCGATGTGACGATAATGCATTTTGGGGATTGCTCCATCATCTTTCTGACAACCGCCGAACCCACGAGTCCCCATCCTCCCAGAACGAGAACGGTCTTATTCTTGATGTCCATAAGTCAATTCAGTCAATATAGGTTTTAGGTTAAGGTTCAACGCTACGAGAGTTGGTTTCAGGGTTCAAGTCTCATGTTTCATGGCGCGAACCGAGGTCTCCAGACTTGAAACCTTAGACCTGAAACTTGAAACCTTCTCACCGCATCTACCGAGGCACCACCGTGTCGTACCAGGGTTTCTTTTCTCTTGATCCGAGCTCGTCAACGTGAATATGCTTTAACTCGGTGTACTCCTTCAAGCCTTCGATCCCGAACTCGCGTCCCACACCGCTCTGTTTGTATCCGCCGAAGGGAGCCTTTTCGCTGATGAGGTGCCACTCGTTGATCCATACAGTCCCTGTTCTCAACTGGCGGGCAACGCGCAACGCCCGCTCCCGGTCTTTCGACCAAACACCGCCGCCAAGGCCGTAGATGGAATCGTTGGCGAGCGCAATGGCCTCTTCATCCGTCTGGTATTCGATGACGGAAAGAACAGGGCCGAAGATCTCCTCCCTGGCGATCGTCATGGAATTTTTCACTGCTGCAAAGATCGTGGGCTGGATAAAAAAGCCTTTTAAAAGAGCGGTATCGGTTGGCGCGGTCCCCCCTGTCGCCAGAACGGCACCCTCCTTTTTTCCCTTCTCAATGTACTCCAGAATTCTCTCTTGTTGCCGACGCGAAATGACGGGTCCCAGATCGGTTGCGGGGTTCGCAGGATCGCCAAGGACGAGTCTCTTCGTTTTGGCCAGGAGCTTTTCCATGAACGCTTTTGAGAGAGAAGAGGGGAGGAGCAGACGTGTTCCGGCCTCGCAGCATTGTCCCTGGTGATAGAAGATTGCATACATCGCGCCGTCGACCGCAAGATCCAAATCCGCATCATCGAGGACAATGTTGGCCGACTTTCCTCCGCATTCGAGTGTCACTTTTTTGAGATTCCCTGCGGCGAGTGCCATGACCTTTTTGCCGACAGCAGTGGAACCCGTGAATGATATCTTGTCGACCAAAGGACTCTTGACAATCTCTTCTCCCGCGTCCTCGCCAAATCCCGGAACAATGTTCACAACGCCGCGCGGTAGGCCGATCTCATGGAATATTGCCGCCAGCTCCATTGCGGTGCACGGCGTAAGTTCTGACGGCTTCAGAACGACGGTATTGCCGGCTGCGAGGGCCGGACCGAGTTTCCAAATTGCCATCTTCAGAGGAAAATTCCATGGAATGATTGCCCCGACGACTCCGATGGGCTCACGCGCGAGAAAATTCTGGCTGAACCCCGGCTTGCCCAATCCTTCTATCGGTTCCGTCATTTCCAGGGTCGCAAGCTTGGAAAAATAGTTCATCGACCGAGCGGACAAATAAATGTCCTCTTTTGCCTTCCTGATCGTTGATCCTGAATCGGCAACTTCGAGGGCTACGAGATCTTTGGTTTTCTCGTTAATCTTGTCGGAAACAGCTTTGAGCAAGGCGCTTCGCTCTTCCCGCGACATCCGGGGCCACGGCCCTTCATCAAAAGCCTTGCGTGCTGCCTTGACGGCGTTTCGAACGTCCTCTGCACCTGCCCGAGCGACAACCGCAATGACCTCCTGGTTGAACGGATTTACCGATTCAAATGTCTTCCCCGACACCGAATCAACGAACGATCCGTCGATGTAAAGCTGGTAGCGTTTCATTCACTCTCCAATCATGTTCCCGAACGATAGGGACGGCGTTTGATCTCGTAAGAGTTCCTGCACATACCCGTAGAACCGTGCTATCTCCTGCTGGTATTCTTCACCCGTACCGGGCCCTTTGAATCCCCAATGGACGTGTTCCACCGTTCCCTTCTTATTGATGAAGATGGAGGTGGGGTAGGCAAAGAAATCCGCAAGCTGGTTGTGTATCTTCGCGTCAACGTTGGAAGCGTCGAGGCTTCCCGAAAAGATCAACGGGAAGGTCAGCCCATGCCTTTTTCGGTAGATGTCCAGATTCTTTTTTGCAAGAGCGGGGTCGTTGGTAATCTCGAAGGAAAGCCCGACGATCTCAAGCCCCTTCCCTTTGTACTCCCTATACAATTGCTCCAGAAGCGGAGCCTCATCCAAACAGTTGTGGCACCACGTTCCCATAATATCGACAATGAGGACTTTTCCCTTGAAACGGGAATCGGTGCTCCGTATGGTGTCTCCGTCTGCAGTGATCCCGGCAAACGTAAAAGGGAACAGGGGTTTTCGCATTCGCGTACGGCGTGGATCCAAAGGCTCTGACGGGATGGAAGGCCGGGCAACGAGGGAGAACAGCTGCGGCGGAATTTGCCGTGCATAGTATTTCCCCGTCCATTGACCCTCACGTCGCTCTAGCTCGATGAGGTTCGCCTGCCAGCCGGTGAATCGTCCCAGCGTTGCGGTCGTCCCGGTTTGGGTTCCCGCCATCAGACCATGGTCGCCGCTCGGGTCGAGGAACGTCCCAAAAAGGGAATCCCCTTTGGCCCAGAATTTTGCCACCGTTGTGCTGTCGATCCCGTCGGGGTTGTTGTAGTATACTTGGAATGTTCCGACGAGACGGACCCCCGGTGCCGGGGAATCGGGCGGTTCTGGCTGCGCGCCGGATTCCGGCGAAGCGGAGAAATCCAGTCGAACAGTATCTTTGCGATATCGGAAAAACGAACCGTTCCACGACTTGCCGTCCCATTCTCCCAACATGGCAGAGCCGTATTCGGAGAGTATAATGCCGAGGGAATCACCGTTTTTGACGATTTCTGGGATTGCCGTTCGGTCATCCCCCACAACGAAAAACCCCGAAGACGGCGAAGATGTGAGGTCGAGCTCAAGCTTGAGTGGGAGCTTGCGGTTCTCGGCGAGGGTGATCGTCCCCGCCCACGTGGTCTTTTCAGGAATGGGTTTCTGGCATGCATAGAAGATGAAAAGAGGGAGTAGCAGCAAGTCACGTCGTTTCATAAAACCTGTTCTCCAGGTGTAAGGTCGCAACGGTTCGGTCAGAAGTATCCTGGATGCTTCGATGGGCCGAATGCGGAGAAAAAAACGATGCCGAGAAGTAGTACGACCTGAACCGTATAGAACCAGTTCATTTGTCTATTGAGGTATTTCAGGTTCTTCTGGTCCTCTTCCATGATGGGGGATTCGTTTGCGCTCTGAATGATTTGCATCCGCTTCCTGCTTATCTGAGGTCCGAATACGCTTCCGTTGACCAGCATGGTGCTGAAGAGAACGATCTTGAACACAAGCCATCCCTGTTGATACCAAACGGCAGGTGTTTCATGGTAGAGATTGAAGATATTGCCGATGCCCGTTACGAGGAGGAGGAGACCGACGATTGGAGACAGGATGTTCAACGATCTCATCGTTGTGCCGATGAAACTCCTGAGGGCCGGTTCCTGTGCGGTGGTGAATCTGATGTTAAGGAACCATCCGCCTGCGATAACCGCGGTAAGAAGGCCGAATCCGAGAAGATGAAAATAGAAGACGAAGGAGCCGGACATCATCCTCCTGTGGAAATAACAGAGACGTATATGATAAGATAGGGAAACAACAGCAATAAAAGGAGGGAAAAAGGAATCACGCGTGGCGTCTGGAAGATGCCACGCGTGAGGTTAGGCGGTTTTATTTCTCTCTCACAATGTCACCGACCAGAAAGTCTTTTCCGTCAATGACGGTTGCCTTCGCTGCCTTGCCTTTCAGCATGTCCTCCGTTACCCGAATCTTCCCAATTTTTGTCTCTTCACTTCCGAGGGACAGGCCGGTATCAGGATCCTTGATCTCTTCTCCGACTCGATACACTGCGAACTCCATTCCTGTCTTGACGTTTCCTTCGGAGCCGGGTTTCATGAGGACAGTCCCATCGGTGTTGATCTTCAGAATTTTTCCAGACCATGGGATCTTTTCCATGTTGTTCCTGACCAATTCGACGCACCCGTCCACTGCTTTTCGGGCGGCCTTTCCGATATCTGTGTCGTCCCACGAATTTGCGTTACTGAAATCGATGTCTTCAAAGCGCGCGCTGACGCCTGTCGATGATTCCTCCCCTTCCTGGTTCTCCGCTGCAATAATCTCGCCTGTGGTGACGTTGACAAGTCTGATGTCGACAACAGCACGAGCTTTTCGCTTTGAAACACTGGCGCCAAAGAGGGAGACCCCGCCTCCGACGCTGCTCTCTTTGACCCCGAATTCCGAAACGCTTCCAACCACAAAGAGTTCGACCCCAAGGATCTTGCCGAGCTTTGCCGCTGTTTCCGGGGTTACCATGGAAGAATTGCTGAACTGCTGTTCCTGAACGACCTTATCCATTTCCTGTCGTTCGAGAACACTAAACGATCCCGATTTCACCAGGGCCGTAACCAACATGTCTGAGACTCCGTCGCCGATGTTGTGCCAACCTGTCCCGCTCCTGTCCTCAAATCGGGCGACTGCTACTCGCTTTTTCAGCTGAGAATGAAGAGGGACTGTGACTGCGATAGCGAGAATCGAAAGCAAGAAGAGACGCGAAAAGTACTTCATATGTCCTCCTTATCGGGGGGGATGAGAGGGAATCCTTTAAGAGATGCGTAAAGGTACGAATCTGAATCAAGAAACAAAAGCGTGGAATCCTCCCGTCACAGGACTCGCCAGATGTGGAATTTTCCCTTGCTCATTCACACCGAAGAACCTATATTCTCTCTGTTTTGCTGGTGCCACTTCTAGAAAGAGAATCTTGTGGCTTTCTTCGAGGACTTATCAAACAAGGCAATAGTGCCGCTCCCGATTGCCAAGTCCCATAACCAAGACACAATGATATTTGATGGAAGCGGCATTATTTCAAAAACCGCGCGAAGGAATCCCGGAGCATGAGAGAAAGAACTCTAAGGTTGTTCGTCGCAATATTCGTCGTCTTCAGTGGCTCGTTGGTCGCACAGAACCGCCCTTCCGGTGCAGGCGAGCTTGCCCTGGCATTGAAAAAACTGAATGTCCTGGGATCCGCCCTCTACGTCGCGGCCCACCCGGATGATGAAAACTCGGCCATTCTTGCCACCCTGGGAAAAGGACGGCTTGTTCGTACGGCGTATCTCTCGATGACCCGCGGGGAGGGAGGCCAGAACCTCATAGGGTCCGAGCAGGGGGACCTGCTTGGGGTGGTGCGGACGCAGGAATTGATTGCGGCACGGAGGATCGACGGCGGGGAGCAGTTCTTCACGAACGCGATCGACTTCGGTTATTCAAAAACTTCCGAAGAGACCATGCGAATCTGGGGACGGGAAAAAATCGTCGGTGATATCGTGTGGATCATCCGATCGTTCAGGCCCGACGTGATTATGACCCGTTTTCTCGATACACTGGGCGGCCACGGGAATCACACCTCTTCGGCGATTCTAGCCCGGGAGGCGTTTGCCGCAGCGGGTGATCCGGCCAGGTATCCTGAGCAGCTTCGATTGGTGAAGCCGTGGCAGCCGAAGAGAATTGTTTTCAACGTGTTCCGTTTTGGCGGAACAGGAATGGATCCCGGCAAGAATTCCGTGAACGTTGACGTGGGAGCATACAGTCCGCTGCTCGGAGAATCGTTTTCAGAAATCTCCGGCCGGAGCCGAAGCATGCACAAGAGTCAAGGGTTTGGCGCCGGTCAGAACAGGGGATCGAACCTGAACTACTTCAATCCCACGGCTGGTGATGCTGCAGTTTCTGATCTGTTTGACGGAATCGACCTGAGCTGGTCGAGAGTCAAAGGAGGGGAGAAGATCGGAGCAATGCTCTCAACGGCGGCGGCCCAATTCAATCCTGACAGGCCGTGGGAGAGCATCCCCCGACTGATCGAGGCGTTGAGGCAAATGAAAAATGCTGAGCCCGATCCGTGGGTCGAGATAAAGAAGAAAGAAGTTGTCGATGTCATTCTGGGTTGTGCCGGCGTCTGGACAGATGCGCTTGCATCCGATTATGAGGCATCCCCGGGTTCAAGAATCAGCGTCACCGTCTCTCTTCTTGCCCGTTCCGAAGCTTCCCTGGAACTTCGGCGCGTCGGAATACCGGCCGCAGGCGTCGACACCGCGGTCCAGCGGCAGCTCGTCAACAATACGCCCATTCAGATGACTCTTTCCGCCGTGCTTCCTCCGGAAATGCCCTTGTCGCAGCCCTATTGGCTGGAGAACCAACCTGAGCAGGGATCCTACATAGTTGCGAAAAGCGCACTGACCGGCAGGGCAGAGAATCCTCCGGCTCTCACGGCCTTACTTTCGTTCCAGGTAGCAGGCGAGGTCATTTCGGTTGAGGTTCCTGTAAGGCATCGACGAGTCGATCCGGTGGAGGGAGAGCTGTACAGGCCTTTCATTGTTGTTCCCGGCATCACTGTCACTCCTGCAACGACATCGTTTGTGTTTTCAGAAAAAACATCGCAAGAGGTTCGAATTATCCTTACATCTCACGAAGAGAAAAGGAGCGGAACGGTCCGGCTCGCTGTCCCGCGTGGATGGAGGGTCACCCCGGTGTCAATTCCTTTTGACCTCGCTGCGAAGAGAGATGAGTTTGCGGCTACGTTTTCCGTGCAGCCCCTCGACGGCGCGCCAGGCGGTGAATTCACCGTCGTTGCCGAAAGCGGGGGAGAACGGTTCTCGCGGGGGATGTCGGTTGTTTCCTATTCCCATATCCCTCCCCAAGTGGTCTTTCCGGAAGCAAAGGGAAAGCTTGTCCGTGTGAACCTGAAGAAGACCGGCCGGCGCCTGGGCTACATCATGGGCTCGGGAGATCAGGTGCCTGAGGCCTTGAGACAGATCGGATACGATGTGACGTTTCTCTCAGACACTGAATTGGAGTTTGCCGACCTGAGTGGGTACGATGCCATTGTCGCGGGCGTTCGTGCATATAACACCCGGCCAAAACTGAGGGCGCACCAGGAGAGGTTGATGGAATACGTGAGGAACGGAGGAAGGTATGTTGTTCAGTATGTCACCTCCCAACGCGGTGAGTCGTCGAATATGGGACCCTACCCGTTCAACGTTTCGCGCGAGCGTGTCACCGTTGAAGAGGCGCCGATCACCTTCGCGAACCCTCACTCTCTTCTCAATGTTCCCAACAAGATCTCTGAAGAAGACTTCAAGGGTTGGATTCAGGAGCGCGGACTTTACTTTGCCGATTCTTGGGACAAGCAATACGATGCTGTGCTGGAGAGTCATGATCCCGGTGAGCCGCCGCGCCAGGGTGGACTTCTCTACGCCACCTACGGGAAGGGAGTGTATGTCTATACCGGATATGCGTTCTTCCGACAGCTTCCGGCCGGTGTTCCGGGGGCGTATCGGTTGTTTGTGAACCTCATTTCGAAAAACAAGTGACGGCCGACCAAACACCGGGCAATTCGATCAGCAAGAGGGAAGAATCCGCCGACCAGCCACCGTTCTTCCGCTCGTGGTCGACCATCTATACCCTGGTCCTCTCCTTCCTTGCCCTCCTCATTGTTCTCTTCTACATCTTCATGAAGGTGTATTCATGAGGACGAGCGACTGGATTGTCCTTGCACTCACACTCGCTTCGATCGTCGGATATGGTATCTACAAGGGCCGCGGCAGCAGGAACCTGAGCGGGTATCTGCTGGCTGACAGGCAAATGCGCTGGTACACCGTCGCATTGTCGATCATGGCGACCCAGGCAAGTGCCATCACGTTCACTTCAACCCCGGGCCAGGCATTTGTCGACGGAATGCGGTTCGTGCAGTACTACTTCGGCATTCCCATCGCTATGGTGATTCTCTCCGTTACAGCCGTTCCGATCTTTCATAAGCTCAGGGTCTTCACAGCCTACGAATACCTCGAGCATCGCTTTGATGTGAAAACGCGCACGTTAACGAGCATTCTGTTCATGGTCTCCCGGGGGCTCGGTGCGGGGATGTCAATCTATGCTCCTTCGCTCGTACTGTCTGTGATGCTCGGAATCGATATTCGTCTCACATCCACGATCATCGGTGGCGCAATCATTATCTATACGACCTCCGGAGGGATCAAAGCCGTCAACTGGACCGATTTCCAGCAGCTTCTCATTGTGATGGGGGGAATGGTATTTGCATTCATCATGACGATCGTTCTTCTGCCATCTGACATTTCATTCTCGGATGCACTTTTGGTGGCAGGAGCCTCCGGACGGCTGAACGTCATTGATTTCTCATTTGATCTGGGGAATCGGTACAACTTCTGGTCGGGCATCATAGGCGGCATGTTTGTCGCGCTGGCATATTTTGGAACCGATCAGTCACAGGTGCAGCGCTACCTGACCGGGCAGTCGGTGACGCAGAGCCGACTGGGCCTCATGTTCAACGGCCTGGCAAAGGTCCCCATGCAGTTCTTCATTCTTATGATCGGCGTCATGGTCTTTGTGTTCTATCAGTTCACCGCTCCGCCGCTCTTCTTTAACCCGGTCGAAACGGATAGAATCAAATCAAGCCAACTGAAATCCGAGTATGAAGTGCTCGAAGAACGCTACCGGATCGCAAACGATGCGAAGGCCGGGCAAATTCGGGAATACCTTGAGACCCGGGAACGCGGCTCTGCCTCCGACGTTGCTGCACAAAAAGAGGGACTGATGGACGCTGAGCGTGAGGTACAGAGTCTTCGGGCATCAGCAGCAGACCTCTTGAAGGCCAACAATGCGGATACAAATGACACCAACTATGTTTTTCTTTCGTTTGTTGTCACATATCTGCCGGCAGGTCTCGTTGGATTGATTTTCGCCTGCATCTTTTCTGCTTCCATGTCTTCCGCTTCGGGGGAGCTTAGCGCACTTGCAACAACTTCCGTGGTCGACGTGTACCGCAGGCATTTGAAAACTGCGAAGGACGAAAAACACTATCTTCTGGTTTCCCGATTCGCGATGGCAGGGTGGGGGGTCTATGGAATCCTCTTTGCCCAGCTCGCGAGCGGCCTTGGTTCGCTCGTCGAAGCAGTCAATATCCTGGGATCATTGTTCTACGGAACGATGCTGGGGGTCTTCCTGATTGCCTTCTATATGAAATGGATTTCCGGAACGCCGGTCTTCATCGGTGCGGTTGTCAGCGAGATTGTCATCTTTGCATTGTTCCTGTGTGAACGACTCGGGTTGTTCACATTGTCCTGGCTTTGGTATCCCGTGGCAGGTTGCAGTATCGTGATTCTTGTTGCGGTGATGTTTCAGAGTGCTGTGTCAAAGACCCCCACCCATGAGCATCACGATTGATCGTTTGCGAAAGTGAGGGAATAAAAAAAGGCGATTCAGAGAATCGCCTTTGTTCGTACAGTACAGCCCCGTTCTACTTCTTCTTCCAGTCTGCAACCATCTTCTCCATATCCGTTACCTGCTGGCGCTGAAAGTCGGGAAGTTGTGCTACTCTCGGGCTGATGATCTTGAGCCCTTCCTCTGCGGCCGCGATTGCTTCGGAGGTTTTCCCCTCAAGCGCAAGAAGCTCAGCTTTGGTCTTGAGGTTGAAGAAGTTCCTCTCTATCGCGAGTGAGCGGTCGACCCAGCCCATGGCTTCTTTCAAGTACATCTTGTTGTCGAGCGCCGTTCTGGCCGCTCCGTTCAGAGTCCCCCACGTGCCGACGGAGGCCTGAAGCTTGGCAAGAAGATTGAACTCTACCTTGAATGAAATCCTCACCTTTTCCCAGGCGAGAACGACGGTCGCCGATGTGTGCGACAAATCGGTGAAACTGAATGACATCCATTCCTCGTGCGGGCCGTTTTCCGGCTTCACCGTCAACCGAAGTGTGTCATATTTTGCGTCGTAGACGGTACCCCAGTTCTTCACCTCTGAATTGAATACGACGGTCCATTCATTCGTCCCCGGAATCGTCACGAACCGATATGTCCCGGGACGGAGCTTCTTCCCTCCAATGGTAACCTCGTCGGTGAATGTGAACAGCGTCGGCTCGTTTGCCCCTGCACGCCACACCTCGCCGTAGGGAAGGAGCGCGTTGGATCCCTTCGGGCCCCAGATTGTACGTCCTTTGACTCCCGGCCGGTGGTAATAAATGTTTACTTCGCTCATGCCGACCACTTGTGTAAGGCTTTGTCCCTGGCTGATTCGCGGGGAGCGAAGCGGCGGAAGCACCGGTGCCTGAATAACCTGAGCGAAAGCGCTCTGGCACAGCAACATGCCAACGGCAGCGATCGCCGTGAAAAGCAGACCTCGTTTCATTGTTCCTCCTTTAGGAAATGAAAATGTTGATTCTCTCAGGCCCGATCAGCCCGGTAATCCCTTTCTGGCGACGGTTTCCATCACCTCGCAGAAACGATCGAGCTCCTTGAGCGTCGTGTACACATTGGGCGTAATCCTTAGTCCTCTGAATTCTTCGTGAACAATCGGGACGACAAAGATCTTGTGACTGTTCATCAGATACGACGCGAGCGCGGAAGGATCGATTCCTTCAATCTCGACGTTGGCAATGCCGCACGATTGCTTTGAATCGAACGAAGTGTTGAACCTGACCTTTGGGAGGTCCTTGATCTTGTTCATCCAATAGCGCGACAGATACCGCATTCTCTCTTCTTTCCTCTTTGGCCCGATTCCCTGATGAAACAGGATTGCTTCACCGATTGCCAGTCTCATCGCCGCAGAGTGTGTCCCAATCTCTTCGAATTTTCTGATATCGGTTTTCTGCCTCTTTTCCGCTGCCATGAGAGGCCAGATCTTTTCGATCTTGTCTTTCTTCACGAAGAGAAGGCCCGTTCCCTTCGGGGCAAAAAGCCATTTGTGCAGGCTTGTTCCGTAGTAGTCACATCCGAGGTCGGCATGGGTGAAATCAAAATGCGCAAATGCGTGCGCTCCGTCGACAATGACCTCAATTCCCTTCGAGCGGGCCATGTCGCAGATCTCCTTGACAGGTACGATTTGGCCTGTGATGTTGACCATATGGGAGATGAGGATGACCTTCGTGCGCGGTGTGATTGCTTTCTCAAAAGCGGCAGTGATTTCGCTCAGGTTCTTCGGCGGAATAGGGATCTTGATCATGTTGAGCTTGATCCCTTCTCTCAGTTCTCTTTGGCGGAACGTCGTCAGCATCCGCGGGTAATCCTGGGTCGTTGTGAGTATCTCATCGCCGGATTTGAGGTCCATACCCATCTGGATGATTTCGAGTGACTCTGACGCGTTACGGGTAATCGCAATCTCTTCCTTGTCGCATCCGAAGACTTTTGCCAGTCCGGCTCTTACCGTCTCGGATTGCGGTTCCAGGATCTGCCACATCGTGTAGGCTGTCAGGTCCTCCTGCTCCCATGTATAATGCACGAAAGCCTCGGTGACGATGCGCGGAGAGGGAGAAACGCCGCCGTTGTTGAGATTTGTGATGCCGCGGGTGACAGTGAAAGAGCGTTGAATGTCGAACCAAAAATCCTCGTCCATCGCAGCCTGTTGGGGAGTGAGATGCGCCACCCGCTTGGTGGCTGCATGAAGATCTTCCAGCAACGAGGCGACTGTTGTCGAGGTGAGCGCGGCAAGGCCGACACCTTTGCCGACCATCGACATGAAATTACGCCGTGAGTATTCTTTTGAATGCGACAACAGCTGTGTATCCATAATTCCTCCCTGTGTGCCGCTTATGAAAACGTGAGTTGAAAAGTGTTCTAATGTTGGGGTTTTTTCCAGTCAGGTGCAAGCATCGAATACACCACAAGATCGACGTAACGGTCGTACAACCACTCTCCATTACGTGCAATCCCCTCGTTGACGAATCCGAGACGTTCGGGGATCGCACAACTCTTTCGATTTCCGGTGGCGCACTTTATTTCAATACGGTGAAGTCCAAGGCGCGAGAAGCCGTAATTGACCATTTCCCGGCACGCCTCGGTCACAATCCCTTTTCCCTGACGGTCCGAGGCGAGCCAATAGCCGATCATGCTTGATCTGTTCATCCAGTCGAACCGATGGTACCCGATCACTCCGCTGAGCGTATCGCGATACCAAATGCCGACAGTCATGCTCTCGTTGTGCCTGAACTGATCGCGCATGAGGCGGATGAACTGCAGACTGTCGACAACACTCTGTTGCGTGTCGAGCCATGGGAGCCATTCGCGAAGATGGGCGCGGTTGACATCGACAAGGCGAAAGAGCTCCTGCGCGTGGGATTCTTCCATCAGGTTTAACCGAATCTCAGAGGTGGGCGTAAGTGCAGCTGGAAGTGTGGGCCTTTTTGCGCGGAAGATCATGGCGTATGAGATTCCCGGCTTTCCAGGATTCCCGGAATCCGGTTGAATCGAATTCCGGGAATCTCGCGTAAAATGCTACTCAAGTACCGGGATCGTCAGAAAAGAATTTTCTTTTGCCGACCTGTAAACCCGCTGCGTTGTTTTCCGGAAATCTGACTCCTTTGCATGATAGATATCGGTAAATACGCCGGGATTGCGATCGATCATGGGGAACCATGTGCTCTGAATCTGGACCATGATTCGATGTCCCTTCTTGAATTTGTGCAGGGCCGCCTGGAGGTCGAAGGTGGTCTGCATTACCTTTCCGGGAACATAAGGCTCGGGACGAGCGAGGCTGTCGCGGAATTTTCCCCGAAGCACATCCCCTCGTACGAGCATCTGGTATCCTCCTAATTGAACTCTGGTCGGGTTCGGCCGCGGGTTGCGTGTGGTGTCGGGGAAAACATCAATGAGCTTGACGATCCAGTCGCAGTCACTTCCCGAGGTGGATGCGCTGAGGTTAACCTTGATGAAGCCTCCGATCATAACATCTTCCTCGAGTGGTTCGGTCTGATAGACAAGGACATCGGGCCTCCGCGAAGCGAACCGCTGGTCTTCAAGCATGAAGGCGGAATTGTACCAGTGAGTGGTCTCGTTCGTATAGGGGACAGGTTTCTCCGGATCGCTCACATATTCGTCAAATCCCTCTGTGCTCGTCGGTTTGTCGAATGATAACCCGCCCTTCTCCCGCAAATAAAGGTTCTTCCGCTTCGTCCCTTTCGGCGGCCAGGCATCGAACCGCTTCCATTCGTTTGCGCCCGTCATGAATACGGTGGCTTCGGCGATGGAGGGCCGGCCGATTCCGCGCAGGTAGTACTCAAAGAAAGGAACCTCGAGCTCGTCTGCAAAGAAGGCGGAGAGGTTCGAGCCAAACTTGATGGAGCCGAGCGAATCAAGATCGTTCACACCCCACCAGCCATGTGCCCACGGTCCCATCACGATCATGTGCGGACCGTTCGGGTTGTTTTTCTCGATCGATTCATACAGGTGCAACGCGCCGTACAGATTCTCGGTATCGAACCAGCCGCCGACAACGAGCGTAGCCGGTTTGATATTCTTCGTGTGCGGGAGGACGTCTCTGGCCTCCCAGTAACTGTCCCACTTCCCGTGTTGCATGATCTCGTTCCAGAAGGCAACGCTGTCATGCATGTAGAGGCGGTTGGCATTCGGCAGGGGTCCAAGGTTTAGATAGAACTGGTAGCCGTCCGGGGTTCCGTGATTGAAGGGACGGAAGTCGCGGGTGGTCGGAGCGGTTCTTGGCCAGCCGAAACCTACGAAGAAGTCGAATGCGTGGGAAAGCAGAAATGCTCCATTGTGAAAAAAATCATCTCCGGCCATCCACTTCGAGACAGGAGCCTGAGGCGATGTCGCCTTGAGCGCCGGATGGGCGTCAATCGACGCCATGGTGGAATAGAAACCGGGGTAGGATATTCCTTTCACCCCCACCTTACCGTTGTTGTTGGGAATGTTCTTCACCAGCCAGTCGATTGTGTCGTATGTGTCGGAGGCTTCGTCGATGTCTTTGGGAGATTTCTTGTTGGGGATATAGGGACGAACATTGACAAACTCTCCTTCTGACATGAATCGGCCCCTCACATCCTGGTTGACCATGATGTAATTGCGTTTGATATACTGACGGGCCAGGTTCGAAAGCCATCGCATGTAGTTGTCCGGTCCATAGGGGCCCACGCTGTACGGAGTGCGCGTGAGGAGAATCGGGTGCTGTTCCGTGGTATCTTTTGGCACATAGACCGACGTGAAGAGCTTAACCCCGTCCCGCATGGGGATCTGGTACTCATGTTTCGTGAAGTTCTGCCTGATGAACAGCGAATCCTGTGCTAGGGAGGTTGCGCAGAGGACTAAAACGAGCGTGATGAAGGAAAGGAAGCGTTTCATGAAGATCTCCGTTGAAATTCGTGGCTAATTGACAACCGGAAGCTTCAGATACGACGAATGAGGCCCCGATCGGTATACCCGCTGGACGGTTTTCTGGTAATCCGAGTCCTTGGCTCTGTAGATATCCAGGAACTTCCCGGGATTCCTGTCGATGAGAGGAAACCTCGTACTCTGAATCTGCACCATGATCCTGTGACCTTTTTTGAATCTATGGTGTTTGTCGGGAATGATGAATTCGATTTCCGTAATCTCTCCCGGCTTCATCGGCTCGGGATTTTCCAGACTCTTGCGAAACTTGCTCCTCATGACCTCGCTTCCAACGAGCATCTGGAAATGCCCCATCCGAACTCTGCGGGGATTCGGGATCGGATTGGGCGCATCGGGTGGAAAGACATCAATGACTTTCACGATCCAGTCGCAATCGGTGCCCGAAGTCGAGGCGAAGAAGTGGGGAGTGATTTGGCCTGCAATGGTCACATCCTCGGCGAGGGTGTCGGATTCATAGACAAGCACATCCGGACGGGTCGAGGCGAATCGTTGGTCTTCGACCATGAAGATATGGCCCATCGAGGTCGTAATCTCCTCGGTGAAGGGAACCGGCTTCATCGGATCGCTTGTGTATTCGTCATACCCGCTTCCGGCAGTGCTTGAGGGCCGTTCAAATGACAAATGACCGTTGGGATGAAGATAGAGGTTCTTTGTCGCGGCCTCGGGCGGCGGCCATGAGGAATAAGGCTGCCATTCGTTTTGGCCGGTCATGAACGCCCAGACATTGGGGAGGTTCATTTCGCCCGTGTTCTTGAGGTGGTAGTTGAAAAAAGGAAGTTCCACATTCTCGCGGTACCAAAGGCTCGTCTTACTGCCGAAGCGGATTTCGCCAAGCGTATCGCCGTCCACCCGCGCCCAGCCCCCGTGATGCCACGGTCCCCAGACGATTCGATTACTGGCCCCGGGACTCTTCTTTTCGATGGCATTGTGAATGTTGATCGCACCCCACGGATCCTCGGAATCGAACCAGCCGGCGACGATCATCATGGCGGGCCGAATGTTCTTCATGTGCTGCGGAACATTCTGTGCCTTCCAATACTCGTCATAGGTTCCATGCTGCATGAACGAGTTCCAGTCGGGAACCTCCCCCTTGAAATACCGGGCATCCGCGTTCGGCAGAGCGCCAAGCCCGAGGAAGAATCGGTATCCGTCCGGTGTGCCATAGTCGAATCTTCTCCGCCCGCGTCCTGTTGCCGCGTCACGATTCGATTGTCCAGGAGCGGTTCCTGCGAGCCAGGAGAATGCATGAGCCAGGAAGAACGCCCCGTTGTGGTGAAAATCATCACCGATAAACGTGTCGCCCATGGGTGCCTGGGGTGAGACAGCTTTTACGGCAGGATGCGCATCCACGGCTCCCAGTGCGGCGAGGTAACCTGGATACGAAATTCCCCAGATCCCGACCCGGCCGTTGTGGCGGCGAAGGTTCTTGATGAGCCATTCCACCGTGTCGTACGTGTCGCTGCTGTGGTCGACGTCCTTGTTGCTCTTCTTCACCGGGACATTGGGGCGCATGTAGAGGTATTCCCCTTCCGACATGAACTTTCCGCGGATATCCTGATGGACGAAGATGAATCCCTCCTTGTCAAAAAGGATTGAAGGTCCCAGCAGGGTGGGGTATCGATCCGCCCCATAAGGGCCCACACTGTAAGGAGTGCGCCGGAACATGATAGGATAGTCGCGCAGCGTGTCCTTCGGCATAAACACCGCTGTGTACAGCTTGACCCCGTCGCGCATCGGAATCATGTACTCATACTTGGTGTAATGTTCCTTGACGTCGAACGTCGCCTGGGAAAACGAAACCCACGAGACAAGTACAGTTACTAGAAACACGGGAAGGATGCGTCTTCTCACTTATCTCCTCCTTTTAGGTTATTGCCGAACTCATCCCTCTTCTCTTCAAAGAGAAGGGGGAGATCCGAACGGGGATGAGTTGGAACTACTTCAGCATCTGTTCACGCTTCGCCTTGAACTCGGTTCCTTCTTTCCACGTCGGCCAGTTTGTTCCTTCTGTAATGTTGTACCCGAGCTTCAACAAGAGCTTTGCATCTTCAACCGCGCCTGAAAGATCCCAATCCGCTTTTATCTCGTCGGATGGTTTATGATAGTCATTGTTCGTGTATTCATCCCGCTTCTGCTTGCTGTACCCCCCGGGTTTGTCGATATAATCATCCCCCGCGTCGCTGTGAAGAGCGGGAACTCCCACTTTTGCAAATTCAAAGTGATCCGAACGGTAGTAGAATCCCTTTTCCGGCTCGGTATCCGGCTTGAGCGTACGCCCCTGCGTACGTGCCTCTTCTGCGAGAAGATCGTCGATCGTTGAATTGCCGAGACCGATGACCGTGTAATCCCTTGTCTGACCCCATTGATTGACTCCGTCGATATTGATGGCCGTGAGGGTTTTGGCGAGAGGATAGAGCGGGTTGGTTGCGTAGTATTTCGCGCCAAGCAATCCTTTTTCCTCCGCTGTCACGGAGAGAAAGAGGACTGATCGCTTCGGCTTCGTTGGAAGCTTCGTGAATGCTTTGGCGATTTCGAGGAGGGCGGAGGTGCCGGAGGCATTGTCAAGGGCGCCGTTGTAGATCCCGTCATCCTTTGCTTTCTCGTCTTTTCCAAGATGGTCCCAATGGGCCATATAGATAAGGTACTCGTCCTTGAGATTCGGATCCGAACCTTCGAGTTTCGCGACCACATTCTTCGACTGAACCTCTCGCAGAGTGTTCTTGATGTGGAAAGATGCCTTTGCTCCCAGAGATACGGGCCTGAAGTCCTTTCTCACCGCTGCTTTCTTCAGCTCATCAAAGTCTTTTCCGCTGCCCGAGATGAGTTGCTTTGCCACACCCAGTGTGATCCACGATTCCACGCCGACTCGCCCCATGTTCTTGTCGGAAGTCTGAATGTCAAAGTTCTCGCGTCCCCAGCTTCCCGACACGACTTCGAAGGGATATCCGGCCGGGCCCGTTTCGTGTACAATGATCGCTGCCGCCGCTCCTTTTTCCGAAGCAATCTCGTACTTGTACGTCCATCGGCCGTAGTATGTCATCGCCCTCCCCTTGAAAAGGGATTCGTCAAGCTTCGTCGGATCGTTCGGGTCGGGAACTGCAGGATCGTTGATCAACATGACGATCGTCTTCCCGCGAACGTCGACATCTTTGTAGTCATCCCACCCGTATTCGGGCGCTACAACGCCATAGCCGACAAAGACGATCTCCGAATTATCCACGATGACCTGGGGGACAAAGCGGCGCGAGACAGCGACGTAGTCTTTCAGGTTCTCCAGGCTCATCCGTTTTCCGCCGGCAGTAATCGAAGCGGTAGCCTGGGCGGTGAAACCGGCAAGCGGGACGTTTTGGACAAAGGAGCCGTCAGGGTTTCCGGGTTGGAGGCCGAGTTGTTTGAACTGGCCGATCAGATAGTCCGCAGTCAATTCCTCTCCCTTGCTGCCCGGGGCTCTTCCCTCGAATTCATCCGAGGCGAGGACTTTAATATGTGTCATGAGACCGTCTGCTGTAATGCTCTCCAATGCAGGTGCGAGCACGCTGTCACGGTTTGTCGAGCATGAACCAGCGAACAAGAGAAGTAGAAGTATGATTGTGCCAGAGAGAAAGGAACGCATATATCCTCCTGATGATGCCGAATGAAAAACTGAATCTGCCTAAGAAATTCGTTCAACTATTGTGGCGATGCCTTGACCGACTCCGATACACATCGTCGCAAGGCCGTATCGAATCTTTTTCCTTTTCATTTCATGCAGGAGCGTCGTCATGATGCGGGCACCGCTGCAGCCGAGCGGATGGCCGAGGGCGATCGCCCCGCCGTTGATGTTCACCACGTCGGGATTGAGCCCAAGATCCCGGATGACCGCAAGCGACTGTGCGGCAAATGCTTCGTTCAACTCCACCAATCCGATTTCACTGAGCTTCAGTCCGGATTTCTTTAATGCAATGTTTGTCGCCGGAACAGGTCCTATCCCCATAATGCGCGGATCGACTCCCGCGACTCCGGTGGAAACGATTCGGGCGAGGGGCTTGAGGCCAAGTTCTTTTGACTTTCTTTCACTTGCGATAAGCACGGCGGCCGCGCCGTCGTTGAGTGACGAGGAATTCCCTGCCGTTACGGTCCCGCCTTTGCGAAACACCGGTTGAAGCTGTGAAAGCTTCTCGAGTGAGGTATCACGCCGCGGTCCATCATCATCCTGGATGACAACGGGCGATCCTTTTTTCTGTGGTATTTCCACTGGGATGATCTCGTCATGAAAAATACCGTTTTCCTGGGCCTTTACAGCCAGCATGTGACTGCGGAGAGCGAACGCATCCTGATCGGACCGGGTGATCTTCCACCGTTCCGCAATATTCTCGGCTGTCTCACCCATCGATTCGAGCGGGATGAGCTTTTCCATTTTGGGATTTGGAAACCGCCAGCCAAGAGCAGTGTCGAAGGCGGTAAGATTTCCGTAGAGAGGCTGTCCGCTGACGTTTTTTGCCGTCACGAAGGGGGCGCGTGTCATGCTTTCTGCCCCGCCTGCGATAATCAGGTCGCTGTCGCCGCTCCAGATTCCGCGCGCAGCCATGTTGATGGCGTCGAGGCTTGATCCGCAAAGTCTGTTGATCGTGGTGGCGGGAACCGTTTGGGGAAAACCTGCAAGCAACACGGCCATGCGTCCGAGATTTCGGTTGTCTTCTCCGGCCTGATTGGCACATCCCCAGAGAACGTCTTCAACATGCGCAGGGTCCACTCCGGTTCTCTGCGTAATTTCCTGAAGGACGTAAGCGCTGAGGTCGTCCACCCGGACGTCTTTGAGAACGCCGCCGTATTTTCCCACGGGTGTTCGAAGAGCGTCAATGATAAAGGCTTCGTTGCTCGATCGTTGCATGATTCCTGGCGAGAAGGTGACGGCAGAACCGCTAGGGATTCTTCTCACGATTCGTGAGATAGTGTTCCAGCGAGAAGCGTATGCCTGGGGAAAAATAAAGATACGCGCTGACGGCTGTGAGGATGACATTTTCTCCCACTTTCGCCCAGCCGATCCGGGCCGCAGCCGGATCCTGCGAAAAGCATCCGCATGAGATGTCGAGGCCCCTGAAGAGGGCGGAGAGAACGGCGAGAGTGAAAACGAAGAGGAGTGCCCCAGAAAGGAGCGCAGCTCCCGGAATGAGCAGCCCAAAAACCATGGCCATACCGCATATCAGTTCAATCCACGGCAACACCGTTGCAATAACCATGACCACCGGACCGGAGAGGATCTGGTAGTCTTCGATTGACCGGGCAAATGCGAGAGGGTCGGCAATCTTGTCGATGCTGGCGATCAGAAGGAGCGACCCTAGGAAAACGCGGGCTGTGAGGATATTGAATTCGTTCGCGAGGAATCGTTTCAGCATTATTCTTTCACCGCCGTGGGGAGCCCTTGATTCCGCCATTCGTTCCATCCCGCAAAAAAGACCTTCACCGAAGTGAATCCGGATTCCATCAGCAGAGTGGCGAGCTCAACACTTGAACTGCATTCAGCTCCGTCGCAATATGTGACAATGGGCCTGTTCCGCGGAAGGGACGAAACAATCTCCGATTTTGCGGCGAACTCGGCAAGCGGCAGGCTGACGGCACCCTTGATGTGGCCGAGCTTGTAGTCAAATTCATGTCGTGCATCGACGAACACTGCGTTACCCGACTGATACAGATTCAGCGCCTCCTGGATTTCAATAATTTGGGGTGCCGCTGAAACTTGTCCTGACGCTGTGCGTGCTGATGCGGGTCCTGCAAACAGCCCCTTCTCCTGAACAAAGGTGTAGGAAAATCCGAGAATCACGGCGCACACCGTGATTGCAAGACTCTCCCGCCACGACGTTTGAAAGCGCGTCACCGGTTCACTCCAACAAGGCTGAGAAGGATAGGCACTTTTGGCTGTTTCTTGCTGTCCGTATTCAGCGTGAATGTTTCGCTGAAGTATCCGACACGATTCGGAACAACGGACACCCTCACGACGACGGTATCTCCCGGAGCAACGGTGGCTTTGTCATATTCCACCGTCAGTTTTTCGTAAACCTTGCTGACGCCCTTGATTGAGATCTTCGATTCCCCGGCGTTTTTCAGCGTGTAGGTGAGCGTTGCCGACTTGCCGATTGATACATCGCCAAACCATATGAACTTGACAGAATTGACGGGTTCCAGTTCCTCTTTTATCGAAATTGTGAGCGTCACCGTGGCATACCGATTGGTCGGGTCGTTGGTCTCAATGTAGATGTATTTCTTGACGGTTCCCCGAATATTGGCAGAGTTGAATTCCACTTCGACCATGTCGGCCTCGTCCGGCTTCAGCTCCTCTTTCGGTTGTTTCACCGTGGTGCACCCGCATGAGGTTCTTATGCTCTCAATGGTCAGTGTGCTCGTTCCTCCGTTTGTAAGCTTCACCCGTGCTTTGACAATCGTCCCGTTATAGACGCTCCCAAGGTGGATTTCCTGCTTCTCGAGGACGAGTTTTGGTTGTGCGGCAGATAGCCCAAAAAGGAAAACAATACACCCCAAAAGAATCCACAATTGACGGACTGACATGATCTTCTCCTTTGTTTCCTACGGCGTTACCTTCTCAAGCTTTGCGAAATCGACGGTTTCCACAAGTTTCACAAGAATCTGAGTGTCAGAAAAACCGTCTCCCCTCAGCTTGAACATGAATCGGTTGCCGACCATGAATTCAAGTTCACAGCTCTTGTAGTCGCCTGTGCGGGCTGATTCCTTTCCTTTGTACGCACTCTTTACCGTCACGGATTTCTCATACCCGTCTTCGGTCTCGTTCTCAAAATCCTGCTGGTATTGCATCATCGCCATTGCGGCATAAGGAATTCCCGACATATCTGAGAGGGTGATTTCGATCGACTGCTCTACGTATCCTGTGTCGTTCTCCGATGCCGGTTTTGTGACATAACGGACCTTTGCCTCGGACGTTGTCATCCCCATTGCGGACTGTGTCTGTCCGGTCGGCTTCTTTCTCTCGAATCCCTTCACATCTGCCGACGGGAGGAACTCCTGAAGTTTCTTGAAATGGACTGCTTTGGTCTGGCTGAGAGAGGATGGTGTCAGCACCAGACATGCGACAAAAAGCGAGACGATCGTTTTCATAGTTGCTCCTTTTCCTGGGTACTATTGTTTGGGCGGTTGAGGCATCTGCATTTTCTGATACCCCGCCGGGACAGTAAACATCTTATCGTCCAGTTGCTTCTTTTCAATCTTCACAACCTCCATCACGGTTTTTCCTTCTGAACCGGTAGACAGCAACCGCAGCGGAAAGTACCCCTCGTTGAGCAGTTCTTCCTCGAGCTTTTTCAACATCGGGGATTGCGCGCGCGGGTTCATGTTGACTTGAACAAACCTGCCAAGTCCCCTGGTGACCCACAATTCCGCATTCCGGTCCTCTTGTTTGATCATCATCTGTTCACACTCATAACCCAGAATCGTCTCCTTCTTGCCCGTCTTTGTCACGGTTACCTCTGTTTCCTTCACGGAAGGGGGAGGCGACATTTGATCGAGATTCATCTCGAAGTACATCTTTGCCTCGTCGCGTATCATTGTCACTGATCGCGCGCGAGTGTCGACAATCATGGCCATCGTCATTCCGGGAGAGGGCTCCACCTCCATGCGGATCCTCTCGCCCTTTGTGGCATAGGTGAATTGCTGGAGAGTTTTCCCTGACACACGGAAGGTCATGACTCCCTCGAACGTCTGGCTCAGCGCAAGGGAGCAGAGGAGAAGGGAGCAAGGGAGAAGTGTGAGTGTCCTTTTCATGAAGTAGTCCCTGATTGTTTCCACCAATCACCGCCTTCGGCCATCTGCTTCAGCAGGGGTGCGACACGATAGCGATCTTCGCGCAGATCGTCCTCGAGTGCGGAGAGGACAGCATAGACGTTCTTGAATCCGATCCTGTCGGCCCATTCAATGGGCCCCAGCGGGTAGTTGACACCCATTTTCATCGCAGTATCGATGTCGGCGGGCGATGCGACATCATCCTGCAAAGCGAAAATCGATTCGTTGATGATCTGACAGAGAATTCTCGGCAAAACCATGCCAACCCTGTCCTGAACGATCTCGATTTCTTTTCCCAGAGAATGAAAGAAAGTTCTTACAACCTCAATCGTCTCGGGAGGCGAAAAGACTGTTGGGGCTACTTCGACAAGCGCACGGTCAAGAAATCCGGGAAGCGCTCCAAATCCGACGAGACGATGTTTCTTGTCTATCCAGCTTGATTGCTGTGTGGCCGTCACTGTGATTGAGCTGCTCAAAATGGCGGTTGCAGGAGATAGTGCTTTGCTGAGTTGCTCGATGTTCTTTCGCTTGGCAGGAAGATCGGTATTGGTGAGCTCTAATGCGAGTGACGTTTCCGGGGGGATGGCACCGGTCTCACGAAAGGCTTTTGACTTTTGACCTTTCCCTTTTGAATCGCGTACTACAACGACATCATACCCCTTTGAGCCGCAAAGCTCTGCATACTCCTCGACCAGGGGAGAGTCTCCTATAATAGAGAGGACCGCCCTCCCCCCTGACGTTTGACCGCTAACCGCTGACCGCTGATCGCTTTTTCTCTTCGCCTTACCCATTACCCGGCCTTCTCATCGGAGTATTCATAAAAACCCCTCCCCGTCTTCCGGCCAAGCAGATTGGAATCGACCATCTGTTTCTGAATGGGGTGGGGTCGATACCTCGGCTCACCGAAATACTGGTCGAACATCGACTGTGTAACCGAAAAATTGATGTCAATGCCGATCAGATCCATTAGTTCAAACGGTCCCATGGGGAATCCGCCGATGCTTTTCACAATACGGTCGATCTGCTCATGGGTCGCCACATTCTCGCCCAGCAGGCGAAGCGCCTCTCCGTAGAAGGGCCGCGCGACACGGTTCACGATGAACCCGGGGGTATCCTTTGCCACAACAGGCACTTTCCCAAGGAATTTCGAGAGGTCGAACGCTTTTTGGACAGTCTCCCGCGACGTATTTCTTCCTGCAATGATCTCCACCAGCTTCATGATATGAGCGGGATTGAAGAAATGCATCCCCACCACGCGCTCCGGCCTGTGGAGCACCGATGCAATCGCCGTTACGGAAAGGGAAGAGGTGTTCGTTGCCAGAATCGTCGATGTTTTGACGCTTGTTTCCAGGTGCTTGAAGAGATCCTTTTTGACTCTCAGATCCTCGATGGCGGCTTCGACCACGAAATCGCAGGAATGAAGATCGGAAAGACTGGTTCGGGGATGGATGTGGGTGACCGCCTCGGTCATCTGCTCTTGCGTGATTTTCCCTTTTTTCACGCCTGTCCTGAGGTCGGTTTTGATGCGTTCGAGAGCCCGGCGAAGAATGGTATCGTTGATGTCATACAGCATGACATCGGTATTGGTGAGGGCAGCGGCATGCGTTATGCCGGCTCCCATCGTACCCGCGCCCACAACTCCAAGGTGTTTGAACATAGAATAGGGAAGACTTGAAACGACGTGTCAGGCCCTTTTATGGAGTTTTCGGAATGAAAAACCAGAGGGCGCGACACATGCTGAACGTACTCAAAGAGGGGCGAAAAAACAAGAATGAAAGAATTATACGGATAAAAGAAGAAGGCAGGGCAACAAACGATCCCTGCCTTCTATGTCTCCTTATCTAGATATGCTACTTCGTCAGCACAAACTTCCTGCTGATCGACTTGCCGTTGAAATCCAACCTGTAGAAATAGACGCCGCTGGGAAGTCTTGCAGCATCGAATGTCGTTTGATGCGAACCCGCTTTCATCGATTCATTGACGAGCTCTCCAACCACCCTGCCCAGGATGTCGTAGACTTTCAGCACGACGCGGCCATCTTCAGGAAGAGAGAAGCTGATGGTGGTCGCCGGGTTGAACGGATTGGGGAAATTCGAGATCTCAAGCCGACCTGTCTCAGCCGAAGCGGTCGGGTCTGCAACACCTTCTTCGGAATGGACTTTGCCGATGCCTAGCACCGCAAGAGTTGCATCATCGATGGAGGGGCCATACTTGCTCATGAGCTCAGCTAGATATTTGTCCGAAGTTCCTTTTTGGCTTTCTTCGAACCATTTGAGCGTGGCAAGGCAGTAGAGAGCATTCTTCTCATTTGTGCTTTGAGGATATTTCTCGCAAATCGCCAGCGCAGCATTCTCGGCATCGGCATAGCGGGCTGATCCGGCATACATCCCCATTAGGACTTCCGATGATACCAGGCCAAGCTCGCCTTCTGCTGCCCTGAACGGCTCCACAAGCGGGATGACCGACATATCCTTTGCTGTGCGGAGCACATCGAGAAGACCCACAACGGCTCTGACCCGCTGGTTCTCATCGGCCGATTCCTGCAGTATCTTTGAATAGACCTCTTTTGAACGTTGATATTCACCGTCCTGGAAAGCGGCAAGAGCATCTTCGATTGTCGCCGGCGCTTCATCCATCGTCGGACTCTGAACATCCGCAACGGCCTCCCCACCACCGCCACCGGGGCAACTCGA
>Ga0209619_10000337_pt1 | contig 32187 bp, 29 predicted proteins | sample Rifsed16ft3_FD_184011 | JGI IMG/M metagenome (GOLD analysis project Ga0209619, IMG submission 184011) | Soil microbial communities from Rifle, Colorado, USA - sediment 16ft 3 (version 2) | ecosystem: Environmental > Terrestrial > Deep subsurface > Rock core/Sediment | place: Rifle, Colorado... | reverse complement strand
TTGAGGCGCCCGGGACGGAGATCGCGACGGTCGGACCCCGCGTGATCCACGTGCCGCGCATCAATGAACCCGTGGGACTGCAGACACTCCCGCAGTGGAGTGAACAGTAGTACGCGAACGTCCCCGCCACCGTCGCGTCGAACTCGAACGTCGTGGTTCCCGCGAATTGCTCGGAGAGGGGCTCGGCAACGTCGACGATCCCGTCGCCGTCGTAGTCGATCCAGAATGTGTGGAGAATCCCGTCCTCTGCGGTGAGGTCGAGAGTGACGTGGTCGCCCGCGTCCACACTGAGTGTGGGCCCGGGATTCGTCTCCGCACCCGGCGTCGTGGACCATCCCCTGAGGTTTCCAAAGAGCTGGAACGATACGACGGCACCGCGGGCCGTCGGGGTCTCCAGGGAGAGCAACCCTGCCGCGACGCCGGTGAGCAGGACGGCGACGGCGATCGCTTCGATTCCCGCGCGTCGCATCGAACTCCAGGGTATTCGATCACCCACCTTCGATCGCCTCCCGGCTCAGCGCTGTCCAGCGCCGCCCCCGCGTCGCTTCCTCCGGAGCGCGAAGGCCACGATGGCGACGGTGCCCATAAGGATAGCTGCGGCGGTTCCGTAGGCCACGGACAGATCGAGCGGAGCTTCGGTCCTCGGTGGCCCGGGAGTGATTTCGACCACCACCGCATCAGCGACGTCCGGTGACAACGGAGTGTGATCGTTGTTGTGGAGGGAGACACGGATCGTGTGGTTGCCCTTCGGCAAATCCGTGATTGTGATCGAATCCGCCGCGATCGCGGCGTAGTTCGACCCGTCCACGTCGACGTGGACGTGCCCGCGACCCTGCTCGGGGGCATTTCCGATTCCAGGCGCATCGAGGACAAACCCCGTGACCGACCAGGAGATGACGAGTGGCTCGCGTTCCTTGACAGACGGTGCGGACGCGTTCACACCGATGGCGGGCTCCACCGCGACGACGGAGAAACTCCGCGAGACGTCCGGGTCGAGGAAGGTGTGGTCATTGTTCCGGAGCCCGACGTCGATCCTGTGCGATCCAAGTGTGAAAGGCCCGATAGAAAATGCCTCGGTCCAAGCGGTGCCGGCGAAGAGGCCGTCGATGTAGTAATGGAGATGGCCGTGTCCTGGGATTGGGTCGCGGCCGTAGTTCTCGAGATCGAGCGTGAAGTTCGTGACTGAGATGACCACCCGAACGCCGAGAGTGCTCACCGCTGCTCGGTCCGAAGGCGCCTCGACTCGGAAGTCGGGTGCCCCCTCGAGGGGCGCGATGGTCGGAGGGCGGGACGACGGTGCTGGCTCCAACGCAGCCGTCATCGCCGCCGCAGCGACAAGAATCCCTGCTAGCAGTGCGAACCGCATTCCTCTCCGTCCGCCGACTACGTCACCACGCCTTCCTCTCAGGAAAAGACTTTCCCCAAGTCCGCGCACCCGCGCCCGATATTCATCCCGAGAAGGTTTAATCCACGCCCTCCGCATCCCCGCGCGACATGATCCCGATCGCGAAGCCGATCATGGGCGAGGAGGAGAAGCGGGCCGTGCTCGAGGTCCTCGGAAGCGGGCAGCTCGTCCAGGGCCCTAGGGTCGCGGAGTTCGAGAAGCGCTTCGCGGAATACGTCGGCCGAGGCCACGGGATCGCCGTCCACTCGGGGACCGCCGCGCTCCACATCGCCCTCCTCGCGCACAAGGTCGCGCAAGGGCAGGAGGTCGTCGTTCCGCCGATGACGTTCTTCGCGTGCGCCTCGACCGTGATGCTCTGCGGGGCCACGCCGACGTTCGCGGACGTCGACCCCGATCTGTACACGTTACGCGCGTCGCATCTCAAGTCCGCGATCTCAAAGAAGACGAAGGCCGTGATGCCCGTCCACCTCTACGGGCAGACCGCGGAGATGGACCCGATCAACGAGATCGCGGAGGCCCACGACCTCGTGGTAATCGAGGACGCGTGCCAGGCCCACGGCGCGGAGTACCACGGCCGGAAGGCGGGGAACCTCGGGGACATCGCGTGTTTTTCGTTCTACCCGACGAAGAACATGACGACGGGCGGCGAGGGCGGGATGATCGTCACGGACGATCCACGGATCGCGGAGACGTGTCGCCTCCTGCGGGACCACGGCCAGGCGGCGAAGTACGAGCACGTCCTCGTCGGGTACAACGAGCGGATGACGGAGGTTGCCGCCGCAATCGGGCTCGTCCAACTCCGGAAGCTCGACGGCTTCGTGCGGAAGCGGCGCGAGAACGCAGCTCGGCTCACGAAGGGGCTCTCGCAGATCGAGGGGCTCGCGCCGCCAACGGAAGGGAACTGGATGTTGCACTCGTACTACCAGTACATCGTGCGGGTCGAGAACTCGTTCCCCCACACGCGGGACGATATCGTGAAGCGCCTGCACGAGGACGGGATCGGCGCGCGGCCATCGTACCCGAAGGTGCTGTATCGCCAGAAGGCGTTTCCCGGTCGTCCGAAGACGCGATGTCGAGTCGCGGAAGATCTCGTAGGGAGGTTGTTCGAGGTCCCCGTCCATCCCTTCGTATCGCGGGAGGACCTCGATCGGATTCTCGGAGCCCTCGACGCTCTCGTCTAGATGAAAGATGCTAAATGCTAAATGACACATGTTTCATTCATGAAGGTCGTCCAAACGCGGCTCTCGGACACGGAGTACTCTCTCCTCGCGACCTATGCCCGTGCCCGCAAGACGACGATCAAGGAGGCCCTGCGCGAGGCCATCCGTCGGCTCACGCTGAGGGACGAAGTCGACCCAAAGGATCCCATCTTTACCTCCTTCCCCGTTGCGAAGAGGCGCGGACGTCATCCCGATGCGTCCGAGCGGGTGGACTACTACCTCTACGGTTGGGAGAAATGATCTTCTACGACACGAGCGCGTGGGTTGCTCTGAGCGTCCCTGGGGATCGCCACGGCCCATCGGCGAGGAGGTTGCAGTGAGAGGTCGCCCGGGGGACGCACGGAGCGATCGTTACCACGAACTTTGTCCTCGACGAGGCCGCGACCTTCATCCGGATGGAAACCGACGTGGAATCCGCGGCGCGGCTGGTAGAGTCCCTCACTTCGTCCTCGATTATCACGACCGTCTGGATCGACCCCGGACACTTCGAGTCCGCCCTGAAGCTCTTTGTGGAGTGCAAGGACAAGCGGTGGAGCTTCACGGACTGCACGAGCTTTGTCGTCATGCGTGAGCTCGGGATTCCTCGTGCGTTCTCGTTCGGCCAGAATTTCCAGGAGGCGGGCTTCACACGCCTTCCCTGACCCTGCGCCGCGCGGGGGTGTAAGTAGTGTGCATACCGCGCCTTGATGTTCAAGTCGGCGCTTCCAAAACGCGGAGGTCGAGCATGGCGGTTCTTCGAAGGCACCTCGCGTCCGCCATGACCCCGTCGGGTGTCCGACCCTGTGCGCTCATCTGGGCGTTCGGGCGGCCGCTCCAATGAGGTCCCCGATAGGCACCGCCGCGATGCTCCTACCGCCTCGGGAGCGGTCCTCGACCTCCCATGATTTCTCCTGAGCGTCTCTTCCTAACGAGCCGCCGGTCTCGATGCCGCTCAAATCGACCGCGTCCGAATCTCGCGATATCCTGAGTGGACGCTAGTAAGACCAGGCTATCCAAACATTTTTATTATAATCGACATATCGGCGGTGCCAACCGCGAAATCTCGGGTCGAAACGGGATGGGATGAATTTGAGACTCCGCGGACGAGTCTATGAATTGAGTCAGGTGTTTTCAGTGAAAGCGCCACAGCGTACTGTTGCGATTGCCTTTGTGCTTGCGGCCGTGATGTTCCTGAGTGCAGGAGCGGCGATCACCGCCACGGCCGCGTCCTCCGTTGCGGAGCCGTTGGGTGTCAGGTTGCCGACACCTTTGTCGGCGCATGCGACGGACACAGACGGCGACGGGTTGAGCAATGCGGATGAGCAATACGTATACGGAACGAACCCTGCAGTGGCGGACACGGACGGAGACGGGCTCCGGGACTGGGAGGAAGTGCACCCCGGAACCGATCGCCACATTTCGGATCCGCTCGACCCGGACACGGATGGCGACGGGCTCACCGACCGACTCGAGGCGGAAGTCGGAAGCCATCCCCTTATGTTCGATACGGACGGGGACGCACTTCGCGATGGGGCGGAGGCGGGCTTCGGCACTAGCCCCGTGACACGGGACTTCGACCGGGACGGGATCTTCGATGGTCTAGACACCCCGATCATTACGGCGTTCAGCGACACGATGGAGGCTGGCACGGCCGGTTGGACGACGAGCGGACTCTGGCATCAGGTCACCGAGCCGCCCCAGCTTGCCAACAGCGCAACTCACAGCTGGTGGTACGGGCAGGACAGCACGGGGGACTTCGACACCGGTGCCACAAACTCCGGATCTCTCCGGATGGTGAGTTCGGTCACCGTCCCGGACGCATTCCCCCAGCTCCAGTTCTTCGGATGGTACGAGACGGAGACGTTCGGCACCGATTTCGATCAGCGCTGGATTCAACTGTACGTTAACGGTCAATGGGTCCACTACGCGCAGCTCTCCGACGACCCAATGAACACCTGGAACTTCTACACAATCGACCTCGACGAATTTGCAGGTCAGAGCATTCGAATTGGATTCTACTTCGATACGATCGACGACTTCTTTAACAATTTCGAGGGCTGGTATGTCGACGACGTCGCGCTCCGGAGCGACACGCTCGGTACGGGTCCGGATCCAGCCGACTCCGACGGGGACGGTCTTGACGACGGGTTCGAAGCCCTAGTCTCGGGGACGGATCCCGCGGACGCGGACACGGACAGCGATGGGCTTTCCGATGGCGTCGAGGTCCTCACACACTTCACGGATCCGCTCGCTCCGGACACGGACGGGGACACCCTCTCAGATGATGCGGAGGTCAACACGCACCTGACGGATCCCCGAGACACCGACACGGACCTCGACTTCTACTCGGACGACCTCGAGATTGGGGCGGGAACGAACCCGCGCAACCCGGACTCGGACGGTGACGCACTCATCGACGGCTGGGAGGTCTTCGTCTCCGGGACGTCACCGTTGCTCGCGGATACGGACGGAGGCGGTCGGGCCGACGGCGTGGAGTCCTGGAACTTTTTCGACCCCACGTCCCCTGCGGACGACGGCGCGCCCCTCCCCGGCGGCGATGTCGACGGAGACCTGCTGGGCGCTGTCGGCGAGGCCAGCTGGGGGACTTCCCCGGTCGCCTCAAATGCCGACGGAGACCTGTTCCCCATCACCGGCACACCGTTCACGGACCTCTACGAAGTCGGATACATTATCGTCATCTTCGGCGTCCCGTCCTCGGGATTTGCGGACGTGGACGGCGACTTGATCCCAGATCCGGAGGAGGTTTTCCTCGGGGTCGACGGATACATCACATTCGCGCACCTGCTGTCCACGGATGGCGACGGCCGCCCGGACAGCGTCGAGATCAGCCCAGCATCCTTCGGTTCCCCGGTGTACTCCCACCCGCGGTACTTCGACACGGACCTCGATGGAATCTCCGACCACGAGGAGCTCCCGCCGTTCGCAACGGCGCCCAAGCTCCTCGACACGGACCGGGACTACCTAGGCGACGCGGTCGATTTCGAGCAGCTTCCGGACCGCGACTTCGATGGCATCCTTGACGGTCTCGAAGATTTCCTGGGAACGGACCCCGACGACCCGGACACGGATGGTGACGGACTCGTCGACGGGGCTGAGGTGAACACGTACTTCACGGACCCGTTCCTGGAGGACACGGATGGCGACGGAATCGGCGACATCATCGAGCTGTTCTCCACTCACACGGATCCGCTCCTCGTGGACTCGGACGGAGATGCCCTCACGGACGACGAAGAGATTTTCTTCTTCGGTACCGACCCGTGGGCAATCGATACGGATTCGGACGGGATCGCGGACCTCGACGAGCTCATCGGGACGACCTCCGCCACGGACTGGTCCTCGGACGCCGACGGCCTCTCTGACGGTCACGAGCTGAACGTCCTCGGCACGCATCCCTTGAGGGTCGACTCGGATGGCGATGGAGTCTGGGACGACGCGGAGGTCTGGAACGGTCGTGACCCGCTCGTCGCCGGTGGACCCCTCGCGGACGCGGACCGGGACGGCCTCACGGACGCGAACGAGGCGACCGCTCGCACGAATCCAGCCCTGCGGGACACGGACGGCGACGGGCTGTCCGACGGGTTCGAGGCGAACACGGACTGGCAGCTCATCGGGGGCGTGCAGGGGACGAACCCGCTCGCACTCGACACGGACGGCGACTGGATCGTGGACGGATTCGAGACGCTTGCCGGCCTCGGCAACCCAACGCTGACGGACACGGACGGAGACGGGCTCGGGGATGGCCTCGAGGCGTTTGAGACCGGAACCTCGCGCGTGGTTGCGGACACGGACCGCGACGGCCTCTCCGATGGAGAGGAGTTCCTCATGGGGTTGGATGGCTTCATCACGGCCCCCCTCTCACCGGATGCGGATTTCGACGGTGTCCCGGATGGGCAGGAGCGCGCCCTTGGCATGAACCCGCGCAGCCCAGACAGCGACTTCGATACCCTCTTCGCGCCGTCGGACCTTGCCGAGCTCTACGCGTTCTTCTCGGACCCGATTGACCGAGACATGGACGGCGACGGGCTGATGGACGGAATTGAGGCCGCGATCGGCTTCTTCTTCGTTGGCTTCGTGACGAGTCCGACCGCGACGGATACGGACGGAGGCGGGGCGGACGACGCCCACGAGCTCCTCCTGCTCTTCGCAGGCTTCTTCTCACCGTCCTCCGGGTACCCGGCGAACCCGATCGACGCCGTGGACGACGCATTCATCCTCGTGAACTTCCCCGACACGGACGGAGACGGCCTGGCGGACGACATCGAGGACCTGAATGGGAACGGGGTGTACAACGCCGGTGTCGGTGACGGGGTCGATAACGACGGGGACACCACAATCGACGAGGAGATCTGGAACAACCTCGACGACGACGGGGACTTCCTCTTCGACGAAGACCTGCAGGAGCTCCCACTGAACGACGCTGATGCCGACGACGACGGCGCGAATGACGCGGTCGATCTCGTCCTCACGTTCTTCGGGTTCTCGAACCCGTGGGACGCAGACAGCGACGATGACGGGCTCTCTGACGGAACAGAGTGGACGACGTCCTTCACGGCGCCCGGGAGCCCGGACTCCGACTTCGACGGCCTCTCCGATGGCGAGGAGGTCAACGTGTATCGAACGGACCCGCGCATCTCCGACACGGACGCCGACGGGTTGCCGGACGGACCCGAGCTGATGTTCGCGTCCACACCTACGGCCGCGGACCTGGACATGGACGGCCTCTCGGACCTGGCGGAGATCTTCGGGTTCGGAACGGACCCCTCCCGTGCGGACAGCGACGGTGACGGGCTCGGCGACGGTGAGGAGATCTTCGCGTACAGCACAGACCCGCTCGATCCCGACACGGACAACGGCGGGATCCCGGATGGTGCGGAGATCGGCCTCCGACCGCCGCTCGATCCGAACGACCCATCGGACGACGTCCTCGACTCGGACAACGACGGCCTCTCGAATGCGGTCGAGCTCATGGCCCTCGGGACGGACCCGTACGATTCGGACTCCGACAACGACGGCCTGTCCGACGGCGCCGAGGTCCTCACGCACGGCACGGATCCGCTCGCTCCGGACACGGACGGCGACAGCGTGAACGACGGGCTCGAGGTCGCCTCGAACATGAACCCTCTGTCCCCGGACACGGACAGTGATGGCGTCCTCGACGGTGCCGAACTGGCCGGCGGCACGGACCCGGTCAAAGCGGACACGGATGCGGACGGACTCACGGACGGCCAAGAGATCGGGCTGAGCACGAACGCGACAAACCCTGACACCGACGGGGATGGACTCAACGATGGCCGGGAGGTCAACGTGGTCGGCTCGGACCCGCGCGCCGCGGACACGGACGGCGATGGCGTCAACGACGGCACGGAGGTCGCGAACGGGACGAGCCCGACAGCGATCGACACCGACGGCGACGGCCTGACGGACGGGGACGAGGCGACCCGCGGCACGGACCCGCGGAAGGCGGACACCGACAGCGACGGCCTGACCGACGGTCAGGAGGTCGGCATCGGCACGGGCCCGCTCACCGCGGATACGGATGGCGATAGCCTCTCGGACGGCCGGGAAGTGAACATCGTCGGGACGGATCCGAGCGCGGTTGACACGGACGGGGACGGACTCGAAGACGGTGCGGAGCTCACGGGAGGGACGGACCCGCTCGTGGCGGATACGGACGGCGGCGGAGACAACGACGGTACGGAGGCCCAGAGGGGCACGAACCCCCTCGACCCGAACGACGACAGCGCTCCTTCCTCGACGCGGACGTACACATACGTGCTCCTTGTCGTGATCCTAATCTTCGCGGCGCTCGCGTTCCTCTTCCAGATGATGGCCTGGCGGAAGGGCCGGAAGCCGAAGGGCGGAGCACCGACAAAGGGACCCACGGAGGAAGAGCTCTCCCCACCCGCGGACGAACTGTGAGGGCCCCAACGGCCCTCCATTCCCCTTTTCCTGAGGGCGGGAGGGAGCGGTAGCGCGTTCCCGCCACGCCAAGGGATATGAGCCCCATCGGGTTCGGAAGCGTCGCGATGGCGGGAGATTCGTTCCAGAGGGTCCTTGCGGAGGGCATTGCCCATGAGCAGCGGCTCGACTGGGATGCCGCACTCCGCCTCTACGAGGCCCTCGTCCAACGGCTCGAGACGGAGACGCCTCAGGATGCGCGATGGCACGCGCGGAATGCGGAAGCCGAGTTCCGCCGAGGGAACGCACTGATGGCGCTCCGGAGGATGGACGACGCGCGCACCGCCTTCGACGCGGGCCTCCACGCCGCGAAGGAGAGTGGCGATTCCCTGATCCTTGCCGAAGGCCTCACGGCCGCGGGGGTCTTCGCGGGAACCACCGGCGATCTTCCTCGCGCGGAGCGATTCCTCTTCGAAGCCCTCAACCTATTCTCCGACGTCGACGCAATCGCGGGCCGCCAGGGCGCCGGGTGGGCGATGCTGAACCTCGGGACGATTTACGGGAAGACGGGGCGCCTCGACCTCGCGTTCGTCACCCTCGATAAAGCACGGGAGCGGCTCTACGCGATTGAGAACTGGGTCGGCGTCGCGGCCGCCTGGGAAGCGCAGGCGCAGCTCCGCCGGGCGATCGGGGACGAGGATCGGTGGCGGGAGGACCTCGCAGAGGCCGTGATTTTCTACGACCGGCAGGGGATGACGGAAAAGGCAGGGCGTCTTCGGGAACTCCTGAAAGGCAAGCTCCTCTAAGCCTCAGTAGATCCGCTCGGACTCTCTGCGCTCGAGCGCCTTCTCCCGATACCGCCCCGGTTGGCGATCGAACGTCGTTTGGCACTCCTCGCCGCAGAAGTAGTACGGCGTGCCCTTGTACCAGATCATCCAGAATGCAGTGTGCGGATTCACGCGGGTCCCGCAGACGGGATCGACGGCCATGGCTCCCGGGCGGACCGAAAGCGAGGCACGCTATGAACCCATCGCTCGCCCGAGGTTTGGAACCAAATTCTCGACTCCACGACCGAACGTTCTTATCGGAAACCCTGGATGCACGCCTCGTGCGGGTCGGCGTCATCGGCGTCGGTTCGATGGGCCAGAACCACGTTCGGGTGTTCTCGGAAGTCGCGACCCTCGTCGGGATCGCGGATCCGGACCCGAAAGCGGGCGGGGACGTCGCGAACCGGTTCACCGTCTCGTACTTCCCAGACTACCGAGTCCTCCTGAAGGAGAAGATCGACGCGGTAAGCGTTTGCGTCCCGACGAACCTCCATGCCCGCGTCGCGATGGACGTGATCGAGGCCGGCAAGCACCTCCTGGTCGAGAAGCCTCTCTGTGGCACCGTGCGGGACGCGGAGCGACTCGTGAAGGCCGCGCGGGACGCAGGCGTCGTCCTCGCGGTCGGCCACATCGAGCGGCACAACGCCGTCGTCGACAGCGCCCGGCGACATCTCCAGGCCGGGGACTGGGGCGATCTCATCACCGCGGGCGCGCGGCGGGTCAGCAACTTCCCGGACCGGGTGCGGGACGTCGGCGTCGTGATGGACCTCGCGATCCACGACATCGATATCCTCCGATACCTGGTCGAGTCGAAGGTCGCAAGCGTGTACGCGGTTGGCGGACGCCAGCGGCACGATCTCTTCGAGGATCACGCGACGATCCTGATGAACTTCGAGAACGGGGTGAATGGATACGTTGAGGTGAACTGGCTCACCCCAATGAAGGTCCGGAAGCTGAGCCTCACCTGCTCCCTGAACTACGTCGAGCTCGACTACACCGCGCAGACGATGACGATCTCGTCCGCGACCCTCGGACAGCTCGACCCTTTCAACCTCTACCAGATCCCATTCGACTATGACATCCGCCACGTGTCCCTGAAGAAGGAGGAGCCCCTGAAGCGGGAGATCCTCGACTTCCTTCGCGCAATCGAGGAGAAGAAGGAGCCGAAGGTGAACGGGGAGGATGCGATCGAGACCCTCCGGGTCGTTGAGGCGGCCGTCGAGTCCGAGCGGACGGGGAAGGTCGTGCACCTGGAGTAGACGCGAGCGCCGACTCTGTTTCGGGGCGTTCAAGGCCTTCGGGCGTCCTGCTCGCAGCGGGACGCGCCGCACCTGTCTTCCTGCTCATCGCGTCAACGATCGCGCCCACGACCGCGAAGCAGGACCCAACACCCCCACAAGCTGCACTTCGTAATCTCCCGTGCGGTGAACATCGTTACCGACCGATTCGGGGCGACTGCGGCGCGTTCCGCACCGTTTCAGAACTCGCCCTTCCCTATCGCCCGGTACGCGAACCCGCGTCTCACGATCGAGCCATCAAAGGCGTTCCGCCCGTCGACGATCGCGCGGTGGCGCATCCAGCGGCGCACCTTCTGGAGGTCCAGTTTGAGGTACGCGTCGTGTGCAGTGACGAGGGCGAGACAGTCCGCTCCCTTCAGCGCGGCCCGGAGGTCCCGTGTCACCGTAAACCCCCGCGTCGATTTCGCGTACGGGTCGTGGATTGCGATGTCGGCCCCTCGGCGTCGAAGCTCCCGCACGAGGAGGATTGCAGGGCTGTTCCTCGCATCGTCCGTGTTCTCCCGATACGCAAAGCCGAGGACCGCGACCTTCGCCCCTCGGATTCGGCGTCCCGCCTCTCGCATCGCCTCCTCAACGAGCTGCGCCATCCGGATCGGCATGTAGTCGTTTACTTCCCGCGCGGCGGGGATCAGGATGGGCTTCTGATGGATTACGGGCGCGACGAGGAGCCATGGGTCCTTGGGGATACAGTGGCCCCCGACTCCCGCACCGGGCAGGAGCACGTCCCGGCCTGGACACGAGTTCACGAGCTCCCTCACACGGTACGCGTTCGCACCAAGCTCCTCGCATATCAAGGCGAGTTCGTTCGCAAACGCGAGCTGGACGTCTCGGTAGGCGTTCTCCGCAGTCTTTGTGATCTCTGCGCTAATCCAGTCGGCTGCGTGCAGCTCGCCCTCGACAAACTTCCGATAGAGGGTCAAGGCCTTTCGCAGGGACGTTGCGTCCTCCGCACCAACGACCCGGTCGAGCTTCACGAGATTGTGAAGGAGCTTCCCCGTCGTTACGCGCTCCGGGCAGTGCGTGAGGGAGAGCCCCTTCCCGACCTTCAGGCCGCTCCCGCGCTCAAGGATCGGCTTCACGACGGACGCCATCGTGCCCGGGGTGATCGTGGACTCGATCGACACGAGGGCGCCACGCTGGAGGTGGGGCGCGAGGCGGCGGAGTGCGGTCTTCAGGGCCCGATATTGCGGGTCCTTCGTCATCGAGTCAATCGGCGTCTCTACGCTGATGATGACTGCGTCAGCCCTATCGATCTCACCGTAGTCGGACGTCGCCTTGAGACGCCGAGACTTGACGGCGGCCGCGAGGAGCTCCCCGAGGCCCGGTTCGTAGCCCGACAGCGGACTCTGGCCCGCCGAGACCGCCTCGACCCTCGCAGGGTCGATGTCGATTCCGACGACGCGGACACCGTTGTGCGCGAGGGTCGCCGCAACAGGGAGGCCGACGTACCCGAGGCCGATCACCGCGACTTTCACGGCGGAGGCCATAGGGGAGTCGGAGATAAACGTTTCAACGTCACATCCGCGGTGCGGGACGAACGCGTAATGTATTTCGTGCCGCACGCCTTAGGGTTCCCCGCCCGCGATGCATTCTCGTGGACACGCGCGACAGAGGGGACGCGCGGAAAAGGACTCAATCTAGGGAGGAGACATCGATGAATATCGCAAAGCAGATTGTGCGCACGAGCCTCGTGGTGACGAACAAGGACATCGTCCGCGTCTCCGCGTCCCCGCACACGCTCGAGCTGGGTTTCCAGGTTGCCCAGGAGGTCGAGCGGGCGGGCGCGGAGCTCCTTTTCACGCTCTGGGGGGACCCGCTGTTCCTCACGGAGATGCGGGAGGTCGCAGACGAGTACCTGACCCGGGAGCCGCGAGTCGAGAAGCAGCTCGCAGAGATCGAGACGGCGGAGATCCACCTCGCGGGGATCCAGGACCCAAAGGTCTTCGACAAGGCGACGCCGGCGAGGATGCGACTCGGGGCGGAGCACCAGCAGGCGATCGAGGAGCGGAAGCGGCAGCGAGGGGTCCGATCCGCATTCGTAGAGCTCAGCCTTGTAACCCCGCAGCGGGCGCGAAAGTACGGGATCAGCTATCCGAAGTGGAAGCGCCTCGTGCACGCCGCACTCGCGGCGAACCTGAACACGATCCGGAACAAGGGGCAACTTGTCGCGAAGAACCTCGACGGCGCGCCGACGATCCGGATCACGGGCCTCGGGACGGACCTCATCCTGGACTGCACGGGTCGGACCTGCGTGGTCGAGGACGGGATCGTCGACAGCGCGGACATCCAGCGCGGGTTCCCGTACACGTCCCTGCCGACGGGGTACGTCGCGATCGCGCCGGACGAGGACTCCGTGAACGGCCGCCTGACCCTCGACCCGTTCCCTCTCTGGGGCAAGTGGGTCAAGGGCGCGACGTGGGAGTTCAAGGATGGCAAGCTCGTGTCGATGCACGCAGCGAAGAACGAGAAGGTACTGAAGGCCGTTTACGAGGGCGGTACGGGCGACAGGGATCGCTTCGGCTACCTGACGATCGGTGTCAACCCGAAAGCGCAGCCGCTCGGCGCGTTCATCGACTCTCTCGTCCCAGGTACCCTCGGGATCTCCCTCGGAGCCAACGAGGCCCTTGGCGGACAGAACCGGGGGACCTCGGCGATCGGCGGGGCAATCCGCGGCACGACAATCCGGACGGACGGCTTCGAGCTCGTTAAGGACGGGAAGCTCCGAATCTGATCAGACCGTATTCGTCGAACACGAACCGGCGGGTCGACCGATGGGCTCCCCCGCCGGATTCTTCCATTTTCCAGTGCGAGTTTCATGGGGACGCACTGTCAGGTCATTTTTGTTGAAATCAGCGCGAAATTTCGGAGTTACTTTCACCGGCCTCCCCGATGAGGCTTGACGTGCGGAGGGCGCCTATCCGACGGCGTGCGCGTTCACAAGGCCCTCGCGTTCCACCTCGAGTGGCAGGACACCCGTCTGGAATGGTTGCTGAAGGAGTTCCGCCTCATCGTGAACAAGTCGATCCGCGTGGCCCTCCGGGGGGATCTCCGTTCCCGGGTGCGCCTCGCCCGGGCCTCCTACGCGGACTTGAGCCGTGACCACGCGGTCTACAAGCAATACATCCCGTCGGCCTTCGAGGTCGCGCTGGGCTGTCTGAAGGCCCGTCGATGCGATGAGTCCCCTCTACGACCTCCTGGCGAGGCCAGGAGGCGCACGGGAGGAGCCGAGCGGAGTCGAGTTGGGTGCGTCAGAAATCACCTGACAGAACCCATGGAGACGACCTTTAAGAGGACGGGCCCGTTCGGCAGGTCGTGAAAATCGTCAGCATCGTCGGAGCTCGGCCGCAGTTCATCAAGGCCGCCGCCGTGAGCCGCGTCCTCCGACGCCGCGACACGGAGATCCTCGTTCACACGGGCCAGCATTACGACGAATCGATGAGCGACGTATTTTTCCAGGCCCTCGAGATCCCGCTCCCCGACTACAACCTGGAGGTCGGCTCCGGAAGCCACGCCCGCCAGACCGGCGAGATGCTCGTCCGGATCGAGGAGGTCCTTGCGTCTGTGAGGCCCGACGCCGTCCTCGTGTACGGGGACACGAACTCGACCCTCGCGGGCGGGCTCGCCGCCGCGAAACTCCACATCCCTGTCGGCCACGTGGAGGCTGGGCTTCGGAGCTTTAATCGGACGATGCCGGAGGAGCTGAACCGGGTCGTCGCGGACCACCTATCGAACCTCTTGTTCTGCCCGACGCAGACGGCGATCGACAATCTGCATCGCGAGGGGGTCGTGAAGGGCGTCCACCTCGTCGGGGACGTAATGTACGATGTCGCGCTGACGCACGCGCAACAGGCGCGGAAGCGGGACATCGTCTCCCGTCTAGGGTTGACGCCGCAAGGCTACGTCCTCGCGACCGTCCATCGGCCCGCGAATGTCGACGACCGGGAGACCCTCGGATCGATTCTAAAGGCGTTTTTAGAGTGCGAGGAGATCGTCGTGTTTCCCGTCCACCCGCGAACGAGAAAGAACCTGACCCAGTTCAACCTCGATCGCGGACTCCCCAAGAGCGTCCGCCTCCTGGAGCCCGTTGACTACCTCGACTTCCTCGCCCTTGTCATCTCTGCGAAAAAAGTCGCGACGGACAGCGGGGGGGTCCAGAAGGAGGCGTACTTCTTCGGGATACCGTGCGTCACGCTCCGGGACGAGACGGAGTGGATGGAAACCGTCGAGGACGGGTGGAACGCGGTCGTAGGCACGCAGACCGCAGACATCGTCGACGCGATCCGGAACTTCAATCCGCACGGGACGAAGTCGAAGTCGTTCGGCGACGGCCACGCGGCCGAGAAGATCGTGAAGCTACTCGAATCGCTGGCGTAGGCGCAAGACATCGAGCGTTTCGAAGAACAGCATCTTACTCCCGACCTTCTTCGTCTCGAAGTGCAACTCCGCGAACTTGCGTGCCTCCGTGTTGTGCCGGCTGAGGAGGAGATAGGCTCGCCCGCCGGGCGCGAGGACGCGGGGGAGTTCCGCGAGGAACCGGACGGCGATCTCGTTCCCAGAAGCCCCGCCATGCCACGCCCGTTCAAGCTCGTCCGTAGGGCGTCCCGCAAGGTATGGCGGGTTCAATGCAACGATGTCGAACGGCCCTCGGACGGCGCTCATCAGATCGCATCGGACGACGACCAGCGCCAGGTGATTGGCCAGCGCGTTCGAGCGCGCGAGCTTCACGGCCTCTGGATTCGCATCCGTGGCCGAGGCCTCCGTCAAGGCGGCCGCATGGAGCGCGATGATCCCGGTTCCCGTCCCGACCTCGAGGAACCGCTCGCCCGGTTCCACGGAGATCGCCTGGAGCAAGAGGAATGTGTCGTCGCTCGGCCGATACACTTCGGACGACTCTTCGATCGTGATCTTCGGATTCCGGCGCACCGTCGAGCCATTGCGACGCGATGGATTTAACCGTTGGCGGCGTTGCGGGCGCGGATGGAGCCTCTCGCGGCCGTGGCGGCTCTCTCGATCCCCGTCGCCCTCCTATACTCATGGTGGCGGAAGGCACCGATCACCCTGACTCTCGCCGTCGCGATGCTCGTCACATTCATCCTTGGATACATCGCCGCACGGAGCTCACCAGCGGGCGGGGAGGACTTCCTCCTTAGCCTCGCGGTGTTCCGCATCGGTCCGGTCCACTCGGAACCCTGGACGTATGTCACGATGATGTTCATCCACGCCGACCTCACGCACCTCCTGTTCAACCTCCTCTTCCTCATCTTCCTCGGCCCGATGCTCGAGGAGCGGATCGGCCCGCTCCGCTGGGGGGTTCTCTTCCTCGCCGGGGGCGTGTTTGCGACGGTCGTTTTCGAACTCCTGCGGTACCAGTCTCCCGTGTACGTCCTCCTGGGAGCTTCGGGCGCCCTCAGCGCAGTCTTCGGCGCCTTCGGCCGGCTCTACCCCTGGGTCCGGATTCGCCTCTTCGTTCCCTTCCCACTGCCGCTGCTGCCCGTGCTCTACTACGTTATCGGATTCGTCGTCCTCGAGTTCTTTCTCGCGCTTGTCTTCCGCGGATCCGGGATTGCCTGGGAAGCGCATGTCGCGGGCCTCGTCTTCGGGTTCGCGACGGCGCCGATCGTGATGCGGATCCCCGACCGGACGCGAGTTCTCGCGGTGCGCGACTTCTCGGGGCTCAGGCCGCTGGTGATGGGCCGAGATCTCGAGGAGATCTACGATCACCTGTCGCGGGAGTCCCTCCGGGAGGCCCAGGAGGCGTGGCTCGAGAAGTTCGCGCGTAAGGCGAAATGTCCCCAGTGCGGACTCCCGCTCAACTGGAGCCGAGGTTCGTTGCGCTCCGACTGTGGATGGAAGCTCAAGGTCGGATAGCCCGGAGTGGCGGGAGCGCAAACGATTTCGCCCGCGGTGACATCCCGATCTCTCGTGGCGGCTCCGAGCGCCCTGGTTCTGAAGTGCGAAGCGTGCGGCGAGGAAGGTCCGCACCGGGTCCTCAAGGGCCGCCTCTCGGGGAAGGGTGATGTCGTCTTCGAGGGCGTCGTGAAGTGCTCCGCGTGCGGGTCCGTCCGGAACGTCTCGATGCGCGAATCGAAGCCGATCGAAATCCCGCTCATCGTGAGCTGGATGGAGAAGTCCGTCAGGCAATCCATCGAAATGGGCCCTGACGAAATTGTCGCGGTGGGGTCCGAACTGTTTCTCGTGGACGGAAGTGCCCGGGTCACCTCGATTGAGTCGAAGGGGCGCCGTGTTCCCGAGGCGAAGGCCTCCGAGATCGACGCGATCTGGGTGAAGCGCTCGGACAAGGTCTGGGTTTCATTCTCCGTGAACATGGGGAACCGGACCGTCTCCCGCAAGATCCTCGCGGCCCCGGATGAGGAGTTCCTCGTGAAGGATATCGTCGATGTCGGGCGGGAGCGGGTTCTCGTCCATCATATCCGGACGACGCATCGGACAATCCACCAAGGCACCGCAACCGCGGACGAGATCGTCCGGATTTACGGAACAATCGTCCGAGAGCGAACCTCGCATTGAGAGTGCCGCTTCATCGTCACAGGATCCGGACTTCCGGGAAGGCTCATTACGCAGGGAGCGTTCGACCCCCCGTGATTACCCTCGTCGGTGTGGGCCATGTTTTCGATCTCCGGGACAGGATTCGCAAGGTGATCGAGGACCGGCGGCCTGCAGTCGTCGGCGTCGAACTAGACTCCTTTCGCTACCAGGCGCTTCTCGCGCGAACGCCGAAGGGCCCGCCCTTGGGGATCTACGCGTTCATCGCGTATGTCCAGCGCCGAATCGCGCGGGAGTACGGGACGGAGGTCGGCGGCGAGATGGAGGCGGCCGCCCGAGCTGCGCAGGACGTCGGCGCGACGCTCGCGTTCATCGATCTCGACTCGCGGGTCGTCCTCGCCCGCCTTTTGAACGCGATGTCGTTCGGGGAAAAGGTCCGCTTCGCGCTGTCCGTCTTCGGCGGTCTCTTCATCGGACGCAAGCAGGTCGAACGGGAGCTCGCCAAGTTCGATCAGAACCAGCAAACCTATTTCGATGAACTCGCCCGCCACTTCCCTGCGGTCAAGCGGGTGCTCCTCGACGAGAGGAACGACCACATGGCCCGCGCGCTCCGCGGCTTGGAGGCAAAGCACGGCTCCGTCCTCGCCGTCGTCGGCGAGGGGCATGTCGATGGCCTGCGAACCCTGCTCTCAGACCGTCCTCTCGAGCTCATCCGGCTCCGCGATCTCCGGACCGCGCCCGCAACGGGGAACGCCACCGCGACGATCTCCTTTCGCTCATAAGGCCCGGATTCGAAGGCCCCACGCGAATCCTTAAGGCGGGCTCGGGAATCGTCGTGCGATGGCCGCGCCTCCCAAGGGGACGAGGGGAGACGCCGCGACAATCACGTGGCTGCGGGAGCGGTTCCGGGCGTATTATCGGGACGCGAAGATCGACCTCCCGCCACGGTACGCGCGGCGCGAATACGGCTTCATGTTCTGGGAGGCAGGAATGATGCAGCGCCATCAGGCGTTCAAGAGTGCTGACGTCCTGCGGGACTTCCTCGTTCGTCGCACGCCGATGCACGTGTACTATTCGAGCGCGTACTACGAGAGTCCAGGCGCGCCAACGATGGAGGAGAAGAGCTGGCTCGGCGCGGACCTCATCTTCGACCTCGATGCGGACCACATCGAGCGCGTGAAGGGAATGCCATACGAGCGGATGCTCGAAGAGGTGAAGTCCGAGATCATCAAGATCGTGGACCAGTACCTGCTCCGGGACTTCGGGTTCGACGCGAGCGCGATCCTCATCACGTTCAGCGGCGGGCGCGGCTACCACATTCACGTCCGCGACCCCCGCGTGTGGGAACTCCAGAGCCATGAGCGCCGGGAGATCGTCGACTACATCACGGGGACGGAGCTCGATGCGGAGGCCCTCTTCCGCCGGGAGCCGATCGACCTGAAACAGTGGAAGGACAAGGCTACCGTGAAGTACCGCCATCGGATGCCGAGCCCGGAAGAACCGGGATGGCCCGGGCGCCTGGCACAAGGGATCGTCGCGGCCGTCGAACGCCTCGAGTCCCTGCCGAAAGAGGACGCGACCGAGAAGCTCGCGACACTTGGCGCCATCCCGACGAAGATGGCGAGAGACATGTACGATGCACTCTTCGCGGGTCGCGCCGGGAGTCGCGGTATCGAGCGCCTTCGTCGAGGAGACATCGACGTCTTCCCCTCGGAAAAGTTCCTCGATCCATTTCGCAAGGTCTTCGTGCCACCCGCCGTAGACCTCGGGAAGCGCGAGACGGACGAGCCGGTAACGTCCGACATCAAGCGGCTCATCCGCATGCCGCACACGTTGCACGGGAAAACGGGGCTCGCGGTGATCCCGTTGGGGCGCGACACAATCGAGGACTTCGTGCCCCTCCGCGATGCAGTCCCAAAGACGTGGACAGAGAAACCAGTCCGCGTCCAACTTCGAACTGGAATCAGTATCGCGATACGGGACGAAACCTTTAACCTAAAGGAGGGGGTGATTCAAGTTCCTGAATACCTAGCCGTCTTCCTGGCGTGCCGAGGGATCGCGTCGGTGGCGGCGTAGGGGAAAACGGATGGACGCGAGCTACCGGAACCGGCTCGTAGGAGGGTATAGACTCCTTCGAGTCCGGAACATTAAGGCGTGGACCCACGCCGCCCTCATTCTCGCGACCGCGGCCCTCGTCGCTTTCTCCCTCTATTCCGGCGGCGCGACGCTAAAGCCGCTCTACATCCCGCTGGAGGCCCTCCTCCCTCCGGTCCTCGTGATGATCCTCATTGGTTCGATTCTCGAGATGTTCTTCCGCACCCTAGAAATTCGCTTCGCGAGCCACGAGGGGCAGAAGTTTTTGATGGTCATGAACACGATGAGCCGGATCAGCATCGTGATCATTGTCTGCGGCCTTCTCGTCGCCATTCTGCTCTTTCCGCCCGCGCACCGGATGATTAGCGGGCCGGAGACGACGGACCTGGAACTCCTCGTCCTTTCGCGTCAGACCTCTGGACCGCCGTTACGCGTTGACTCGGCAGACCCCCTTGGCGGGGTGCGCTACCCGAACCTCCTCGTCCAGATTTCGTCGGGGCGGGGCCTCCAGGTCATCATGGAGAAGGACGGTCTCACCCTCGATCCCGAGACGATTACGAACGGGGGCCTAACGGAAATCCCTCTGGACCGGACGGGGGTCCACACGTACATCATCACGTTCTACAATCCGACCCTCGAACCCGTCACGTTCACGTATGCGCTCCGGCGCGTCGTCCTTCCCTCCCTGTCCAGTGTCGTCCCCGGCTTCGCGATCGCCCTCATGATTGCCTGTGCCGTGTTCTTCTTCTACCTGCAGCCGCTGCGAACGAAGTCCCAGAAAGCATCGATTTTCTCCACGGAGTCCGCGGACGTTGTAGCCCCGGGAGAACGGCTGTATGCAGAATACCAGCGCCCGTCCCACTCCCGGATCACGCCTGCGGGCCTCGCCCCCGGGGGAGACCACCCGCAGGAAGCGCCGATCACGCCCGCTCCCTTCGTTAATGCGTCGCCATCCGTGCCCAGGGCGACCCCGATTGCGGTCGAGGTGCCGATTCCCGCAGAACCCCGTCCCGAGACGCCCATCGAAGCCGTCCCGGAGGACCTCTTCGCCCAAGGCGCGAACCTCTACACAGGTGGCGACTACTATGGCGCGATCGCCAAGTTCGATGAAATCCTCCAAACGCAGCCCCGCGTCCCGATCGTCCTCAACGCGAAGGGCAACGCGTTGTTGAAGCTCGGCCGCGTGCAGGGCGCCCTTGCAATCTTCGAGGAGGTCCTCGGGATCAACGCGTCGGACCAAACCGCGATTATCGGGAAGTCGGACGCCCTCGCGCAGGAGAAGCGGTGGCGCGACGTCCTCGATCTCATCGACGAAGCCCTCGTCGCACGGCCCGGAGATCCCGCGATGCTCGATCGGAAGGGAGACGCGCTCCTCGCGTTGTATCGCCGCCAGGAGGCGCAGATCGCGTTCGAGGCGGCGCTCGCTCGGAAACCGGGGGACCCCGCCCTCCTTGCGAAGCTGGACCAGGCTATGGTCGACGTCGCGACCCTCCAGAGCCGCGCGCTCATCGCGAGTGCGTCCGGCAACGTCGAGGAGTCCGTGCACCTCCTAGACCAAGTCCTCAAGCTTGAGCCGGAGAACGTGAACGCCCTCGTTGCGAAGGCGACCGCGCTGCGCCGGGCGGGTCGACTCGATGACGCCGTGGAGTGCTTGGACCGCGCAATTGCCCTGAAGCCGGACCACGGCGGGGCGCTCCTCACTCGGGGCCGGATCCTCGAGGACCGCGGCATGCTCGACGACGCCCTCGACACGTACGACCGGCTCGTCGAGCTCGGCCCGACGGACACGGACGCCTGGGTCGCCCAGGGGAACGTCCTCGTGAAGATGGGCCGTTCGGAGGACGCGCTCCGATCGTACAAGGAAGCCCTCAAGATCTCCCCGGACGACGAGGACCTCCGAGCCCGCTTGGGCGGCCTCGATTCCGCCCGGGCGCAGCACGACCAGTTAATCCGGGAGTTGCTCCAGATCAAGGGCATCGGCCCCGCGCGGGCGAAAGCCTTGCAGGACACCGGCTTCGTGACGCAGGACGACTTCCGAAAGGCGACAGAGGACGACCTCCTGAAAGTCCACGGAATCACGCGCAAAGTCGCCGCGGACATCCTCGCGCATTTCCGAGGGCAGGTCGCGCTGGACGCCGAGTAAGGTAGCAATCCGGCTCGCAACCTTAAAGTAAGACCCGCCTCTCTTGGCCGTTCCTATGAAGGTCTTTCGGGTCGAAGGCACGTTCCGCATGGGGCCGTCCATCCAGACATTCTCGAAGGAGGTCGCGGCGGAGGATGAGTCTGCGGCGCGGGAGGTCGTCTACGGCGACCTCGGCAGCAAGCACCGCGCTCCGAGGCGGGTGATCTGGATCTCGACGGTCACGGAGGTGCCTCTCACCGATGTCGTCGATTCCCTCGCACGGATGAAGGCAGGTGCAGCGGAATGACCGTGAGCGAGACGGAGCTCCGGCGCGCCCTCAGCATCCTCGACCAATACCGCGCGCAGTTCGACGCCCTCCAGCGCCAGCAGGAACTCCTGACGCTCTCCCTGGAAGAGTTGGTGCGCGCCCGGGAGACGATGTCCCGCTACCAGCAGGCGGGGAAGGGTGCGCCGATCCTCGTGCCGATCGGCGGGAACACGTTCCTGTTCGGGCAGATCGCGGACGAGGAACGGACGATCATCGGCATCGGGGCCGACCTCCTCATCGAGGAGACGATCCCCGCGGCGGTCGAGCGCCTCGAAGGCCGAGTCAAGAGCCTCCAGGAGGCGATTGGGGGCCTCGCGCAGCGAATTGCGGAGCTCGACACACGCGTTCGGGCCCAGACGGACTTCGTCCAGGGCGTCTACGAGCAGCTCGCGGAGCGAGAGGGCGAGAAGGGAGCCTGAGCGGAGACGAATGTTCCGGTTCCTGCGCGAGAAGCTCCTGGGCTGGACGAAAAAGGCCGAGCCCCAGGTCGAGGCCGTCTTCGGGGAGAGCGGGAAGAAGGTCGACGAGCGGAAGATGGAGGAGATCCTCTATGACCTCGAGATCGCTCTCCTCGAGAGCGACGTCGCGTTCCCCGTCGCGAAGGAGATTGTCGACACCCTCGCGGAGGACCTCCAAGGGAAGCGGATCGTCCGTGGGGTCGAGCTCGAACGCGCGATCGAAGCTGCACTCCGGTCGGCCGTTGAGAAGGCGCTCTCCGCAAAGCCGATGGACTTCATCGGGTTCGTCGAGACCGCGCCGAAGCCCGTCGTCGTGATGTTCGTCGGCGTAAACGGGACCGGAAAGACGACGGTGATTGCGAAGCTCGCGGACATGCTCCAGAAGCGGGGGAAGACCGTCGTCGTTGCGGCGGCGGACACGTTCCGCGCGGGGGCGATCGAGCAACTTGAGGTCCACGCGCAGCGGCTTGGTTTGAAGCTGATCAAGCACCAGGCCGGCGCGGACCCCGCCGCGGTCGCTTACGATGCGGTCGAGCACGCGCAGACCCGAGGGCGGGACGTCGTCCTGATTGACACCGCGGGACGGATGCAGACGAACCAGAACCTCATGGACCAGATGAAGAAGATCAAGCGGGTCGCGAATCCGCACATGATCATCTTCGTCGGGGACGCTTTGGCAGGGAACGACGCGGTCGAGCAGGCGAAGCAGTTCAACGAGGCCGTTGGCGTCGATGCCGCGATCCTCTGCAAGATCGACGCGGACGCCAAAGGAGGAGCCGCGCTCTCGATCGCGCATACGATCGGGAAGCCGATCCTGTTCGTCGGCACGGGCCAAGCGTACGGAGACCTTGTCCCCTTCGACGCGAAGTGGATGATTGACCGCCTATTCCTGACCGGGGCCGAAGCCTAGATCCCGCGACGGCGCGGAACCCAGCCGAAGCGTTTTCGGAAGAGCCACACCATGTTCGCGGTCGCGTCCCGGAAACTCCGAATCTTCCGGTCTCCGACGCGGGTCCGGTACACAATTGGAATCTCGCGGAACCGGAGGCCTTTCAAGATCGTCTCGAGCTTCAACTCCTCCGAGAAGGCCATGCCATCGTGGAGGAGTTCGAACCGGTCAAGGATCGCTCGGCGGAACGCCCACATCCCGCTCTGGCTGTCCCGGATTGGGAAGCCATAGAGGAAGCGGAACGCAGCCGTGAGCATCTGGTTCCCGAGCTGATGCATCCCGTTCATGGCGCCTTCCGTGAGTCCGGAAAGCCGCTCTCCGCTGACGAAGTCCGCTTCTCCGGTCTCGAGGATTCGTATGAAGTCGGGGATCCGGTCGGCTGGATACGTGAGGTCCGCGTCGAGCGTCACGATGATCTCGCCTTGCGCCGCCGCGAATCCGGTCTTGTAGGCCCGGCCGTAGCCCCGCCGCGGTTCCGGGATGATCCGCGCGCCTCTTTCCCTCGCGATGTTCACGGTTCGGTCGATCGAGGTCGTGTCAACGACGAGGATTTCGTACGGTCCGTAGTCGCGGAGGGCCGCATGGACGGCGTCGAGGACGGACCCGATCGAGGCCTCCTCATTCACCGTGGGGATGAGAACCGACACGCGAGGCCTCATGGCCATCGGCGGCGCATTCGAGGGAGCGCCTTAAGGGTATCGCGGGCATCGTTCACGCCGTCGTGTGTGCGCGCCCGAAGAACTTGTAGCCAACGTAACCGATGAGCGCGACGACGAGACGAATCATGGACCACACGGTGACCTGGCGCCGAAACATCTCGATTGGGCGGTATCGCGACCAGAGGGCTCCATGCTTCACGGTGAGCTGCTTCCGGCCCGCGCCGTTCCAGAGGGCTTGGCGGAGGAAGTCGTACACGGAGTCCCGCGTGCGATGGTAGACAATCGCTTCCGGAACGTACTGGATCCGATGCCCAGCGTCAACCGCCCGGAGGTTCATGTCGATGTCTTCGGCCGTGACGAACCAAGGATCGAACCCGCCAGCGGCCGAGAACCCGTCGCGCGTGTAGGCAAGGTTGGACGTTGGAAACGTAACGTCGGACCCGTGGTGGATAAGCTCGACCCGCTCGAGCTCCTCGAAAGGCCGGTATCCGATCTGGATTGTCTTCCCCGCCACGACCGTCGAGGATTGCAGCGCCTCGCGGAGGCTCTTGATCCAGAACGGATTCGCGATGCAGTCGCCGTCCGTGAATGCGACCGCTCCGCCCTTCGCGAGCCGTACACCAAAGTTTCGTGACTCGCCGCGCGTGCCGCCATGACGGATGAGCCGAACAAAATCGTATCTCGTCGCATACTGCTCGACGATCGGGCACGTGCGGTCCGTGCTTCCCGAGTCCACGATGAGAACTTCAATCGGTGGCTCTTGCGTCACGACGCTGTCGAGGAGATCGCGAATGTTCTTCTCCTCATTCCGAACGGTCACAACGACGCTGATCAACACCTGGCACGCGTAAGGGAGGCCCCGTTATCTTCCTTTCGCGGAATTCTATAACGCCTTCGCTATGTTTATAACGCGCCCACCCATCGGACGCGCGCGATGGGTCGCATCGTCACGATCATTGGGACCCGCCCGGAAATCATCAAGATGGCGCCGGTCGTGAAAGCCCTCGACACCCTCTCCCATGACCACGTTCTCGTTCACAGCGGGCAGCACTACGACCTGATGATGGACCGGATTTTCTTCAAGGACATGAAGCTCCGGCAGCCGGACTTCCAGTTCGAACTCAAGGCGAAGCCCCCGCACCTCCAAGTCGCGAACACAATCCGCGGCGCCGCCGTCGTGATGAAGAACGTCGACCTCGTGATTGTCCACGGCGACACGAACACGACACTGGCGGGCGCGCTTCTCGGGCACAAGCTCGGCCTTCCTGTCGCGCACATCGAAGCGGGGATCCGGTCGTTCGACAAGACGATGCCGGAGGAAGTAAATCGGCTCCTCACGGACCAGGTGTCGCAGCTCCTCTTTCCGCCGACATCGATCGCCAAGAAGAACCTCGAAAACGAGAACATCCGCACGGGCCTCCACGTCGTCGGAAACAGCGTGATCGATGCGCTGAAGCAGAACCTTCGGATCGCGCGCCGTTCGAAGATCCTCCGGAAGCTCGGGCTGAAGCGCCGCGGGTATGCCGTCCTCACATTCCACCGCGCGGAGAACGTCGACCGGGCCGTCCGGCTGCGGAGGGTCCTCGTAGCGATGCGGGAGTTCGCCTCCCGGGAGGGAATGGATGTTGTCTTCCCAATCCACCCCCGAACGGAGAAGATGGCGAGGCGGTACGGCTTACGCTCCGTCATCTATCCGGACTCCGGGTTCCGCGTGATCCCGCCTACGGGGTACCTCGACATGCTCGAGCTCGAGCGGAACGCCGCTCTTGTCTTCACGGACTCCGGTGGCCTTCAGGAAGAGTCGTGCTTCTTCCGCGTCCCCTGCGTGACACTCAGGGAGAACACGGAGCGACCGGAGACGCTCAAGATTGGCGCGAATGTCTTGGCGGGGACGGACCCGAAGCGGATCCTGAGGGCCGCGGAGAATCAGCTTGCCGCGAAGCGCAATTGGCCGAACCCGTACGGCGACGGCACGACGGGCCGGCGAATCGCCCGGATCGTCGACGGCTTCGTCGGGTGACGGAATGTCCCGGCGCGTGCTCTTCCTGCGGTCGAAGAGCCCCGCAGGGATCGAGCCGAGAATCGACAAGGAGGCGCGCGCGCTCGCAAACGCGGGCTACGACGTAACAGTCCTCCTCTGGGACCGTGCCCTCGAACATCTGAAATCGGAGGTGCGGGACGGATACCGAATCGAGCGCATCCGAATGCGCGCATCCTACGGCGGCCCCGACCTTGCCGTTCGTCTGCCGCTGTGGTGGCTTCGGTCCTTCCTGCAGATCGCCCGGGAGCGACCGGACGTCGTTCACGCGATCGACTTCGACTCCGCGATTCCCGCCGTGTTCTCGAAGCAGATTGTCGGCCACCGACTCGTGTACGACATCTTCGACTTCTACGCGGACATGATCGCTCTTCCGCTCTCCTCGGGCGTTCGCGCATTTCTCGCCCGCAGAGAGCGACGCGCGATTCTCGCGGCAGATCTTGTCATCCTTGCGGATCTCGCCCGCCAAGGCCAGCTCGGCGATGCACGACCCGCGAGGATCATTGAAGTGATGAACGTCCCGGAGGAGCGGCCCGTTTCGCGGAAGAAGGCGACGGAGTTTCTCGTGTTCTATGGCGGGATGATCGCTCGAGACCGTGGGCTTGCGGACCTTGTGGCGGTGTGCGAGGATAGCGGCGCGAAACTCCTCGTGGCAGGCCATGGCCCAGACGAGGCGACGCTCCTTCCGCTCATCGAATCGTCCCCCGTCGCACGATACGCGGGCAACGTCTCATACGAGGAGGTCCTCGAATCGACCGCGACGGCGGACGTCATCGTCGCCCTCTACGACCCCGCAATCCCCGGAAATCGCCTCGCGTCCCCGAACAAGCTCTTCGAGGCGATGATGTTCGCGAAACCCGTGATCGTGAGCGACGACACGCGGATGGCGGAGGTCGTCCGGCAGGAGGGCTGTGGGATCATTGTCCGGTTCGGCGACCGCCGCGCCCTCCAGGCAGCCCTCGAGCGGCTCATGCTCTCACCCTCCGAGGCGGCTGCGATGGGATCCCGAGGCCGCGCCGCGTACGAGGCAAAATACACGTGGGGGGCGATGGAAGACCGGCTTCTGAAGGCGTACGCCGAGCTGTGAGCGATGCGCGTTCATCACGTGGCCCCGCACTTCTACCCCGACGTGGGCGGGGTCGAGACGCAGGTCCTTCGGCTCGCGGAGTCCCTCTTGAGCCGCGGCCACGAAGTCGTCGTCCACACCTCCCGACGCTCCCAGGGCGGACAACCGCTACCGCAGCGCGACACGCTCGGCGCGATCGAAATCCGACGGTACGCCCCTGCGCTCCGCCTTGGATACTACACGACATTGTTTCGCCCTCAGATTGAGCGCGCCGATATCGTTCATCTCCACGGATACAGCCACGTCGCGAACGACTGGACCGCCCGCAACGTACGGGGTCGTACCCCGATTGTGTTCTCCCTCCACCATGGCGTCGCGCAACCCCCGCCAAATCTCATCACCCGAATGAAACGCGCTCTCTACGATCCATTCGTAGGAATGCCGATCCTGCGAACCGTGCAGGCAATCGTCGCGGCGTCGGAGGTCGATCGGGCATGGCTCGACCGCCGTGGGCTCCCCCTCAATCGGATTCATGTGATCCCCACGGGCCTTGGGGAGGAGACGTTCGCTCCCGGCGATCCGAGACGCGTCCGCGATCGGCTGGAACTCGGGCGGTACATCCTGTTCGTGGGCCGCCTCCACCGAGAGAAGTCCTTGGATCATCTCCTTCGAGCGGGCGCCGCGTTGCGGGAGCGTGACGTGTCCCTCGTCTTGGCGGGACCGGATGCCGGAGCTCGACGCGGCCTCGAGGCGCTCGCCGCGTCTCTTGGCCTTGGCGATCGGATTCGCTTCCTCGGGTCCGTCGACGAGTCCACAAAGCGTGACCTCCTCGCAGGATGCGAGTGCCTCGTTCTCCCGAGCTTCTACGAAGCACAGGGAATCACAATTCTCGAGGCCTGGGCGCAAGGCCGGCCCGTCGTGGCGTCCCAGGTCGGAGGGATTCCGTACCTCGTTCGTGACGGGACGGACGGCCTCCTCTATCGATGGGGGGACACCGCGACTCTCGCTGACCACCTGAGGAAGCTGCTCGGGGACCGTTCGTTGGCGGATGCGATGGGGCGGGCAGGTCGTGAGAAGGCCCTTGGGGAGTTCCGCTGGAATCGCATCGCCCCGCGGTTCGAGGAGATCTACGAACACGTCGAAGCATCGCAGACCTAGCAACGATTAAGTGAGGCCGCGCGGGTGCGGGCGCGATGCGCGTGTGCGTCGTCCTCCATACGGACCTGTACGAGCCGTGGCCCGTGGTCCGCGCGAAGCGGGAGGTCGACGTCCTCCGCCGCCTCGGGCGCGACGTCGTCGTCGTGTCGTGGATCAAGGACGAGAGCACGCCGTGGCCGATCCACGAGGTCCGCGACGGGGTGAGAATCCGGCGGGTCAAGTTCGCCCCGCCCAAGGGAGGAATCGCCCGTGCTATGGGGTACCGTCGGATTTCGAAGATGTTTGCCCGGGAGATCGCCGCGACAAAGCCGAACGCGATTCTCTGCCACGACCTCGAGATGCTCTGGGCCGCCGTCATGGCGGGGCGCTCCCTCCGCGTCCCAATCCTGTATCACTCCCACGAGGATTGGCCGGCGATGGTCTCCGAGCGGAGCCCGATGGAGGCCCGCGTCTTCGCCCGCCTCGAGCGGAAGCTCGTCCGGTTCGTCGACCACATCTACACCGTGGGGGAAGAGCTCGCCGCAAAGTACCGGGGATGGGGCAGGCCCGTAACGGTCCAGTACGGCTCGAAGTCAATCACGGAGATGCCGCGGCTCATGGACCAGGAGAAGTCAGAAATCCGTCGGGACTTCGGGTTCGCGAACGGCGATGTTCTCGTCGGCATCGCCGGATCCCTCGGGCGTGACGAAGCCCTGCCCGCGATCCTCGAGGCGATCGCGGGGTTGCCCGAGCGCGTGAAGCTCTTCGTCGTCGGCGGCCTGCCGGGCAAGGTGGAGGCGGCGAAGAGGGTCGTCACCGAGGGGGACATCGCGGGCCGGGTCGCGTTCACAGGACCCCTCCCGACGCCGATGTACCTCCGCCATGCCGCCGTACTCGACCTCGGCCTCGCGCTGTTCGAGCCGACGAGCGCGAACCAGCTCTACGTCGTCCCGCTCAAGCTGTTCGACTACATGGGACTCGGGATCCCCGTCGTCGTGAGCGATTTCCCCTCGATGCGCCAAATCGTCGACGATTGCGGAATCGGCACGACGGCGGACCCCCGCAGCGCCGAGTCGATTGCGGCCGCAATCCGATCGCTCGTGGAGGATTCCGCGAAACGCCGGGCGATGTCCGTGGCCGCCCTCCGGTGTTTCGAGACGACGTACTCCTGGGAGCGCCAGGAGGAAGTTCTTCTCAGGTCCCATCCGGTGTTCCGGCCCGCGTGACCCCCGGCCGAGGGCAACCTATTTACAGCCCAAGGAGGGATGCGCCGCCGCTATGGCCGAGATCGAGAACGTCCCCGTGGAGAACCCCGAGCACCTGAACGTGATCATCGGCCAGACCCACTTCATCAAGACGGCGGAGGACCTTTACGAGGCGATCGCGAACAGCGTACCGCAGGCAAAGTTCGGCGTCGCGTTCTGCGAGGCGAGCGGGCCCTGTCTCGTGCGGGCCGAAGGGAACGACGCTGCGTTGAAGGACCTCGCGGCCCGGAACGCGCTGAAAATCGGCGCCGGACACTCATTCGTCGTGTTCCTGAAGGATGCGTATCCGATCAACGTCCTCCGCGCGATCCGAGACGTCCCCGAAATCGTCACGATCTTCTGTGCGACCGCGAACGCTGCCGACGTCCTCGTCGCCTCGAACGTCCGGGGACGCGGAATCGTCGGCGTGATCGACGGCGAGTCGGCGAGGGATATCGAGACGGACGCGGACCGGAAGGAGCGGCTCTCGCTCCTCCGAAAGATCGGCTACAAGTTGGGCTGAGATGTCCCGAATGATCGGTGCCGTGAGCCGGCGACCGTTCCCGCCGAAGATCCTGGTCGCGTTCCGGGCCCTGGCGGAGAGTGGGAAGACCCCGAAGGACTTCGGATGCCCTCAGCCGGACCCAAAGCCTGGCCATCCCGACGGATGGGGGATCGCGTGCCTCGGGGAGGCGGAAGAGGTCTACCGGCGCGGCGCGCTAAAGGCGACCGCGGATCCTGCGTACGAGGACGCTGTGAAGGCGGTTGCGCGAATGGCGAACCCGCCGTTCTTGCTCCTCGCTCACCTCCGACGCTCTCCGCGGCGGGACGAGATCCGGACGGAGTTCTCCCATCCGTTCCGAAGGGAGACCGCGAACCGCCTCGCATTTTTCGGGCACGACGGCGCCGTCGAGGGACATGGGGTGCGGAACGGGCGAACCGATTCGATCGCCCTGTTCGATCGGGTCGTCGAAGGCCTCGGGCTCGCCGAGACGGACCACGCGGAGTTTAAGCGCGCCGTCGCGGCCGCGAAGGAATCGTTCGACCGCGAGTTCCCACGGAAGGCCTCGTCGTACACCTTCCTGATGATCGATGGCGACCGGATCGTCGCGCATCGGGACGCGCGGACGTGCGTCCCGTACTACTCGCTTCACGAGACACACCAGGACGAGGTCGCGATCGTGTGCTCCGAGGTCCTCGGAGGCTTCGAGGGACGTTGGCGGCTCCTCCGGAACGGCGAGTTCCTCGAGCTCCCCGTTCCACGGTGAACCCCCTCGGATTTTGTGTCATGAAACCGGTCGCGTGACATATTCTTGCACGCTCGTCTCGAGCGGCCCGCAAGGTTTATAAGAACCTCGACTCTCGGATGGGTGTCCCTTCTCACAATGGGAGGAGTCGTCTTGGGAGGAGTGTTATGAAGGAGATCGAGGTCATGACCACGTGCCCGGAGTGCCGGTCCGAGCACCTGATTCGGGACTACGAGCGCGCGGAGATTGTCTGTGAATCGTGTGGCCTCGTCCTTGATGATTTCATCATCGACGAGGGTCCGGACTGGAGGGCCTTCGACACCGAGCAGCGTGAATCCCGGGAGCGCGCAGGCCCGCCATCCAGCGTGATGAGCCACGATAAGGGTCTCTCGACCTCGATCGGGTGGCGGAACAAGGATGCGTACGGGCGCCAGATTCCGCACAAGTCCCGAGCGCAAATTTACCGCCTTCGGAAGTGGCAGCACCGAATCCGCACGTCGAAGAGCGGCGAGCGCTCCCTCGCGCAGGGCCTCACCGAGATCAATACGATGGCCTCGAAAATGGGGCTTCCCCGCCATGTACGGGAGAGTGCCGCTGTTCTCTATCGCAAGGCATCGCTCCACAACCTCGTCCGAGGACGCTCGATCGACGAGGTCGTCGCCGCGACCCTCTACGCGGCGTGCCGCCAGTGCGGCGTCCCGAGGACTCTCGACGAGATCGCCGGGAAGACACCCGTAGACCGGAAATCGATCGGCCGGACGTACCGGACCTTGGTGCGGGAGCTCGGCCTGAAGCTCCTGCCGCAGAGCCCGCGGGACTACATCGCGCGATTCTGCAACCGACTCGGGCTCGACATGGACGTCCTGCGGAAGGCGAAGGAGATCCTCGACCAGGTCGAGAAGGACGAGCTCGCGAGCGGCGTCGCCCCGAGCGGCGTGGCGGCGGCGGTGATCTACATCGCCGCGATGTTGTCGAACAAGCCCTGCACGCAGAAGGAGGTCGCCGAGGTCGCGGGCGTCACTGAGGTCACGATCCGGAACCGCTACAAGCGGATCTCGAAGGCGATCGGCCTCAAGGAAACCGCGGCATAGGCCGGGAACCCGGCTCCAGGGAGAATGCCGAGGACTGAGCGTTCCATGGCGAAGACCCGCACAAAGGCCGCGAAGAAGGTCAAGGCGGCGCCGAAGCCTTCCCATGCGAAGAAGGCCGACGAGGAATCCCCCTCGACGAAGATCGAGAAGGGCGACATTGTCTGGATCGACTACGAAGGCTGGATCCTGAACCCAGACGGGAATCGCACTCTCTTCGACACGACCCGCGAAGAGCTCGCGAAGAAAGAGGACAAGCACGACGAGAAGAAAATGTACGCGGAGTTCCCGATCGTCGTGGGTAACGGACGGGTTCTTCCCGGACTCGATGAGGCCCTCTTGGTCGCGGAGATTGGCAAAGACCTCGAGCTCACGATTCCTCCGGAGAAGGGCGCAGGGGAGCGAGACCCGAAGCTTGTCGAACTCCATCCGATGCGGGAGTTCCAGCGCCAGGAGATCGACCCTCATCTTGGGATGGAGGTCTCCCTCAGCGGCCGGCGGGGCACGATCACGCAGGTCACGGGCGGGCGCGTCCGCGTCGACTTCAACAACCCGCTCGCGGGCCGGACCCTCCTCTACCGTTACACGGTCACGAAGAAGGCCTC
>Ga0209619_10000333_pt1 | contig 32308 bp, 47 predicted proteins | sample Rifsed16ft3_FD_184011 | JGI IMG/M metagenome (GOLD analysis project Ga0209619, IMG submission 184011) | Soil microbial communities from Rifle, Colorado, USA - sediment 16ft 3 (version 2) | ecosystem: Environmental > Terrestrial > Deep subsurface > Rock core/Sediment | place: Rifle, Colorado... | reverse complement strand
TAAAGCTTAGTTAAGGAGGAAAGATATGGGGAAGCAGAAGTTTGAGAGGAAGAAGCCGCACTTAAATGTAGGGACGATAGGGCATATAGATCATGGGAAGACGACATTGACAGCAGCGATAACAAAGGTATTGAGCGAAATGGGGATGGCAAGTTTTATGCCGTTTGATCAAATAGACAAGGCACCAGAGGAGAAGGCGCGAGGGATAACAATAAGCATATCGCACATAGAATACGAGACAGCGAAGAGGCATTATGCGCATGTGGACTGTCCCGGGCATGCAGATTACATAAAGAACATGATAACCGGAGCAGCGCAGATGGACGGGGCGATATTGGTTGTGAGTGCAGCGGATGGACCGATGCCGCAGACGCGCGAACATGTATTGCTGGCTCGGCAGGTGAATGTGCCGTATATAGTAGTATATATGAACAAGGTAGACATGGTGGATGACAAGGAGATATTGGATTTGGTGGAATTGGAAGTAAGAGAATTATTGAAGAGTTATAAATTTCCCGGGGATGAGATTCCAATAATAAGGGGAAGCGCGTTAAAGGCGTTGGAAGGAGACAAGGGTGATCTTGGGAGCGGGAGCATAACGAAGTTGATGGGAGCAGTGGATGAGTATATAAAGGAGCCGAAGAGGGATGTAGATAAGCCGTATTTGATGCCGATAGAAGACGTATTCAGCATAAGCGGAAGGGGGACAGTGGTAACCGGTAGGGTGGAAAGGGGAATAGTGAAGGTTGGAGAAGAGATAGAGATAGTCGGTTTTCGTGATACGCAGAAGACAGTGGTAACCGGTGTGGAGATGTTCCGTAAGGTTCTGGATGAGGGAAGGGCGGGAGACAACATAGGAGTATTGCTTAGGGGATTGAAGAAGGAGGATACGGAGCGTGGGCAGGTATTGGCAAAACCAAGCAGCATAACTCCGCACAAGAAGTTCAAGGGAGAGGTGTATGTTCTGAGCAAGGAAGAAGGAGGCCGGCACACGCCGTTTTTTAACGGGTATCGTCCACAGTTTTATTTCCGAACAACGGATGTTACCGGGGATGTGAAACTGCCTGCGGGAGTTGAGATGGTGATGCCTGGGGATAATGTAAGGATAGATGTAGAGCTGATAACGCCGATAGCGATGGAGAAAGAGTTGCGTTTTGCTATAAGGGAAGGCGGAAAAACAGTTGGCGCCGGTGTGGTTACGGAGATCCTGGAGTAGAATGATAAAGGATAGATTATGCAGGATATTATTACATTGGAGTGTGGTGAGTGCAAACGGAGAAACTACGCTACTACAAAAAATAAAAAGAATACACCGGATAAATTGCAACTGAAAAAATACTGCAAGTGGTGTAAGAAACACACGCTTCATAAAGAGGTAAAGTAAGGCAGGACTATGGATAGCCAAAAAATAAGAATTAAGTTGAACTCATTTGACTACAGGTTGCTTGATGATTCTGTAAAGGAAATTGTTGACACTGCAAAAAGAAGCGGTGCAAAAATCATCGGTCCGATTCCGCTTCCTACAAGAATTAAGAAATTTACAGTGCTTCGTTCTCCTCATGTAGATAAAAAATCGCGGGAGCAATTTGAAATAAGGACACATAGACGGCTTCTGGAGATTATAGATCTTACTCCGCAGACTGTTGATGCATTGATGCGGCTCGATCTTTCTGCTGGGGTTGATGTGGAGATTAAAACATTCTGAGAGTGAATATGAAGGGCATACTTGGCAGAAAAATTGGCATGACTCGAATTTTTGTATCGGATGGGAAGTGTATTCCTGTTACTGTTATCCAGGCGGGGCCATGCAAAGTTATAAACATAAGAACGCTTGAGAAGGATGGTTATACCGCTGTCCAACTGGGCTTTGTAAAAACGAGAGGGAAATTGCTTAATAAAAATTTGAGGGAATATCTTAAAAAGAATTTGGGTGCGGAAGAATATTTTCAGTTTATAAAGGAGATAAGGGCAACCAGTATTGAAGGAATAAAGATCGGAGATGAATTAAAGGTAACACTTTTTAAACCGGGAGACATAATTGATGTGATAGGTATTAGCAAGGGGAGAGGTTTCGCCGGAGGTGTAAAAAGACATCATTTCCACGGTGGCCCGGGCTCTCATGGTTCCATGTTTCACCGGGCACCTGGTTCAATCGGAACAAATACATTTCCCGGCAGGGTTCTTAAGAATAGAAAATTGCCGGGACAGATGGGGAATAGCAGATGTTCAGTCAAGAACTTAAGGATTGATGGAGTAATGGAAGATAAAAACCTGCTGCTCATAAGAGGGGCTGTGCCTGGTGCTCCAAACGGGGTCTTGGTAATTAAGAAAACTGAAAGAGTTAATGGTTAATAGAATATTGAGGACGATATGCCCATTGTAAATATATTTGATAAAGAAAATAATAAGATAGGACAGGTTAATCTTAACGACGGGGTATTCGGGTGCGAGATAAATCCTAACTTGCTGCACTCTGTCGTAAGGATGCACTTGCTTAATCAGAGGCAGGGAACTGCTTGTACAAAAACTCGCGGCGAGGTGCGCGGTGGGGGTAAAAAGCCCTGGAAACAGAAACATACCGGAAGGGCAAGGGTGGGCAGTATCCGTTCTCCTCTCTGGGTTGGCGGTGGCACTATTTTTGGTCCGAGACCGCGCGATTGGAGCCGAACCATTCCGGGAAAGGTAAAAAGAAAGGCTTTGTTCAATGCGCTGTCTTCAAAGGTAAAAGAAAACAAACTCCTCGTGCTTGATAGCATTTCATTTCCGGAGGTAAAAACAAAATTAGCCGCTGATATGCTCAGCAGGTTTAATATTAAAAATGCTCTTTTGGTTCTTGATAAAAAAGATGAGAATGTCTTGAAATCTTTCAGAAATATTAAAATAGTTGATGTTTTACCCTTTGAGTCTTTGAATGTTTATGATGTTATGAGGCGCGATACATTGATCTGCACAAAAAATAGTGTGGAGAAAATTCAGGAATATTTTGGAGACTAAATGAACCTGCAGGAAGTAATAAAACGGTCTGTTATAACTGAAAAAAGTGCAGCATTGAAGGCTGTCCATAATATCCTTGTTCTGGAAGTGGATATTAGAGCAAACAAGACTATTATTAAGGAGACGCTGAGGAAAGCGTTTAATGTTACTCCGTTGGATATTAGAACTTCAATAGTTAGAGGAAAAACCAGAAGCTACGGCAGGTTTTCCGGAAAGAGAAAAAACTGGAAAAAGGCAATCGTTACGCTTAAAGATGGCGATCATATAGAAGCGTTTGAGGTGAAATAAAGTATGGCTATTAGAGTATTAAAACCTACTTCACCAGGGCGAAGATTTTTGACTTTGACCACCTTTGATGATATTACAAAATCTAAGCCCGAAAAGGGGTTGGTGGTTATTAAAAAATCCACTGGTGGAAGAAACAACACGGGTAGAACCACAGCAAGATTTCGCGGTGGAGGACACAAAAGGTTTTACAGAATAGTGGATTTTAAAAGGGACAAGGTTGATATTACCGCAAAGGTTAGTGCTATAGAGTATGATCCTAACAGAAGCTGCAGGATCGCCCTTATAACATACCCTGATGGCGAGAAGAGATACATAATTGCTCCACTGCTCTTGAAGATAGGCGATTCAGTTATGTCTTCTTATAAAAATGCTTTGGATGTTCTGTCTGGCAATGCTATGCCGCTTAAGTTTATTCCTGTTGGTAGCACGATACATAATGTTGAATTAAATCCGTTTGCTGGTGGAAAGATTATAAGGTCGGCAGGGGCGTCCGGTCAATTGATGGCAAAAGAGGGTGGATATGCCCTTGTAAAGCTTCCATCGGGAGAAATCAGGAAAATCAATGAGGGCTGTATGGCAAGCATCGGGCAGGTTGGAAACCTGGATCACGAGAATGTCTCCATAGGGAAGGCAGGCAGGATGAGATGGCTCGGAAGGAAGCCTCACAATAGGGGCGCTTCAATGAATCCGGTTGATCATCCCCATGGCGGCGGAGAGGGAAAGGCTGGACAGGGGAATCCTCATCCTGTTTCACCATGGGGTATGCTGGCCAAGGGATATAAAACGCGCAGAACAAAAAAATATTCTGATAAATTTATCGTTACGAGGAGAAAGTAAAAATGGCGCGTTCTGTAAAAAAAGGACCATTTGTAGATGAAAGTCTGTTGAAAAAAGTCAATATCCTTCTTGAGTCCAAGTCGAGAAAAATAGTCAAGACCTGGTCCAGACGATCAGTTATTATTCCTGAAATGGTCGGTCTTACTTTTGCAGTGCATAATGGCAGAAAATTCATTCCAGTTTATGTAACAGAAGGCATGGTAGGACACAAACTCGGGGAATTTTCACCAACAAGAACATTTACCGCTCATTCCGGACAGCGTCAGGCTGAAAAGGTTCAGAAGGTTGAAGCGAAAGTTCAAGGTGCTCAGGAAACTAAATCTGAAACTAAATCGGAAGCGGATAAGGGGGGAGGTAAATGATCAGCCGGGCGGTATCAAGTTATATAAGGGTTTCACCAAGAAAGCTCAGGCTTATTGTGGATCTTGTCCGAAATAAACCAGTAGGGAAAGCGCTGGATATATTAAGATTTTCTAAAAAATCAGCATCAAAGGATGTTGAAAAAATAATTATGAGTGCTGTAAACAGCGCATCGAAAAAAAGCGGCACAAATATTGATGCGTTATTTGTAAAGACTATAACCGTTGATCCGGGTCCCATGATGAAAAGGCACCGTGCTGCATCAATGGGACGGGCTGTTATGATTCGCAGAAGAACTAGCCATTTAAAAATAATTTTGGATGTGAAGTAGGAGGCTGAATGGGACAGAAGAGTCATCCAATAGGGCTGAGACTCGGTATTGTAAAAACATGGAGTTCAAGATGGTTTTCTAATAAGGATTATTCTAAGTTATTGCACGAAGACCTTAAGATTAGATCTCATATTAAAAAAAGATTATATCATGCGGGAATCTCACGGATAGATATAGAGCGGGCTGCAAAAAAGATCAGAATAAGCATATATACTGCCAGACCCGGTATAATTATCGGGAAAAAGGGGCAAGAAGCAGAGAATCTAAAGATTGAAATTCAAAGACTGACAACTAATGAAATAATTTTGAATATTATTGAGGTAAGGAAACCAGGCCTTGATGCCCAGCTTGCAGCGGAAAACATAGCACTTCAGATTGAAAAGAGGGTTTCCTATAAGAGAGCAATGAAGCGAACTGTTTTTACAGCATTAAAATTTGGCGCTTTGGGGGTAAAAGTGGCAGTTGCAGGAAGGCTTGCTGGTTCGGAAATTGCCAGATCAGAGTGGTACAGGGAGGGCCGTGTTCCATTGCATACACTGAGAGCCGATATTGATTATGGGTTTGCTACTGCATACACTGTGTATGGGACAATCGGGGTGAAGGTCTGGATATTCAAGGGCGAAATTCTTGAAAAAGATAAGAAATTAGTTGGAAAATCAGAAACGGAAATGACTGTTTTAGGTGAATGATAATGTTGATGCCAAGCAGGGTAAAGTATAGAAAACAACAGAAAGGAAGGGTTAGGGGAAGAGCCACAGCCGGAGCCTTTCTTTCTTTCGGTGATTATGGGCTGCAGGTTCTTGAATCAGGATGGATGACAGCAAGGCAGATTGAAGCAGGCAGGGTAGTAATAACCAGATCTATAAAAAAAATCGGAAAACTGTGGATAAGGGTATTCCCGGATAAACCTATTACTAAAAAACCCGCAGAGACAAGAATGGGAAAAGGTAAGGGCAATGTTGAAGGATGGGTCGCAGTGGTTAAAAAAGGAAGGATCCTTTTTGAGATGGAAGGAGTGCCCGAAGATGTGGCGAAGGAGAGCATGAGACTTGCAGCCTCAAAACTTCCATTTAAAACTAAATTCGTATCAAGAAAGGATGAGGAATTGATATAAAAATATGAAGGCAAAGGAATTAAGAGAGATGACTGTTGAGGAACTGGAATTAAAAGAAAAAGAGTTTAGTCAGCAATATTTTAACGCCAGGATTAAACATTCTGCCGGCCAACTCCAGAATCCGGTCCAATTGAGAATTTTAAGGAGAAGTATAGCCCGTATTAAAACCCTGCTCAGACTTAAGAAAGCCAAAGGCCAGGGAGGATGAGATGCCAAAACGAAATCTGAAAGGGAAAGTGTTAAGTAACAAAATGCAGAAGACGGTTGTTGTTGCTGTAACCAGCATAAAGAAACATGCTTTCTATGGGAAATATATGCGGACAAAAAAACGGTATAAGGCCCATGATGAGAAAAACGAATGCAAGATTGGCGATAACGTGGTAATTGAAGAAACCCGTCCACTCAGTAAAGGGAAAATGTGGCGGGTAATAGAGATTTTAGGACACGAAGAGGAAAAATCCGGAGGTAGTTAACCATGATTCAGACTCGGTCCATTCTTGATGTAGCAGATAATTCAGGAGCTAAAAAAGTTTCCTGTATTCGTGTTCTTGGTTCTTCTAACAGGAAGTTTGGCAGCATAGGAGATATTATAGTAGTGGCGGTCAAGGATGCTTTGCCGAATTCTAAGATCAAAAAGGGCGATGTGTCCAAGGCAGTCATAGTAAGGACAAGAAAAGAAGTTAGCAGGGCAGATGGTTCATTTGTAAAATTTGATACAAATTCTGCTGTGTTACTAAACGATCAGCTTGAGCCTATCGGAGGGAGAATCTTTGGCCCAGTGGCACGGGAGTTAAGGGCAAGGCAATTCATGAAGATAATTTCACTTGCACCAGAGGTTGTATAAGGTTATGGGAATATATTCAATAAAAACAAAAGATACTGTAGAAGTTATAACTGGCAAGGATAAGGGAAAGCGGGGAAAGATAATAAGATTAATTCTGCCTATAGATAAAGTGGTTGTAGAGAAGCTTAATGTTGCCAAGAGGCATATCAAACCTTCAAATAAACATCCGCACGGCGGGATAATTGAAAAGGAACTGCCGCTGCCTATTTCCAATGTTATGCTTGTCTGTCCCAAATGCAGCAAACAGACAAGAATTGGCAAAAAGTTTCTTGAAGATGGTGTTAAGGTCAGACTTTGCAAGAAATGCGGGGAGGTAATTGATAAATAATGGCTGAAGGAAAAGAAAAAACTGCAAAAGGTGTAAAAAAACAGGGGGTTCAAAAGCAGCCTGTTGAAATAAGAAAGGACTACATCCCCAGGTTGAAAAAGATTTATGAACAAAAGATTATTCCTAGTATGATGGAAAAGTCTGGTTATACTAACAGGATGGATATCCCCCGTCTTCACAAAATTGTAATAAATATGGGGATAGGTGCAGCAAAGGAAAATCCTAAATTGATAGATTCAGCGGTGGAGGAACTTGCGCTTATAACAGGGCAAAGACCTGTGGTTACCAGAGCAAGAAAAGCGATAGCATCATTCAAAATAAAGGCGGGTATGCCCATTGGTTGCATGGTGACATTAAGGAAAAACCGTATGTATGAATTTCTGGACAGATTTATAAACATTGCTCTTCCAAGGAGCAGGGATTTTAAAGGTGTTTCGCCAAAGGGATTTGATGGCCGTGGAAATTATACACTCGGAATCAGGGAGGAGATACTATTCTCGGAACTTAATATTGAAAAGATTGAACACGTTAAAGGTATGAATTTGACCATCGTTACAAGCGCCAGAACGGACGAGGAATGCAGAACACTGATAGAATTCTTTGGGATGCCTTTTGAAAAGGAGAAGAACCGTGGCTAAAAAGTCGCTGATAATTAAACAAAAAAGGGAGCCCAAATTCAAGGGTAGAAAATATAATAGGTGTCCATTATGCGGAAGATCAAGAGGGTTTATAAGGAAATTTCAAATGTGCAGACTATGTTTCAGGGCTCTTGCGCTAAAAGGCGAGCTCCCTGGCGTAAGGAAATCGAGTTGGTAAGGAGGATAAAATGGGAACTTACCCTGTAACTGACGTGCTTACAAAAATTCTTAATGCAGGGAAGGCAAAGAAGGCCGAAGTTGATGTTCATTATTCCAATTTAAGTTTGAATATCTTACAACTTATTAAGGAAGAGGGATATATAAAAAATGCAAAAGTCATTAAAGAAGGCAAAAAGAGTTATATCAAAGTTTATCTGAAATATACAGATGCAGGTAAACATGTGATTAGTGGAATGAAATTTTTCAGCAAGCCAAGCCGGAGAGTCTACCGTGGTTACACGGAGATTCCCAGTGTTTTAAGCGGTCTTGCTACAATTGTGCTTTCCACCCCGGCTGGAGTTCTAAGTGATAAGATAGCAACAAGAAAAAAGGTCGGTGGGGAAGTAATGTTTGCTGTGTGGTGAAAAATGTCAAGAATTGGTAAAACCCCGGTCAATGTACCTAAAGAAGTTACTATAAGCGTTAGCAGCAGTAATATTGCTGTTAAAGGCCCGAAGGGATCTATGAATTGGAAAATCCCTGCTGAAATCAGGTGCGAGGTTAAGGATAACACTATCTATTGTACTAGACAATCAAATGAGCCGAGAGTCAGGGCATTGCATGGTTTAACCAGAGCCAGGATTTATAATATGGTTACCGGTGTTACTGCTGGTTTCGAAAAATTACTGGATATAATAGGTGTCGGATATAAAGCGGATATAAGTGGCAAGGATATTGTTTTGAACCTTGGTTATTCGCATCCGATAAAATTTAAGGTTCCGGAGGGAATCAGCATTAAGGTTGAAAAAGGAACGAGGATCATAGTTAGCGGTGTGGATAAAGCCCTTGTAGGCGAGATTGCTGCAAAGATAAGAGAATTGAGGGAACCGGATAGTTATAAAGGCAAAGGCATAAGGTATTTTGATGAAAAGATAACCCTGAAACCAGGAAAAGCAGCTACTGCAGCCGGTGCTGGTACTGGCGGAGGGAAATAATTTGGAGGGCAGTGGTGTTTAAAAACCGTAATCGTGAATTAAGAGCAAAACGAAAAGGAAGACTCCGGGTTAATCTTATTGGAGTCCAGAGTAAACCGAGATTGTCTGTTTACAGGAGCCTGAAGCATATTTATGTGCAGGTTATAGATGATTCTGCTGGCAGAACTATTGAGAGTGCTTCTACTCTTTCAAAAGAACTGAAAGGCATAATAAAACAGACCGGGAATTCAAAGGCTGCTCAGGAGGTTGGGAAATTAATTGCTAAAAAATTAATTAAGAAAGGAATAAAACAAGCTGTGTTTGACAGAAATGGATTTAAATACCATGGCAGGGTTAAGGCTCTTGCAGACGGAACAAGAGCCGAAGGTTTGCAGATATAAGGTGAAGATTATGAGAGAGCAGAGCGGTGTTGAGATAAAGGAAAAGGTAATACATATAAACAGAGTCGCAAAAGTTGTAAAGGGCGGGAAAAGGTTCAGTTTTAGTGTGATTGTCGTTGTAGGAGATGGTAAGGGCGGAGTGGGATTTAGTGTTGGAAAGGCAAATGAGATACCAGATGCTATCAAAAAGGCAATAGAGAGGGCAAAAAAGCATATGATCAGATTCCCCGTTCATGATGGTACAATACCTCATGAAATTATCGGTAGATTCGGCGCATCAAGCTTGGTTTTAAGGCCTGCTGGCAAAGGGACGGGAATAATTGCGGGAAGCGTGGTAAGGTCGGTGATGGAACTTTCCGGCGTCAAGAATATTTTGACAAAAAGTTTGTATTCCAATAATCCTCATAATTTACTGAAAGCTACGCTGGCTGCTCTGGAGAAACTAGAGGGACAGGAATCCAGATTTAAGAAAAGAGGTATATCCGAGGCGGTAAACAAATGAAACTCCACGAATTGAAACCGGCTGTTGGTTCAACCAAAAAAAATAAAAGAGTAGCCAGGGGCCCTGGTTCTGGACACGGGAAGACATCTACTCGCGGGCACAAGGGGCAGAATTCAAGAACCGGTGGCGGTGTTGGTCCTCTTTTTGAGGGTGGGCAAATGCCGCTCATAAGACGGCTGCCGAAAATTGGATTTGTTAATATATTCAGAAAAGAATATGCAATTGTAAATATAGATGAACTGAACAGATTTAATAATGGTACAATTGTAGATCCCGTTCTCCTGAAAAAAGAAGGGGTCATAAAGAACAGATCGGTACTCCTCAAAATCCTGGGTAATGGTGAACTTAAAAAGTCACTCACTGTTAAAGCTAATAAATTTAGCGAGTCTGCAAAAAAGAAAATTGAAGCGGCAGGCGGTAAAACAGAGGTTACTTTGTGATCGGGGCAGGCGTTATAAACATACCTAAGATCCCTGAGCTCAGAAAACGCTTACTATTTACTCTGTTTTTTCTTGCGATCTACCGTCTTGGTGTTGCTATCCCTACTCCTGGAGTTGACAGGGAAGCATTTCTGGAGTTTTTCAATCAGGCTAAAGGAACGCTGCTGGGCATGTTTGACATGTTTTCCGGCGGAGCACTTGAAAGATTCTCCGTATTTACCCTTGGAATAATGCCGTATATTACGGCTTCAATTATAATGCAGCTTATGACGGCTGTTTTCCCTTATCTTGAGAAACTTCAAAAAGAAGGTGAATATGGCAAAAGAAAGATGACGCAATATACCAGATACCTGACAGTGTTTATCAGCTTTCTTCAGGGATTTATGATAAGTTATGGACTTGAAAGCGCTCAAACACTTGCTGGTATGCCCATTGTTCTGCAGGGGGGCATAGGATTCAGGCTTATGACCGCATTGACACTGACAGCTGGTACATCGTTTATCATGTGGCTTGCTGAACAAATAACCGAACGTGGTGTTGGTAACGGCAGTTCCCTTATTATATATGCAGGAATTGTTGTTAGGCTCCCCAATGCAATTGTAACCACCTTCAAACAGATCTTTATGGGAGAGACCTCATTTTTTGCTCTGATTTTCCTGTTAGGCTTGATGCTTGTGGTTATAGGGGTTATAATTTATTTTGAAAGAGCACATAGAAAAATCCCCGTACAGTATGCAAGGCGTGTGGTAGGAAGGAAGGTTTACGGCGGTGTCCAGACGCATCTTCCGTTAAAGTTAAATACAGCCGGTGTTATTCCTCCAATATTTGCTTCCTCTCTTCTTGTGTTTCCGATGACAATTGCAAATTTCATTCAGAAGCCATGGGCTGAAGCAGTAGCAAAATATCTTACGAGTACAAGTTTTGCATACAATGCCCTGTATGTTGTAATGATTATATTTTTCTGTTACTTTTATACTGCCGTAATTTTTAATCCAGTTGATATTTCAGAAAACCTGAGAAAATATGGCGGATATGTTCCGGGGATCAGGCCAGGGAAGAATACTGCGGATTACATTGACAGCATACTTGGCCGGATCACATTGCCTGGCGCTCTTTATATATCTACAATATGCGTTCTCCCCAATTTTCTTATTGACTGGTTCAATGTTCCGTTTTATTTTGGCGGCACATCCTTGCTGATTGTTGTGGGTGTTGCGATGGATACGGTCCAGCAGATTGAGATGCACCTTCTAAGCAGGAATTACGATGGTTTTATGAAGGGTGGCGCTTTGAAAGGGCGTGGGGCATGAACAATAAAGGATTGCACATTATTCTTCTTGGGGCGCCTGGCGCAGGCAAAGGTACACAAGCAGAACTTCTGCATTCAAAGTTTGCCATCCCCCATATATCTACAGGCGATATACTCAGAGATGCGATAAAAAATAGGATGCCTCTTGGATTAAAGGCAAAATCTTTTCTTGATCAGGGAAGACTTGTCCCGGATGACATAATTATTGAAGTTGTTAAAAATAGGTTGTCTATGGATGACTGCAAATCAGGGTTTATTCTTGATGGTTTTCCAAGGACAATATTTCAGGCCGAGGCGATAGACAGGGAATTTAATGATTTTCCGTTAAAGGTTATCATGATTGATGTTGATGAAGCGGAACTTACAAAACGGTTATCCGGAAGGCGTGTCTGTAAAAAGTGTGGAACCAATTACCACGTAATATTTTCTCCGCCAACAAATCAGGATATCTGCGATAAATGCGGCGGGGAGCTTTATCAGCGAGACGATGATACAGAAGATACTATAAGAGCGAGGCTTCAGGTATTCAAAAACCAGACAGCCCCGCTTATTGATTATTACAGGAATGGAAACAATCTGTTTTCTATTTCGGGGAAAGATCCTGTGCAAACTATTTTTGAAAACATAATCAAAATTGTAGACCAATAGTGGAATATGAGTAATGATTATCCTGAAAACGTCTAAAGAGATTGAGAAAATAAAAAAAAGTTGCATGATAGTGATGGAGATATTAGGAAAAATTAAAGACCATGTCGCCCCAGGTGTCAGATTGAGAGATCTCGAATCCATTGCAGAAGAACTTCTGAAAAAGAAAAATGCAAAGGCAGCTTTTAAAAATTATAAGGGATACCCTCACTCTTTGTGCACATCGGTAAATAATGTTGTAGTTCACGGTATGCCATTGAAAGATAAATTTCTCAGTGAGGGCGATATTCTCAGCATAGATTTTGGTGCTCTTTACGACGGATATTACGGAGATGCTGCCATGACGGTTCCGGTCGGGAAGGTTTCCAGTCTTGCGTTAAAATTGATAAAGACAGCTGAGGAAGCGGTTGAACTGGGCATTGGTGCGGCAATTAAAGGCAGCAGCGTTGGCGATATTTCCAACGCAATTCAGACCCATGTTGAGAGCAAAGGTTTTTCTGTGGTAAGGGATTTTGTTGGGCATGGGATAGGAAAAGATCTTCATGAAGATCCACAGGTTCCTAATTTTGGAAGAAAAAATTCCGGCATTGAGTTAGTAGAGGGCATGGTTCTTGCTATTGAACCTATGATTAATGCAGGGAGATCAGAAGTCAAGGTTCTTGATGATGGCTGGACGGTTGTGACAGAGGATGAAAGTCTTTCTGCTCATTATGAGCATTGTATTGCTATAACTGAAAAAGGGTCAATTTTATTGACTAAAATTTGATATGGTATTATACTTAATAGTTTATGGCTAAAGTAGATGGTATAAAAGTGGAAGGGACTATAACTGAGACATTGCCGAATGCTATGTTTAGGGTGAAATTGGATAACGGGCATATGGTATTAGCTCATGTATCAGGGAAGATGAGGATGAGGTATATAAAAATTCTCCCCGGAGAGCGCGTTATGCTGGAGTTGTCCCCATACGATCTTACGAGGGGAAGGATTCTTTACAGGAATACGGGTGCTAAACAATGAAGGTTAGAGCGTCAGTAAAAAAAATCTGTGGTAAATGTAAGATAATAAAGCGAAAGGGCGTGATAAAAGTGATTTGTGTTAATCCTAAACATAAACAAAGGCAGGGATAGAATCTTATGAACTCATATGTTTTAATAATGGAGGTGCTGATTGGCAAGAATAGCAGGCGTTGATCTCCCAAAGAAAAAGAAAATAATTATAGCTCTTTCATACATTTTTGGAGTTGGCAGATCAAGCTCCCAGAATATCCTTGAGAAAGCAAAAATTAATATGGATAAGAGGGTGTCTGATTTAACAGAGGAAGAGATTGCACGTATAAGGCATATTATTGATACAGAATGTAAAGTTGAGGGAGAACTAAGAAAAGAGATTACAACGAATATCAAAAGACTTATTGACCTCGGATCTTACAGGGGTGGAAGGCACCAAAAGCATCTGCCTGCCCGCGGACAGAGAACAAGAACCAATGCAAGAACAAGAAAGGGTCCGAGAAAGTCGGTGGTCGGAGTCAGGAAAAAGGTGGCGGCACCGTCGCCTTCATGAGAGGTGGTTTAATATGGCAAAAACAAATAAAAGTTCAGGGAAAAAGGTTATTCAACGGGGTTTGACGAATGCAATAATTCATATCCACTCTACTTTTAATAATACAATTATTTCTGTGGCCGATGAAATAGGGAATATCCTTGCCTGGTCAAGTGGCGGCTCCAAGGGGTTTAAGGGATCAAGAAAAGGTACTCCATATGCGGCGCAGATAGCGGCAGAGGATGTAGCCAAAAGGACGCTTGCTATGGGTATCAGGGTTGTTTCAGTTTATGTCCGTGGTCCGGGTCCAGGCAGGGAAACAGCGTTGAGAGCGCTTCAGGTGAGCGGATTGAAACTCTTGATGTTAAAGGATGTGACGCCCATTCCTCATAATGGTTGCAGACCGCCTAAGAAACGAAGGGTATAATTTTTGAGAGTTAATTTAAGGAGGACTTAATTTGGGGAGATATATTGAATCTGTTTGTAAAATGTGCCGCAGGGAAGGGGTCAAGCTCTTTTTAAAGGGGACAAGGTGTTATACTGATAAGTGTGCTATTGAGAGGCGTCCTTATCCTCCCGGCCAACATGGTCAGAAGACTTCAAAACCTACGGACTATGCAATACATATGAGAGAAAAACAAAAGGTGAAGAGAATATACGGTATCATGGAAAGGCAATTTGAAAAATATTTTGAATGGGCATCCAGAATGAAGGGAAATACAGGGGATAATCTCATTGTTCTCCTTGAGCTGCGGCTTGATAATATAGTGTACAGATTTGGATTTGCGAGATGCATTAAAGAAGCAAGGCAGATGGTGAATCACGGGCATGTTCTTTTGAACGGTAAAAAAGTAACTATACCGTCTCATCTTGTTAAAAAGAATGATGTGATCTCTGTCAAAGAAAAAAGCAAAAATCTTGTTCAGATAGTAGATGGAGTTCAGAATATAGATAAGAAGATACTTCCCCCCTGGCTTGAATTGAATATAGCTGAATTGAAGGGGTATGTTAAAGACGAACCAAAGAGATCCGATATTACAATGCCGGTTCAGGAGCAGTTGGTTGTTGAGTTCTATTCAAGGTAAAAGGAGGTAAAGGTAAATGGTTATTGTAGAAAACTGGAAGAGTCTTATAAAGCCTGAGCGACTCCATGTAGAAAGCGAATCTCTTACAACTACTTATGGTAAATTTATCGCTGAACCCCTGGAGCGGGGGTTTGGCATTACTATGGGTAATGCAATCAGAAGGATTCTTCTTTCTTCAATACAGGGAGCGGCCATAACTTCTGTAAGAATAGAGGGAGTTCAGCATGAGTTTACTACCATACAAGGTGTGACAGAGGATGTTCCGGAGATTGTGCTTAATATTAAGGGTATAAGACTCAAGATTGAATCAACAAAGACAAAAGAACTCAGCATTAATGTTGTGGGGCCTAAAGAGGTTACAGCAAAAGACATTGAAACGGATAGCAGTGTAGAAGTGTTGAATCCAAATCACCATATTGCGACATTAAACAAAGATGGTAAATTTAACGCTATTCTGACTGTAAAAATGGGGAAAGGGTATATACCTGCGGAAAAAAACAAGACTGAGGATATGCCTGTCGGAACAATTCCGGTTGATTCTATTTTTACTCCCATTAAGCGGGTTAGTTATAGTATAGGCAGGGCAAGAATGGGTGAATATACCGATTATGACAAGTTAACCCTTGAGGTATGGACAGATGGAAGTTTAAGACCAGAAGATGCAGTAGCTTATGCATCAAAGATTCTTCAGGACCAGCTTGCCATATTTATTAATTTTGAGGTGTCCGAAGAGGAAGAGTCCGCTGTGCCGGTTACAAAAATACATGGAGACATAGCGGTTGAAAACCTGATGAAAAGCGTTGATGACCTTGAGCTTTCGGTCAGAGCGCAGAATTGCCTGAGGAATGCCAATATAAAGACTATAAAGGATCTTGTTTTAAAGAGTGAACCGGAGATGCTTAAAACAAAAAATTTTGGAAGAAAATCTCTACAGGAAATAAAAAATGTGCTTATGGATATGGGACTTCGTCTTGGTATGAAGGTTGAAGATCTGCCATCGCATATTCAGAAGTAGCAGGAAAAAGCATGAGACACAGAATTGATCATAGAAAACTTGGAATGAAAACAGCGCACAGGCTTTCTGTGCTTAGAAACCTCCTGACCGCGCTTATTGTTTACGAAAAAATTAATACTACTGTTGCAAGGGCAAAGGAACTCCGGAGGGTTGCAGAAAAGGTTATTTCAATAGGAAAGGAAGGCAGTCTCTCTGCCCGCAGGCGCGCTATGCAATTGCTTAGAAGCCCTAAGGCAATGAAGAAATTATTCGACGAACTTGCGAAAAGGTACCAGAATAGAAATGGAGGATATACAAGGCTTACAAGGATTGGCGCTCGTAATGGAGACGGAGCAGAGATATCAATAATCGAACTTGTGGATAGACCAAAGATAGAAAAGAAGGCCAAACCTGGGGATAAAAAAGGCGCTGCAGCAGAAACCGTTCAAAAAGCGGGGGTAGCGCCAAAAGAAAAGAGCAGGGAAGAAAAGAGGAGCTGGTTCTGGTGGAGGAAGAAAAAGGAAGAAATACCGCAGAAGTGAAATCAGATGTCGATAGCAGGAAAAGGTATGTTCTTCATCTTATTATAACATTTGTTGTTTTTATAGTCGCTATATATTTTTTCTTGAAACCTACCGTAAAAAAAGGCGATACTGCTCCGGATTTTAAACTTATAGATATTAATGGTGCGGAAGTAAATCTTTCGGATTTTAGAGGGAATATAGTATTTCTCAACTTCTGGGCAACCTGGTGCCCACCCTGCATTGAAGAACTTCCTCAGATACAGGCATTGTCGGAGCAGATGGTCAAAGATAACTTTATTGTCCTGGCAGTCAATATTGACCAAATCTCCGGAGCCCAAATAAAACAGTTTGTTCAAGAGAGAGGGTTGACTTTCCGAGTGCTGCTTGATCCCAAATCTTCAGTTGGAGCAGATAAGTACGGTATTACCGGTGTGCCTGAGACATTTCTTATAGACAAAAATGGTAAAATAATTGATAGATTTATTGGTCCCCGTGACTGGACAACAGACGCATTTATTGAAATATTTAAAAAAATTATTAATTCTGCCTCTTAATTTTTGATGATAATTACAAACAAATATCTTTAACAAACAGCCAAATACTGTGTCTCTATCTCATGGCTGTAACTTTGTCCTTCAACATACGCAGGACAAATAACCCTGGCAGGGCGGCAATTGTTGTTATGAAAAAAAAGATTGCCCATCCAAATGATTCCACGAGAAATCCGGAGGTTGGAGCAATAATAATTCGCCCGATTGCAGCAATTGATGACAACAGCGCGTATTGAGTGGCGCTGTAACTCCGGTTGCATATAGTCATTAGCAGCGCCACGAAAGCAGATGTGCCCATTCCGCCGCATAGGTTTTCAAAGGCTACAGTAAAGATCAGCATACCATAACTCTTGCCCATCCATGCAAGAAGCATAAATGAGAGATTTGATACACATTGGAGAAAACCAAAAAACAGCAGAGAGTTGAAGAGCCCTACTTTAACCATAAGTGTCCCACCTAATATCGCCCCTGCAATCAGGGATGCAAGGCCTAATCCTTTATTTATTATCCCCACCTCGCTTGGGGAGAATCCCACTCCCCTTATCAGGAATACTGTTGTAAGGGAGCCGGCATACGCATCTCCGAGTTTATAAAGGGTGATTAACAACAGGAGCATAAATGCACCCCGCCGGGAGAAATAATCCTTCAATGGTGCCCATATAGCTTCTTGCAGTGTTTTTGGAGGATTAATTTTGCCGTCAGGTTCAGTTCCAGATAGCGCGGACGCTACTCCTATAGTCATTGCGCCAGCCATTATGAGATAAGTGTTGCGCCAACCTATATGGTCTGAAAAAATGAGCGCCAGCGCGCCGGAAACAAGCATTCCAATGCGATAGCCTGTAACAAATATCCCGGCGCCGATTCCTCTTTCTTTTTCAAGCAGTACATCAGTCCGGTATGCATCAACCACGGTATCCTGAGATGCAGAACTGAACGCAACAATGAGCGCAAGCCCTGCCATAAGCAAGGGGGCGTTCTCAGGAGAAACAGATGCCATTCCCGCTATCCCGAATATCAGGAGGAATTGCGTTAAAATTATCCATCCTCTTCGCCTTCCTAACCATGGAGGAACAAATCGGTCCATGAGTGGCGACCAGAGAAATTTCAATGTATATGGAAGACCCACCAGTGAGAAAATGCCGATTGTGCGGATATCCACTCCGGAGGTTGCCATCCATGCCTGCAGTGTGCCGCTGGTCAGTGCAAGCGGCAATCCGGATGAAAAACCCAGAAACGCTATAACCGCAATTCTGCGGTTGTTGAATATCCTGGCATAGGCAATCAAATTGTTCATTGTCGCATTTTATCCTATCCGGACGCTATTTCAGTGTCAAGTTTTTCAGATAGAATAGGATTCAGGGAAATAGCGATGCGTAATATTTACAGCAGTCCCTGTTGATGAAATAAATACAAGTTGACAGCGCTCGTAATTTTAATTATAATCTATTTCTGAAAATTACAATAAGGAGGTATAGATATGAAATTATTTAAGATATTTTTAGGAATTGCAATTATTACGTCATTTGCATGGGGATGTGCAGCAACAAAGAAGGCTATAGGAGAGCGGGAAGTAATTGATAAAAGCGGAGACAGACCTGACTGGTATACAAAGATTCCCAAACTAAAAGATGGAAAGTTGTTTTTCCGTGGTTCAAGGACAAGGGCGCTTGCCTATGAAGATGGTCTGACCGATGCAAGAATGGACGCAATGAGGCAGGTAGGAGAGAAGATTCAAACCATTGTCCATACCTCTTATGAGAAGGCAAGGGTGGAATACGGAATTCCGCAGGATGACAAGGATGCCGGCAGGGACCTTGAGGATGGTATTATTGCCCAGGCAAAGGCAGCTGTGACAGGTGTTCAGGAAGAGGATGCATTCTGGGAAAAATACAAGGAGATCGGCGGATCAGGAATATCGTATTTTTACGATGTTGCAGTGCTTATGTCGTTGACACAGCAGGATTTTGAGAGAAGCCTGGCAAATACCCTCAGCGGAGCCCTTGAGAAAAAGAGAGAAGCAAAAAATAAGAAAGCCGAAGAAGTGCTGAATAGAATGAGGCAGGATGTAGGCAGTGCTGTTGAAACAGGGACAGAAGAATAGGCTGAGGATATGAAAAAGATAATTCTTCTGTTTCTTGTTTTCTTTTCGGGAATTATCCTTTCCTTCTGCGCCCATAACAAGCCTGTTGGAAGCCAGACCATTCTTGAAAAGAGCGGATCCAGACCTTCATGGATTACAGAAATTCCGGAGAGCAAAAAAGGCATAATGTTTTTCAGAGGGCTCAAAACCAATGCTGCCACGCTGGATGGCGGGATAAATGATGCCCGTCACCATGCACTTCAGCAGATAGCAGAAATGGTCAGTACAGAGGTAAACGTTGATTATGAAAGAGCCCGCGTTGAATACGGAATCCCAAAGGATGACAAGGATATCGGTTCCGTGGTCCGGGATGCCGTGATAGCCCTCTCCCAGCAGGTTGTAAAGGGTGCAAGGGAAAAAGAGAGTTACTACGAAAAGATAGAGGAAATAACTGCCGGCGGGGTGCATGTATTTTTCAATGTTTACATGCTTGTCCATTTATCCGAGGAAGATCTCAAACGGACAGCAAATGAGGTAATTGAGAAAGAGAAAGGAAAAGCTCGGGATAAAAAGAACAAAAAGGCAGAGGATTTTCTGGAAAATATGCGCAAGGATATAATAGAGAGGGATTACGCTCCGGAGGAAGAGTAGTCAGTCAGTTGTTGTTTTTCTCTTCTTCTCAGGTATTCTGCATACCAGCATAATCTCGCGACTGCTTTTGCAGCCCTGTCGGGGGTTGGATAGACAAATATGCCATTGTCTATGAGAAGTTTTAAAGCTTCATTTTTCTGAAAATCATCTGAAAGCATTATATCTGATGCGCATATTACAGTCTTGTTAAGCCGTTTCCATAATTCTATTAGATGTTTTGCCTGATGAATGCCATTGGCCTTGATATAATCTATTAGAGTACCTTTCATGCTTTCCTCTATAAGTTTGGAATCAGCTATCTTGAATGCCGCACCATACCAGTATCCGACGCCAAGGCTCATAAAAATGTCCACATTTTTTGAGGATGCCATTAACTCGGTAACCTTTTCGTAGATCCCTTCCCCCCTTTCAGCAACAAGGTCAACAGGATTATTTCTTGACCAGTAGAATGGCAGGATTTTGTTGAATTCAGCGATGAGTTCCTGGGGAAATGCCGGCAACTCAAGCCCTTCTTCTGTCAGTGCATCCGCCACCAGAACAGCCCATCCGCCGCCTTCGCTTACAGCGCCAACCTTTCTTCCCTTTGGCAGGGGTTGGTGTAGGAAGGCGAATGCGGCGTCGCCCATTTCCTCTGCATTCTGGACAAGTATACCGCCTGCCTGCCAGACAGCTGCTTTGAAAATATCAAATGAACCAGCCATAGCGCCTGTATGTGATTCCGCTGATTTTTTTCCCTGTGATGTTCTGGCGCTCTTGAGTATTATCAACGGTTTTTTCTTTGCCAGTTCCCGCGCTTTTTCAAAGAATCTCCGGCCGTCATCCACGCCCTCAATATACGATATGACCACATCGGTATCCGGATCATCCTTGAAGTAATCGTAATAATCCTCGGTTTTCAGCATTGCCTCGTTGCCGCTGGAGATGAACTTTCCGAATCCCATGGAGTATTTTTTTGCCCACTCAATCATGGTGTTGCCCATATTCCCGCTCTGTGAAACAAAGGAAATTTTTGCAGGCTTTATGTTGTAATAAGCCATTGTAGCGCTTAGGTTTATAAAACTGTTGAAGATCCCCTGTCCGTTAGGTCCAGCCATGGGAATCCCTGCGTCTCTGCAGAGCGATACCAGCTTATTTTCAAGTTCAGCGTGATCTTTTCCTGCTTCGCTGTAGCCGGAGGTGATTACCATTATGCTTTTTACACCCTTTGCAATGCATTCTTTCAGCGCATCAAAAACTTTTTCTCTTGGCAGGGTTATAACCGCGAGGTGTGCCCCCTCAGGCAGGTCGTTTATTTTTTTATAACATTTAATTCCGCCGATTGCATTCGCTCCCGGATTGACAGCGTATATCCGGCCTTTGTATCCGCTAGTCACAATATTGTTAAGAACCACAAATCCCCATTTGGAAGGATTAGTGCTTGCTCCTACAACTGCTATTGATTCAGGGTAAAACAGGTATCTAATTTTTTCCTTCATCTTCCGTAACAACGAGCGCATCCACAATATAAATATTGTTCTCCCACGGTATAAGTGGATTCAAATCCACCTCAATTACATTTTTTTTCTTTAGAGGAACCTCTGAAAGTTTGCACAGAAGATCCAGAAGTTTTTTCATGTTGATGGCCTGTTCACCCCTGAATTCGCCAAGCAGTCTTGAATGCTTGAGTTCGTGAAGCATCTCTTCCGCGTCAACAGTACTGATGGGAGAGAGTCGGAATGTTACATCCCTTAATATTTCGGTAAATATGCCCCCCAGTCCGAACATCACGCAATAGCCGAATTGCTGATCCTTTAATATCCCTGCTATGAATTCTCTTTTTCCCGGGACAAATTTCTGAACGATGATGCCGTCAATCTTTTCTCCGCTGGAGGTCAGATCTTCATAAGCGCTTTCAACAGAGGTTTTGTCTTTGAGGTTCAGCCTTACAAGGTTTTTTTCTGTCTTGTGGGCAATGCCCTCGCCGCAGCCCTTTAGCACCACTGGAAATCCCATCTTCTCCGCCATTTTGGCGGATTCCGCTTTGCTCGTGGCAAGGAATTCCTGCGGAAACTCAATCCCGCATTCCCTCAGAAATGCCTTTGACTGATACTCTGAAAAAACCTTCCGGGCCATCCTTTGATTTTCACACTCTTTATGCACCGTGTCAATTTTTTAGTGAGGAAAATTTGATTTTTGAATATGTTGTAATTTCAGTTTTTTTGCAGTAATTATTTATAACGCGAAGCCCAAAAAGGCAACAGCTAATCCTATGATGGTTGAATAGATGAGAATTTTCCAGGCTTCCCGTCGATCTCTTATGCGAAATTCTTCACTATCTACATTTCCGGTCTCGCCGGCCTTTCCAAAATTAAAGAGCGCCGCAAATCCGAAATACGCGCAAAAATGCCTGTATGCTTGCAAAAATCCGACCGCAGAGATTATTCCAGGGAAAAAGAGAGTGAGTCGCCAAGGAGCCGGAGTATTATTCCAGATAAAGAATGTCCATAGTCCGAAGGTTGCAATAAGCCCAACCCAACCTACCAGTTTCCTTTTTTGGATTTCTTCCGGTCCAATATTGCAAACGCCGGGAATGTATTGATTTTGCGCACTCATATAGTTCTCCTTTCATCTATACTTACAGGTCCAGATCCAAAACCTATTATCAGAAGCAGCCCTCCCAGTATAGCCATATTCTTCATGAACATAATCATCTGAATCTGATCAGAAAACTTTGTATGAAAGATAAGGGTGGCAGGTATCAGAAATATTACCAAGGCAAGGGCTCCCAACTTTGCCTTGTATCCCAACAATACAGACAGTCCGCCAGCAACTTCCAAAATGATAGCGCAGACCATAAAGAAGGCTGTCAGAGGCATGCCATATGCTGACATGAACTGTTGAGTGCCAGCAGCGTTAGCTATCTTTCCGAATCCGGACATCAGAAAGATTATGGACAGCAGTATTCTGCCGAAAAGTGGAATGAATTTTTGCATTGTAATTACCTCCCCAATTTAGTTGAAATTAGTAAGGACTTGCACCCCTTCATTTCCTAATTAAATATTATATTATTTTCTATGCGCCAAAGTCAAGTGCCAGGTTCATATTATCACAACATTTCATAGGACGAAGCATGGAGTGGACACTATTTGGGCATCAATTGTAGTGCACCCCTTGGACTGCAGACTTTTTAAGCGGGATTTAGGCGGTTGAGTGATAGAATATTTACAGGAGGTGCAGGGAGTAGGTTTACACCGGAAGTAGATTCTCAAGAATAACCCGCGGAGGGGTTTCTGGAGAGGGAGATTGCTTCGCTGACGCTCGCGATGACATGTTCTTACTGAGGATTTACAAGTTATCTACAGAAATTCAGGCTGAAATTTTTTGTGTTTTAGCAAATAGACAATCTATATCTATCACAATTCTGGCTATCTCAACAATATTTGAGTTTTTATAAATTTGACCTGAGCGTGGGTGAGGAAGAGGATACCCGTTGAGAATCATTTCAGATATGTGGTCTTCAACCGCCTTAAGGATTCTTCTTTTAACCTCCCTGAGTGATGAGCCTGTGGCTACACATCCCGTCAGGTCAGGCAAATATGCTCCATATGCTCTACCTTCTTTTTCAATTACAATTTTATAATGAAGTATCTTCATTATTTTTTCTTTAATTCCGCTTGTCTAAAAATAGATGACAGCGTCCCTTTTGGTATATCATCTCCAGGATGACCTGCAATTGTTACTATCACTTTTTTCTGTGGATGATGATATTGTCTATGACTTCCTCTTTGTCTCACTAAAAACCATCCATCTTCTTTAAGAATTCTGATAACATCTCTCACCTTCAAACAATTTTTTTATCTCCTTTAATCTTTTTATAATTATATGAGTTATTTAATCCAAAGTCAATTATAAATTCATCCGATTATTGTTAATTGAATTTTTATTTGTCCTTATGAAAATTCATGCTAAAATTAAACTTATTCAGCGGCGGCGTAGCCAAGTGGCAAGGCGACGGTCTGCAAAACCGTTATTCAGCGGTTCAAATCCGCTCGCCGCCTTTTTCAGCAATTGTTTCTTTCATAAGATAATAATTTAGCTCAGCTAAACCATAACGCTGAATAACGGGGGAGCGGGGAGCAGTGAAAAATTGTATGTCTGTTTGACTTCATGTATAATCAGAGCATGAATTTTTTTGGGGATATTGTCCCGTTTGTATTCGGTTCCATAATCGGCAGTTTTCTGAATGTCTGCATTTTCAGAATTCCGGAAGAAAAATCCATTGTCAGTCCGGGTTCCCATTGCCCCGAATGCGGGCGCCATATTGCCTGGTATGATAATATCCCGATCCTGAGTTATTTTATTCTTGCCGGTAAATGCAGGCAATGCAAAAAGCCGATTCCGGTTCAGTATCCTCTGGTGGAAGGGTTGACCGCAGTTCTTGCATTTTTCCTTGCAAAGCGTTTTGGTTTTACCGCGGAATTTCTGGTATTTTTTGTATTTACATGCAGTTTGATAGTTGTCTCCTTCATTGACCTCAGGCATTTCATAATTCCGGATCTGATTTCCATCCCGGGGATTTTTGCCGGAATCCTTGCCTCATGGTTTCTCACTGACACCGGGTTGAAAAACTCGCTGTTGGGTTTTGCCCTTGGTTTTGTCTTTCTGTTTGTTGTTGCCGAAGGCTACAGGCTTGTTACCGGAAGAGAGGGCATGGGGGGCGGGGATGTTAAACTTATAGGAATGATCGGCGCCTTTACAGGCTGGCAGGGTGTGCTGTTTACCATATTTGGCGGTTCTTTGACGGGAATAATTGTGGGAAGCATTGCTTTACTTATTTCCGGCAAGGATTCCAAAACCCCTATCCCCTTCGGACCATTTCTGTCGTTGTCATCTGTTGTCTATGTATTGATAGGGAATTATTATATGCAGAATATTCTTTTCCATATGAACTTCCAGTGAGGCATATGGCAGTGAATCTAAGAAAGAATTTTAGCCTTACAAGCGAGATCATGATCAGCCTGGGATTGCTGATGGTGGTTGCTGTTGCCCTGATCGGCATAATTTCCCTTGGGGTGTTTGATGCTATGGTTAAGAAAGGATTGCCGTCCACCGCTGATTTTATGGCTAAAACAATTATGAATTCCTTGAACCGCGCTGTTGCAAAGGAAAATTTTTCGCTTGCTGCGGTAATTCTGGATGCAGGATATTATATAAACATAAGGGATATAGCTATCGTGGATCAGAATTTGAGAAACATAGCCGGGAAATATGACATAATGAATGAATCAGAAAAACAAAAGGCTAAGGATGCTCTTGAAAGCAAAAGTTTAATAAAGTATGAAACTGGAAAAGAATTCTATTATTACCTGCCGGTTGTCAAAGAGAATGCACCGCTTGGTGTTGTAAGATTGAAGATATTGACAGATCCAGCCACCCGGCAGCAGGAGTTATACAAGAAATTGCTTATTATGTATATCCTTCTGGATTCAGGCATTATACTTATTTTCGGTGTCTATCTCCTGAGAAGAAGGATCGTGAAACCGCTTCAATCTCTGATCGCTTATACCGGAAGAATAGCCGAGGGCAATTATTCTGAAAGAATAGCCCCATCAGGCGGGCAGGAAGTTGCCGACCTTGCTGCTTCATTCAATGTTATGGCAGAGAGCCTGAGCAGGAAGGAGAAGCAGCTCAATGAAAAAATTGAGGAACTTGAAAGAGCAAACAGGGATCTGTCCGCTGCACGCCAGGAGATCATCCAGGCAGAAAAACTTGCCACTGTTGGCAGTATGGCATCAGGAATAGCCCATGAACTCGGAAATCCAATCAGTTCCATTGCCGGATATCTTGAACTCCTTGGTAAAAAAAATTACGGAGAAAAGGAGACGGACTATATTGAACGGATGAAAAAAGATCTGCTCCGGATGGACGGAATAATAAGGGAGATGCTTGATTTTGCGAGACCTAAAAAACCGTCATTTCGCAGAATAAGTATTTCGGAATCAATAGAACAGACAATAGGTATAGTTAAACCACAGCAGGGGTTTGATCGCATTAAAATAGAAAAAATTCAGGAGACAGACAATGATGACATTCTTGGCGATATGAGTCAGTTGAAGCAGGTCTGGATCAATCTGTTTATAAATTCCCGCGATGCTATGCCTGACGGCGGGACCATTCTAATCAGAATCAGGGATGATATGTCGCCGAATCGTGTAAGGGTGGAGTTTTCCGATACAGGATTTGGGATTAAGCCGGAGGATATTGGAAAGATTTTTGAACCCTTTTTCTCTACAAAGGGCATAGGGAAAGGCACCGGGCTTGGGTTAACCGTGGTGCAAAGGATTGTTTTTTCTATGAATGGAAAGATCGCCGTTGATAGTGTCCCTGGGAATGGAGCGAAATTTAATTTGTCGTTTCCACGCTAATTTGGGTCAATTCGGTAATAAATTCTCCATTGACATTGCATTTTCATAGTGATATAAGGTTAAGATGAGGTGCAACTTATGGCGATAATTGAAGTCAGCATTGTTCCTGTTGGGACAAAAGATCCAGGTATAAGCAATTTTGTTGCAGAGGCAGTGAAGACATTCAAAAATTCCGGTGTTAAATTTGAGCTTACATCCATGGGAACAATACTTGAAGGGGAGATTTCGCAGCTGCTGTCAATAATACATAAAGCACATGAGTCTTGTTTTAAAACCGGAGCAAAAAGGGTATTAACCAATATAAAAATAGATGACCGCAGGGATAGAGCGCAAACAGGCGAGGAAAAAATACGTACAGTTCTGAAAAAATTATAAAAACTGGAGGCGGGTATGAATTTTGAATTAACAGACGAACATGTGCAGATCAAAACTACCATCAGGAATATCTTAAAGAAGTTTGAACCTAAGAAAGCGGAACTCATGCAGAAAGTGCTGAAGGATCGCATATTCCCCTACGAGGTGTGGGACGCTATTGCTGAAGCAGGCATATTCGGGTGCGTAGTCCCTGAAAAATACGGCGGTTCGGGGATCGGACTCCTTCCATATGCTATCGCTATAGAAGAGATGGGGTCCATCGGCTTCGGAAACGCCCTGATGATACTTACAGCAATGGATGCACTCTGCATACTGAGGAATGCTAATGAGGATGTCAAAAAACGGTTCCTACCAAATATTGCAACAGGTAAGCATAAGTTCTGCTTTGCCATCACAGAAGCAGACTCAGGTTCAAATACATTCAGGATCAAAACCCTCGCAAAAAAAGACGGCAATAAGTATATTGTAAACGGGTCAAAAACATTCATAACCGGTGTGGATGTGGCTGATTATATGCTCCTCGTGGTAAGGACAAAATCCTATGAGCAGGTCGTAAAAGAAGGTATGCCAAAGGCCTTTGGACTCAGTTTGCTGATAGTTGATACAAAATCAAAGGGAATAACCCTCCATACTCTGCCCACAAGGGGAATTGAGGGCATGAATCAGTTCACCATATTTTTTGACAATGTGGAGGTGCCAAAAGAAAATCTTGTAGGGGAAGAGGATGCCGGTTCAATGGCGCTCTTCAAGGCATTAAATCCTGAAAGAATACTTGCCGCCGCCACGGTAGTAGGCGTCAGCCAATTTTGTTTAAACAAGGCCGTGGCGTTTGCCAATGTAAGGCATGTATTCAAGGATGTCCCGATCGGACAGTACCAGGCGATCCAACACCCGCTTGCGGAGGTTAAAATTTATCAGGAAGCGGTGAGACTGTTGTATAGCAAGGCCGCCTGGGCATTTGACAAGGAACAAAATCCAGGCGAAGTGGGAATGTACGCAAACATGGCAAAGTATCTGGGGGCAGAACTCGGCATAATGGCTGTGGACAGGACAATAGAAACACTCGGAGGCAACGGGTTCAGCGAAGAATACGAGATCGTCTATCTCTGGGAGGCAATGAGGCTATTGAAAACAGCGCCCATATCCAAAGAGATGATACTAAACTATATCAGCGAACATATGCTTGGATTGCCAAGGTCGTACTGAAAATTAAAACCGGTTACGGATAAACTGGTTTTGCCTCAAGTCCTGCTGTCTCATCAATGCCCAGCATAATATTCATATTCTGGACAGCATTTCCTGAGGCGCCTTTGCCAAGATTGTCTATGGCAGAGAATATGATAATATTCTTGTGATCTTTATTATAACTTAAAGCTATGTGGCAGTAGTTTGAGCCTTTAAGGCACGATGTATTTGGCAGGGTATTTGCCTGGAGTATCTTAACGAACTTCTCTGCGGAATAAAACTTCCGCAGTGTTTCTACTGCCCTTTCAAAATCACCATCAGAGGAAGGATTAAGGTATATGCTGCTAAGTATTCCCCTGTTAATCGGCAAAAGATGCGGAACAAAGGAAACTATTAAATTCTTCCTGGCGGCCTGCCCGAGAACTGCTTCCATTTCGGGCTGGTGCCTGTGAGCCAGCGGTTTATATGGTTTGAATCCCTCATTTACCTCTGGAAAATGCAATTCCTGATTCGGATTGCGGCCAGCACCAGTTACCCCTGACTTTGAATCCACAATTATTCTGCCCTTCAGTTTGATCTTTGAATTCCTTAACAAAGGAACGAGCGGAAGCAGCACTGAAACCGGATAACAGCCAGGATTTGCAACTAACATGGAATTTCTTATCTCATCCCTGAATAACTCTGGCAAACCATAAACCGCCTTTTTCAGAAGCTGCGGATATGGATGGGAGTGATACCATTTCTTATACACATTCTTATCCTTGAACCGGAATGCAGCACTGAGATCAACGACCATCTTCCTATTTTTGACTATTTCCGGAACCATCTCTGCTGATTTTTCCGGAGGCAGGCAGGAAAAAACAAAATCTGCTTTTTTAATTACCATGGGATCGTCAACCGGAAGCAACGGAAAATCAAAATTATCTAAAAATGGAAAAACCTCTCTTATCTTTTTACCTGCATATTTCTCTGAAGTCAGAACGGTTATTTCAATCCCTGGATGGTTTGCAAGATACCTTATTAATTCTATTCCCGTGTATCCGGTTGCACCGAGGATAGCAACTTTAGTTTTCATTATAAAACCCTGAATTTTATTTTTTCTTTGGTCAGGATTAACGCTTGGTCCACTGGAATCTCTTCCGTGCGCCCTTCTGACCGTACTTCTTTCTTTCTTTCTTCCTTGGGTCCCGAGTTACGAATCCAGCTTTCTTAAGGGCTGAACGTAATTCCAGGGAATAATCAATCAATGCCCGCGTGATGCCGTGCCGCAAAGCCTCGGCCTGCCCTGCCTTCCCGCCTCCATGTATATTTGCGATAACGCCGAATTTTTTCTCGGTCTGAGTCACAGCAAAGGGCTGATTTATTACAAGCCTGAGAGCCTCCATGGGAAAATATTTCTCAAGCGCCAATCCATTGACGATAAAAGCGGCTTTGCCGGGAGTCAACCATACTCTTGCAATCGCAGTCTTTCTTCTTCCTGTACCATAATATTTTGTAATATCTGGAGTCATATCTATGCCTCTATCTCTATTTTTTCGGGCTTTTGCGCCATGTGGTTATGCTCTCCGCCAGTATGAACCTTAAGCTTTTTAATCATTGCTCTGCCCAGTTTACCCTTCGGCATCATCCCTTTTACAGCTTTGAGAAGAACATCCTCAGGATGCTTTTTCATAAGTTCACTAAGAGTTATGCTTTTGAGTCCGCCGGGATAAAATGTATGATGATGGTATATTTTGTCGTTCAGCTTCTTTCCTGTAATCTTAACTTTTTCTGCATTTATTACAACAACAAAGTCCCCGGTATCCGTATTTGGTGTATAATACGGTTTATCCTTTCCGCTCAAAATCACAGCAATCCTGGTCGCAAGCCTGCCAAGGGTTTTGTTGGCGGCATCCACCAGATACCATTTCTTATCCGCAGCATCCTTTTTTACAAAAATTGTTTGCTTTAACATAATTTATTAAGTTTACCGCTACAATAAAATTTGTCAAGGAATTTTTGGATGGCGAATTGACTCAGAATTAAATGTAATACTGAACAGTAAATTCAACCCTTTAGTGTTACCTTTTTAAATAAGTCATCCGGAGCCATTTATGGTATCCCATTTCGCGGAACAAAGACAAAAGATTCAAATTTGCGTTCAAAATCGGTTGGCGAGCCAACTCTTTCATTTCCTAATTGGCGGAGAGGGTGGGATTTGAACCCACGTCCCGCCTTTTGGACGAGAACACGATTTCCAGTCGTGCTCCTTCAGCCGCTCGGACACCTCTCCCTGTTCCTGCTGAATCAAATATTCTTAACTAATAATTTTCACTCATAACCGGATAAATTGCAACGGAAAAAAGCGGAAAAGGTGTTCTCTCTCAGCAATATAATAGGCACGGGGGGTATCGAACCCCCGACTTCTGCCGTGTGAAAGCAGCGCTCTACCACTGAGCCACGTGCCTGTGATTAAAAATTATAAATTCTTTCCAATTCAGTTGCAAGAAATTCAATTATTATTTATTGTCCGGCGACTGATGCGCGTTAATATATGCTTCAATCTTTTTTTGGTTATCATCTGATATCTCCGTAAATTTTATACCATATCCGAAGTTTCTGCTCCGGTCTTCTCTTGCAATAATTCCCTCTGCCTTGATTTCCTCCCCGGTTTTTACAGGCAGAAAGATTTTAAGCGAAACCTGGCTGTTAAGTTCAAGATTCTTATCGCATATAACGAATATCCCGCTTAAACTTATGTTCTCGGTTTTACCGAAGAAGAATTCAGATTTGTTTTTGCCATGTATTTCAATTCTTACAAATATCCGTGCGTGCCTGCGAATATTGATTTGGAGCAGTTCTGCCGCTTTATTCATTAGATCTGTCTGTTTGATTGGTTTTACCATATAGTAATCACATCCTGATTTCAAACAGGTTTCAATATCTTCTATCTTGCTGCTTTTTGATATAATAATAACAGGGATATTTTTATACTCAGGATTTGATTTTAACATTTTGCAAAGTTCATCTCCCTTTATTCCTGGCATATAAAGGTCAAGGAAGATCAGGTCCGGTTTATTTCCTGCTATGATCTTTAATGCTTCTTCTCCCGATCGTGCAGTAGTTGTTTCACAATTTTGTCTCTTGAAAAAACCCTCTTCCAATTGCAGGAACAATTCCACATCGTCAATAAGGAGAACGGTTTTCTTTTTTAAGATTTTATCCTTGTCAAGCAACGCATCTGCTCCTTCAAAATTTTATAGACGGTAAGTATTATAAATCCTTTTCAATTCAGTTGCAAGAAATTTGCTGAATGAATTTTTTATTGCTATCGCAGTTCCTATCTGTTAAATTGGCTTCTATGTCTGTTCGTGTGAGATTTGCTCCGAGTCCTACCGGTTACCTGCACATTGGCGGCGCCAGAACTGCGGTATTCAACTGGCTTATCGCAAGGAAGCATGGCGGAAAATTTCTTCTGAGAATTGAGGATACGGATGTTGCCAGGTCAACAAGGGAATCTGTGGATGCAATTTTTGATTCGCTGAAATGGCTTGGCCTTGATTGGGATGATGAGGTGGTTTTCCAGTCAGGCAAGTTTGATCTGTACAGAAAAATAGCCTATGAACTATTGGAAAAGGGAAAGGCTTATAGATGCTATTGCACACCGGAGGAACTGGAGGAGAAGAGAAAGAAGGCTCTTCTGGAAGGAAAGAAGCCTGGCTATGACGGGGCATGCAGGCAGAGAAAGGATTTTCCGGATAAGCCTTTCAGCATTCGTTTTATAGTAACTGATACCGGAAGCGTTATTGTAAATGACATTATCAAAGGCAGGACAATTTTTGATTCGTCTCAGATTGACGATTTTGTTATCCTGCGGAGTAACGGAATCCCCACCTACAATTTCTGCGTAGTTGTAGATGACAATGACAGCGGAATAACCCATGTAATACGCGGGGACGATCATCTGAATAATACCCCGAAGCAAATACTTCTTTACGAGGCGCTGGGATATAAAATCCCTGAGTTTGCCCATGTTCCCATGATTCTCGGCCAGGACAGAGCAAGGCTGAGCAAACGGCACGGCGCTACATCAGTAACCGCATACAGGGATATGGGGTATTTGCCGTGGGCGCTCGTAAATTACCTTGTCCGGCTAGGATGGGCATATAAGGATCAGGAGGTCTTCGGGAAGGACGAGTTGATTGAAAAATTCAACCTTGAAGATGTAGGCAAATCGGCCTGCATTTTTAATCCAGAAAAACTCCTGTGGCTGAACCAACATCACATAAAATCTTTGACAATGCCGCAAATCTTTGAACACCTGCAACCGCTTTTGAAAGAGAAGGGGTATCAAGTGGAAGCCGGGGATTCTATTTTCAATGTTATCAAATCGTTACAGGAGAGAAGCAAAACTCTTGTAGAAATGATAGATCTGATGGAGTTCTATTTAAAGGATGAAATAACCGTTCCGCCGGAATTGAAAGACAAGTTTTTAGATATTGAAACTGTTAAGTATTTAAAAGAGTTAACTAAAGAACTTAATGTAATTGTTGATTTTTTACCTGCAACGGTGGAGAAAATGATAAAGGGATTTGCTGAGAATAAAGAAATAAAACTTGTTAAAATCGCTCAGCCATTGCGCGTTGCATTAACCGGGAAAACAGTAAGCCCTCCAATACACGAGGTTCTGAACCTTCTTGGCAAGAAAAAGGTTCTTGAACGCCTGACAAAAGTAATTGGGTGATTTCCATTACGCTAAGCCCCATTTTTTAAA
>Ga0209619_10000331_pt1 | contig 32319 bp, 24 predicted proteins | sample Rifsed16ft3_FD_184011 | JGI IMG/M metagenome (GOLD analysis project Ga0209619, IMG submission 184011) | Soil microbial communities from Rifle, Colorado, USA - sediment 16ft 3 (version 2) | ecosystem: Environmental > Terrestrial > Deep subsurface > Rock core/Sediment | place: Rifle, Colorado... | reverse complement strand
TATATTTGACATTCAGCCAAAAATGTCCCGTGCAGTTTATTCGAGGAGGAGCTTGCCTGTGTGAGCTTCTCCTTAAACACGGCGGTAAGGATGGAAGCGAAGAGTTAGATTTGATCCAACAAGCCTGCAACATTACCGAAAAGGGATTCAGACGTATTTTATCTTTCGTGAAACCGAATGTGATGGAATATGAAATTGAAGCAGAATTCATCCACGAATTCACTCGCAACCGCTCTAAAGGTTTCGCTTACACTCCAATCATTGCTTCCGGAAACAGTGCCAATGTGTTGCATTATATCGAAAATAACCAACAATGTAAAGCGGGTGATTTGATCCTGTTGGATGTTGGCTCAGAATACGCCAATTACTCAAGTGACATGACACGTACAATTCCGGTTTCGGGGAAATACAACGACCGTCAAAAAGCCGTTTACAATGCCGTTTTGAGAGTGAAAAACGAAGCCACAAAAATGCTTGTTCCAGGAACACTTTGGAAACAATACCATATCGAAGTTGGTAAATTGATGACCTCAGAACTTCTGGGTCTTGGATTAATCGATAAAGCTGATGTGCAAAACGAAAACCCGGAATGGCCAGCCTATAAAAAATACTTCATGCACGGAACTTCCCACCATATGGGACTAGACACGCACGATTACGGAATCCTAACAGAGCCAATGCAAGCCAATATGGTTTTCACCGTAGAGCCCGGAATTTACATCCCAGCCGAAGGTTTCGGAATCCGTCTTGAAGACGATGTCGTGATTCAGCCAACTGGCGAACCGTTTAACTTGATGCGCAACATCCCAATCGAAGTGGACGAAATAGAAAGCTTGATGAATAATTAAAAATTGTTCAAATTTCAGGTTTAAAGTTAACAGCTTAGAGCAATCTAGGCTGTTTTTTTATGCGTCAAAATTCGATAACCCGATAAATAAACGAATAACCGATTTACAATAATTTGGGCGCATCCCCGCCTGCGTAAACTCCGCTGCGTCGGGCTGTTCGCTATTGGCCCTCGTCCCGAAAAATCGGGACTGCGGGCTAGCCGCTGCCATCCCTTGCGCGAAACCCTAAATAAATCACAAAGCTGTAACTTTTTGACGTCAATGCTAACTAATCAGGTATCAAAAAACTACAATTATGAGAGCACACGAAATAGATTACGAGATATTCGGCGAAGAAATGCAATACGTAGAAATCGAACTGGACCCTCAGGAAATAGTCATTGCCGAGGCAGGGAGTTTTATGATGATGGATAACAATATTCAGATGGAAACCATTTTCGGGGACGGATCGGAACAGCAGTCCGGTTTGTTCGGCAAACTATTAAACGCCGGAAAAAGGGTCCTTACAGGCGAAAGTCTTTTCATGACCGCTTTCATCAACCAAAACAACAGTAAAGGAAAAGTTTCCTTTGCCTCTCCATATCCCGGAAAAATTCTACCGATCGACCTAACCGAATTCCAAGGAAAATTCATCTGCCAGAAAAGCTCTTTCCTCTGCGCCGCCAAGGGCGTTTCGGTAGGAATTGAATTCTCTAAAAAAATGGGGCGCGGTCTTTTTGGCGGTGAAGGTTTCATCATGCAAAAAATTGAAGGAGACGGAATGGCATTTGTACATTCTGGCGGAACCTTAGCCAAAAAAGAACTAAGAGCAGGCGAAGTTTTGAAAGTGGACACTGGCTGCATCGTCGGATTCACAAAAGATGTCGATTACGACATCGAATTCATTGGCGGAATCAAAAATTCTGTTTTTGGAGGCGAAGGACTATTTTACGCCACGCTTCGCGGTCCCGGAACAGTTTATATACAATCGTTGCCCTTCAGCAGACTGGCAGACAGAATTATTGCCTCTGCACCAAAATCAGCTGGAGATAGTCGCGGTGAAGGTAGTCTATTGGGCGGATTGGGGAATTTATTGGATGGGGATAATCGCTTTTAACAACCTTTCTGTTTGTCATCCCGACGAAGGAGGGATCTCAATAGTTTCTCAAATTATGTGATTTCCCTCCTGCATCGAAATGACAAAAAAATATCGCTTATAAATGGAAGCTTTTATTATTTTAAAGATAGCTGAATTTGAGGTAAGGGTTGACAAAGTGTTTTGTTGACGATTTTTTCTCTCATTAATTTCTTCTTATTAAAATGTCTTGAAATATTCTGAATGATTTCTGTGTAATTATCTTTAATCACTATCCCTTTTTCATCTTTTGTTTCATGGAAAAACACTTTAATTGAACGACAATTATTATGTTCAAAAATTGTGTTTAATAAAGTTCTGTCTGATAATCCACAAGAATGACCCATTATATAAACTTGAAATTTTTGATCACTTTCTACAAAATCCAAGAGACTTTTATAATTTGAATTTTGAAGATATTGAAATGATTTGAAATTTCTTAAATATTCATTATCATTTATATTTTCAATAATTTTATAATCATCATCCATTTCATCTCCAAAACCAAAATTGATTAAATTTTCCCCATCCTCTAAATCACCATGAATATTATTTACCAGATAATATTCTTCTTTTGCTTTAAAATCATTACAATAAAAATTAATGCTATTTGTATAATTAAAATTTAAGAATAAAAGATTCCGTTTAACTTTTCCATCGGTAACATCATCTATTAACTTTAAATCCTCATTTTTAAAATCAGAATAATCAAATCTTTCCGAAATAATTGTTTTAAGTTTATTTTCATCATTAAATTCAAAAGAATATTTATTGAATACCTTTTCTAATAGATATTTTTCTAAACGCTTTTTAACCTCTTCAAATTCTTTATTAAGAATTATAAGATTTTGCTTTTTGCTTTCAATACTTATCATCGTAGATTTGACAATTTTTTTTAACTCTGTGTAATATTCATTTTCAATATCTACCCAGTTTTGAATCGATTTTTGGTTAATTAAACTAAAAAAAGCATTCTTATAATTAAGTATGTGAGCTCTAGGATATTTACCGCTCCTATTATTACCAGTTTCCCGGTAAATTTCAGCATCAGAAAATTTTATATTCTCATCATTTTGCATAATATTATTTGCCAGTCCTTCCAAATTTTTTACTGGATCAAATTTAAAATGTTGCCCCATACTTTGAAATGAAACAAACTCATCATTATGACTAGAATCTTTAATTCCTCTCCAATAATCGTCAATAAAATCTTTATACGAAGTTGGTAATCCGTGCGCCAAATCAAATCCGTTTCCAATAATAACAAGTCTATTCATATATAAAGGCTTTTCTCAAATATAGTCATTTCTCTTACATGAACTTCCATGCCATATATGGTTTAAAACATTTTTCCTTCTATTCTAAAAACTTATATGACTTATATGGTTTAAAAAAACCTCTCCGCTACTACCCTAAAAACTTACGGCAACTTATATGACTTCTATGGTTTAAAAAAAATAAATCCTTAATTTTGCTGTCGCTCAAAAACGAAGCAAAAAGTGAATCACATACAATTTAAAAATACTAGCATCTCTTATTCCGATACCGGAAAAGGCACCGCTATTGTGCTATTGCACGGTTTTCTAGAAAACCAAAAGATGTGGGACAATTACATCGAGGCCTTTTCTGTAAAAAATCGGGTAATCACTATTGATCTATTGGGTCATGGCGAAACGGAATGCTTGGGTTATGTGCACAGCATGGAGGACAATGCCGATGCAGTTCACGCGGTATTGGCGGAATTGCGCATCCGGAAAGCGATTCTCGTTGGGCATTCCATGGGCGGTTACGTTGCCTTAGCTTTCGCCGAATTGTACCCCGAAAATGTAAAAGGCCTGGTTTTGTTGAATTCCACCGCCAGAGCAGATAGTGACGAACGAAAAATAAACAGGGATCGCGCCGTCAAGGCGGTAAAACAAAGCTATCTCGGTTTTGTGAGTTTGGCGATAGCCAATCTATTCAGTGAAAACAATCGAGAAAGATTGCGAGACGAAATTGAAAACACAAAAAAAGAAGCCTTAAAAACACCGCTTCAAGCAATTGTGGCTTCGCTGGAGGGAATGAAAATAAGACCGGACAGGGAAATTTTGTTGCATCTTAGCACCTACCCAAAAATGCTTGTTCTTGGCGAGAAAGATCCCGTTCTAGGCTACGAAGAAACCAAAGAGCAAATTGAAAACACAGAAGTGGAATTGGTCACTTTCCCTGACGGGCACATGTCGCATATTGAAAACCAAGAGGAACTGTCCAAAGTATTGTTGAAGTTTTTTAAGAAAATCTAATCGATTTGCTTCGTGCTCTTAAGGAAACTTCTTGGCGAGCTTTGCGGTTAAAAAACTATACCATTTTCTCCTCAAAGGGAATCTCCACATCCAATATTTCCTTCAACAGCACTACCACTTGCTCGAGATAATCATTCATCACTGCTTCATTTATAATCAAATTTGCTTCCTTTTCTTCTTTAAAGTTAAAAGGCAAGAACCCCGATTTTAAGTTTTTGAAAGAAATAATACCAGCTTCTATCGGTTTGGATTTTGCATGTTCTTCGTACATGAAGGCATACGCCAAAACCTGGATTATTTTGTCATTCTTGATTTCCTCAGTCAATCCTATCCAAGTTTTTAAGGTCACACTCGCTTTCTCCACCTTACCGGTTTTGTAATCGATAATTCGGATGGTTCCGTTGCGTTCTTCAATTCTGTCAACATTTCCCTTTATCAAAACAGGAAACGGTAAGCTTGGATGTATTAACGTCCTTTGAAACGTTTCTTCTAAAGCGAGTATTTTGATCGCATCGCCAGATTTAATACTTTCCAACTCCACTTTCAAGAAATTGGAAACGTTGCGTTTAGCCACTTCAAAAGCCAGTAAGTTTCGTCCCTTTTTGATTTCCCCTTCTTTGTAAACCGCTTTAAATTGCTTTAAAACCTCAGCATCTATTTGTTTGAAGCAATTCTCTATGTCCTGTTCAGATACAAACTTCCCGATAAAAGGTTCGTACAACACCTTCAAGGTTTCGTGTATGATCGTTCCTAAAGTATTCAAGGCGATATTCTCTTCCACTTCTTCGACCTCTCGAATACGTAAAATCTTTTGGAAATAAAACTGAATCGGATTTCGGATATAACTCGTCAATGCCGAAGGGGAAAAACCAACCGTCGCAATCTCTTTCAGCCGAGTCATCACAGCTTCTGATTTTTGAATTACCATTGGCGTATAGGCCGTTTCGGGTAAAACCGCGTTGTATATTTCGTGAGATAAATTATGATTGTGTTGTTTTTCGACTTCCAATTGCGTGATAAAACGGCTTTTTTCGCCAGCATCCAACCCTTCACTTTCGGTGTTGTAAAGCAAATAAATATTCTTGGCGCGTTGTAATAAATGGTAAAAATGATAGGTATAAATAGCATCTTTCTCTTTAAATGTAGGCAAACCTAACTCGCGTTTGACGTCATATGGAATAAAGGAATTCTGGGATTTACCCGCAGGAAATTTCCCTTCGTTCATGGAAGTTACGATTACGGTATCAAAATCCAGCACACGGCTTTCCAAGACACCCATGATTTGCAAACCGTTCAATGGTTCACCTTCAAAAGAAACCTCGGCCAAATCAATTACTTGCTTATAGATAGCGTGTAAAGTGTCTATCTTATCGATATGTTCGTGCTGGGAGTAATAACTGATTAGTTTGTTTATCACTTTAAAAATAGCAAAAACAAAGGCCTTCGTTATCTTTTCCTCCTCGCTATCATTACTCAAATTATCTTTAATCCTTAGCAATAACTTAGATACCGTTTCTAAAACCGGAATTGAACCCTTTTCCCATTTTTCGAACAGCAACAGAAACAGATCCGTAGGCTCAGGATTTAATTCAATCAATTTATGATGGGTTATGAAGGTGTAATTATTTTGATTTATTATGTTTACCAATCCAGATGTTTTCGCGTAAGGTTCCACCAATGGATGAGTCAAAATATCCAACACATCTTTGTAATACAAAACATAGTTTCTTGCATTTCTGGACAAGGCATTCGTATGCATCTTGAACATTTTTGCAATCAATATTTGGGCGGGATTGTTTTTGCTTGAATACCCCATGGTAATATTCAAAGCGCCGACTGTCGATGGCAGCGAATATAAAAGAGGAACTAAAAGGTTTTCTTCTCCAAGAACTACCGCGACCTTATCTAAAGTTGTGGTTGGATTGTCGTTGATGATGTTTTCAATGATACTACCTGCTATTTTGGCCTGTCCGATTGTTTTTGGCGTGCCGATAACCTGAATGTTTTTAGATTGTGAAAAATCGTCCACGATCCACTCAAAAGGATTCGTCTTATAATGTTTCCAGCTTTCTTTAAATCGCCTTACAAACAATCCAGCATCGTGATACGGGTCATTAAGAAAGGTTTGATCGACGTCCCAGTAAATTTTGGCTTGATCAGCAGCCATAAGGTGCTGTATTATTTTTTCTTCGGCGGCATTCAATGCGTTGAAACCCGCGAATAGATATTGCTTGTCCTTGATTGAATTTGAAAAATGATTTAAATTTTCCACCGCTTCCCGATAAATTAATCCCTGATATCCAATTCCTCTTTTAAGGAGATGGGTATACAGCGATTTGTAATAATTGGGTAATAATTTCCAGAAGTCAATGTAATTTTCTAGCAGTTGGGTTTTGTTTTCCACTTCGATTCCCCATTTTTTGATATCCCCGATGTCTTTTAAGTAAGACAAAACGTGGGTAGGGTCTAATAAATAGCGGTCAATTTCATTAAAATCTTGAAGTAGCGTTTTTGCCCAATTGGCAAACAGCTCAAAAGACTGTTGGCCTGACATTTCAGTGACAGACAAATAGACTTCATGAAACTCAAACAACAGTTCGATTGGATCAATAGAGCGTATGCCCGAAATATCCTGAACAAAATCTTCAATACTGATAATTTCGGGGGAAAGAATATTGGTCTCTACTTGTTTTTTAAGTGCCTCGATTAAAAATATTTTTGCCCTTTTATTTGGCAGCACCACTATCGTATTAGTGAGATTGTCGGAGTAATTTTCTATTAAAACCTGCGCGATTTTATCTAAGAAAGAAGTATTTATCATTTCATAAAAATAAAAAAAACGCCCCGATAAATCGGGGCGTTTCCTATAAATATTTTAAGAAAAATTTATTCTTTTATTAAAGAAATCTCAACTCTTCTGTTGTGTGCTTTTCCTAAAGCAGTTTTATTAGTATCCATTGGTTTAGTTTCACCATATCCAGTATGCTCTAATCTATCAGCTTTAATACCATTTTCAATTAGGTAATTTTTAACTGCATGAGCTCTGTTCATTGATAAAGTTTGGTTCAATTCATTAGAACCATCGCTATCAGTATGACCTTCAATCAAGAATCTTGAATATGGGTATTCTTTCAAGATTTCAGTAATTGACACCAAAGTTGGGTAAGTTTGTTTTTTGAAACTAGCTTTTCCAGAATCAAACAAAATAGTTCTGCTATACTCGTTCAATTTCATCATAACCTCTTCTGAAACTTCAGGACATCCCTTGTTAGCAACAGTACCTTTAACTTCTGGACATTTGTCATCTTTATCTAAAACTCCATCCCCGTCAGTATCTGGCCAAGGACAACCTGCGTTTTCTTTTGGACCTGCAACAGTAGGACATTTGTCATCTTTATCGGCAACTCCATCTCCATCAGCATCTGGACAACCATTCAATGCAGCTAAACCAAATACATCTGGACAAGCATCATCTTTATCGGCAATTCCGTCTCCGTCAGTATCAGGACATCCTTTTAAAGCAGCTAAACCAAATACATCTGGACAAGCATCTTCGCTATCTTGGATTCCGTCACCATCAGTGTCAGGACAACCGTTGAATTGTTTTAAACCAGCAACATCTGGACAAGCATCATCTTTATCGTAGATTCCATCACCGTCAGTATCTTTTCCTCCAAATTTGAAAGTAAGACCAGCAGTATGCTGAAAATGTGATGGTGCATCAGGAGTACCTGAAGCATCTTCTCTGTCTGCTCCTAAAGCATATTTGTAAGACGTTTCGAGAGCCAAACCTACATTTTCAGTGAACCAGAAAGTTAATCCAGCACCAGGGTTTACCGTACCATAACTACTATCTCCGAAGAAAGTATAACCTCCCCCTACGTGTAATGAAGGATCAATAACTTTAGAATTAATTAGGTTCATGAAGCTATACTTAACAGCAGCATCAATACCATAATACATTAAATTACCAGGATTAGAAACAACCATTCCGCGTGCATCAGCATTAGGCGCGGTAGGATCAAATTTCACATATTTCTCAATTTTGTTCACAGAACCCTGAACTCCAAAAGAGAAATCACTTCCTACGTATCTCGATAAGGTTATGTAAGAAACCGATGGAAGAACATTCCAATTGCTTTTTACATCGAATGGTTGCGAAAAATGCTGTTCGAAAAAACCCGTTCCATTATCTGCACTAGTTCTAGTGTCTACGGCATTCACTCCAAAGGAGATAGCCCATGGATTGTTACTGTCTTGTGCGTGAGCGCTTAAACCCATCACCATCATTACAGCAACTAAAATTTTGTTAAGATGTTTCATACTTAATTTTTTTGATTACAATTTAGTTAATTACACACAAAAGTAACACGTAAATTTTTAAATACAAAATGAAATGTTAAAAAAAACCCGTATAAACCCTTAAAAGTGGTAATTATATAACTTTGGAATTTAATTACACAACTTTCAGTGAGCGACCTACTTCAGTAAAAGCGTTGATCGCCTTGTCCAAATGCTCTTTTGTATGCGCAGCAGACAATTGAACTCTTATTCTTGCTTTATCTTTTGGAACCACGGGAAAAAAGAACCCAATCACATAGATTCCCTTCTTCAGCAATTCATCAGCCATAGTTTGAGATAATTTAGCATCGTACAGCATAACAGGCACAATTGCAGAATCGCCTTCGACAATATCAAAACCTGCACTTTTCATTCCCGCTTTGAAATAATTTGTGTTCCATTCCAACTTATCTCTTAAAGTAGTGTCTTTCTCCAGCAATTCAAAAACTTTAATGGAAGCCCCAACAATTGCAGGCGCCAACGAATTTGAAAACAAATACGGTCTGGAGCGTTGACGCAACAATTCGATTACTTCTTTTTTAGCCGTGGTGTAACCGCCCATTGCTCCACCCAAAGCTTTTCCAAGTGTTCCTGTTATTATATCCACTCTTCCCATCACTCCTTTTGCCTCAAGCGTCCCTTTACCGGTTGCACCTATAAAACCTGCGGCATGACATTCATCAACCATAACCATGGCGTCGTATTTGTCTGCCAAATCACAGATCTTGTCCAAAGGTGCCACAACACCGTCCATAGAGAAAACTCCGTCCGTAACGATGATTTTGAAGCGACTTCCCGTCTCGTTGGCTTTGATCAGTTGTTGTTCCAAATCCTCCATATTGCTGTTTTCATAACGATAACGCGCCGCTTTACACAAACGCACCCCATCAATAATGGAAGCGTGATTCAAGCTATCAGAAATTATAGCATCCTCTGCGCCGAACAAAGGTTCAAAAACACCCCCATTGGCTTCAAAAGCGGCAGCGTAAAGAATCGTGTCTTCCGTTCCGTAAAATTCCGATATTTTCCTTTCCAAAGTTTTGTGAATGTCTTGTGTTCCGCAAATGAAACGTACTGACGACATTCCGAAACCATGAGTATCCAAAGCATCTTTTGCAGCTTGTATCACTTCAGGATGAGATGACAAACCTAAATAGTTATTGGCGCAAAAATTCAACACTTTCTCGCCTGTTGAAATCGTAATTTCTGCTCCTTGTGGAGAAGTGATGATTCTTTCTTTTTTGAAAATCCCGTTATCCTCTATCGTTTGCAATTCGTTTTGAAGATGTTCTCTAATTTTTCCGTACATTTTTTATCTTTTTTATAAATTTACTTTTTGCGAATAATTCATTTTTACCCTACAAATTTACTACATCGATTTGTTTTCCTATGTAAATCAATGATTTTTTTACGACTTTATAGCCCATCAATTCAATAGCATGTTGATAATTTTCTAGCTGTTTTTGATATTTTGCGTTATGGACACCCGTTTTATAATCCAATAAATATACTTCGTTCTCTTTATTCAGCACCATTCGGTCCGGTTTTATTGTACTGCCTTCTTTTCGAATAATGGTCTGTTCGTTCAGAATGGTATTCCCTTCCGCAAAAAAGAATTCCAATTCCTTATGATGGACAATATCCTGAATCGTTTGATACACCAACTCTCTTTGTCCAAAATTAATCAATCCGTTTTCGACAGCTTTATCGACAGCCAAATCCACGTCTTCCTTTGTTTTCACAAATGACAGGATTTCGTGCACCACATTTCCATACTCGATTGACTCCTGCTGATGCGTTCCCCACATTAAAGCTTCCCTTTGGGCAATTTTTATGTTTTTAGGATCTAAAGTTTCAGCTACTGTAATAATCTTTTTTGAAGTGTCAACATGTTTTGCATTTGAAGATAACTTCTTTCGGCTTCCAAATTCATATTCAAACTTACTTTCATCGAAACCACCGTAATTCATTAAATAATTAATAAAGAAAGTCGACATGTTATTTGTCTTCACTTCTCCTTTACTAGTCAAATTCATATTTGAAATAACATGTAATTGCTCCTCAGCACGGGTTAAAGCCACGTACAAAACATTGATATTATCTAATAATTCTTCCTGCTTTTTCTGACCGTAAACCGATTTTGCCTCTTTACCAAAACCTTCCACAGCGCTACTGCTGTCTATTAAAACCTTAGGCAAACCAAAATCCATCTCTTCCCCGTTTAACCATAACTTATCTTTGGGTTTCCTGCTATAATCCTCTTCAGCAAATGGCATGATTACCACTGGAAACTCCAATCCTTTTGACTTATGAATAGTCATTATTCGAACCGCATTGTTGCCCTCTGGTGACGGAATGCTAAATTTCTCCGAGTTCTTATCCCAAAAATTCAAGAAATCAGCAATTCCAGCTTGGTTCCTAACATCTCTTTCTAGAACTATGTCGAGAAAGTATTGAACATAAGCTCCGCCACCTTCGGCGAGGTTTGGCGATAGAAATTTGGATACAATAATCTCTACCGTTTCGTACAAGGATTTCTTTCGGATGTTTTGGAATAAAAGTGAAATATCAAAACTCGTTAACCAATTCTCGAAATCGGCTTCTTGTTTGTGTTCCATTCCTTTGGCGATGAAATCATGAACAGGCATTTTATCCTGAATATGTTCGGCGATGTAATGCAAAAAATAGGCTTTTGCTTCTAGGTCGGCGTTGTTTTTCAGATATTTTAATAAGTGGATGATCAAGCGAACTTCGGTTGCATTTTGAATCATCAAGGTTTCTGACGACAAAAGCGGAATCTTTTGTTCCGTCAAATAATTAGCAATTGCAATTCCTTGACTGCGTTTACGAGTCAAAATCACAATGTCTTTGTATTCAAAACCTTCGTGAAGCACTTTCTGGATGGTATTTAAGGTCGCCAAAACATATAATTCCGTTTTATCCAAAGCTTCCTCGTCATCTTCTGATGTTTCTACTTTCGGGATAAAGGAAATGTTGACATAGCCACCCGTTTTATCATTTGATTTTTGGTGACTGTGATTCTCATACAAGTCTTTGTAGTCAACATACTCAAATTCTAAAGAAATTAATTTAAAGAATTCGTTATTAAAGTCAATAACCTGAGAATAACTGCGGTAATTTTTATCTAAATGCTCCAGCTTTTTATCTGGATTGTTAAACGGATTATTGTCCTTACCCAGCTCGATAAATTGTTCGGCTTTTCCGCCACGCCAGCGGTAAATTGATTGTTTGGGGTCGCCCACAATCATCAAAGTCCCTTTTTCTCCAAAATCATCCTGGCCAGAAAGGGCATTATCAATCAACGGAATCAGGTTTTGCCATTGCATCTCTGATGTATCCTGAAATTCATCAATGAAGAAATGACGGTAGCGCTCGCCCAATCGTTCGTAAATAAAAGGCGCAGGCTGGTTTTGAATTTCGCGGTGAATAATGGCGTTAAACTCGGATATCGAAAGCACGTTCTGCTCTTCCTGAATTTTTGCCAATTCATTGCTCACCGTATTCAGCAACGAAAGCGGCGTTATATTTTTAAGAAAGGCATTATAGAAATCGCGTTTCTCAAATTTTTTATAAATGGTTCCCAGAATTTGGATTAACTCGGGTATTAGGTTTTCTATTAAAGCGCGGTCTTTTGCGGTCTTGTTGATCGCAATATCATCGAACTCAAGAAAGATTTTGTTTTTGGGGTTGTATTTTCCGTCACGTATGCTGACCAAGTGATTTGGGAAAGTTCCTCGAGAGAAAGATTTTAAATCAATTCCGTTATTTTCTATTAGCTCCAAAACTCCTTGGGCAAAATCGGCATTTTCCTTATCCAGAACTTTACAACTCTCCTTTAGTTTCTTCTTTATCTCTACGAATTCGGTAATGGATTTGTCATGGAAATGGGTGATTTCATTTCGGTGATTTTCATTCAGAACCAATCGGCCAGTGTCTAGGATTTCGCGAGAAATATCCCAAGACTTGTCGTCGTCCGTTTTTTCCATGGTGAAATCGATGAGTAACTTGGTCAAAGTCTCGTCTTCGCCCGCTTGCGCGATGATCGCGTCTACGGCTTCAACCAATAAATTCTCGGTGTCCAAAGTCACCTCAAATGTCATGGGCAAATTCAGGTCATGGGCAAAAGCACGAATCACTTTGTGCGTGAACTTGTCAATGGTCGAAATGTCAAAAGCGGCATAATTGTGAATAATGTGCTTGATGATTTGCTGGGATTTGGTTTTGATCTGAATGAGAGAAAGATCAGTATCAATAGCCAAATCCAGCATCAAATCATTTGCTTTTTGCGAAGGTTGGTCTTTGGCGAATTCGGACAAACTCCCCACTATGCGGCTCTTCATCTCATGTACCGCCTTGTTGGTGAACGTTATGGCGAGAATATTTCGGTAAGCGTCATTTTTATGCGCCACCAAAATAATTTTCAGGTATTCTTTGACTAATGCGTAGGTTTTTCCTGATCCTGCGGATGCGTCATATATGGAGAACGAAGGGCGCCCCACCCCAGCCCTCCCCGAAGGGAAGGGAGCCGAAACTGGATTTATTGTATGTTCTGAATTGCTACTATTTTCCATGGTGATTTTATGTCTGAAAAGGTTTTTTGCGTAAAAAATACTCTCCATTATTGTTGAAAAAGCTCTTTAATTGCAGCGCCGTATTGCCAATGATGATATCCCTAGCCCTGATGGAAACGGCATCCTTTCCTGACGGGGTTCGGCAGGAAAGATAGAGTGTACAGCAGGAAAAAGCTTCTGAAAAACAACTGAAATATTAGGTTGCTTTTAAAAATTGTTTGTTTAATGTTTAAAAGTAGTATTTTTGCGCTATGGAAACAAATAGACAGAAAAAAATAGGTGGGGTTATCCAAAAAGATTTGGTTGACATTCTGCAAGGTGAAGTGAGAAAAAACGGAGTAAGTAATTTAATTATTTCGGTATCCAAGGTTACGGTAACTACAGATTTGTCTGTTGCCACAGTTTATTTAAGCGTTTTTCCCCAAGACAAAGCAAAAGAGATTTTGGAGGCGGTTAAGTCGAATGCTAAAACAATAAAACATGATTTATCACAAAGAGTGCGTTTGCAATTGAGAAAAGTGCCTAATTTGGTTTTCTTTATTGATGACTCTTTGGACTACATTGAAAAAATTGACAATGCTTTGTCAAACAGAGACAACCCAATTGAAAACAGGGAGCTTTTAGACAAACGCAAGTTGATATAATTTGAATTTTCCCCTTTACATAGCCAAACGTTACATTCGTAGCAACAGTAAAAACAATGCCATAAATATCATAAATCGCATCGCGAGTATGGGAATCATTGTTGGCGCGATGGCTTTGTTTGTGGTCCTGTCCGTTTTTAGCGGATTGAAAGTTTTCAGCCTTTCGTTTACCAATGATATCGATCCGGATCTAAAAATAAGCAGCACTTTAGGGAAATCTTTTTTTGTTACTCCCGAACAGGAAGCGCAAATCAAAAAAATTGAGGGCATTGCCTCTTATTCCAAAATAATTGAAGAACGCGTTTTGTTTGTTTTTGACGACAAGCAAGAAGTTACTTATTTGAAGGGTGTTGACCCCAATTTCAGCAAAGTCAACGCAATCAAGAAAACGCTTTACAACGGACAATGGCTTGAGCCCGACAGCGATCAAGTAGTTGTAGGCTATGGAATTGCACAAAAATTCTCGATGGGCTTATTGGATTTCAACAAAAACCTAGAAGTTCTGGTGCCAAAACCAGGAAAAGGCACTGTTGAAAATGCAGAACAGGCTTTTAATAAAAGTGAAGTTTATCCCGTTGGAATTTACGCTATCAGTGAAGACCTAGACTCCAAATATGTTTTTGCCGATTTAGGTTTGGCCCAAGAATTAATGGAATACAAATCCAACCAAATTTCAGGAATCGAGATTAAAGAAAAAACTGGAGCGGATGAAGGTGCCATTATCGACAATCTGCAAACCATCTTCAAAAATAAAATTATCGTAAAAAACAGGGCTCAGCTCAATGAATCCTTGTATAAAATGCTGAATACGGAGAATATCGCAGTTTATTTAATATTTACTTTGGTGATAGTTGTGGCACTTTTCAACCTCATCGGTGCACTGATTATGATGATTTTGGACAAAAAAGGGAATTTGAAAACGCTTTTTAATCTGGGGACAGAAATCAAGGATTTACGAAAGATATTTTTGCTACAAGGAACGCTGTTGAGTATTTTCGGCGGGATTATCGGACTGGTTTTAGGAATTATAATCGTTCTGCTGCAGCAACATTTCCAATTGGTTATGATTACACCGACACTGGCTTATCCAGTTGTTTTCACCTTAGAAAACGTGCTGATAGTTATGGGAACGATTGTCAGCCTTGGCTTTATTGCTTCGTTGATTGCGAGTAGCCGAGTGAGCAAGAAATTGTTGGATTAGTATATTTCATATAGATAAACTGCAGTTCGTCTCTAAGTTAGAAACAGTATCGTTTTATTATAAAAAACCCGACAGGTTTTAAAAACTTGTCGGGTTTGAATGTTATAAAAATCTAGCTTCTAAACGACCTCATAACCGGCATAAGCCTGCTCGATCTCATTCAGAACTGCGAACAATTCTTCGGGACGATCCAATGTCACCAATTGCTGTTTGAACGGTTTAAAAGAATGGATTCCTTTGAAGTAGTTGGTGTAATGTGGTCTTGTTTCCACAATCCCCAATCTTTCTCCTTTCCATTCCATTGCCCAAGTCAAATGGTTGCGCACCGCTTCCACTCTATCACTAACAGTTGGTTTAGCCAAATGCTCGCCTGTTTTGAAGTAATGTTTTATTTCGTTAAAAATCCAAGGGTATCCAATTGCGGCACGACCAATCATGATTCCGTCGATACCGTATTCGTTTTTGTATTGCAATGCTTTTTCCGGACTGTCAATGTCTCCGTTACCAAAAATAGGCATGGTTATTCTAGGATTGTTTTTCACTCGGGCGATGTGTGACCAGTCCGAATGGCCTTTGTACATCTGGGCACGCGTTCTGGCGTGTATGCTCAAAGCGGCAACACCAATGTCTTGTAAACGTTCCGCAACCTCATCAATATTGATAGAATTATCGTCCCAACCCAAACGGGTTTTCACCGTTACAGGCAAATGCGTGCTGTCGATAACGGCTTGTGTCAAGCGTATCATCAAGTCTACGTCTTTCAAAACACCGGCACCGGCGCCTTTGCAAACCACTTTTTTTACCGGACAACCAAAGTTAATGTCGATAATGTCTGGATTTACTGTGGATACAATTTTGGATGATAATGCCATCGCTTCCTCGTCTCCCCCAAAAATCTGGATTCCGACGGGACGCTCGTAATCGAAAATGTCCAGTTTCATTCGGCTTTTGATGGCGTCACGAATAAGGCCTTCGGAAGAAATAAATTCTGAGTACATCATATCGGCACCATGGGCTTTACACAACCTGCGAAAAGGCGGGTCGCTCACGTCCTCCATAGGAGCGAGAAGTAAAGGAAAATCCGGTAATTCTATGTTGCCAATCTTAATCATCTTCTTAAATTTTGTGCAAAATTACAACATTTAGATGAATAGATTATCCAAGTATGGAATTGAACTCTATTTTGCCCTCTAAAAAGTGCTTTTCCTAGTGTCAAAAAAGTGAATTGGTTTCCTACTCATTGGATTATAAATCAATGGATTCAGAATTTCTTTTGTAGTAAACTCAATTTTGGGGCTCACTCGTAGCTTGGCCCTAAAATGGTCTTTTAGCTGTTGCAAAAAAGCGTCTGATTGTTCCTTGACAGCGATTTTAATCAGGATCTCATCCGTTCCTAAATCGTTGGTGGAAATTTCGATAATATGACTTTCAATCATTGGAAAATCGTTCAAAACATCATTCATCGCTGGTGGATACAGGGTTGTCCCTTTATATTTAATCATTTGCTGTTTCCTTCCAATAACGGGTCCGACACGCAAAGTATTTCTTCCGCATGCGCAAGGTTCGTGGTGCAGCTGCACAATATCACCCGTTTTGAAGCGGACTAACGGCATCGCCTCGATTCCCAAAGTGGTAAATGTCAGTTCGCCCGATTCGCCGTTTTTTACGGGTTTGTTATTGTCGTCCAAAACCTCAACGATGATTAATTCTGGATGGTGATGTCCTCCAACTGAATGCTCGCACTCCGTAAAAGCTGTGCTCATTTCTGTCGAAGCATAAGTTGAAAACAACTTAATATTCCATTTTTCGGTAATCTTTTTAGCTAGGATATTCATTGAAAAATCCTGGCTTCGAAGTGACTCGCCAATGCAAATCGCACCTTTTATTCCAGAATTATTGTAATCAATATTGTGCGCTTCGGCATATTCTATAAGCTTTAATAAAAAAGACGGAACCGTAATCAGGTAAGTCGGTTTGTATTTCAATATTGAATCCCACTGCAGTTCAGGAATCCCCGCACCTACGCGGATGACTCCCACTTTCATTTTTCGAAGCCCTAAAAAGTAGGCCAATCCGGCCATGAAACGCCTGTCTATTGTAGTCATTAATTGCACTACATCGCCTTCCTTTATTCCCGCACAACCAAAAGAAATGGCCTCGTTATAGGCCAAACGGTCCAAATCATTGTCGGTCAAGCCAAAAGTCACCGGGTCTCCTAAAGTGCCCGATGTGGTGGCGTAGTCGATGATTTTATTAGCAGGGACACACATAAAATCATCGTTGTTTTTTTGTAAATCTTCTTTGGTGGTAACCGGCAGAAGTTGCAAATCCTCTAATGTTTTGATTTTGCTGATATCTACATTCTCTTTCTCGAAAAGAGCTTTGTAGAAGGGCGAGTTTTCCTTCAACGAAATCAGAAGTTCCATCAATTTACGTTCCTGAAAAGCTTTTATTTCGGCTGATGAGGCGGTTTCTATTTTTGGAATCATTGCAGTTTTCTTTTTATTTTTTTTAAATATTTTTTAATTACCTCTTTTTCGGGAACGGTGGTGATTTCTTTGGTTAATGCTTTTTCGAATTGCCCCTTAGCGAGTTTGTATCTTTTTTCCTTATAAAAACTCAAACCAACCTTATAATAAACTTCCCAGTAGTCCGGATTCAGAGACTGATAGTTTTCAACAAAAGGAATTGGCATAGCTTCTTTTTTTTCTAAAAAAGCATCCGCTTTCCTATCTTCAATTCGAAACAGTTCATAGTTTTTATATTCGTTGGTTTCCAGAAACGGGTCTTTTGGAATATTTAGGTTTTCTTGCTGCAATGAAATTATGGAGTCTTTTGAACTTCTGTTTTTGAAAATTTCATTCAAATCATAGCAAACAAATTCACCCATCTGATATGGATTCGAGGAAACCCAAACCAGTCGTTTTTCTGGTTTGAAAACAATTCCGTGATGTGCCAATAATTGGTTCAATGCCTTTTCGTTTCCGTATCCTAAAGGCCAATTATTTAAACCTTCTTTATTTCGTAGAATTGCGGCTGCTTTTTCAGGGTTGATTTTTTTATTTTCATCAAACAACTCAACCATTCTATCAAACCGATATTTGGAATGACTATTTTTAATTTGGGCTTTATTTCTGTTGTTGGCTTTTAGGGCTTCACTTTGGAAATGATTGGAGCACAGTAATTGATTGCTATTTTCGACCTCATAAACACCTAGACCACTCGGGGAAACTTCAATCAAAACGGCTTTTTTATCCCGAGCACTTCCAATCATAATGGATTCCGAAACAAAGACCGTTCTGCTTTTCGCAATAGCGACAGCTTCATCAATGGTAGCGGCATATTGCAATATTTCTCTTGACAGGATCGAAATGGGAGTTTTGGCAATTAATGGAATTTTAGATTTGCTGGAATTGATCGTTATTGTCAGTCCTTCGTTATTCATTCCGGACACAACACCGATCATGCCCGCCCAAGTCACCATCATAAATGGGTATCCCTTATCAGGATTGACAAAAGCTACTATCTTATCCTTTGCAAAATCATCACCCGCATAAAAATCTAAATTTCGGCCTATAACTAAATTTCCATCCTCGGATTTTTCGTCCCATGCGGCAAAAGAAGAACATCCTGCCAATTTTAAATCCTGCAACACATGTCCGATATCATGAGCCGCATGCAAATATAGACTTCTAAGAAATGGGGGGGCGATGTAGTCAAATTCATGTGAGCTATATTGGGAAACCCCATAAATTTCTGCCTGAAATTCATTGGGAACATTGAGATATACTTTCCTATTATACCATTTCAAAAAATTCCGTACTAAACGCTGTTCGAATTTGGACGGGATAATTTCCTTTATTTTATCGAAAAAAATACTTTCTTGCCTTTTTAGCAAACTGTCAGCCAAACTCCCAAAGGCCAGTCCTCTTTCCAGCGGATCTCCTTCGACATATAATTCCCATAGGCCCTGTTTGTTTTTCAACAAGAAATTGTTTCCCGACGAAAAAGCGGTATCCGAATGTTTTTTCACAATAGGAATTGCATTATTATAGTCCTCCACTTGAGGCTTATGATGCAATGACTTTAATGTCCCACAAGAGAACAAAAGAAAAGAGATTGTAAATAAAACCGAAACATAAAATAGTTTTTTCGCCATCCGTTTTAAATTTTTATTCCAAAGACTTATTGATTTTATTTACCAAATATTCTTTTCCCAAAATTTCGGAACAGGTAACTACAGCTCCAATTGTCACTCCAAGAACCCCGTGCATATTGATGCTTTGACCCGTAAGGTATAAATTATTCAGCTTCGTTTTTGAAGCTATAAATGATTTCATTGGATTATTCGAATCTTTCTCATAACCATACATATTCCCTTTATGCCCACCGATGTAATCCCTATAAGAAAGCGGCGTTGATGTATGAACTGACTTAATACAGTCTCTAAATCCCGGGAATTTGAGCTCTATCATTTGAAGGAATTTTTCTGTTTTCCGCGCTTTAAAAGCTTCGTAACTTTCGCCCCTATCTTCTTTTTCTGATGTGGTATTAAATGTTTGCTCCCACGGTTTCAAATCATCAAACTTCATATAGGTTATAAAAGTCATGCCGTCTGCCCATACATCTGATTTTTTAGTACTGCTCATTGAAGCCATAAAAGCTTTTGGCCAGGACGCTTCGTCATATTCATGTGAAGTCCAAACATTGTCACTACTTGCAAAATGGTAATAATTATGATTTCTGTATTTGAAGGTTTCCGGTTTAAAAACAATGTACAGACTAAATGCGGAAATAACCCCTTCCAAGCTCTTGATCCGATTTAGGTAGGACTTCCTGAACTTGTCTTCACCAGCCATTTTTAAAGTAACTTTGGGGTCTATGTTAGATATAAAAGTTGTTCCCGAAACTACAGAACCATCATTCATCCTAACAGAACTAACCGTGTTTTCCGCTACATCAAATTGAACGACTTCTTTATATTTATATACTTCTCCGCCGTATTTTTTCAGTTGCTTGATCAATTGTTTTGTGATTTGGCTCCCCCCATTGACGCAACGCCAGGAACTTTGCATGTATGAATTTACGGATAACGCATGCACATAAAACGGTGACTTCTCAGCAGTCCCCGCGTATAAAAAATTAGTTCCTGCAAGTACGGCTCTCAATTTTTTATTATCAGTCAATTCGTCGATACATTGTTTGGCATTTACAGCCAATATTTCGGTATCGTATTTGCCTTCCCAATTCAAATTATATAATGGGAATGAATTGCAGGTAGCTTTTACCTTTTCGCAATAATTTTGAATTGCCTCTCTTTCTTCTGGAAAATGTTTTGCCAATTGATCTACAAAATTCTCATATCCTTGGGCATGCGGATATTCTTTTTTTTCATCTTCAAAAGAAATAATATCAAAACCATCCTCATCCAATTGTTTGAGCTTCAAATCGTCCATAATACCCAAATATTTGAAGTATCTGTATAAATTCTGACCTTCTGCCAAACCTCCGATATAATGTATTCCAGTATCAAAAATAGTTTTGTCTCTAACAAAAGTTTGAAGATTTCCTCCATACTGATTGTTTTTTTCGAGTACACAAACGCTGTATCCTTCCTTCGCCAAGATAATTGCAGACACCAATCCGCCTAATCCGCTTCCAATAATAACCACATCATAACGCTCTTTCATCTTATGTCCTTTCTTAAAATGATCAGTTGGTCTTCCTCGCCGTCAACTTTAAAACCCAATTTAATTATCGAGTCTTTAAGATTTGCACTATTTATCAAAATTATACAATCAGTCAACTTCGCTGCTTCTTCCACATTGCCTATATTTTCATCAGAAATCAAAACCACATCATAATTGTTCTGACTAATATCTTCTTTATTTTCAAGGTAGTGAATATTTCGTTTCTTTAGAATATAATTTGTTTTGGAAACTGTTCTTTTTTCTTCGTTCTGGACAAAAGAAACTATTTTTCTCTGTGGTTCCTGAAGCGAAAGCAGCACGTCCAGCTGCCCATAATCATTCCCGTAATGGAATATTTTAGCTTTGGAGTCAATATAGCTGTTTAACTTGTGATATCGCCCCAAATTTTGGTTTAAATCGTTTCCTACGGCTCTGATTACTTCAGTCTCTTTGTAATCAAAACTATTTAGGACCATTTTTTTAAAATAATTTTGATCTTCTAGATTGTGACGCATTTTTTGATAGTGACCTTTAAAAAAAGCGCTTACCTTCTTTGTTCTGGCCGCATAGTCTTTCCCGAAATCTTTATTGTCAGGAGTAATCCTTTTCAAAATTTCTAATGTGGTGCTTCCACCATTAATAACAAAATCTCCTTTTGGCAATACCTCAGAATAGCCATGAATAACAACTGGAATAATATCCAGCTGGAATTGCTCAGCCAGAAAAAAAGCGCCCTTATGAAAGCGTTTTATCGAATTGTCAACGGAACGGGTTCCTTCGGGAAAAACCATTAGCGAAAACCCTTGTTCTACTTTTGCCCGTAAATGTTCTATTCCATTATCAATTCCACTTGAAACGGGATAAAATCCTGCCAAACGGACACCTCTGCCAAAAATCGGGGAATTGTAAACCCAATCGCTAACTAAAAATATGATTTTGGGGCTTAGCATCCCAATAGCCAAAATGTCCAGAAATGAACTGTGGTTAGCAATAATTATGGCTGGTTTTTCAAACGTTTCATTTTGTGTGTTGATGATTTTTCTTCGGATTGACGGATAAGACATCAGCACCGATTGCATGAATTTTGACATTACAAAATGGAACGCCTTTATTTTTCGCCTTTTCGAAAAAGGAATGATTTTTATCAATAGTGCCCCAATAATTGACAAGAGAAAACCGCCCAATCCATAATAGGTAAACGAAAGGATGGAATGCAATAATCGTTTAATTTCAAAAGGAGGCTGGCCTTTCTTTACTCTACTAGTCACAAAGAAGCTAAAAACCAATGGTTGCAAAATAAAAGTAATCAGTAGAGCCGAAAAAATACCGATTACAGAAATCATGGAAATGGATTTCAAAGCGGGATGTTTTGCAAACACCAAAACTCCAATTCCCAAAAGTGTTGTCGCTACCGACAATAAAATAGATGTTCTATATGAAGCTAATTGTTTATTCCCAAACGTATGCTCTTTTTGCAAAGCCGAAGTCATAAAGATGCTATAATCAACTCCAATCCCAAAAACCAAGGTGCAAACGATAATGTTTACCACGTTAAATTGCAAGTCGAACATTCCCATTATTCCGGTGGTGAATATCCAACTGATCATTATTGGGATTATGCTGACAATTACCAACTCAATTTTTCTAAAAGCAAAAAAGAGAATTAAAAATACTGCGATAAACGAGTAATTCACAAGGTCCTCAAAATTGGTTTTCAACGTCCCAAGAAAGGTTTCATTGGTCTCTTGCCTATCAATGACAACAATGTTTTCCTGTTCCTTAATTTTGTTTACAAAGGCATCTCTTTTATTTATCGGAACTTTGACAAGAGTAGAAACCGTAAAAAACCCGTTTTTTTGAGCTACAAACTCTTCCAGAAAAAAGGATTTTACTTTAGCATATTCACTGAAAGGAATTGGCTTGAATTCTTTATCTAAAGTTTCATAAAATTTCGAAAAGGAACTGGCTTTGAAACCAAATGTACTTCCGTTCGCGATGAGTTGATTTTTAAGTTCCAATTTTTTTTGGCTATTCCAAAAAGTATTCCATTCTTGAATTTTTTGCTTTTGCATTGCTTCAGAAAATACAATCCCACCAATAGAACTGAAAGTCTGGATTTGACCACTGTTTTTTTCTTTTTCTAATGCTGTAAAAAGAGTATTGTTATTATTTAAAACCTCTTCGTAACTCTTGCCATAGACGGCCAAATAAATAGATTTTGAAGAAATCGCTGTAATGTTTTCGAGTTCTTTTTCCGCCTTCTTCAATTCTGGAGTCATGAAATTTATCGCCGAAAGATCATTATTGAAAGTAACTTTAGAATAAGTAAAAAAGGAGATTACCAAAAGAAGCAATACCGAGCCGACAAGAAATTTGCTTTTATGATACGAATAGCCTCCCAGTTTATCTATGATATTGTTCTTCGGGATTAAAACTTTATTTTTTGTTCCGTATAACAACGGAATAAGAACTAACGAAAACAAAGTCGTGGAAATCACACTCAAAGAAGCAAAAATACCCAAGTCTTTCAACGCTTCCGACTTTATAAAAAACAAACATAGAAAGGTAATTGCCGTTGTGATTCCGCATAATAGAAGCGGCTTTGTAATGTCTTTATAAAGTAGTTTTACGTTTTTATTGTTTCTTAAATGCGTCAGCACATAAATGGAATAATCGGTGGTTTCACCAAGCAAAATAGAACTAATCCCAAGTGAAATGGCCGAAATGGTGCCTTTCCAAAAATACAAAACGGATAAAGCGAACAATGCCCCAAATAACGAGGGAATAAAAATAATTATCGGCGTCAATACACTTCTGTAAAAGTAAATAAGAATAAGCATCAAGCTTATAGCTGCAAATATGGCGGTATTCTGAACGTCCGCTTTTATTTGGGTCGCATTTGCAACAGCGACCGGCGTTGAACCAAAATAACTCATTGCAACTTTATCAGTAAATCTGGCATTCAAACTTTCCTTTATAGCATTCAGTTTTCCAATAAAAAGGGTGTTTTTATCCGTTTCGTTAGCAGACAATTTAGGAGTTATGAAAAGGAGAATGTTTTTCTTGTCTTTGGTCATCACATATCCATTGTTCAATTCAAAATCATCACCAACACCAAGTTGCTGCAACTTTTTTAAAGCTATGAATGAAATCCCAAGCGGATCCTGAAGAATGAAATCTTTAGAAACGATTCCCGTAGGGGATATTAGTGTTTTATAGTTTCCTTCGACAATTTCAGCGATACTGTCTTTCTGAATTCTATTCTGGATGGTTGCATAATCCTCTTTGTCTAGGAAAAGAGGCAAATTATCATTGACAAAATCAAATGTTTCTTGGATATTTTCATCGGCAATCTTCCCTTGAATTTTTCCAATGTATGATGCACAATTTGCGTTTATACTATCCAGAAAAACGTTTGCATATTGTGTTAAATCTTCGGGGGAACCGTTTTGTTTGCTAGTGATTATTATGGCGATTTTATCCGCAAAGTCAACTTGTTCCAGTACTTTAGAAGTAACACTCGATTGGTCGTTTGAAGGTATTAATTGATTTATATTTTCTTGAAAAGTAATCTTGGAAGCAAAAAACCCGAATATCAAAAGCATCGAAAATAAAATTCCAAAAAAAGTGAATTTGTATTTATTGGCAAACGTATGGACCGTAACTAAAAAGTTATGCATTCTTTATTTTTTTATTTTTAATTGTACTAAAAACAGTCATTAAGACGTAACCCAAGAGGCCGAAGGTGATTGCCATTATTGTAGCCAATAAAAAACTGCCCACGATATATTGACCAATATTGTTTTTAATATCAGTAAAAGTAATCGATTTATCTAAAAATATGGGCGTGTCAGAATGAATAAAATTACCGCCTAGTGTCAATGACCCATATATTATAAGAGGAATCATAGGTGGAAAACTAATATTCGAAAAGGCAAACGAAATGGCCTTATTTAGTTTTAACACAACTGCCAAAAATAAAACCGTAACTGTCTGAAAGCCCCAGAAAGGCGAAATCCCAATAAAAACCCCTAAAGCAATTGAGAGTGATTTCTTTAAATTGCTGTCATTCCCGTGCAAAATGTTCTCGATCAGGAATTTTTTAATTCCCTTCTTTTTTAGGCTACGGAAAAAATTCCTCGGCTTGATATAGGCTAATGTAATGACAACCAATACGGTATTCAAGATACTTATCCTGGTAAAATCTTTAAAAGGTCTAAAATGAGAAACCCTTTCCGTTGGGTCATATAAGACCTGAATAGGCATATTTACAACCTTAATGCCTTTCCATGCGGAACGTACGATAACCTCAATTTCAAATTCGAATTTGTTGGTGAAATATTTTTTTGGAATTTGTCGCAGCGGATACAATCTATAACCGGATTGGGTATCTTCAAGTCGGATTCCGGTTTCAAACCAAAACCAAAAATTAGAAAATTTATTCCCGAAACTACTTTTTTTAGGAACGCCTTCCTGCATCATGTTCCTACTTCCTATAATCAAGGCATCTTCTTCTTTTTCTAGTAAGTCAATAAACTTCGGAATGTCAGATGCAAAATGTTGCCCATCAGAATCTATCGTAATCGCGTAATTGTAGTTCAGTTCAATCGCTTTTTTAAAACCAGCCCGCAGCGCCAATCCTTTCCCGCTGTTTTTAGGGAAATGTATTTGAACGAGCTGAGTATAATTTTCTAGAATCTGTGCTGTTTCATCAGTGGAACCATCATTAATAATAATAATATTCGAAGTATAAAGTAAAACCGAATCTAAAACCCGTTTTAGCGTTTTGCAGTTATTATACGTGGGTACAATAACACAAACTTTCATTTGATTGATTCTATCAATTTCAGACAAAACAACTTCCATTTTAATTACTTTTTAACTTGCTATTCCACTCTTTAAAAAATTTTAGAGTGTTGTTTTTTCATAAAGACAATTCAGTTTCAATGCCACTGTATCACCAAAATAACTTGTATTCTTAACTTTTACTAAACCAGTATCAGTTGTAGTAATATCTAATTCCAACCTTAATTCTGGAGTAAGAAAAGGATTTATTAATGCCGTAAACTTAACATCAATTAGCTTTTGCATCATTAATGAGTCCCCAGTAATTTGTTCTGTCAGTTCTTTTATGATTTGCATCATGCAAACTCCAGGCATAATTGGATTGTCAGGAAAATGTCCTTTAAAAACAATATGCTTTTCATTTATTAAAATAGTTGCTCGACGTTGCGAATCGGTAATAGATTCAATTGAAAGTATTTTATAAAAATATTCTAAAAGCATAGATTCTATTTTAAGTCAAAAGTATATGTCGCCCCTATTTGATAGCCAAAATTGGTATTGACAGTTGCACTACCGTTCCTGTCATCAATTGCATCCCTTGTCCCTTTTTTAATTCTTGCTTCAAACCCAATTCCATTTGGAAAAATATAACCAATCCCGCCTGTTAAACCAAGATCAATATCTTCTCCCTTTGAGATTTCTGCTCTATATTCATTTTTGCGGTCAATTTTAAAATCATCACCAACTAGAAAGTCAAAATAAGGACCCGCTAGAATATAAAAACTCTTGTTGATATTAAATTTATTCATGGTTACAAAAGATAAATATTGCAACGAGACATCAGCATCTCTTTCTTCATAAACTGTGTTTATCTCCGTTGGAGAAACTTGGTCATAATAAAATCCCGAAACTGTTCCTTTTCCTCCTTGTCTTGAATAAATTAATTCAGGTTGCAAGGAATAAACATTAGAAAATTTAATGGTACCAAAACCACCTATATAGAAATCTGTTTTGTTTTCAAGATTAGTATCCTGTAATTTTGAAAAATTCAATCCGGCCTTAATTCCCGGTTTAAAACTTACTTGCGCTTCTGACTGTAAAACACCTAAAATTGCAAAAACTACAATAAAAAACACTTTTTTCATAATTCTAATTTGATTTTGATTGGAGATAATTAAGTTCGATTTTTAATTTGATATTCTTATGCTGTATTACAACTCTTTCAGCAAAAATATTGTTTTCTGAGTCAAAACTAATGCTAATTTTTTCCTTTGTTCTCGAAGAATGCACAATTTTGTACTGTTTCTCATTTGTTTTTGACACAAAAAGAAAGTTATACATATTCCCCTCTCTAGATTGATAAACTTCATCCGTCGTATTCTCGAACTGCTCTTCTATCAAATATTGCTTTCTTAAAAGCAATCTGAAATCATTTTTCAAAGTATTGATGAGAATCTTCCGGTCTAATTCTTCCGCAATTGAATTCACTTTAAAATCATTTTCAGAGATTTCAAAGTCCAATAATTTATTCCCAAATTCAGTTGTAAAAACGACCCGGTGCGTGGCCTCGTTTATTTTTTTTGCAATAAAAATCCCCGTTAATTCATTCCCATAAACTGATATGTTTGCTTTATAAACATAGTCTGTGTCTGAATTGGAAAAATAGGGAACGGCAACAATCTTTTTTTCTAAAGGCACTTTAGTATATCCTTTTACAACATTCGATGCGCAAGAAGATAAAACAACAACTAAAAAAAAATTAATTAGTAAAAACGGAATCGTCGATTTTCGCATTTATTGTTTTGTTTTTTAATACAATTCGGGTGTAGTCTTCGGATGATTCAATAAGTTTTACCTGCTCAACGGTTGCCTCCTCTTTGTCAAAAGTCAGCTCTATTTGTCTGATATATTTCTTTAATTTGGCATCTTTCGGAATGAATCTGGTTATATTGTTCCCCTTCGTTTTAAAATAAGAAATGGTAAATTCCTTGTCATCAAACATATCTCCACTGACGCTTCCAACAATCAGTTTGTTGATTTTACCGAACATTTTACTGTTGCCAATATCAACCGATTTCTTTTTGCCTTCATCATTTATCAAGATTTTTCCGCTTTTAAAAATAACGCTGTAACTGTACGGTCTTTTATATTGCCAAAGCAACAAACTAGGCTCTTTGAAAATCATTTTACCTGAAGTTTCAATGTCTTTCGACAAAAAATCCATGTGTTTGTATTGGACAAAATCAGTGCTTAGCGTTTTTATCTTTTTCGAAACAACCGCTACCGATTGTTTAAAGCTATTAATTTCGCTGACAGACATTTTTTGCTCCTGGGCAAATGAGGCAAGGCTAATAACAGCGGTCAGGAATACAACCAAGTAGGTTTTAATTTGCATATGCTTTAATATTTAAAAGTTGTTCTAATGAAACAACGGTATAGTTGTTTTTTTGCAGAAATTGCAATAACTGTTCCAATACGTTTACGGAATGTTTTGAAGTGTCGTGTAAAAGCACAATTCCACCTGGAGCAACACGTTTTACTATTCTATCGTAAAGCACTTTTTCATCCTTTACCACGCCATCCAGCGATCTTATGTTCCAACCGATTACTTTGTGCTTTGTGACTTCTAAAGCACGCCTAATCGATGGATTCGTGACGCCATATGGCGGTCTGAATAAGTTGATTTTCTTTCCCGTGAATTTTTCAAGAAGCGTGTCGGTCTTCTTAATTTCGTCTATTAATTTTTTCTTTCGAAAAAAATCAAAAAAATGAGAATGGCTATACGAGTGATTTCCCATGATGTGACCTTCGGCAATGGTGCGCTGCGCAATCTCGGGATATTTTTCAATGTTCTTACCAATGCAAAAAAAGGCAGCTTTTACATCATACTTTTTTAATAGATTCAGGACCAACACAGTATTTTCGTTTGGGCCATCATCGAAAGTCAGCGCAATTATCTTTTCTTTTTCCTGTGGATTGCGGCATAAAGCTTTTACGTGATAATTAGACGAAACGACAAAGGAACCCCATAAAACAATCAGAAACCACAATAAAATAACTGCAATAAAATAGCCTGTCCCAATTGCTGAAAAATGGTTCACAAGAGCCATTATAATCAGAATTGAAATGAAAAGAGGCAAAATTATTTTGTTTTTTATCATTTTGAAATCAGGGTAAAACTATGATCTATTCCCTTGTATTGATTGTACAATAGGATATTTTTATATGCTGATTTTTCAACAGCGTTCACTTCTACAATTGCCGGAATTTGTTGGGTTTTTATAATTTTGGCCCCTAACCATAGTCCAAATGCCGAAGCCGTATAATATTCGCCACTCAGATGTTTGTAATAAACCTGAGGGACATTTATAAATGCAGTAGTAGCAAGATTGTCGTAATAGCAATCATATTCAACATCACCATTGTAACCAAAAACCACAGCGTCGATATCAGCAATTTCTAATCCATTCGATTTTAAAAAAGAATTCATTTTTGCTTCAAGCTGATCCACATCCATTTTATTCCAGATTTCAACATCCAAAACCTCAGCATATGTAGATTCGTTTTTTTCGCTTTCCAAAACAAAAAAAGTGGCTCCCTCACCATAAACAGCTCCTTTAGTTGTAGCGTTTAAAACTTGATAAGGTACTTCATTGTCTTTTTTTATAAAACCTGCCCTTTTAAAAAGCGAGGCGGTATAGTCGTTCATTTCGTCAATCCCACCGATTAAAATGGAGGAAGCTTCATTGTCATCGATTTGCATTTTTGCATCCAATAACGATGATTCAAATGAAACGGCACCATTTACATAAGTAAAATTATACCCTTTACAGCCTAATCCCAAAGCGATTTGTGCTCCAACAGTATTATGGGTCGACTGAATAAAAGCGGTTGGTGTCAGGAATTCTTCTTTGTTATCGAGAATTGCTTTTAGAAACTTATCCGAATCCTCAATGCAACCCAGACCGGTTCCGGTAATAATGGCATCAACATTCGTGATGTTGGCTTCTTTCATGGCAAGAGCCGCAGCTACAATTCCATTCTTCACCCCTTTTGCCATTCTTCTAATGGCCATTGGTGCAATAAAATCTTTGTAAACGGGAACCTTCAATGTGAGTACATTGTCGTTTTCATTCAATTCGGCTTCTTCCAGAAAAACAGTGTCAAATGTTTTTTGGGCTGATATGCATCCTAAACCATTTATATATGTTTTGCTCATTCGCTTTTAGAAAATATAAGAGTCGAACAGTTGCCTCCAAATCCAAAAGAATTGGACAATACATGTTCGATGTTTTTGTGCTTCAAAGTTGTTTGCGGCACTAAATTAAATTCCTCCATCGGAGTTTTAAAATTCAGATTTGGGAAAACAACATTATTCTGAATTGCCAAAACACTGTAAACTGCTTCAATTGCGGCTGCAGCAGCCAAAGTATGACCCGTAAATGGTTTTGTCGAACTAAAATCGGGCGCCTTGTCATCGCCAAAAATCCTCACTATCGCCCTTCCTTCAGACAAATCATTGTTGGGCGTAGCCGTCCCGTGGACATTGATATAGTCTATTTGTTCCGGTTTTAGATCCGCAACCTGAAATGCTTTTTGCATCGCCAAAAAGGCACCGTCCCCGTTTTCAGAAGAGGCAGTTTGGTGAAAAGCGTCATTCGCATTTCCGTAACCAGAAACCCTTGCCAACACCTTTTTATTTTCTTTCCTTACCACTTCATCCGACTCTAAGACCAAATAGGCTGCGGCTTCTCCCAAATTCAGCCCTTTTCGATCATTATCAAAAGGCATATTATAGCCATCAGATAAAATCATAAGTGTCTTGAATCCGTTGATGGTGAATTTAGTCAAAGCATCTGTTCCTCCAACAATTACTCTGTCCAATTTTCCGCTTTTTATCATGCGTGCACCAAGCATAATGGCATTAGCCGCCGAAGAACAGGCTGTGCTAACAGTAGTTACCATTCCCTCCAAGCCCAACTCATTTGCGATTTTATGGGCTACATCGCCACTATCATAACTATCGATGTATTTTAATGCTGCTTCATTTTCAAAAAATTCATTGTGTTTTTTTTCGGTCATGTCCATTCCGCCGACACTAGTCGCCGAAATCAAACCCGTTTTGTATTCATTTATGGAAGAAATTCCAGCGTTACGAATGGCCTGTTTAGCAGCAATAGCGCCCAACATTGCTGTTCTGGAGAAATTATTGTCTGGAGATAGTTGAAGTTCACCAGCCAATTGATCATTGCTTTTCTTTATTTCTCCAACTTTTATTGCATTTGAATGAACCGTCGAAATGTTTTCGATAGTTGTTATAGCCATTTTGTTATTCACTAATGAAATGAAGTTCTCCTCTATCGTATTTCCAATGGCAGAAATGATTCCCATCCCCGTTATAGCAACTCCTTTGTTCATTATAATTTTAGATTTCAATAATTATTTCAATCTATTTGCAGCAATATAAGCCGCCATAGTTTCAATAGACTGGAAAATCACTTTTCCTTCTTTTGGATCCGTTAATTTAATTCCATAATCTTTATCCAACATTACGATAAGCTCCAAGGCATCGATAGAATCCAAACCTAAACCATCGCCAAATAGAGGATCATTATCATTTATATCTTCCAGATTTATGTCTTCTAAACTTAAAACTGCGATAATTTTTTCTTTTAATTCTTGTATTAATGCTTGCATGATTATTTTTTATAAACTGTTTTTATTGTCTCTATTTGGTGTTCCACAACTCCTTCTTTAGCTACTAAATAAAGGAATGCTTTGTATTCTTCATTGAAATATTCTACCCAACCACACAATACCTTATCTGCTTTTTTAGTGTCCAAAAGAACATTCGCATAATTCACTAGGAATTCCGGGTTGAATTCTTCAAATATAAAGAAAGAATTCTCGGTTTTGAGTTGATGCCGAATACTAATTTCCCCCAGACAAATATTAGGCAAAGTGTAAACAAAAACTGCGGGACTCGGAAAGTAATTTTCTTCGTGTGAAATAGTTTCCTGATATTTCACATCCGTATCTAAACTTGATGATTTGTTGGCAAAAACCAATGCAATATTATTTTCTGCTTCTGGATCAATTTCAGCTTTTAATAAAATTTCAGCCCCCAAAAATGCCAATTTGCTCAAGCTGTCCATTTTGAAAAACTTGGGATAATTGATTTCCAGTTTTTTATAGGCTTGTTTTGAAAAGTCTGCAAATGAAGTTGACTCTGCTTCAAAAACGGTTTCATCATTCAGAACTATTTTATTGTTTTGAATGGTACAAAAGGAATGTATATAGTTTTTATTTTCTGTCATTAGTTCACTTTTTCGAATAAGACGGCGCTATTACATCCTCCAAAACCAGAGGCCGTTTTTAGAAAATACCTGCTGTTTTTATTTTGGAAGGGCAAGACCTCTTTAATTTTAACTACAGAAAAGGAGAATGGACACATTATTGGATGGATAAAATTTTATAAAGACAGGTTGATTAATAGAGGCACTGAGATTTTTCACCGGTCAAAAAGCATACTCTCTATTTACTATTTAAACATTACAAAATAAAAAAAGGATTACTCATATGAAACTGTCTATAGTAATATCGGTTTATAACAGTCACGAAATAGTCAGGCGTCAGCTTCTGCATTTTGCAAAAATGAATCTGCCATTCGAACTTATTATCGTTGATGACAATTCAAATCCTCAGATTCCCGGCGCAACCCTAAGAACAGACAATAAACTCGCCTGGACGCAAGGCTTAGGCCGGAACTTAGGGGCGAGCAAGGCCAAGGGAGAGTATCTATTTATGACGGATATCGACCAT
>Ga0209619_10000326_pt1 | contig 32546 bp, 23 predicted proteins | sample Rifsed16ft3_FD_184011 | JGI IMG/M metagenome (GOLD analysis project Ga0209619, IMG submission 184011) | Soil microbial communities from Rifle, Colorado, USA - sediment 16ft 3 (version 2) | ecosystem: Environmental > Terrestrial > Deep subsurface > Rock core/Sediment | place: Rifle, Colorado... | reverse complement strand
CGCGGCGTGCTCCTCGTCGGGCCGCCCGGCACGGGCAAGACGCTGCTCGCGCGGGCCGTGGCCGGCGAGGCGGGCGTGCCCTTCTTCAGCATCTCCGGCTCGGAGTTCGTGGAGATGTTCGTGGGCGTCGGCGCCAGCCGCGTGCGCGACCTCTTCGACCAGGCCAAGCGCAACAGCCCCTGCATCGTCTTCGTGGACGAGATCGACGCGGTCGGTCGCCAGCGCGGCGCCGGCCTCGGCGGCTCGCACGACGAGCGCGAGCAGACGCTGAACCAGATCCTGGTCGAGATGGACGGCTTCGACACGAACACCAACGTCATCGTCGTGGCCGCCACCAACCGCCCCGACGTGCTCGACCCGGCGCTGCTGCGCCCCGGCCGCTTCGACCGCCAGGTCATCCTCGACCGGCCGGACATGCGCGGCCGCCTGGAGATCCTCAACGTCCACGTCAAGGGCAAGCCGCTCGACAAGACCGTGGACCTGCAGCTCATCGCCAAGACCTCGCCCGGCTTCTCCGGCGCGGACCTGGCCAATCTCGTCAACGAGGCGGCCATCCTCGCCGCGCGCCGTAACAAGAAGGTCATCAGCACGGGCGACTTCAGCGAGGCCCTGGAACGTGTCGTGGCCGGCCCCGAGCGCAAGAGCCGCATCATCAGCGACGCCGAGAAGCAGATCATCGCCTACCACGAGGGCGGTCACGCCGTCGTGCAGCGCATCCTGCCCAAGTGCGACCCGGTGGCCAAGGTCAGCATCATCAGCCGCGGCATGGCCCTCGGCTATACCATGGGCCTGCCCACCGAGGACCGCTACCTCACGAGCAAGTCCGAGTTCGAGGACAAGATCGCGGGCATGCTGGGGGGCAACGCGGCCGAGAAGCTCATCTTCGGCGACACCACCACCGGCGCCTCGAACGACATCGAGAAGGCGACCACGCTCTCCCGGCGCATGGTCACCGAGTTCGGCATGAGCGAGAAGCTGGGTCCATTGGCATTTGGCACACGCGATGAACTCGTGTTCCTGGGTCGCCAGATCGGCGAGCAGCGGAACTACTCGGACGATGTGGCACGGCAGATCGACGAAGAGGTCCGGACCATCATCGACCGGGGCTATGCGCGCGCCATGGAGGTCCTCGTCACGCACCAGGATCGCCTCGTGGCGCTGGCCGATCGCCTCATCGCCGAGGAGACGATCGAGAGCGAGGAGTTCGAGAAGCTCTTCGCCGGCATCCCCAACCCGCGCCAAGAGCCGGGCGGCAGCCCGACGCCGAAGCCGCTCGAGGTCGCCGCGGCGACGCAGAATGCCCCGAGCGAGGAGGGCGCCGGCGGCACTGTGCCGAAGCCCTCGCCCCAGCCGGCGTAGGGACCGGCGCCGACCACCGATCGTCATTCGAAGCGGGCCCCGGGGGCCCGCTTCGACGCTGTGCAGGAGTCCTTCACGTGTCCGACCGCCTGGCCGATCTCGACGCCCACCTCCAGGCCACGGCCGCGGCGCGGCTGGCCGACTTCGTCGAGCTGTTGCGCATCCCCAGCGTCTCCGCCCTGCCCGAGCATGCCGGCCACTGCCGGGAGGCGGCGGCGTGGATCGCCGGCCGGCTGACGCGCGCGGGGCTGGAGCACGTCGAGGTGGCCGAGACGGGTGGCCATCCGGTCGTCTACGCCGACTGGCTCCACGCGGACGGGGCGCCCACCGTCCTCGTCTACGCCCACTACGACGTCCAGCCCGACGATCCCCTCGAGGAGTGGGTGAAGCCGCCCTTCGATCCGCGCATCGAGGACGGCCGCGTCTTCGCCCGGGGCGCGGCGGACGACAAGAGCCACGTGCACATGCTCATCTCCGCCGCTGCGGCCTGGTTGACCGTGCGCGGCCGGCTGCCCGTCAACCTCCGTTTCGTCTTCGAGGGCGAGGAGGAGTCGGGGTCGGAGAACCTCGACCGGTGGCTGGCCGCGAACCGGGAGCGTCTGAGCGCGGACCTCGCGGTCATCAGCGACACGGGCTTCTTCGAGGGCAATCGGCCGTCGATCACGACCGGGCTGCGGGGCATGATGTACGCCCAGCTGGACGTCACGGGACCGCGCCAGGACCTCCACTCGGGGGGCTACGGCGGCACGGTCCGCAACCCGGCCACCGTCCTGGCCGAGATCATCGCCGGCCTGCACACGCGGGAAGGCCGGGTCGACGTGCCGGGCTTCTACGACGACGTGCGCCCGCTGGGCGAAGGCGAGCGTGCCGAGTTCGCGCGCCTGCCCTTCGACGAGGCCGACTACATGGCCGAGATGGGCGTGGACGCACTCTTCGGCGAGGCCGGCTACTCGACCCTCGAGCGCCGCGGCGCCCGGCCCACGCTCGAGATCTGCGGCCTCTGGGGCGGCTTCCAGGGCGAGGGCTCGAAGACGATCATCCCCGCCCGCGCCCACGCCAAGGTCAGCTGCCGCCTGGTCCCCGACCAGGCCCCGCAGCGCATCTTCGAAGCGATCCGGACTCGCATCCTGGAGCTTGCGCCGCCCGGCGTCACCGTGGACATGACGCTCATCAACACCGGGTTCGCGAGCCTCACGCCGATCGACCATCCGGCCACGCAGGCGGCCGCACGCTGCATCGAGGAGGTCTTCGGGCAGGCGCCGCTTTTCACGCGCGAGGGCGGTTCGATCCCCGTGGCCGCCTCGTTCGAGTCGCTGCTGGGGCTACCGGTGGTGCTGCTCGGTTTCATGAACCCGGACTGCCAGGCCCATGGCCCCAACGAGTCGATGCGAATCGACAACTGGGAACAAGGCCTGCGCACGACGGTCCGTTACTGGGAGGCGCTGGCCGCCCTGCCGCACTGAGATTCGCTCTCGATGTCAGGAGTTGTGGGGTCCGGGTGGTTTGGCGGCCGGGGGGCCGGTGCTATCATCCGGCCGTGAGCACGATCGAGTCGACCGAGTCAGACGTCCAGGCCGGCGAGCCGGCCGCGGTGGCCCGCGCCGACTGGCGCCTCGACGCCGACGGCGGGAGCATGGTCCCGCGCTCCGCGCTCGACGTGCTGGTGAACCTGAGCGACAAGGTCAGCGGTGGCCGCATCGGCGAGTACCAGCCGGTGCCCCTCGGCTTCACGCCGCTCGACAAGACCATGGGCAGCGGCCTCCGTACCGGCGAGCTGCTGCTGATCGGTGGCGCGCAGGGCACGGGCAAGACGACGATGGCCCTGCAGATGGCCCGCAACATCGCCTCGGGCGGCCAGGCCAACGTCCTCTACCTCTGCTTCGAGCACGAGGAGGAGTACCTGCTCAACCGGCTCATCGCCATGGAGTCGGCGCTGGCCCACTTGCCGCACAAGACGGGCGCCATCAAGATCCAGGACGTGCGCAAGGAGATCCTGGGCAGCTGGGCCGCGGAGGGTGCCGGCGGGCCGCAGCTGGCGGCCAACCCGCGCCTCCGCCCGTCGCTCGACCGCATCGCCCGCTACGGCCAGAACCTCTTCCTCCTGCGCGGCTCGCAGACCGCGAGCACGATCGACAACATCCGGACGCTCGTCCGGCAGCACCGCGAGCTGTCCGGCGATCGCCGGCTGGTGGTCTTCGTCGATTACATGCAGAAGGTGCCGCAGCTACCAGAGCCGCCCACCGAGACCGAGAAGGTCACCTTCATCGTCAACGGCCTAAAGGACATCGCCCTCTCGGAGGGGGTGCCGATCGTGACCATCGTGGCTGCGGACAAGGAGGGCCTGAAGGCCTCCCGTCTGCGGAACTTCCACCTGCGCGGCTCGTCGGCCATCAACTACGAGGCCGACATCATCCTCATCCTCAACGAGAAGTACCACATCGTGGCCAAGGTCAACATCGAGTTCAACCCGTACCAGGCGCAGCGCTTCCGTGACTGGATCGTGGTCTCGGTGGAGAAGAATCGCGGCGGCCAGGACAACGTGGACCTCGAGTTCGAGAAGCACTTCGAGTTCTCCTGCTTCGACCCCAACGGGCGGACGGTCCAGGAGAAGCTCATCGAGGAGCGGCTCTACAACGATTGACGTGGTCGCGGAGGCCTGGCGGACCTTCGTGGCGATCCCCCTGCCGGCGGGGGTGGCGACGACGCTGGAGGCCCGCCTCGCGCCACACCGTGCGGCGCACGCACAGGCGCGCTGGAGCGACCTCGCCGACGCACACCTGACGCTCGTCTTCCTCGGCGCCACTCCTGCCACGGTCGTGCCGGCCGTGGTCGACGCGGTGACCCGCGCCGCTGCCGGCCACGTCCCCTTCCGCGTCGCGCTGCATGGGGCCGGCTCGTTCGGCGGCCGGGGACGTCCCCTGGTGGCCTGGCTGGGCATCGGGGCGGGAGCGGCCGAGCTCACAGCCCTCGCGGCCGACATCCGTGCGCGCCTGATGACGCTGCCCGGCCTGGCCTACCTCGCGGGCGCCGGCGAGATGCGGCCGCACCTGACGGTCGCCCGCCGGGCGCCGGCCTCCCTGGCGCCACTGCTGCGAAGCGCCTTTGCCGACGAGGGGCCGGCGTGGACGATCGATGGGCTCGTGGTCATGCGCAGCCACCTGGGCCGGGACGGCGCCCGCCACGAGCCCCTCGCGAACGTCCCGCTTGCGGCCTTCCCTCCGTCCCCGTAGATTCGGCCTCCCCGGCAGCCGCAGCGCAATGAGGTCCCGACGATGACGAGTCAGACGAAGTTCGTGCTCTCCGAGGACCGCATCCCGCGGGTCTGGTACAACATCGCCGCCGACCTGCCCTGGCCGCCCCCGCCGCCGCTCCATCCGGGGACCGGCCAGCCCATCGGCCCGGCCGACCTGGCGCCGCTCTTCCCCATGGCGCTCATCGGCCAGGAGGTCAGCGCGGAGCGGGAGATCGGCATCCCCGATCCGGTCCGCGAGGCGTACGCCCTGTACCGGCCCTCGCCGCTCTACCGCGCGCACCGCCTCGAGCGGGCCCTCGATACGCCCGCGCACATCTACTACAAGTACGAGGGCGTCAGCCCGGCCGGCTCGCACAAGCCCAACACGGCCATCCCGCAGGCCTTCTTCAACCGCGAGGAGGGCATGCGACGTCTGACGACCGAAACGGGCGCCGGCCAGTGGGGCTCGGCGCTCGCCTTCGCCGGGGCGCTCTTCGGGCTCGAGGTCAAGGTCTACATGGTCCGCGCCAGCTACGACCAGAAGCCGTACCGGCGCAACCTCATGGAGGTCTACGGCGCCAGCGTCGTGGCCAGCCCGAGCCCGGACACGAACTACGGGCGGCGCGTGCTCGCAGAGACCCCCGATAGCCCCGGTTCGCTGGGCATGGCCATCAGCGAGGCCGTGGAGGACGCCGTGGGGCGCGACGACACGCACTACTCACTTGGCTCGGTGCTCAACCACGTGCTGCTGCACCAGACGGTCATCGGCCAGGAGGCGCTGGAGCAGATGGCCCTGGCCGGCGAGGAGCCGGACACCATCATCGGCTGTACCGGCGGCGGCTCCAACTTCGCCGGCCTCACCTTCCCCTTCCTCGGCCGCCAGCTGCGCGGCGAGGCCGCCTATCGGGTCATCGCCGTCGAGCCGGAGGCCGCGCCGAGCCTGACACGCGGCGTCTACGCCTACGACTTCGGCGATACCGGCCAGCTCACACCGCTGGTCAAGATGTACACGCTGGGCCACGACTTCATCCCCGAGCCCATCCACGCCGGCGGGTTGCGCTACCACGGCATGGCGCCGCTGGTCAGCCTGCTCAAGGAGCGGGGCCTGATCGAGGCCCGCGCGGTGCACCAGCGGGCGACCTTCGAGGCGGGCGTCCGGTTCGCCCGGGTCGAGGGCATCCTGCCCGCGCCCGAGCCGACCCACGCCATCAAGGTCGCCATCGACGAGGCCCTGCGGGCGAAGGCGGAGGGCCGGCCCACGGTCATCCTCTTCAACCTCTGCGGCCACGGCCACTTCGACCTGTCGGCCTACGAGCGCCATCTGGCCGGGCGGCTGGAGGACTACGAGTACCCGGCCGAGAAGGTCGCGGCCGCCCTCGAGGCGCTGCCGGTCGTGGCCGGCTGATGCGGGCCGCCCGGCGTCCGCGCGATGTGCGAAGCTAGCGGGCGATGCCCTCGCTCGCCTGCTGGTCGTGCGGCCGCCGGATCTTCACGACGGTCCCGCTCGAATCGCTCTTCGCCGACGAGCGACGCTGTCCGCGCTGCGGCGCGCTGCTGAATCCCGAGCGCCGCGGCACCAGCCGCCGGCAGTCCAACCGGCGCCAGAACCCGCCCGACGATCCGGGACCGCCCGACGGCACCGAGCGCCGGGTCCGCGACCGGCGCGAGGGACCGCGGCGGGGCCCCGCGGGCTGAGCGCCTCCCGCCCTCAGGCCGTTCGATCGGGGCGGGGCGGCTCCACGAGGCGGTGTCGCAGCCCGAAGGCGACCGCCTCCAGCTTCGAGTGCACTCCCAGCTTGCCCATGATGTTCTGGACGTGCGTGCGGAGCGTGTTCGGGGCGATCGACAGCTGTTCGCAGATCTGCCGCGAGGGGAGGCCCTCGGTGAGCGCGCGCAGGATCTCGAGCTCGCGCGGCGTCAGCGGCTCGATGGGATGCTGGGCCACTGCCTGTTCGCGAGCCGTGGCGACGCGCCGGGCGATGCTGAAGAGGACGGCGCGTGGCAGCAGGATCTCCCCGGCGTGCGCGGCACGGACGGCGTCCACCACGTCCTGGCTGGCGTGGTCCTTGGTCAGGTAACCGTCGGCGCCGGCCTGGATGGCGTCGAGGACGGTCTCGTCGTCGTTGACCGCGGTGAGCATGATCACCCGCGCCGCGGGCCAGCGGGCCTTGATCGCGCGCGTCGCATCGGCGCCGGTCCCGTCGGGCAGCCGGTAATCCATGAGCACGACGTCCACGCGCTCACGCGCGGCGGTCCGGGCCTCGGCCACGCTGCCGGCCACGCCGACCACGGCGAGATCGGGCTCGTGGGACAGTAGCTGCGCAAGGGCGTCGGTCAGCAGCTGATGATCGTCGACGAGGAGGACACGGATCGGGTTCGCTTGACGGCGCTGCACGGCATGCCCCCGGCTGGTCTCCTGTGATGACTCCCCACGATCACCCCAAGTCGGCCCCGATCGTAGCCCATCGCGTGCCCGGAATCCAATCCGCGGGTGGGGTGCGCCCGCTAGACTCGCCGGAGTGGTGCGCTTGGCGATCCTCGGCCTCGGCCTCATCGGTGGTTCGATCGCGCGCGCCCTCGCGGTCCGCGAGCCCGGCGCGTGGCACGTCACGGCCTGGAGCCGCACGCCCGACGGTCCCCGGCGCGCCGTGGAGGAGGGCGTGGTCGCGGACGCCTTCTCCGACGCGGCGGCCGCCATCGCCGGCGCCGACCTGGTCGTCCTGGCGGCGAGCCCGGCCGCGAACCTCGCCCTCGTGGAGCGGCTGGGACCGGCGCTGGCCGCGGCCGGCGGCCTGCTGACCGACGTCACAAGCGTCCAGGCGCCGATCGCCGCACGGGCGGCCGCCGTGCCCGGCCTGCGTTTCGTGGGTGGCCATCCCATGAGCGGGCGGGAGCGGCGTGGCTATGCCGCCGCGGACGCCGCGCTCTTCGTCGACCGGCCCTGGGTCGTGCTTCCCGGCCCTCGCGCCAGCGGCGGGGACGTGGATCTCGTGCGGCGGCTGGCGCGCGCCTGCGGGGCGCACCCGCTGGAGCTGGAGCCGGGCGTCCACGACCGCGCCGTGGCCGCCATCAGCCACGTGCCGCTGCTGGCCGCGGTGGCGCTCGTCGAGGCGGCCGTGTCGGCGCCCGACTGGCCCGTCGCCCGGTCGCTCGCGGCCCAGGGCTGGCGCGACGCGACGCGACTCGCCCGCGGCGATGCCGAGCTGGGTGCGGGCATCCTGGCCATGAACGCCAGCGCGATCGCGGAGGCGCTGCGCCGCTACCGGCACGAACTCGAGCGCTGGCAGGTACGGCTGGATGCGCTGGTTGCCGCCGGGGATCCTGCCGCCGCCGTCCCCGGGCTGGCGGCCGACCTCGCCCGGACCGCGGCGCACATCGAGCCGGCGACGTGACGTGGCCAGCGACGACGAGCTGATCCTCGCCGTCCCGCGAGCGCGCCTGCCGGGCGGCGTCCCCTGGCGGGGCGTGCGCCGGGACGATCTCGAGCCCCATCTCGAGGCCATCGCGGCGGCGGGCGTCTTCCGACCGCGCGGGGAGTTGGAGCCGGACCCGGCCTGGAAGCAGGTCATCCCATACCTCGTGCTGCGCGATGGCCCTCGCGTCTTCCTCATGCGTCGCACGCGCGCCGGCGGGGACGCCCGGCTGCACGACCGCTGGTCGATCGGCATCGGCGGACACCTCAACCCCGGCGACGGCGACCTGCTGGGCGGGCTGCGGCGAGAGTGGCGCGAGGAGATCGTGGCGTCGTTCACGCCCGAGTTCCAGCTGCTGGGGCTGCTCAACGACGACGAGGATCCCGTCGGCGCCGTGCATCTCGGGGTCGTCTACATCGCCGACGCCGCCGGGCGCCCGGTCGCCATCCGGGAGAACGACAAGCTCCGCGGCGCCTTCGCCACGCTCGACGAGGTGCGCCGGGTGGCCGACGGGCTGGAGACCTGGAGCGCTCTCGTCCTCGACCACCTCGATCCGATCGGGGCACGGCCCGCCGACGTCCCGGTGGGATAATCGACTCGAGGAGAGTGCCACCCGTGTCCAGCCGCCCCACCGACATCGCCCGACGCCTGCCCGCCGTCATCGGGCTGCTCGGGTTCGTGCTGGTCGCGGCCTCGATGGTCCGGGCGGCCGAACCCCGCGTCGTCGTCCTGCCCACGACCGGCATCGTCGACCAGGTCATGGCCGGCTACCTGCGCGATCGGATCGCCGACGCGGCGGCCTCCGGCGCCAGCGCGGTGGTCGTCCGGCTCGACACGCCGGGCGGCGCGCTGGAGGCGACGCGTTCGATCGTGGGCACGCTCCTCGACGCTCCGCTGCCGGTCGTCGTGTGGGTCGCTCCGTCCGGTGCGCGGGCAGCCAGCGCGGGCACGTTCATCACCCTCTCCGCGAACCTCGCCTACATGGCGCCGGGCACGAACATCGGTGCCGCCTCGCCCGTGGGCGGGCAGGGTGAGGACATCGAGGGCACGCTCGGCGACAAGGTGAAGAACGACGCCATCGCCCTGATGACGAGCATCGCCGACGCGCGCGGCCGCGACGTCGATGCGGCCGTGGAGACCGTCAGGAGCGCCGCCTCCTACACCGCCCAGCAGGCCATCGACAAGGGCCTCGTGGACGGCTTCGCCGCCGACCTGCCCGCGCTCCTGGCGGCCATCGACGGCCGGACGGTCACGGTCCGCGGTCTCGACGTGACGCTGGATACGGCGGGCGCCGCGACGAGCGAGTCTGGCATGAGCCCGTTCGAGGCGATCCTCCACCTGCTGGCCGACCCGAACATCGCCTTCATCCTCTTCACGATCGGTTTCTATGGGCTCCTCTTCGAGCTGCAGAACCCGAACTTCGTGACCGGCATCCTGGGCGCGCTGGCGATCATCCTGGCCTTCATCGGCTTCGGCAGCCTGCCCCTCAACGTCGGCGGCCTGCTCCTGCTCGGGCTGGCCGGGATCCTCTTCATCCTCGAGCTGACCGTGACCAGCCATGGGCTGCTCGCGATCGGCGGGCTCGTCTGCCTCGCGCTCGGGGCGGCCGCGCTCTACACGGACGTCGGCAGCCCCACCGCGCCGGACGTCGCGGTGGCCATGCCGATCATCGTGGCCATGGTGGCCACGACCGGCGGCTTCATGCTCGTCATCGTCACGGTCGCGCTGCGTTCCCGGCACATGCGGCCGTCGCCGGGCACGGTCGGCACGGCCATCGTCGCGGGCGCCTTCGGCGAGGTCCGCAACCCCCTGCTGCCGGTCGGCACGGTCTACGTGGCCGGCGAGGAATGGAGCGCCCGCGCCGCGGGCGAACGGCCGCTGCAACGGGGCACGCCGGTGCGCGTCATCCGTCAGGAGGGCCTGACGGTCGTCGTCGAACCTGCCGATCACGGCGGGTCATCCACCTAGCGCGAAGGGAAGGCACATGGACGGATTCATCGGGCTGGCGACGGGAGCGGCCGTCGTCCTCGCCATCGCGGTGATCTTCCTCTATCTCAGCGTGCGGATCGTCCGCCAGTACGACCGGCTGGTCGTCTTCCGGCTGGGCCGCACGGACGACAGCCTGGTGCGCGGTCCCGGGCTCATCTTCCTCATCCCGATCGTCGACCGACCGGTGCGTGCCGACCTGCGCGAGCAGTTCATCGAGGTGCCCAGCCAGACCACGATCACCAAGGACAACGCGCCGATCAACATCGACTTCCTCATCTACTGGCGCATCGCCGACCCCCTCAAGAGCATCGTCAACGTGAGCTACTTCGCCGGTGCCCTGCAGGGCATCGCCACGACGACGCTGCGGGCGGTCATCGGCGACATCTCGCTGGACGACGTGCTCAGCAAGCGGGAGCAGATCAACGAGGTTCTGCGGGCCAAGCTCGACGAGCAGACCGAGCGCTGGGGCGGCAAGGTCACCACGGTCGAGATCCGCGAGATCACCCCGCCGCGCGACGTCCAGGACGCCATGAATCGCCAGCTCTCCGCGGAGCGGACACGACGCGCCGTGATCACCGAGTCGGAGGGCTCGCGGCAGGCGGCCATCAACGTCGCCGAGGGCGAGAAGCAGGCCGCCATCCTGCGCGCCGAGGGCGACCGGCAGTCGGCCATCCTGCGCGCCGAGGGCTTCAGCGAGGCGCTGCAGCGGATCTTCTCCGCCGCCAGGGGCGTGGACGAGAAGACGATGGCGCTCCAGTACCTCGAGGCGCTCAAGGCGCTGGGCGCCGGGCCGGCCACGAAGTTCATCATCCCCTTCGAGTTCACGCAGCTGCTCAAGCCGCTGGCCGGATACCTGGATCGCAGCCGGTCGGAGGGAGGGCCGAGCGGGGCCTGAGCGACCGGTACCAATGGGCCTCGGACGCCCGGGGGTGCGGCGCTATCATGGCCGCGACGCCGCCCGCCCGGGCGTTCCCGTTGGCTGAGTACAAGAAGAGGAGCGGATGTCCGCCAGGATCCTCGTCGTCGACGACGACCCGAACATCCAACGACTGCTGACGTACACCCTCAAGCAGGAGGGGTACGAGGTCATCGTCGCCTCGGACGGCGCCGAGGGGCTGAAGAAGTGGGCCGCCGAGAGTCCCGACCTGATGCTCCTCGACGTGATGCTGCCGAAGATGGACGGCTATCAGGTGGCCGCGAAGGTCCGTGCGGACGAGGGTCCGGGCGCCCACGTGCCCATCATCATGCTCACGGCCGAGGCCGACGTGGAGCAGAAGGTGCGCGGCCTGCGCGCCGGGGCGGACGACTACCAGATCAAGCCCTTCCACCCGGCCGAGCTGCTCGCCCGCATCAAGAGCCTGCTCGCCCGCTTCGCCCCGCGGGACCTCGTGGTGGGCAAGCCGCCCATGGGCCGGGTCCACGCCTTCTACGGCGCGAAGGGCGGCGTGGGCACCACGACGATCGCCATCAACACGGCCATCGCCCTGCATCGGGAGATCGGGCGCAAGGTCGTGCTCGTGGACGGCAATCTGCAGTTCGGCGACCATCGCGTCTTCCTCGACCTCGGCCTCGACCGCAAGTCGATCGTGGACGTCGTGACCGCGACGACCATCGACCAGGACCTGCTGCGCTCGGTCCTCGTCAAGCACGACTCCGGCGTCGACCTCCTGCTCGCGCCGCCCTCGCCCGAGACGGCCGAGCTGGTCAGCGCCGACCAGCACCACATGTCCCGCATCGTGGAACAGCTGCGCGGGCTGTACGACTACGTCCTGGTCGACATCGACAAGCGGCTCGACGAGACGAACCTCGACGTCGTGACCGCGGCCGACGCGCTCTTCGTGGTCATGACGGCCGACCTCTCGTGCCTGAAGAACGTGCGCCTGGTGCTCGAGACGATGACCCAGCTGGGCGTGCCGCGCGAAAAGGTCCAGCTCGTGCTCAACCGCTCGAACGCCTTCACCGGCATCAACGTCAAGAACGCCGAGGGCGCGCTCAAGCGGAAGATCGACTTCCAGATCGTCAACGAGTACCGGGCCGCGATCAGCGCTCTCAACAGCGGCGCGCCCTTCATGTTCACGAAGGCCGACTCGCTGCTCGGACGCGCCGTCCTCGACTTCGCGCGGGTCGTCGACAAGCAGGTGGCCGGTCCGGGCGCCGTCCCTCAGCTGGCCCCCGTCAGTTCCTGACCGCCGTTTCCACGGGGCCGGGCGCGGCAAGCGCCCGGAGAGCCGCCGATAAGCCGGGGATGAGCCGCGCCGCGTAGGGTCGGCGGATGCTCGCGACCCTCGTCACCGCCGTCGTCAGCGGCCTGCACGGCGCGCTCGTGCGCGTCGAGGTCGACGTCAGTCCCGGCCTGCCCGTCTGCCACATCGTGGGGCTCCCCGACGCGGCCCTGTCCGAAGCGCGAGAGCGCGTGCGCGCCGCCATCCGCAACGCCGGCTTCGCCTACCCGGCCAGTCGCATCACGGTCAACCTGGCGCCGGCCGACCGGCGCAAGCACGGCGCCGCCTACGACCTCGCCATCGGCGTGGGCATCCTGGTCGCCTCCGAGCAGATCCGTGCCGGGGGAGGCGCCTGGGCGCTGCTCGGCGAGCTGTCCCTGGACGGGACGCTGCAGGCCGTGCCGGGCGTGCTGCCCATGGTCGCCACGCTCGCCCGCGCAGGCCAGCGCCGGGTGGGCGTGCCGGCGGCGAACCTCGAGGAGGCGCGCCTGGTCGAAGGCGTGGAGGCGGTGGGCCTCGACGGTCTCGACGACGCGGCTCGGCTCGTGGCCGGGCCGCGCGGGCGCCGGGCGATGTCCGCCGCTCGGCGGCCCGTGATCGGCGTCTCCGGGCTGCCCGCCGCCGGCATCGCGGCTCCGACCGGCGCCGCGCCGGAGGGCCGGGTAGCCCTCGTTTCAGGGCTGGAGCCGGTAGATCTGCGCGAGGTGCGGGGCCAGCCCTTCGCGCGCTGGGCGCTCGAGGTCGCGCTCGCCGGCGGCCACAACCTGCTCATGGTCGGCCCGCCGGGCGCCGGCAAGACGCTGCTCGCACGGGCCATCCCGGGCCTGCTGCCGCCGCTCGACGAGGACGAGGCGCTCGAGGTGGCGGTCATCGCCAGCGTTGCGGGGCTACTCGGCGACGGACGGCGCCCAGGACGGCGGCGGCCGTTCCGGGCACCGCACCATACGGCGAGTTACGCCGCGCTGGTCGGCGGTGGGCCGCGGCTGCTGCCCGGCGAAGTGACCCTCGCTCACCGGGGCACGCTCTTCCTCGACGAGCTGGCCGAGTTCGATCGGGGCGTCCTCGACGCGCTGCGCCAGCCGCTCGAGGAGGGGAGCGTGGTCATCTCCCGCGCGGCCGGCCAGGTGCGCTATCCGGCGCGGCTGCAGCTGGTGGCCGCCATGAACCCCTGTCGCTGCGGGTACTGGGGCGACCCCCAGCGGGCCTGCTGCTGCGCGCCGGGCGATCCGGAACGCTATGTGCGTCGGGTGAGCGGCCCGCTCCTCGACCGGCTCGACCTGCGCGTCGAGCTGGGGCGCGTCCCTCCGCGTGAGCTGCTCGGCGGGCCGGAGCCGGAGGCGAGCGCAGTCGTCGCGGCACGGATCGCGCTGGCCCGCGAGCGCGCGCGGGCACGCAACGGCGGTCGGCTGAACGCCGACCTGAGCGGGGCCGCGGCGTTGGCCGCGGCCGAATCGGAGCCACGGGCGCGGACGCGGCTGGCGGAGCTGGCGGAGGCCGGTGCGCTCTCGGCGCGGAACGTGCACCGGCTGCTGCGCGTCGCGCGAACGGTCGCCGACCTGGCCGGCGCGCCACACGTGGACGAAGCGGCCATCCTCGCCGCCGCAGGGCTGCGCGACCCCGCGGGCGACCGGCTCGGCGCGGCCGACGCGGCCTGATCCCTGGATGGACCCCTCGGAGCGGATCGCCTGGCTCGCACTGGCCGCCGTCCACGGTGTCGGGCCCGCCACCTTCGGGCGGCTCGTGGCGGCATTCGGCGGCGCACGGTCCGTGCTCCATGCCGCCTCAGATGGTCGCCTGGGGCGGGCGGCGATCAAGGTCGAGACCGGGCGCCGGCTGCCCACCGAGGTGGTCGACCGCATCCTGGTGGCGGCGGCGGCGCCCGATGCCGCGACGGCGACGCTGGAGCGTTTTGGGCTGTGGACGCTGACGCCGCTCGATCCCGCTTACCCGTCGCGCTTCGGCGTTCTCGAGGCAGCGCCGCCTGTGCTCTACGGCTGGGGCGATCCGGCGGCGCTTGAGGACCACTACGCGGTCGGCGTCGTGGGTACCCGCCGGCCCACTCCGGCCGGCCGGGCCCTCGCGGCACGCGTCGCGCGCCACGTGGCCGGCCGCGGCGCGGTGGTCATCTCAGGCCTGGCCATCGGCATCGACGGCGCTGCACACGCCGCGACGGTGGAGGCGGAGGGACGGACGGTCGCAGTGATCGGCGCGGGCCACGACCATCCCGGACCGCGCGCCCATCGCGCGCTGCTGCGCAGGATCCTCGCGCGGGGTGGCGCGGTCGTGAGCGAGCTGGCCCCGCACGCGCCCGCGAGCCGCGGAACCTTCCCGCGACGCAACCGGCTCCTGTCGGCCCTCGCCGATGCCGTCGTGGTCGTGGAGGCGCCATCGCGCAGCGGCGCCATCAACACCGGCCATCACGCCCTGGAGCAGGGGCGCGCGCTGTTCGTGGCGCCTGGGCGGCCCGGCGATCCCGCCACGGCGGGCTGCCTGCGGCTTCTGCGCGAGACGCCCGCACGGCCGTTCGTCGGCCTCGCGGAGCTGGATGAGGACCTGGCGGCGCTGGGGATCGGCCCGGTTCGAGCAGGGGACCGACCGGTGGCGGCTCCCGACCCGCTGGTCGACCTCGGGGCCGCGGAACGCAGCGTGGCCGTGGCGATCGCGCGGGCTCCCAGCGGCCTCGAGCGCCTCGTGGCGGCCACGGGCCTCCCGCCGGGCGTGGTCGGCGGCGCGGTGACGCTGCTCCAGTTGCGCGGCCTGGCGCGCATCGTGGACGGCGCCGTCCTGCCCGCCGGACCGCTGCTCGAGCGTGGCTGACTACGCAACGCTGCGGGTTTGCGGCTTTCGGCGGCCCTCTGGTACCCTGCGCCGGACACCGAACGGCCATCGACGGAGCGGTCGCCCCAGCGGCGGTTCCCGGCCTTCGAGCGAGGAGACACCGTTATTGCGTAAAGCGATCGCCGGCGTCCTCGGCCTGCCCGTCATCGTGGCGACGTACGTCGCGCTGCTCGCGCGACGACCCGTGGCCCTCTCGACGACCGCCGTCGCGGCCATCGTGGGCCTGCTCACGATCGCTGCCATAGGCGGCACCGCGCCCCCGATCACCGCCTACAAGACAGTCCCCGTCGACCCGCATGCGGCGGCTCGCATGGCCTCCTCGGTGGTGACGGACTTCGGCATCCATCAGACGGTGCGCATCGACTTCAGCGCCGCGATGGACCGCACCTCCGTCGAGGCCGCGCTGCGCGTCTCCCCCGCCGCGGCCCCCACCCTCTCCTGGCTCGATGAGGGCCGCAGCCTGCGCATCGCTCCCAGCGGTGCCTGGGCGCCCAGCCGCTTCTACACCGTCACGATCGGCCGCGAGGCACGCGACGCCGCCGGAACGCCGCTGGCCGAGCCCCTGCGGGTCATCTTCTTCACCCAAGACCGACCCACGGTGGAGCTGGCCCTGACCGACCTGGTGGACGAGGGCACCGCGCGGCCCGCGTCGGCGCTGGAGCTCCGCTTCTCGCGACCCGTGGACCCGACCTCTGTGGCGCGGGCGCTGCGCGTCACGCCGGCGACCGCCGGACGGCTGGTCGCGACCGCGGACCCCGGCCAGGCCGGCGCGGACCGCTTCCTCTGGGTCCCCGACGCGCCGCTCGCGCCGGGCAGTCCCATCGGGTTCCACCTCGCGGCATCGGTGCGCGACGCCGACGGGCTGCGCCTCACGGCGCCCGCGCACCTCTCGGCGACCGTCGCGGCACGCCCCCGGGTGGTGCGCAGCCGGCCGGCGAAGGGCGGGCAGGGCGTCGATCGAGACCAGACGATCAGCGTCCGGTTCAGCGAGAAGATGGACCGCCGCACGACACAGGCGGCGCTGAGCGTCTCCGGCCTCGACACCAAGAAGGGCGGAAGGTTCCGCTGGGCGGAGGGCGACACGGTCCTCATCTTCGACCCGTCGCCGACCTTCGCGTACGGTGCGGCGGTGACGATCGAGGTGGCCGGTTCCGCCCGCTCGTCGGCCGGTGTGCCCCTGGCGGACGATCTCGCCGCCGTGGCCTTCCGGTCCGCCTTCAGGGTCGAGCCGAAGCCGCCGGCCCCGGCCAGGCCGACGACGAAGCCGCCCACCAGCGGGGGCGGCAACACGTCGAGCGCACCCTGGCTGAGCGTGGAGAAGTACTACCTCGGCCTCCTCAACTGCACCCGTACCGGCGGCTGGGTGCAGTCGGACGGGAGCTGCGTCGGCTACGGCAGCGGCCGGTACAGCACCTATGTGGCGCCGCTCACGCTGAGCGCCGGCATATCGTCGAGGGTGGCGCGGCCGTATGCGCAGCTCCTCGCCACGCGCGGCATCTGCAGCCACTATGCCGACGGTGATCCCGGCGACCGGCTCAACCGCCGCGGTTACAGCAGCTACCGCTGGGCCGAGAACCTCGGCTGCCGCTCGGGCAACCCGTACAGTGCGGTGCTCGGCTCGCACCTCTTCTTCCAGAGCGAGATGTCGGCCAACGGCGGCCACTGGCGGAACATCAAGGACGCCCGCTTCTCGGTCGTCGGCGTCGGCATCTGGGTCGCCAGCGGACGCGTCCGTCTCGTGTCCGAATTCTACGACCCGTAGGGCGGCCATGATCCGCGGCGCGGTCGTGCACATGACCGGCGAGCAGCCCCTCCTCGTGGACCTCGAAGCCGTGCCGCTGCCCGGCGACACGGTGCTGGTGTGTTCGAACCTGCGCGCCACGGGCGGCCAGCGGCCGTCGTTCATCGACGCCATCGACTCGACCTTCGTCATCCCCTACCAGCACATCCGCTTCGTGGAGATCGCCGCCGCCGCGCTCGGCCGGCGGGATGGGGATGCGGCCGGCGTCGAGCTCCTGGAGAGCGGCCCGGAGCCGGAGCTGGAGCTCGACGAGGATCTCCTGCGCCGCGTCCGCGAGGCCTAGCCGGGAAGCCGCGGCGCAGTCTGCGAGCAGGGAGCGCCAAGGGGCCGGTGCTACACTCCCGGCCGATGACGAAGAACCTGGTGATCGTCGAGTCGCCGGCGAAGGCGCGCACGATCGAGCGCTACCTCGGCCCCGACTACCGGGTCCTCGCCTCGTACGGCCACGTCCGCGACCTGCCGGAGAACCCGGGCAAGGGCCAGTTCGGCGTGGACGTGGAGCATGACTTCGCCCCGCAATATGTCGTCGCCGAGGACCGCCGCAAGCACGTCGACCAGATCGCGCGGGCGGCCAGGGCTGCCGAGACGGTCTATCTCGCCACCGACCTCGACCGGGAGGGTGAGGCGATCGCCTGGCACGTTGCCGAGGCCGCCGGCGTGCCGGCGTCGAAGACGAAGCGGGTCACCTTCAGCGAGATCACCCCGGGCGCCATCCGCGAAGCCTTCGCGCACCCCCGGGGGATCGACGTGCACCTCGTGGACGCGCAGCAGACGCGCCGCATCGTGGATCGTCTCGTGGGCTACATGCTCAGCCCGCTCGTCTCGCGCAAGGTGCGGGGCGGCCTGTCGGCAGGGCGGGTCCAATCGGTCGCCCTGCGCCTCGTGGTGGATCGGGAGCGGGAGGTGGCGTCCTTCAGCGCACGCGAGTACTGGACGCTCGAGGCCCTCCTTGCCACCGCGGACGGGACGACCTTCGTGGCCGAGCTGGCGCGCATCGACGGCGTCGCCGCGGAGATGGCTGACGGCGAGACGGCGGAAGCCCATGCGGCCGCCCTGCGCGCGCAGCGGCCGGTGGTGGAGAAGGTCGCCCGGCGCGCGCAGAAGCGCAGCCCCGCGCCGCCGTTCACGACGAGCACCCTGCAACAGGAAGCCAGCCGCAAGCTCGGCTTCAACCCCAAGCGCACGATGTCGATCGCCCAGAAGCTCTACGAGGGCATGGAGACGGCCGACGGGCAGGTCGGCCTCATCACCTACATGCGCACCGACTCGACGGCCATGGCCGGTGTGGCCATGGGGGAGGCCCGGGAGGTCATCCGCGACCGCTTCGGCGAGCCGTACACGATGCCCCGGGGGCGCGTCTACAGGACGAAGGCCAAGGGTGCCCAGGAGGCCCACGAGTCGATCCGGCCCACCAGCTTCCGGCGCGACCCCGACTCGCTGGCGCGCTTCCTCGACGCGCCGGCGCTGAAGCTCTACCGGCTCATCTGGCAGCGTGCCCTCGCCTCGCAGATGGCGGCCAGGGAACTCGAGACGACGACCGCGGACCTGGGCGCCGGCCGCTACGGCCTGCGCGCGAGCGCCACGCGGACCCTCTTCGACGGCTTCGCCCGCGTCTACACCGAGGGCCGCGACGACGATGCCGATGACGAGGAGCGCGAGCGCCGACTCCCGCCCCTGGCGGAGGGCGATACGACGACCGTGCGCGACGTGACGCCCGCGCAGCACTTCACGGAGCCGCCGCCGCGCTACACCGAGGCGACGCTGATCAAGGCCCTCGAGGAGCACGGCATCGGCCGCCCCTCGACGTACGCGGCGACCATCTCGACCATCCTCGACCGCGGCTACGTCCGCGTGGAGGACCGCCGGCTGCGACCGGAGCTGGTGGGCGAGATCGTCACCGACCTGCTCGTGGAGCACTTCGCCGAGTTCGTGGACGTGGCGTTCACGGCGCGCATGGAGGAGCGGCTCGATGAGGTGGCACGGGGTGAGCGCGCCTGGGTGCCCCTCCTGCGCGAGTTCTACGGACCCCTGAAGGACCGGGTGGACGAGAAGCGCCGCGAGCTGAAGCGACGGGACTTCACGACCGAGGAGAGCGACGAGGTCTGCTCAGAGGGCCACCCGATGGTCATCCGCCTCGGACGCAACGGCCGCTTCCTGGCCTGCTCGCTCTACCCCGAGCACCAGGAGTCGCGGCCGCTGCCCGGCGAAGAGCCGCCGCGGATGGAGGGCCAGGGCGATGCCTGTCCGCATTGTGACGAGGGGCAGCTGACGCAGCGGCGGGGACGCTTCGGTCCGTTCCTGGGCTGCTCACGGTATCCCGACTGCGACTACATCAAGAAGGAGGGACCGCCGCCACCGGCGCCGCTGGCGTTCGAGGTGGTCTGCCCCAAGAACGGCGACGGTCGGCTGCTGGCGCGCCGGGCGCGACGCACGGGCAACGTCTTCTGGGGCTGCTCGGCCTACCCGAAGTGCGACTACACGACGAACTTCGAGCCGGTCGGCGCGGTCCATGACGCGGATGCCGGAGCGGTGGCGCGGCACGGCGATGTCCTCCTCTGCCTCGTCTGCGGCGCGGCCATCGAGGCGCCGGCCGAGGGTGGCCTCGTGGGGCTGTGTCTGGCCGGCGGCCCGCCGAACCCGGGGGCGCTGGCACGACCGCGCCGCGCGGCCGGTCCCGGCGGAGGCCGCCCGCCCGGCGGCCGGCGGAAGAGCGCAAGGGCGATGGGCGCCGAGCGCGCCCCCCGCCCCGCCGTCAAGCCCGCGTGACGGGCGCCGCCGCACTCGACGGTTTCCTGCGCGCTCTCGAGGCGCGCGACGCATCGGCGCACACGCGACGGGCCTATGCGACGGGCATCCGCCAGTACCTCGAGTGGCTGTCCGCCCGGCCCGGCGGCGGCTGGACGCGCCCCGGACGGCTCGCGCTGCGCGGCTATCTCGCCGAGCTGGACGGACGGGGGCTCTCTCGAACCACGATCGCGGCCCGCGTGGCGGCGCTGCGCTCCTTCTATCGGCACGCTCGCCGCGAGGGCTGGGTGGACGGCGACCCGTGGGCGGCCATCTCCACGCCCCGCCGACCCCGCCGGCTGCCGGTCGTGCTCGAGGTGAGCGAGGTCGAACAGCTGCTCGACACCGTGGCGCCGGTGGCCGACCGTGGGCGGGCGCGCGACGCGGGCATCGCGGCCGCCATCGCCCTGCGCGACCGGGCCGTGCTCGAGACGGCCTATGCCGCCGGGTTGCGCATCGGTGAGCTGGCGTCGGCCCGCCTCGGCGACCTCGACCTCGGGCGCGGCGAGCTGCGCGTCATCGGCAAGGGCCGCAAGGAGCGCATGACCCTCCTGGGGCGACCGGCACGGGAGGCCCTCGACGACTACCTCGCCGGCGGTCGGCCGCGTCTGCGCCGAGGCGTCGAGGGCACGGACGACGGCACGATCTTCCTCAACGCCCGCGGCGGCCCGCTCGGCGTGCGCGGCCTGCGCTACCGGCTCCGGCGGATCGCCCAGCTGGCGGGCGCCCGGGAGGGCGTCACGCCCCACACGCTGCGGCACTCGTTCGCCAGCCACCTCCTCGACGGCGGCGCGGACCTGCGCGTCGTCCAGGAGCTGCTCGGGCACGCCAGCCTGGGCACGACCCAGGTCTACACGCACGTCTCCACGGCGCGCCTCCGCTCGGCCTACCGTGAGGCCCATCCGCGCGCCGCCCGCTCGGGTCAGACGCCGCCTCCGTGACGGGCACCGCGCGCGCCCTGGCGCGGGCCGGGCTCGTGGTCACCGCGGCCTATCTCCTCTCCCGGGTGCTGGGCTGGTTGCGCCTCGTCGTCATCAGCTCGCTCTTCGGGGCGAACGCCGACCTGGACGCCTATTTCGCCGCCTTCCGCATCCCCGACGCGATCTTCCAGCTCGTGGCCGCGGGCGCGCTCAGCTCGGCGCTCATCCCGGTGCTGGCCGGCCTGCACGCCGCCGAGGAGGAGGAGCGGGCCTGGCGGGTCGTGGCCACCGTCGTCAACCTCATGCTCCTGGCACTCCTCGCGCTCTCGGTCGTGGTGGCCCTGGCCGCACCGGTGCTCATCCCGCTCGTCACGCCCGGCTTCGACGCCGTGGAGACGGAGCTGACCGTGCGGCTCTCGCGGGTCATGCTGCTCTCGCCGATCCTGCTCGCGCTGGGAGCCGTGGCCACGAGCGTACTCAACGCCCGCGGCCGCTTCGCCGCCTCGGCGGTGGCGCCGCTCCTGTACAACGTCGTCATCATCCTCGCCGCCGTGCTGTTGGCGCCGATCCTCGGCGTGGATGGCCTGGCCATCGGCGTCGTCCTCGGCTCGCTGGTGCACCTCGCGGTCCAACTGCCGGCGATCGTGCGCCTGCCCAGGTTCGGCTACGACTTCGCAGTCGACCTGCGCGATCCGGCCGCCCGCCAGGCGCTCCTGCTCATGGCGCCGCGCGCGATCGGCCTGGGGGTGATGCAGATCACCTTCCTCGTCAACACGACCCTCGCTTCGGGCCTCGGCACGGGCTCGATCGTCGCCTACAACATCGCCTTCACCGTCATGCAGATCCCGCTCGGCGTCATCGGCGTGCCGCTCGGCGTGGTGCTGCTGCCGTCCATGTCGCGCTCGCTCGCGGTGGGCGACCTGCGTGGCTTCGGCCAGCTCGTGGTGCGCTCGCTGCGGCTGCTGCTCTACGTCATGCTCTTCCTGACGGCGATGACGATGGTGCTGCGGCGCCAGCTCGTGACGCTCCTCTTTGACTATGGCAACTTCGACCAGCGGGCCATCGACCTGACCGCGAACACGTTGCTCTTCTTCACGCTGGGGCTGGCCGCGCACGCGATGATCGTCGTCCTCGCCCGGGCTTTCTACGCCGGCCAGGACACACGCACGCCGGTCATGGCCGCGATCCTCGCGGTTGCCGTGAACGTCGTCGTTTCGCTCTTGACGGCCGGATCGCTCGGCCTCTCGGGGCTCGCCCTGGGCATCGCCAGCGGCGCCTGGGTCGAGGCCGCGGTCCTGCTCGTGCTGCTCTGGCGTCGGGCGGCCACGCTGCCCATCGCCGGGCTCGTGCGCGCCGGGGTCGAGTTCGTCGTGGGCGCGGTGCTGGCCGGGGCCACCGCGTTCGGCGTGGTCGGCGTGACCGGGGCGCTCTTCGGCACGCACGACCCGAGCAAGCTGCTGGTGCTCGTCCAGGCGACGCTGGCCTTCCTGGCCGCGACGGCCGTCTACGTCGCCTACAGTCTCGTCGTGCGCATCCCCGAGTTCCGCCAGACGCTCGTCATCCTCGGTTCGGCGCTGCGCCGCGCACGGGCCGCGGAGCGTCCGTGACCGCGATCCGGGAGATGCTCGACGCGCCGCCGGCGGGATGGGATGCCCTCACCGTCGACCCGCCGGGCGGCCACGTCCTGCAGGGCACCGCCTGGGCCGCGCATCGCCAACGCCAGGGCTGGCGCCCACGCTTCGCGCTGTTCGATGACCGGCGCGCGGCGCTCGTCCTGACCCGAGCGAGGCCGCCGCTCCCCGGTTTCCTCGCCTACTGCCCGCGCGGGCCGATCGCCGCGGGGGATCCGCCCACCCTGGTGGCCGCCCGCGCGGCTGCGCTGGCGCAGCGTCTGCGGGCCGAGGGCCCGATCATCCTCGCCGTGGACCCGGAACTCGACGCGGACCCTGTCTACGAGGCGGCCATGGCCGCGGCCGGTTTCCGCGCGACCGAGGAGATCCAGCCGTCGCGCCACCGCCTCGTGCTCGACCTGCCGCCCGGGACGGACGAGGCCGGGCTCCTGGCGGCGATGTCGAAGTCGGCGCGCCAGCGCATCCACGCCGCCGAGTCGGGCGGGACGATCGTGCGGGAGGACGCGGCCGGGGGGCGCCTGGCCGCATTCGGGGCGCAGATGGACGCCACGGCGCGGCGCAAGGGCTTCGGTTTCGGCTCGGACCGGGGCTTCGTGGACTGGTGGCAGCGGGTCCTGGGGGCGGGGCGCGCGCGCTTCCTCGTCGCGGAGCACGAGGGGCGTCTCCTCGGCGGCCTGCTCGTCTACCTCCAGGGCGGCCACTGGGCGACGGCCTTCTCGGCCGACGACGCGACGCTCCGGCGCGACCACCCCGGCTCGATGCATCTCCTGCGCTGGGCGGCCATCCGCGGCGCCCTGGCCGCCGGCGCCCGGTTCATCGACCTGGGGGGCGTGGACGTGCCGGGCGCCCGGCGCCGGCCCCAGCCCGGCGAGCCCGCCTGGGGCATGCTGGAGCACAAGCTCGGCTTCGGCGCCCGCTGGGTCGAGTCGGCGGGGGCGCACGAGATCGTCCTGCGGCCCGGCGTCTACCGGGTCGGCCTGGCCCTGCGCCGCCTGCGCCGGCGCGCCCGCGGGCTGCCGGTGCGGTGAGCGCGCCCCTCGCTGAGCTGATCGCGCTGCTCGAGGCGCGCGGCCTCCTTCGCGGGATCGTGCCCGGCGTGGCAGCCGCGGCGGGATCGGTGATGGTGACCGAGGTCGTCCTCGATTCGCGCCGCGTCGCCCCCGGCGCGCTGTTCGCGGCCGTCCCCGGGGAGCGCCTGGACGGCCACGCGTTCGTGTCCGCCGCCGTGGCCGCCGGCGCGGTCGCAGTGCTGGCCGAGCGGCCGACGGCCGGCCTGCCGGTGCCCCAGCTGCTCGTGGCCGCCTCGCGCCCTGCGCTGGCGATCGCGGCCGCCTGGCGACACGGGTTCCCGACTCGCACGTTGGGGATCGTCGGCGTCACCGGCACCGACGGCAAGACGACCACCACGCACATGGTCCGTGCAGTGCTCGAGGCGGCGGGTCGCCCGACCGGGCTTCTGGGCACGGTGGACGTGGTCGTCGGCGGGCGCTCGCTGGGGAACCCCGGCCGCACCACGACGCCCGAGGCGCCCGAGTTGCAGGCACTCCTCGCGGCGATGGTCGGCGCCGCCGACCGCTGGGCCGTCGTGGAGGCCAGCTCCCACGGCCTGGCCCAGGAGCGCGTCGGCGAGGTCGCCTGGGATGTGGCGGTCCTCACGAACGTGACGCAGGAGCACCTCGAGTTCCACCACACGCGCGAGGCGTACGTGGCCGCCAAGCGCCGGCTCTTCGAGGCCCTGGCGGTCGGCGCGGCCAACCCGGAGAAGGGCTTCGGCAAGACGGCGATCGTCAACGCCGACGACCCTGCCGCGCAGGGGTTCCTCGCCGCGGCTCGGGCCGCCGGCGCCCGGACGCTGACCTACGGCACCGCCGCGGCGGCCGACACGCGCCTCACCGCGCTCGATGAGGACCGGCATCGCCTGCGGCTCGGTGTCCGCACGGCACGCTGGGAGGGCGACGTTGCGCTCCGGTCGGCCGGCCGCTTCAACGCCCACAACGCGCTGGCGGCACTGGCCGTGGGCGAGGCGCTGGAGCTCGACGGGGCGGCCGTCCGGGAGGGACTGGCGGCGATGCCCGCCGTGCCCGGCCGGATGGAGCGGATCGACGCCGGCCAGCCGTTCGCCGTGATCGTCGATTACGCCCATACGCCCGAGGCGCTGCGGGTCGTGCTGGACGGGCTGGCGCCAGTGGCCGCGGCGACCGGCGGAGGGCTCGTCGCCGTCTTCGGCTCGGCCGGCGAGCGCGACACGCTGAAGCGGCCGCTGATGGGCGCCGTGGCCGGCGAGCGCTGCCGGCTGGTGGTGCTGACCGACGAGGATCCGCGGGGCGAGGATCGCGAGCGCATCCTCGAGGAGATCGCCGCGGGCGCCGAGCGGGCCGGCCGCCGGCGCGGTCACGACCTGCTGCTGATCGCCGACCGCGAGGCCGCGATCCGGGAGGCCTGCCAGCGGGCGCGCCCCGGCGACGTGGTGCTGCTGGCCGGCAAGGGCCACGAGAAGACCATCGAGCTGGCCGGCGGCGCCGTCCCCTGGGACGACGGCGCGGCGGCCCGGCGGGCCCTGGCCGCGCTCGGCTTCGGGACGCCGTGAGCGCCGACGGCGTCGTGCGGCCGGCGGTCTCGGCGCCGCGCGTCATCGTTCGCGGCGCGACCGACGCCGACCGGCCGGCCTGGGACGCCTTCGTCGCGTCCCGGCCGGAGGGTGATCCCCTGCAGGCATGGGCCTGGGGAGAACTGACCGCCGGGTCCGGTGAGCGACCGCACCGGGTGGTGGCCGTCCGCCCCGACGGCCGGCCGGCCGGCCTCGCCCAGGCGCTCGTGCGTGCGACGGGGGCCGGCCGATCGGTCGCCTACGTGCCGCACGGGCCGCTCTGGGAGCGCGAGGCGCCCGACGCCGAGGCGATCCTCACGGCGCTCCTCGACGGTCTGCGGCAGGCCGGGCGGGACGAGCGCGCGATCGTCGTGAAACTCGATCCGCGGAGCGCCCGCCCCGGCGACGACGACGCGCTGCGCGCGGCGCTGCGCCGGTCCGGCCTACGCCCGGCGCGCCATGATCTCCAGGCGCGCACGACGCGCATCGTCGACCTGACCGGGGGCACGGAGGCCATGTGGGCGCGCTGGGAGTCCGACGCGCGCAACGGCGTCCGGCGGGCGGCGAAGGAGGGGGTCACGACTCTCGTCGATCGCGCCGGCGACCCCGCCGCGCTGGCCGTGCTGACGGAGCTGCACGCGCAGACCGCCCAGCGCGCGGCCTTCCGGGGCCGCCCGGCCGCGTTCCTGGCCGACGCCGCACGGAGCTTCGCCCCCTCCGGCGGCTGGTACGCGGTGCAGGCGGTGCTCGATGGTCGGCCGATCGCGGCGATGGGCCTCCTGCGTGTCGGCGATCGGGGCTTCTACCTCTGGGGCGGCTCGCTCCGGGACACGTCGCTGGGCGGCGCCCGTGGCTCCTACGCGGCGCTCGCCGCGGCCATCGAGGCACTGGCGACAGACGGCTGCCGGACGCTCGACATGTGGGGTGTCGTGGACGCCGCGGATGAGGCCTCCGACCCGGGCGCGGCCGGCTACAGCCGTTTCAAGCGCAAGTTCGGCGGTGCCCCGCTGCGGCATCCCGGCACCTTCGACCTGGTCGTGGCTCCCGGCTGGTACCTCCTGCGCGACCTGCGCGAGCGGCTGCGCGGCGGCTGACCCGCCCGCACTCATGCTCGGGCGGTCCGGGAGGGCGCGCTACACTGGGACGCCCATGACGACCGAGCCCGCCAGTCCCGCCACCGGTCGCGGTAGCCGTCGCCCGACGGCCGCCGTCGAGGTGACGCCGCGCGTGGTCGACGCCCAGGCGCGGACGCTCGTGAAGACGCTGCGCGAGCACTATCCGCAGGCCGACCTCGAGGCCGTCGAGGGCGCCTACCGCTTCGCCGCCGAGGCGCACGCCGGCCAGAAGCGGGCTTCGGGCGAACCGTTCATCACGCATCCCATCGCCTCGGCACAGATCCTCGCCGACCTCGGCATCGACCCGGTAGCGGTCCAGGCGGCGCTCCTCCACGACGTTCCCGAGGACACCGACTACGCCCTGGCCGATATCGAGGAGCGCTTCGGAGCGGACGTGGCCAAGCTGGTGGACGGGGTCACCAAGCTGTCTCGGCTCTCCACGCACTCCCACGAGGAGCAGCAGGCCGAGAACATCCGCAAGATGTTCCTGGCCATGGCGGAGGACGTCCGGGTCGTCCTCATCAAGCTCGCCGATCGGCTGCACAACATGCGCACCTTGAGCGCCCTGCCGGCCGAGAAGCGCCTGCGCATCGCGCGCCAGACCTCCGAGATCTACGCCCCGCTGGCCGAGCGCCTGGGCATCTGGCAGATCAAGTGGGAGCTCGAGGACCTCGCCTTCAAGGAGCTCGAGCCGGAGGAGTTCCGGCTTCTGGCGGCCCAGCTCGAGACCCGGCGCAAGTCGCGCGAGGCCTACATCGAGCGGGCCATGACGGTGCTCCGCGATGCCCTCGCCGCCGCCGGCGTGACCGCCGAGCTCTCCGGGCGACCCAAGCACATCCACAGCATCTGGCGGAAGATGCAGCGCAAGAGCGCCGACCTGGGCGAGATCTACGACGTCTACGCCGTGCGCGTCCTGGTCGACGAGCTGAAGGACTGCTACGCCGCGCTGGGCGTCGTCCACTCGCTCTGGCACCCCATCCCGGGCCAGTTCGACGACTACATCGCGATGCCCAAGGGCAACCTCTACCAGAGCCTGCACACGGCGGTCATCGCCCTCGACGGCCGGCCGCTCGAGGTGCAGATCCGGACGGAGGCCATGCACCGCGTGGCCGAGGTCGGCATCGCCGCCCACTGGCGCTACAAGGAGGGCGGCGGCTCGTCCAAGGACCGCGACTATGACGCGAAGCTGGCCTGGGTGCGCCAGCTCATGGACTGGCAGCGCGAGGTGAGCGACGCGACCGAGTTCGTCGAGGGCCTCAAGCTCGACGTCTTCCAGGACCAGGTCTTCGTGTTCACGCCCAAGGGCGACGTGAAGGACCTGCCGGCCGGCGCCACGCCGCTCGACTTCGCCTACCGCATCCACACCGACGTCGGCCACCGCACCATCGGCGCCAAGGTGAACAACCGGCTCGTGCCGCTCGACTACCGGCTCAAGACCGGCGACATCGTCGAGATCGTCACCACCAAGGGGGCCCACGGCCCCTCGCGCGACTGGATGAAGATCGTCCGCACGAGCCATGCGCGCGAGAAGATCCGGCAATGGTTCAAACGTCAGGAGCGGGACGAGAACATCGTCCACGGGCGCGAGGCGCTGGAGCGCGAACTGCGCCGCCTCGCCCGCACCTCGCTCGAACGGCTCGGCTCGGACAAGGTGGCCGAGATGGCCGAGGCCTACAAGTACGGCTCGGTGGACGACTTCTACGCCGCCATCGGCTACGGCGCCGTCGGCGCCCAGCAGGTGGTGCTGCGCCTGGGCGTCGTCGACGACGCCAACCAGGCGGTCCTGCCGCAGGTCGCGCCGCCCGCCCCGTCACGTGCCGGCGGCGTGCGCGTGAAGGGCGTCGGCGACCTCCTCGTGCGCTTCGGGAAATGCTGCCACCCCATCCCCGGCGACCCCATCTCCGGATTCATCACCCGTGGCAAGGGCATCACCGTCCACCTGCGCTCCTGCCCCACCGTCCTCAACGAGCGCGATGTGAACCGGCTCATCGAGGTCGACTGGGAGGATCAACTCCAGCAGACCTATCCCATCGCCATCCGCATCGAGGCCTTCGACCGGACCGGCCTTCTGTCCGACATCTCGAACGTCGTGGCCGAGAACAAGGTGAACATCCTCGCCGCCAACGTGACCACGAACGCCGACCACACCGCGACCGTGGTGGCCACGCTCCAGGTGGCGTCCGTGACGCAGCTGGCCCGGGTGCTCTCCCGCCTCGAGGGCCTCAAGGACGTCTACACCGTCCAGCGCGATTTCGCTTAGGCGCCGGCGGCGGCGCGCGCCGCCACTTCGAAGGCGTTGTCGCGGTACCAATGCCCGCCGGCGCGAGCGGCGCGCCAGGAGGCCCTGGCGTAACGGGGGATGAAGCGTGGGCCGTAGCGCTGCCACTGGCGCACGTGCTCGAGCTCGTGGGCAAGCTCCGCGTCGCTCAGGGCTCGCCACGTCCAGATGTCGCGCCCGATCGTGATCGCCAGCCAGTCGCGGATGAGCATGGCCCGGCCGATCCGTCGCAGCCGGGGCACGACGTGGACGCGGTGCGCGGTGATCACGGCGCGATCGTAGCCGCGCCCGGGCCTCGCCACTCGCTAGACTTCCCGGCATGCCCGTCTACCGCGCCCCGCGAGGCACGCGCGACCTGCTGCCGGACGAGCGCCCCGCCTGGGAGCGCCTGGAGACCCTCGCCCGCGACCTCGCGCGTCGGTACGGCTACGCGTCGATGGAGACGCCGCTCTTCGAGCAGAGCGACGTCTTCGAACGCGGTATCGGCGCCTCCACGGACGTCGTCGAGAAAGAGCTGTTCCGCGTCAGCCCCAGCCGGGGAGAGGACACCGAACGATGGGCGCTCCGACCGGAGGCGACGGCGGGCATCGTGCGCGCCTACGTGCAGCACGGCCTCCAGACGTGGCCGCAACCGGTGCGCGTCTCCCTGCTCGGCCCGATGTTCCGCTACGACCGCCCGCAGGCCGGCCGCTTCCGCCAGTTCTGGCAGTGGGACATCGAGGCCATCGGTGACCCGGGCCCGGCCGTGGACGCCGAGATCATCGAGCTGGGGCACCGCTTCTACCGCGAGGCGGGCCTGCCCGACGTGGATGTGCTCGTCAACTCGATCGGCGATCCGGCCTGCCGGCCGGCCTACCATGACGCCGTGCGCGCCCACTTCGCGCCCCACGCGGATCGACTCGCGGGCGTCGAGCGCGAGCGCCTGGCCACGAACCCGCTGCGGCTGCTCGACTCCAAGGACCCCGACATCGCCGACCTGATCGCGACCGCGCCGGACATCGCCGACCACCTCTGCGCCGCCTGCGCGGACCACTTCGCGGCGGTCCGGGCCCACCTCACGGTGCTGGGCGTGCCGCACCGTCGGGAGCGAGGTCTCGTGCGCGGCCTCGACTACTACACCCGCACCGCGTTCGAGTATTACCGCCCCGGAGCCCAGGGCCAGCAGTCGGCGCTGGGCGGCGGCGGACGGTACGACGGGCTCGTGGAGCTGCTGGGCGGCAAGCCCACGCCGGGCATCGGGTTCGCGCTCGGGCTCGATCGCGTCGTGCTTGCCCTGGCGGACGCGGGAGTAGCCCTCCCGGCGCCGGCGCACCCGGCGGTCGTGGTGGTCGGCGCCGACCCGGCCGATACGGCCACGCGCCTGCGCATCGCCACGGAGCTGCGCGCGGCGGGGCTCGTGGCGCGCGCCGACCTGGCCACGCGCAAGCTCGGACGCCAGCTCGAGGGCGCGGCCCGCGACGGGGCGCACCTCGCGGTCATCGTGGGCGACGAGCTGGACCTCGGCCAGGTCCAGGTGCGCGACCTGCCGGCAGGGACCCAGCGCCTCGTCAACCTCCCCGACCTCGCCCGCGAGCTGACCCGCGCCCATGCCGGCCACCGGCACGGGACGGACGCCGCACGCTGAGTGCGGCCGGGGAGGCGACACCGCCCAGGCCGGCCTCACCGGCCATGCCCACGCTGGCCGTGCTCGGCGGCGCGATGTGCATCGCGTTCTCGGGCATCCTCGTCATCTTCGCCGCCGTCTCCCCCTCCGCCGCCGCCACGTACCGTGCCGCCTTCGCGGTGCCACCACTGCTGCTCCTCGCGTGGCTGGAGGATCGCCGGCAGGGCGGACGTACCCGTCGTCAGCGGGCCCTGGCATTCGTGGCCGGCATCTTCTTCGCCGCCGACCTGACCTTCTTCCATCACGCCATCGTCTACCTCGGCGCGGGCCTGGCGACCGTGATGGGCAACCTCCAGGTCATCTTCGTCGGCTTCATCGGGTGGCTCCTCCTCGGGGAGCGGCCGGCCAACCGCCTCGTGACGGCCGTCCCGGTCGCCCTCACCGGGGTGGTGCTCATCTCGGGCGTCATCGGCAGGGGTGCCTACGGCTCGGATCCTGGGCTCGGCGTCATCCTCGGGCTCCTCACCGCCGCCTCGTACGCGGGCTACCTGCTCGTGCTGCGACGTGGCCAGGACGGCCGCCACGTCGCCGGCCCCATCCTCGATGCGACGGTGGCCACGGCGATCTTCTCGGCGCTGGGCGGGCTCGTCGTGGGCGACCTCGGCCCGTTCCCCGGCTGGTCGTCGGTCGGCTGGCTCGTCCTCCTCGCCCTCAGCGCGCAGACGGCCGGGGGCCTCCTCATCGCCATCGCGCTGCCGCGCCTGCCGGCCGTGACCACCTCCCTGCTCCTGCTCAGCCAGCCGGTCGCCTCGATCTTCCTGGCCATGATCATCGTGGCCGAGACGCCCTCGCCGCTCCAGCTCCTCGGTGTCGGCCTCGTGGTGGTCGGCGTGGCCGTGGGCACGGTGCCCTTCGGGCGCGTGGCGGCCGGCATGAGACGTTCGACTACCATGTGAACCCCATGCAGACGCACTTCCGCGACCTCACCTGCGGCGACGCGCGCCGCGAGCACGTCGGCCGCCGGCTGAGCCTGGCCGGCTGGGTCCACCGCCGGCGCGATCTCGGGCAGCTCATCTTCCTCGACCTGCGCGACCGCTACGGCATCACCCAGGTGGTCGTGGACGCGCAGGAGGCGCCGCACGCGCACGCCGCCGCCGCCACCGTGCGCAACGAGTTCGTGGTGCGCGTCGAAGGCATGCTGGCCGCGCGGCTGCCGGGCACGGAGAACCCGAAGCTGGCCACCGGCGAGGTCGAGCTGCGGGCCGCCGAGGTGACCATCCTCTCGACCGCCAGGACCCCCGCCTTCCCCATCAACGAGCCCGACCAGGAAGCCGACGAGGCGGTCCGCCTGAAGTTCCGTTACCTCGACCTGCGTCGGGAGCCGATGCTGCGCCGCATCCTGGCCCGCTCGCGCCTCGTCGAGGCCATCCGCGCCGTCCATCACGACCACGGCTTCGTCGAGATCGAGACGCCCATGCTCATCAAGTCGACGCCCGAGGGGGCGCGCGACTTCATCGTGCCCTCGCGCCTCCAGCCGGGCAGCGTGTACGCCCTGCCGCAGAGCCCGCAGCAGCTCAAGCAGCTGCTCATGGTCAGCGGCCTCGACCGCTACTTCCAGATCGCCCGCTGCTTCCGCGACGAGGACCTGCGCGGCGACCGCCAGCCGGAGTTCAGCCAGCTCGACCTGGAGATGAGCTTCGTGGCCGAGGAGGACGTGATGGCCTTCGTGGAGGCCATGGTCATCGAGGTCTCGCGTGCCGTCGTCCCGGAGCGCCCGATCCAGCACGCGCCCTTCCCGCGCTTCACGCACCGCGAGGCGCTCGACCGCTTCGGGTCGGACAAGCCGGACCTGCGCTACGGGATGGAGCTGCACGACCTCGGCGAGCAGGCCCGGGGGAGCGGCTTCCGCGTCTTCGAGGAGACGCTCGCCGGCGGCGGGCGGGTCGTCGGCCTCGCCGCCCCGGGCATGGCCACGGCCAGCCGCTCCACGGTCGACGAGCTGACCGAGCTGGCCAGGCGCTTCGGCGCCAAGGGGCTGGTCTCGATCGCCATCGAGGGCAGCGGCGCCGTGCGTTCGCCGATCGCGAAGATCGTCGGCGATGACCGGGCGGAGGCGATGGCCGTGGCCGCCGGCGCGAGCCCCGGCGACCTCGTGCTCATCGTGGCCGATCGGGACGTCCTCGCCCAGGAGGTGCTGGGGCGCCTCCGGGTCGAGCTGGGCGCGCGACTCGGGCTGGCCGACCAGGAGGTGCTCGCCTACTGCTGGGTGCACCGCTTCCCGATGTACCAGTGGGACGTCGAGAACGGGCGTTGGGACGCCACGCACAACCCCTTCAGCGCGCCGATCCCGGAGCATGTGGAGCTGCTGACCACGCTCTCCGGCGACCCGTCGCGGCCCTCGCCCGAGGATCCCGCCGGCCGGGCGCTCGCCCAGCAGTACGACCTGGCCCTCAACGGCTGGGAGCTGGGCGGTGGGTCGGTGCGCATCCACCAGCGCGACCTGCTCGAGCGCTCTTTCTCGATGATGGGTCACACGCTCGAGGGCATGCGCCAGAAGTTCGGGGCGCTGCTCGACGCCTTCGAATACGGCGCCCCGCCCCACGGCGGCATCGCCCTGGGCATCGACCGCTGGGCCATGATCCTCACCTACCAGACGAACATCCGCGAGGTCATGGCGTTCCCCAAGACGCAGTCGGGCAGCGACCTCATGCTCGAGTCGCCCTCGCCGGCGGAGCCCGGGCAATGGGCGGAGTTGGGCCTGCGTTTCGTGGGCG
>Ga0209619_10000325_pt1 | contig 32564 bp, 27 predicted proteins | sample Rifsed16ft3_FD_184011 | JGI IMG/M metagenome (GOLD analysis project Ga0209619, IMG submission 184011) | Soil microbial communities from Rifle, Colorado, USA - sediment 16ft 3 (version 2) | ecosystem: Environmental > Terrestrial > Deep subsurface > Rock core/Sediment | place: Rifle, Colorado... | reverse complement strand
CGTTCGATATGAGTACGCGCTACAATTTCATTTCGACCAACGACATTATTGGCGGCAACTCGGGAAGCGCCGTGGTCAACAAGAACCTCGAAGTCGTTGGCATTGCCTTCGACGGCAACATGGAAAGCCTCCCCGGCGATTATATCTTTGACGACTCATTGAATCGCTGCGTTTCGGTGCATTCTTCGGGCATCCTGGAAGCTCTCGATGATATTTACCGGGCCGCGCGGATTGCAGCTGAGCTCAGGGCAGGAAAGATCCAGTAACACGTTTTTGTCATCCGTCCTCCAAGGCGCTCTTCACAGGGCGCCTTTTTTTATCTCTGTGTTCTGTGCACAGAAAACGTTGGCCTTTTGCATTTCGCGGTCTGTTTTTTTACTTTGTTTCGATTTCCAAAATCGATATTCTCCTCTCATGATCCGATTATTCCCATGAATCCTCTCCTCTCCATCAATCTCATCGACTATCTCATCATTGGTGGATATGTCCTCGTAACGATTTTCGTAGGATACGCCCTCAAGAAATACATGAGAACGGGAGAAGATTTTTTTCTCTCCGGGCGGTCGCTTCCAAGCTGGATCACGGGACTGGCGTTCCTTTCGGCCAACCTTGGGGCGTTGGAGGTTGTCGGTATGGTGGCAAACTCCGCAAAGTACGGGATCTTGACGGTTCATTTCTACTGGATCGGCGCCATCCCCGCAATGATCTTTCTCGGCATTTTTATGATGCCGTTCTATTATCAAAGCAAGATCAAAAGCGTCCCCGAGTATCTGAAGCATCGCTTCAACGAGCCCACAAGGGCACTGAATGCCGTATCGTTCGCGATCATGACCATCCTGATGAGCGGCATCAGCATGTATGCAATGGCCCTGTTGTTCGAGTCGATGCTCGGATGGTCGCTCACTTCCAGCATCCTGCTTTCCGCACTTGTCGTATTGCTCTACGTCTTCTGGGGCGGACTGTCTTCCTCCATTTACAATGAAGTCATCCAATTTTTCCTGATCTGGCTCGGATTGCTCCCCGTCGTCTACATTGGACTTGAAGCAACAGGTGGCCTGGAGGGGCTTGCCCAAAAAGTGCCCGAGTCCTTCTTCCATGCATGGCAAACCATGGGGAGTTCTGACACGAATCCGCTCGGAGTGGACTATCTCGGCGTGATCCTCGGCCTGGGGTTTGTCCTTTCGTTCGGATACTGGACCACCGACTTTCTTGTGGTTCAGCGGGCACTGGCTTCAGAGAATCTTCAGGCAGCGCGAAGAACGCCGATCCTGGCCGCTTTTCCAAAGGCGCTGGTCCCCGTCATTGTGGTTCTGCCGGGATTGATCGCCGTTGCCGTGCTTCCCGAGTTTCAAGCGGGAGGTGAGGCTTCACCCGACTACAATTCAGCGATCATCCGACTCTTCGCTCATTACCTCCCGAACGGCGTACTCGGACTGGCCATAACGGGCCTTCTGGCCAGTTTCATGTCGGGAATGGCGGGGAATGTGACTGCGTTCAACACGGTCTGGACGTATGACATCTACGGAAGTTACATCAGGAAGAACATGCCCGATGAGCACTATCTCAAGGTTGGAAAGTACACGACGGTGTTCGGCGTCCTCGTCAGCATCGGAGCGGCTTATATCGTCAGCTCGTTCCCCAACCTCATGGACTACATGCAGCTGGTCTTCTCCTTCTTCAATGCTCCTCTCTTTGCCACGTTTCTGCTGGGAATGTTCTGGAAGCGGGCAACACCGTGGGGAGGATTTTGGGGGCTACTCGCCGGTATCATCGCCGCTGCGGTCCACTACTTCTTCTATAGGATGGAGTACCTTCACTATGCCAGTGAGATGGGGGCCAACTTCTATCAGGCATGGTGGGCATGGCTTACAGACTTCGTTGTAACGATTGTCGTAAGCCTCTTTACAAAGCGGAAACCTCTTGAAGAGCTTCAGGGGTTGGTGTACGGCCTGGCATCGATCACGGAAGAGCGGGTATCGTTTTTCCGCCGCCCCGAAGTGTGGGGATCGGTTGCCATCATCTTCACATTCGCTCTCAACATTCTCTTCTGGTGATTCTATGGAACAGCAGAAACACTTCTTCGATCTGAAGATTCCTCTGGGGACCCTTCTGTCGGCTTATGGTGCGATCCTTGCTCTGTACGGGATCCTGGGCGACGCATCACTTCACGAGAAGTCTCTTGGGATCAACATCAACTTGATATGGGGAATCGTCATGTTGATCACGGGTGGGCTGTTTCTCGCATTTCATTTTCTGAGGAAACGATAATACCGCAGAACTGCATCCCTATTTCGCGTTTGACAGTTTGTAGTTGGCCTTCCAGTGAATCGTTCCCGATTCCCTCGGCACGACAGAAACAAAAGCCACATTTGGCGCTCTTCGTATTGCTGCCTGCGGCGTCTCCGAACATTCGAAAGAGACCAGGTTCATTCCTGCCGGTTCTGTGAACGTCAAAGTGTACTGATCGTTCCCAACCACCGTGCTCGATCCGACGAGAGCAGGTTCATCCCACCGCACGTCGATCAGATCAACACCGCCCGATGATATATGCCTGTTACTCGAAACCAGTTGAGGATGCGGCCGTCGTTCACGAATAATGAATGCCTGTGAGCGGTACCGTTCATCGATCGCTCCAGGTGGAAAGGCCTTCTTGAAGGATCCGACGAATGTGTCGGACCAGTACTCGAAAACGAGGTACTCCTTGTGGGGATCAAGTCCGAGATCCGCAAATGAGATCTCCGGAAAATCTCCGCCTGTTCGGCCCAGGACCTGCCATGATTCGAAGGCGCGGTTGAGTTCAAGAAGGTACAGGAAGCAATTTGGTGCGTACCCGGCATCGAAAACGCGCGGACCGGAGCCGCTGACTTCGTTGTCAACCTGGCCAAGCCGACCGCTGCGCGAAGGATCGACATCATAGAGTTGCCCGGGAAGCGTAAAGAGAACCGGAGATGTTTTTTGGGCGGCAGCGACTACGGGGGTCCGATAAACGGCCGGCTTGTCTGTCAGCATCATCAGTGCACCCGTGAGTGAGGTGACCATGGTGGACCGATACGCATCATCGTTGAGTTCAATATGATCCGGGTCGTTCCGCCAGACGACATTGTTGAACGAGTTGTATTGCGATAGCCCGGCGTATGAAAATCCGTCGTCACCGATGCGGCAGCCGTCGATGATTCCCACGAGTTCCGGGCGGATTCCCCAGCAACCCAGCATGAATTTTTCCCGCCCGATCTCGTCGCGGATGGTCTGCACATAACGGCGGAATGTCTCAACTCGATCAATGCCGCGTGATTCGAAGTAGGCCGCGTTCGCGTTGTATCCCTCATATCGCAGGTGGCGGAGCGCATCCACTTTGAAGTACTGCCATCCTTGTTCCTTCAATCCGCGGTAAAGGGGTTTGACAAGTGTGTCAAGCACTGCAGGATTCGATCCGTCCGGGGCATATCGGATCCAATTCCCAAACGCAGGTTTCCCATTCACTGCCCGAACAAAAAAGTCGGGATGGGAAAACGCGTACGCACTATCGTGGAAATTCGTCGCAGTCCAGATGCCCGGCTTCAATCCCTTTCCGGTGATGTACTCCGACAAGAATCGCAACCCGCGGGGGAACGTCTCTTTCGGCGTGAGCCAGAACTCCGGGGTGCCGTTCTTTCGCTGATATCCGTCATCCATCTGAAAGTACTCAAAGCCGTAAGGCTTCAGCACCTCTGCAACGACATCCGCCGTCTTCATCATATCCTGTTCGCTCACTTTGTTGAAGAACGCAAACCAGGAAATCCATCCTGCAACAGAAGAAGGCCACACTTTGTAGTTCCATGGCTCAAAATACTTCAGCCCTCTGTGCCGTTGATAGTAGCGGGGTCGAAACCGGAGAACAATTTCAAATCCTTCCACGTCAATCAGAAAGGAACGGACTTTCTTTCCCTCTGCTTTCGGTATAATCGACATTGAGGGATTTGCGTCAACGGAAATTACCCAATCGAATTTTCGATCGTACACGGCACGGTTTCTCAGGCTCCTGCTTAATCCCGACGCGTTGCGAACTACCAGGGGGCTCCTGGCCGGCGGTTCGGTCTCGCAGGGAAATCCTTCTTCGCTTGTCTTGACGATTCCCTGAAGTCGTATCTTCCTGTTCCAGTCGTTCGTGGTCATCAGCAAGGTCTGGGTCACGGCATCCCCATTTCGCTCCGTCAGAACCCGATACTGGAACTTCGCCGCCTCAACGTTCAATGTTACTGAAAGTATTGTGTCTTGATGATAGTGGATAACAAGAGATCTGCCTGAAAGCCCGATTTCGGCTGCCCCGTTCTCAGGCGCTGGAATCTGAGCGGCCAGTACGAACGGGATCGCAAAGAGCATCAGGACGCCGCGAGAGATCTTTACCATGGAGGTTCCAGAATGTGATTGCTGGTTTGTTTCGGTTTCACAGTGAAAGTATTGCTTTTTTTCACCGAATTGGAATCAATTCCGGACATTGAACAGTTGATCGGGATGAGATCGGTGTCTCCAGCGTTGACTACGGCCGGTTTGGCTGCATTTGATTCTCGACACTTGAATTAGTATAATTTGAGTCCTGTTTCTCTCTTCTGAATGCTGAATCCGACCGGCTGCCCGTAGCGGGCCGTATCCAACGATGTGAGCTTTATCCTGTTGTCTTCACATCCACCTGTTGAAAAATACCTAACCCTGCAGGGAGAGCGTATGTATCTTCGTTTTGTTCAGGCCGTGGCAAAGCGTGAAGAAGTAGAAAATCTCCGGTCGCTTTACACAAATACAATCATTCCCGCCCTTCAGGGAACGCCCGGATGTCTCTATGCCTGCCTGATGCAAAACAGCAGGGATCCTGACGATGTTGTTTCCATGACATTGTGGGAGAGCCACGAAGACGCCGAAGAATACGTCAAGGGGGGAATGTTCGAACATCTGATGAAGCAGGTTCGGCCGATGCTTTCCGACGCCGCCGAATGGCGGGTGAGACTTTCGAAAGAAGTGAAATTGGAGTACTCCCCGTCACAGCGGGAGCCGGTGATTTCAACGTATCCTGTCACACTGGATCTGCCGACAAAACAAATGGACGGCTCCAGCCCCAAGAGCATGTTCCTTCGGTTGGTCATGGTCAATCTGAAACCCGACATGAAAGAAGAGTATCACCGGCTTTACGTTAACCAGATCATTCCTTCACTGCTTGAGACCAAAGGGTGCCTCCACGCATATCTCATTATGCCTTCACGTGGAGACAATAAGTCCATCTCGGTGACCATATGGGACACGAAAGAGGACGCTGCTGCGTACGAACATTCGGGACAATTTGCTTCGCTGGTCGAGAAGGTCAAACATACCTTCACCGATTTGTATCAGTGGAAAATGGAACTGGACAAGAGCAAGCGGGGGCAATCAGTGACGACGGAAGACCTCAAAGTGGAAGGATACAGTGTTGTGACTATGAAGAATTTTCAGTAATCTTGGTGTGGAAAGGAGAGCAAGCATGCCGACGGTTCCGTTTCAGCAGTTCCTTGAGAGTCTTCATAAACAATTTCCCAATCTCAAGCAGTACGATGAGACAAGACTTTTTTCCCTCCTTATGCAGGCCGGCGTGAACGTGGAATTCGAAATCGACAACGACGGCAATACCATGATCTCCCACGGCGAGATCAGCGGCGACTCGAAGTCGAAGTTAGGCCAGCTTTAGTCTTCTGGCACCTGCTTCGCTTTTCTCTCCTTACTATCCGATTTCCCGCAGCTGAGTGCGTTAATCTTTAATGACGGTGGGGTTGATTTTTCCGCATCGAATAACTAGCTTGCGCCATCCTTTTCAGACCGGATAACAAACCAACCAACGACCGGTCTTGCCTTGCGGCACACTCACATCATTGTGGAATCTTGACCATGATTGGTCAGACGATTTCGCACTACAGAATCCTTGAGAAGCTTGGTGAGGGGGGAATGGGTGTCGTCTACAAGGCAGAAGACATCAGGCTGCACAGACCTGTCGCCGTAAAATTCCTACCACTCGGCAAGCGTGCCTCAAAGGATCAGACCGATCGTTTCATTCATGAGGCCCAGGCAGCTGCAGCCCTTTCCCACCCCAACATCGCGACGGTGTTCGAACTGGACGAAGTCGAGGATACTCTTACGCATACGACCCAGGCCTTCATTGCAATGGAGTATGTGGAGGGAGAGACGCTTGAAGAAATAGTCCGAGGCGGACCTCTTCCAGCTGATCGTGTGAGGAACATTGCGATCCAGATTGCTCAAGGATTGCTGAACGCTCACCAACAAGGAACCATCCATCGGGACATCAAACCCTCGAATGTCATCATCAACAGAGAGGGAGTCGTCAAGCTGCTTGATTTTGGTCTGGCAAAACTCGCCCAGGATACCACGATCGGAGAGAAGAGCACAATTGCGGGAAGCGCAGCGTATATGTCTCCCGAGCAAGCGCAGGGTGAGAAGCTTGACCTTCGGACCGACATTTGGTCCTTTGGAGTTGTGCTCTATCAAATGCTCTCGGGTCGCCTCCCCTTCCGTGGTGAACATGCACCCGCGTTGATGTATTCAATCGTGAATGAGGAGGCGTTGCCCCTCAAAGCGATTCGTTCTGATACCCCTGACGACCTTGTTGCCATCTGCCAGCGTTGCCTCCAAAAAAATCGCGACAGTCGGCCACAGGGAGCTGGCGAGATTCTCGAAATTCTCGGATCTACACGCCCGGTGTTCCGCCAGTGGAGTTTAGGCAAACGATTTGCTCTTTTCACCCAAGAACCTACAGCTCGCTGGGTCGGCGTCTTCTCTCTGCTTCTGATTGTCGCTGTCATCGTTTGGTACATCTTCACTTCGCCGACACAGCCGACGATACCTTCAGAGGTAAAAAGATGGCGACTCGCGGTCATGCCGTTCGAGAATCTTACAAAGAAGGCCGAATCTGACGACTGGCATGAGATTATCCCGGCAATGATGATTCACGAACTCACAGGAGTCCCTTATCTCGGAATTCTGGACTACTCGGGCTCGGACGGCTACAGAATCCAAGAGGCGGACAGCGTCTCGAATATCATCAGCGGCAAGATTCTACCCGCCCAAATCGGGTTTCGCATTCAATCGAATCTCGTGGACGTCAAATCCGGCGAGATAAGCACCACCTATGAACAAGAAATACGGGGCGAACTGGAACTCCCCGAGGTGATAAGAGGTTCGGCCGAACACATACTTGGTTATTTTGAGATCAACATTCTTGAGGCGGGAAAGGGGGATGACCTCCGTGGATGGCATTCAGCCCGGCTTCAGAACCCTGCCGCCGTCCGTGCTTTCCTTCAGGCCAGCAATCTCATCTTCAGGGACATGCCTGGAGTTGAAGAGATTCTCTATCGTGCCATTGAATTGGATTCCACATTCATCTCCCCACGTGTATGGCTGATTTCCAGGCTCACGAATCAAGGAAGAGCCGAAGAAGCACAAGATCAACTGCCTGCCCTCGAAAAATTCGGGCCCTCCGCAAGTCCCTTTGAGCACGCGATGATTGGGTGGGCGAAGGCACGACTTGCCAATGACCTCCCTGAACAGAGAAAATCTCTTCAGCTCGCACTGCAATATTTGCCGGGTAACAAGATTCTCATCGCAAATCTGGCAATGAATCACTTTAGGCAGAATGACTATGAAGGGACGATCAACGTCCTCAAACCCCTTCTCGCTGCCCACTGGGAATATCCTCCGATCTATGCTCTCGCCGGACTGTGCCTTATGAAGACCGGCAAGTATTCAGAATCGAAGACCCTTCTGGAGCGTTCACTGGATGTTACTCCCGTTTTCCCAAAGGTCTACAGTATGCTAGCCGCATTATCATCAAGGGAAGGAAAGACATCGGAGTTTCAACGTTACGAAGAACACTTCTTGAACAAATTCAAAGACCAAAAAGCATCCCCTGCAAGGGCTTACGAAGAGATGGGAATGGATTTTTACGAGACCGGACAGAGCGAAAGAGCTCGACAGTATTTTGAAAAATCCCTACAACTCGATTCTACATCGACAAAGGCCAGCATGCTAAGAGAGTTCCTTAGGACAATCAACTAGGTCATTCCTAGGTCTCAACCAATCAAAAAGGGAGGATACCATGCCAACAGTAAAAATGATCGGCAAGAGAGTCAAGATGGCCCACAACACGTTTGATGACAAAATTCACGCAATTGTGTGGCTTGCTTACTCGAACAAGGCTTTCTACAAAAATCTCTGGGCTGGTAGCAAGGCCGCCAAAAAGGCCAAGAATCTGAGAACAGTATTGGAAAAGAACGGATTCAAGGGTGACGCCGCCTTGAAGGCCGATGACATGAAAAGACTTAGAAAAAGTCTCAACCATGCAAAGGTGAATGCCACCCCAAGGGAACTCATGGACGCCCTGCGCAAGTATACAACCCCCAAAAAGAAAATCAACTCAGCTTGGGTGGAGTGGTAGAGATTTCGTTTTGTCTCTGTTGCGAATGATCCCCAATCTCATGCAGCCGATCCGTCGGAAGGTCGACAGTGTTGCAGAGAATCTTCCGTTGCCTGCGCGAAGAGATTTTACGCGATATTTGCATCGCGCAAGGAGAAATAATCAGAGGACAACTCTCCGCGCGGGCAGCCGGATCCTTCCATATTGGCTCCTTCTTCCCTGGTGGGTCTCGAAAGCACAAATCCGTCACGCCACTCCCCAGGTTCTGGACGATATCCTTTGGGGTCAATACTGCCTTTATCTGGGTATTCGGATCAGAGACGATTTGTTTGACCGACATACCTGGTCAAGACACCTGGGTAGTGCAAGCACGAAATTCCTTCAAGAGGCAAAGAAGGCTTATCTGCGACATTTCCCCCCGGCTTCCGTTTTCTGGACCTACCACCGCCGCTGCTTACATTCAACCCAAGTTGCAATCCTCTGTGTCGATAGGATCCAGAGGAATCGCAGCAGTCGGCCGTCACATCTCCTCCGTGAGTACGCCAAGGTTTCCTCCATCTTCAAGGTCGGCGCATTCGCCCTTTGCGTTCTCCTTCAACGAAAAGAATGGATGCAACAGATCTCCCAATTTGCTGACGGTCTTGCAACAGCCGGCCAAATACTCGATGATCTCGAAGATATTTCCGATGATCTGGCGGCGGGCCGTTTGAACTATGCTGCACTCTTTACACTGAAAAGTTTTCAGCGAAAGAATCTATCACTTACTCGGCTGTCAGCTAGGATCGCAAATCAGATTTTCTTCTCGGATACGGTAGACGGTATCTTTGCAGTCACGCGCCATCACCTGGATTTGGCAGCAAGCGCGTTGAAGTCTCTCCCTGTGCCCGGCCCAGTGTCGTATTTGAACCACTACTATACCCAGCTCGACAAGTATCAAAAAGATCTGCGCTCGGGGAGGTCCAGATTCATTTCCTTTTCGCAGATCATGTTGCCCAAGCCTGGGTGAAGCCGCGGAAACTGCAAGTTCTCCGCATTGCATTTGACTCTCTCCAGCGCTATTTTCCATTCGTGAAGGATCAAAAACGAAGATACTCCCTGTTGATTCTGGGAACTGTCCTTGCCGGCAGTCTTCATCTCGGTCCTTTCCCACTTCTTGCGCAACCTTCGGCGGACAGAACGCTCCAGCGGGAAATCGAAAAGGCCTGCAGAGACTTCAAGGGGGTCGCCGGGGTCTATGTTCAAAACCTCAGGTCGGGCCGGTGGGCATCATTCAACGCGGATTCTCTCTTTCCAACCGCCAGTATGGTCAAGGTGCCGATTCTCTGCGGGTTGTTCGACAAGGTCATCAAAGGAGAGATAGGCTATGAAGATGCCATTGTCTATCGCGACTCCATGAAATACGACAACGGCATCACCGGCTCATTCCGTGACAGTACCCGCATTCCCGTAAGGGAGCTTGCTCATCTGATGATTTCAGTCAGCGACAATACGGCGTCCCTTTGGCTTCAGGCTCTTGCCGGAACCGGGACCTCCATCAATCAATGGCTTGAAGTGAACGGATTCCGTCACACGCGCGTCAATTCCCGTACGCCGGGACGGGAAGAGATGCGTTCAGTCTATGGTTGGGGTGTGACAACTCCCCGGGAGATGGCTGAACTTCTCGTATTGATAAGGGCGGGCAAAGCTGTTAGTCCCGCAGCAAGTGAGGAAATGTACCGTATCCTCGGCAAATCGTATTGGGACAAGGAGGCGCTTTCCCAGGTTCCCCCTTATATTCAAGCCATTTCCAAACAGGGTGCCGTGAACGCCTCCCGGTCAGAGGTTGTGCTTGCGAATGCCCCGTCTGGAGACTATGTCTTCTGCGTGATCACAAAGAATCAGGAAGATCAAAGTTGGAAAAGGGATAATGAGGGATATGTGCTGATCCGGAATATTTCGCGGCTCCTTTGGAAGTACTTTGAGCCGACGTCGGACTGGACTCCGCCTGAAGTCGGGTTCTAGAATCCCGACGTCGAACGATTGACCACGTTCTGCTGTTATACCTCATAATGATCTTACTTGTAATCCTCGACTTATGAAAAAGCTCCTGTTCATTCTCTTGATATCCGGACTTACCGTACGCACGGCCGCACAAACCGAGGAACCGGAAGAACGATTCGGCGTGTGGCTGCCGTTCCAGGTTCTTCCGAATCTCACCCTCGTTTCCAGCTCTCCGCTGTCGGGATTCGGCTTCGAATGGGAGTTCACTCCGCTGCTTTACACATTTGGAATGAACGATCAGATTTCACCGTGGTATTCGTTCATTATCGAGCCCGCGGCGCGTTTCACGGGTTCCCTCGAACTCGTTATCGCCGGCCAGGTCTTTACGACCAAAATAGGCGGATCCTACTTTGCAGCGTCGGGTCATCTCATGGGAACAGTCCCCTTGATTGAACGCGGAGAACATTTGACCCTCAATCTCGGAATCGGCGCCTACCGAATCGCTGACGAGACGCGCATCTTCAAAGTCGCCGGCATTTCCACTCTGTTCGGCATGGTCCATTTTAATGTCAAACACGCCGAGAAACCGACCACCTGGATCACTTCCCTCGAATTCCGAATTTTCTGACATGAACTCCCGCTCGTTGACTCAATGGCTCGTTGTCTCATTCACTCTTTGCCTCGTTGCCTTATCAGGTTGTGGTAGCTACATCCAGCGAATGGTAACAACCTCCCTCGGGAGAATGGGCGACCCCGTCGATCCGGCCCCCATGATGATCACCACGCCGGTCCTCGACAATCCCCCCATCGCCGTTGCGTGGGTCGGCCATGCGACTGTCCTCATTCAAATAAGGGACAAAGTGTTCATCACCGACCCGCTCTTCACCGACCACGTTGGCATGGTGGTCAAACGATACATCGCGCCGGGCCTTGATCCTTCGCTTCTCCCGAAAGTCGACTTCACCCTTATCTCCCACATCCACTTCGACCATTTCAGCTTCGGCAGCCTGGATATGCTCCCGAAGAACGGGACGCTCGTCATTCCCGACGGCCTCTTGCGGTACACCCCGGACCTTGGATTCCACGGGCTCAGAGAATTGAAACCCTGGGAATACGTCGAAGAAGACGGTGTGAAGATCACTGCCGTGCCTGTGCAGCATTTCAGCGGAAGGTACGGAATTGACAACGCGTGGCTCAACCGGAAGGGATATACGGGGTACGTCATTGAATATAAGGGAACCGCAGTCTTTGTCGGCGGCGACACCGGCTATCATCCGGAACTCTTCAAAGAGATCGGCCGCCGCTACCGGATCGACGTGGCGCTCCTTCCCATTGCGCCCGGCTCTCTGACGAATCTGGGCGGGCGAGTCCACGTTGGCCCGCCGGGAGCGCTCGCCATCATGCGGGATCTCGCAGCCGCCTACATGGTCCCCATGCACCACCGCACAATGTTCTACGGTTCGGACTCAAATCGCACTCAGGCGATCGACAGCCTTCGCTCCCTTGCAGCACAAATGGGAATACTGAACCGGATCATCGATCTCGATATCGGTGAACAGCGAGTTCTTCACATCAATCCGGAGGGATTGCCCGCCGGCCAGCCATGAATCGTCTTCTCTTTGTCCCTCTGCTGTCGTTTCTCTTGTTTTCAGGATGTAGTTCGATCATAGCGCGCTTCATGGCAAAATCGGTCAATCAAATTGGCAATCCGGTGGAGCGCGTGCCGCACAAGATCCCTGACCCCGTTCTTCCCGAAGTTCACGTTTCTGTGCTGTGGGTCGGTCATGCAACGATGCTGATTCAGATCCATGATAAGGTCTTCGTCACGGACCCGCTCTTTACAAAGACCGTCGGTATGGTGATGAAGCGCGGCGTCGAACCCGGGATCGACCCGTCTTCCCTCCGTTCCGTCGACTACGTTCTCATCTCTCACACTCATTTCGACCACTTCAGCTACGGAAGTCTCGACATGCTCCCCAAGAACGGATCGCTTCTCGTTCCTTCGGGTGCACTGGCGTATACCCCGGATCTCGGGTTCAAGGCCCTCCGGGAAATGAGGCCATGGGACCTGGTTGAAGAGGATGGTGTTCGAATCACGGCGGTTCCCGTCCAGCATTTCAGCGGCCGATATGGCTTCGATATTCTCTGGTTAAGGAACAGAGGCTATACCGGCTATGTCATCGAATATCGTGATGTTACCGTCTTCTTTGGCGGCGACACAGGATATGAGCCGGAAGTGTTCAAGAAAATCGGACGGCGGTTCGATGTGGACGTCGCTATTCTGCCCATAGGGCCTATTGAGCCGAGGGATTTCATGGAACGGAATCATGTCGATCCCGCCCAGGCGCTCCGTATTTTTGAAGATGCAGGCGCGCGGTTCATGATTCCCATGCATCATCGCACCCTGGATCAGGGATTCGACCCCAGTCCAACCTACGCCATAGAACAACTCCTCCGGCTTGCCGACAAGCAAGGGATTGCAGCCAGAGTTATTCCGCTCGAGATCGGGGAGCGGCAGATTTTCCCCGAATCTGCTTTTTCTTCTGAACCAACCCGAAGTCGGTGACTACTTCGTGTCTTGGTGCCTTCGTGGTTGATGTAAAAACACAAAGACACAAAGAGCACCAAGAAGACTGTGTCGCTTGATTCTTGAGGGGAGTTTGGTGATATTCCCCGCGCCAAGATGCCAACTTTCATCCAAGGATCACCCATGAAAAACGGAATCGTCCTCTCGTTTGCCTTCTTCATCATTCTCTCTTCATTCGCGTTCGGCCAGGTCAAGGCCATCAAGTGCGGTTTGCTGATCGACGGAAGATCCGACAAACCCGTTGAAAATGCGGTCATTCTCGTGGAAGGAAACCGCATCAAAGAGGTAGGGCGTTCGGTTGCCATCCCTGCAGGGGCGGAAGTAATCGACCTTTCCGGTGCAACAGTCCTTCCCGGCCTTATCGACAGCCACACCCATGTTCTTCTTCAGGGCGACATTACGACAGAAGACTACGCCGAGCAGATTCTGAAGGAATCCATTCCTTATCGCACTCTTCGCGCTGCTCTCTCGTGCAAAACGGCTCTCATGAACGGATTCACGACCATTCGCGATATGGAAACCGAAGGCGCGATGTTTGCCGACGTGGATCTCAAGAAAGCCATCAACAACGGCATCATCGACGGTCCCCGCATGTTTGTCTCCACGCGTTCCATCAGCACGACGGGCAGGTATCTCCTCAGCAATTCCGCATATGCGTGGGAGCTTCGGATGCCGAAAGGTGTTCAGGAAATTACCGGAGCCGACGAGGCGCGGCGCGCCGTACGCGAACAAATCTCGTACGGGGCCGACTGGATCAAGATTTATGCTGACGGCAGTTACTACCAGCTTCCCGACGGGGGTTTCCGATCCATTCCGAATTTTTCCAGCGAGGAAATAACCGCGATCGGAGAGCAAACCCGGATGCTGAGGAAGAAGCTCGCCGCACACGCAGTCACGCGTGACGGCGTTCTCTACGCCATCAACGCCGGAGCGAGTTCCATCGAACATGGGACCGCACTCGACGACGAGTGTATCACACTCATGGTTAAGAAAGGGATCTACTGGTGCCCGACGATCTATGTAGAGGTCTGGGTTGCCGACGGACGCGCTGCGGAGGGAAATACGATGTTCAAGGTCATGCTCGACCGGTTGCCGAATGTTTTCAGCAGGGCACTCAAGGCGGGCGTCAAGATTGCGTTCGGCACTGACGTTGGAGGATTCGCCTGGACCGAGAATCAGGCAAAAGAGTTCGCCTATATGGTCAAGTGGGGGATGACCCCGATGCAGGCCATCAGATCTGCGACAACCGTGGGAGCGGAGCTCCTGGGAATGAGCGGACAGATCGGAGAGATCTCAGCAGGAGCCTTCGCGGACATCGTCGCGACGAGGGGAAACCCGCTTGAAGATATTTCCCTCCTCGAACATGTCGGGTTTGTTATGAAGAATGGAAAGATCTACAAACGTGATTCACATGAACGCGGGAACTGAAACCGTGGAAAAACTCTTTTCACGGTCCATCCAGTCGCTCGAGGGAGTCTTTGACTTCACAAACGAGTTTGCCCTGATCCATCGTATTAATGACAAAGTCAGGTACGTGCTGGACCTCGCCGTTGAAGAATTCTTCACCAATATGGTGAAATACAATTCGAAAGGTACGGGGGGCATTCAGATGAGGATGAGCGTGAACAACAACGAGATCATCGTTCACCTCGTCGATCCCGACTCAGAAGTTTTTGACGTGACAAAGGACCGCGGCATCGATCTCCACAAATCGCTTGCAGAGCGCAACGTGGGCGGGCTGGGAGTCTTTTTGGTACAGAAGCTTGTGGAAAACCTCCACTATCACCATCAGAACCGGATCAGTACGATTTCGTTTCGACTACCTCTGGAGTAACTATGTTCGACATTCGTATGAATGAGCACGGTGATGTTGTCCTTTCTGGCAGACTGGATGCGGCCCAAACAGAAAAAGCCCTGGAGGTACTGAACAAGATCACCAAATCTGTCATGGTGGATTTTAAGGAACTTGATTATATCTCCAGCGCCGGACTGGGCGTTCTTCTCGCGACCCAAAAGAGGCTCAGCCAATCGGGGAATCGTCTGAAACTCATCAACATGAACAGCCACATCAAGGATGTTTTTCATTTTGCCCGTTTTGACATGATTTTTGAGATTCAGTAGCTTGGTTCGGATCACAAAAAATCCCCCATAAAGGCCCTTTCCCATTCCGATTTTCGGGAATCTGGGCTGATTTCTTGATTCTCTCCCGATAATCATTGTACCTTTCATCCCCGCACTCCAACTTTCGAGGCAAAAGACAGTAGTTATGTCACAAGAGCAGGATGCTGTTCTCGTCCGTCAATGTCTCGATGGCAATCAAAAGGCCTTCGAGACGCTGGTCGACCGCTATCAGCGGCCGATCTATAACCTGGCGTTGCGCTTTGCGGCAAGACAGGAAGACGCCGAGGATATCGTGCAGACGGTCTTCGTCAAGGTGTACGAGAAGCTCAACACCTACGACCCGAAACACAAATTCTTCAGCTGGCTTTACAAGATCGCGGTGAATGAGTCGATCAATCATCTCAACCGCAGAAAGAATCTTGAACAGTTCCAGGAAGAACTGCACTCGGGCCAGATTGAAGACGAGCCTCAGCAGGATCATGAACTCACAAAGAAAATTGACAGTGCGCTGTTGGAACTGAAACCGGACTACAGAATTGTCGTGATTCTCAACCATTTTCAAGACCTGACGTACCGCGAGATCGGACACATTCTGGATATTCACGAGAACATGGTGAAATCGCGTCTTTTTTCCGCGCGCAAGAAACTTCGAAGTATCTTGATGAAGAAGGGGATCTCCCATGCTTGAGAAGAAAGTGCTGGATTTGCTGAATCAGGAGCTGGACGGGACAAATTCCGAGAAGGAACGCGTGGCCGTTCAGAATATCCTCCAGAAGAGACCCAAAGCACGCAAGTATTTCGAGGACCTTCAGGAAATCTCCCTGATTTTCCAACGGACGAAGAACGTTCCCGTCCCCTCGCACCTGAAGAACCGGATCCTGAACGCTCTTCCTTTTCCGAAGCCAGCGGCTCCGATCCGGCTGGCCCCCGCGCGATCATTTCTCAATGAACTTCGTACCAATTTACGCTATCGATATACTTACGTGTTCGCCAGTGGTGCCGTTGCTGGAATCCTTTTGTTCGCTGTGTTTACCTCCCAACCCGCAGACAGCACCAACATGATTGGCACAATGGCATCAGGGCAGCCGGCTGCTCTAGCAGAAGCAAACGCGAATATCAAGCTGAGTGAAATCACCGGAACCGTCACTGCTCGCCGCTTTGACTCAAAGGTCGTCGCTGATTTGAACCTTCAGGTTCCTCAGGAAGTCGATGTGATTCTGAATTTTGATGAGCAGCAGCTCCGCTTTGACTCTTTCCATCCTGTTGCCGACGCACAGGGGACACTGGTTATCCTCGAAGGACAGGTACGACTCACCGTTTCCGGGCAGCATCAGTATCAGATGACGTTCACGGGCAATCAGGATTCCCGCCCGCCGATTACCGTGAAGCTGTTCGCACGCGGGATTCTCCTTTCCGAATACAAACTAACATTCGAACAAAAAGAAAATCACTAGTAATTTTCTATCACTCATTTCATGGAGGGGAGTATGACCACCAACCCCAAATCGCCCTTTAGCGGCCGCAAGGGTTTCTTCACGATCGGCGGAATTGCCGTCGCCGTGATTGCGATCGTCTATTTCGCATTCTTCTATCCGCCCGTGAACACGGACGAGGCGCAAGGAACAATCGGAGGAATTCAGAAGGCTGAGAAATACCGCGCAGAGCAGATGCAAGCGAAAGACCTTGCGCTCCAGAACCCCGAGGTTCAGAATTTCCTTCAGAGCGAAGCATTTCATAAGATTACAACCAATGCCTCGCTTCAAGCAGCTTTAAGCAGCGCTGAAGTGCAGGCCGCTTTGAACAACGCCGAGCTTCAGGCCGCGCTGAGCAATGCTGATCTCCAGGCGGCTCTTTCGAACGCCGAAGTGAGCGCTGCCCTCGCCAGTTCATCTGTCCAGGCAGCCCTGGCAAGTTCCGAACTGCGTGCAGCTCTGGCCAGCGCCGACCTGCGTGCGATGCTTGCAAATGCCGACCTTCGCGCGGCTCTCAAGAGCGCTGATCTCCGTGCCGCTCTTGCAAACTCCGAGCTCGCTGCACAACTGACGAGTGCTGAGGTTCAGGCTGCCCTCTCGAGCAGTGCGCTGAGGGCCAACTTGAAGAACGCAGAACTCAAAGCCTTGTTGCAGGACGCCTCGTTGCGGGCGGCTTTGAAGAACTCGGAAGTCCAGGCCGCTCTCTCCAGTTCTGAGCTTCGTGCATCTCTTGCCACATCGGGTGTCCAGGCGGCCCTTGCGAGCAGCGAATTGCGTGCCGCTCTGGCCAATGCCGACCTGCGTGCGATGCTCGCCAATTCGGAACTGCGCGCCGCTCTGGCGAATTCCGAGCTTCGGGCAGCTCTTGCCAATGCGGAAATGCGTGCGTTGCTCTCGAATGCGGAAATGCGCTCGCTGCTCTCCAGCGCCGACCTCCGTGCGATGCTGTTCAACGCCGATCTGCGGGCAATGCTTTCCAGCGCAGAGATGCAGAAGGTCGACTAAACCTGCTGCGACGTCTGTAAGCGAAGAGGAGATGACGCTGAAGAAGCTCATCTCCTCTTTTTTTTGCCCTCATACCGCTTCATCCCCGCTTGCTTTTTACGGTAAGAATTGGCATTCTCCTTTCCGGTTTCGAAGCTTCCCACACACGTCCCGAGGCTGACAACATGGCGGTACGCCCCCGCTTTCCCGTTCTGATGTTCCTTGTTCTCGCCCCTTCCCTCTATGGCCAATTCTACACTCTGCAAACGAAAACCCTCAACCTCGTCTATTATACAAAGGCCCATGAGTATCTCGTCCCGCATGTAGCGCGCTGCTATGAAAATGCTTTCCGATTCCACAGCAAGCTGTTCGATTACACGCCCTCGGAAAAAGTGACACTGATCTTACAGGATTTCGGTGATTATGCAGGAGGCGGGGCTAATACCGTTCCCTTCAATCTCATCGGAATCGGCATTTCTCCGTTCAGTTACGCCTATGAAACGATGCCTCCCATCGAACGCTTCAATATGATGATGAACCATGAACTGGTTCATGTGGACACAACCGACAAAGCATCCCCCAACGATGAGTTTTGGCGCTCGGTCTTCTTTGGCAAAGTTGCCCCCGTACCCGAAGCCCCCGTTTCAGCTCTCTATTCATATCTCACGACCCCCCGATGGAATTCGCCGCGCTGGTTTATTGAAGGAATCGCCGTATTTCTTGAAACCTGGATGGGCGGAGGACTCGGCAGAGCTCTCGGGGCGTACGACGAAATGGTGTTCAGGACAATGGTTCTCGATAGCGCGTATTTCTACGACGTTGTGGGGCTTGAATCAGAAGGCACAAAGGTGGACTTCCAGGTCGGTGCAAACTCCTATTTGTACGGAACGCGCTTTGTCTCCTATCTCGGACTGCAGTACGGTCCCGAAAGAGTCATAGAATGGTTCAGGCAATCTGGCGAAAGCGACGGATATTTCTCGACTGATTTCCAACGGATCTTCGGCCGGGCTATGGATGACGCATGGTCCGAATGGATCGGCTTCGAACATCAATGGCAGAAGAAAAATCTTGACCTGATTCGGCAAAACCCCATTACTTCCTTTCGCCCGCTGACGGACGCAACGCTCGGCAGCGTTTCCAGGGCCTACTACGATTCTTCCGAACATGTCTTGTATGCCGCAATCAATTATCCCGGCCAGCGTGCACACCTCGCGGCAATCGATATCAAAACAGGGGAGATCCGACGGCTTGAAGACATTCGGGGCCCTGCCCTGTTCTATGTCTGCTCACTCGCGTTCGACCCGGATACCAGGACGCTTTTCTTTACGACTGACAACAACGAATGGCGGGATATTCATGCACTCGACCTTCGCACGGGCAAAACCCGCTTGATCATGAAAGACTTCCGCGCAGGCGATCTTGCGTTTTGCAGGTCGGACAGATCTCTTTGGGCCATGAGACATCTGAACGGGATCTCGACGCTTGTGAAAATTCCCTATCCCTACACGGATTGGAAGCAACTCTCTTCGTTCGAATACGGAAAGGACTTGTTCGATATCGATGTCTCTCCCGACGGGAAATATGTGACGGGAGCCCTCGTGGAAGTCAGCGGACAACAGCTCCTGATCCGGATGGAAGCCGAAAAACTCTTGAACGGCGACAAGACGTACGAGGTGCTTTTTGATTTCGAAAACAGCACGCCGGCGAATTTCACGTACACGAGCGACGGACGCTTCCTCTTTGGGACTTCGTACTATACGGGCGTGTCCAATATTGTTCGGTACGATTTTGAGGCAAAGGATATGAGTTTTGTTTCGAACACCGAAGCGGGGCTCTTCCGCGTTGTTCCGTTCTCCCAGGATTCCCTTCTTGCCTTCCATTTCACAGGAAAGGGGTTCGAGCCTGTTCTGCTCGCAAATCAAACCGTCTCCAACGTCAATGCAATTCGCTATTTTGGGCAGGAGGTCTTTGATCGACATCCGGTGCTTCGGTCGTGGGCATTGAAACCTCCCTCCCCCGCAAGCATCAACATCGACTCTCTGACCGTATCAAGGGAAGAGTATGGCGGGTTCAGCGCCATGGGCCTTGGCTCGCTGTATCCGATCGTCGAAGGGTTCAAAGAATTCCCCGCATACGGTTTTCGAATGAATCTCTCCGATCCGATCCTGCTGCACAACATTGACATGACGGCCTCGTACTCGCCGAACCGGCTCCTGCCGGAGAACCAGCGCCTCCATGCGGCCTTCAACTACAAGATCTGGAATTGGAAATTCAGCGGAACCTATAATGGGGCCGACTTCTACGACCTGTTCGGCCCGACCAAGACCAGCAGAAAAGGGTATTCCCTTTCTGTTCAGTACAAAGACTTCATCATTTTTGACGAGCCGGAGATTTTTGAGTACCAGCTGAAGCTGGCCGGATACGCCGGCCTTGAGAGGCTGCCGGAGTTCCAGAATGTTTCGACCTCCTTCGACCGCTTCTACTCATTCAACGGAAAACTTATCTATCATAACGTGGCAAAATCTCTCGGGGCTGTGGACGATGAGACCGGTTTTCTGTGGGACGTTGTTTCTCACACCAATCTCGTCAACAAAAAATGGTTCCCCCGTTTCAGCTCGGATGCATCGTACGGCTTTCTCCTTCCGATCAACCATTCAAGCATCTGGCTTCGTGCGTCCGGGGGATATTCGGCCGGCAACCGCTCTGAGCCATTTGCGAACTTCTACTTCGGCGGATTTGGCAACAACTGGGTTGATATCGGCGAGATCAGAAGATACCGCGAAGCAGAGAGTTTTCCCGGCCTGGAGATAAACGAAGTCGGCGGCACCAATTATGCCAAGGCAATGGTTGAATGGGAACTGCCCCCGATCCGGTTCCGAAGCTTCGGCGTTCAGTCGCTTTATTGTAATTGGAGCCGGATTGCATTCTTTTCGTCACTTCTTTCCATTAATCTCGACGATGCAGCTTCACGACGATCGGCGGCCATGGCGGGGGGACAGATCGATTTTCGGCTCGTTATTTTTTCCTCGTTTGAGTCAACGCTCTCTTTCGGTTATGCGCTAGCTGCCGAAAAGAACCGGCGATCCTCGGACGAATTTATGATTTCCCTGAAGATCCTGAAATGAGCTCGATCGCCCCGATTCTTATCAGTCTGCTTCCCGTTTTCATTTTCCTGGCAAGCCTCATCGTGCTGGACAGCTACAAACTCGTGAAGCGGATCTCCGTGGTCTACGCCATTCTCTACGGTTGTGCCACCGCGGGTGTTTCGTTCCTCTTGAACACGATGGTGATTCAGAAATCGGGGCTCGACTTTACGATCTATGCGCGATATATCGCGCCCATTGTCGAGGAGATTCTGAAAACGACCTACCTCGTGTATCTGATCAAGAAGAAGAAGGTCGGTTTCATGGTCGACGCAACGATCTATGGCTTTGCTGTCGGGGCAGGTTTCTCGTTCGTCGAGAATGTTTATTATCTCACGTCACTTCCCGATGCGAGCCTCTTTCTCTGGGTGGTGCGAGGATTCGGGACAGCAGTGATGCATGGCGGGACGACCGCCATCGTGGGGATTCTTGCGAAAAATATCTCGGACTTCCGCGCCACGGACGACCTCCGCAACTTCGGCAAGGGACTGGCTCTCGCCGTGATCATTCATTCGTACTTCAACCATTTCTTTCTCCACCCGTTGTTCTCTCCGCTCACGATCATCATCGGCCTTCCCTTGACACTCATGTATGTCTTTCAGAAGAGTGAACGTGTCACCAGGGATTGGCTGGGAGTGGGGTTTGACACTGATGTCGATTTGTTGCAGACCCTTACGGCGGGAGATCTTCCCCACACAAAGATCGGGACCTATCTCAAGACGCTTCAAAGCCGTTTTCGCGGGGAGGTCATTGCAGACATGATTTGTTACCTGCAGATCTACCTGGAACTCTCGATACGCGCAAAAGGGGTCTTGTTGATGCGTGAGGCAGGATTTGACCCGACACCCGAGGCGGACACCAAGGAGAAATTCGCCGAGCTGATGTTCCTGGAACAGAGCATCGGCCGGACCGGCAAGCTGGCACTTCACCCGTTTCTCCATATCAGCGGAAGAAACCTGTGGCAGTTGAATATGCTTCAGCGAGGATAGTATGGATTCCTCCGATCCCCTCCCCGAGATACTGACCGCGCGCCTTGATGATCTTGCCCGCGACAGCACCAGCGGTGCCACGCCTCTCGCACAAAAGGCCGCATCGATTCTCCTGCTGGCAATCGATCCCCAGCTTGAAATAGCTGAAGCCGCCCTGCCGGCCCTGTTGATCGACCTTACCCACGCAATCATACGAACTCAGCCGACCATGGCCCCGATGTTGAATCTCGGAAACCGGATCCTGCAATCCATGCATCAGCCGGTTCCCGGAACAGAACTTCGGGCCAGAATTCGCGGCCTCGCAGGGGCGATCATCAATCAACTCGATACGTCGAACGCTCGTATCGCCCTCCACGCACAGGGATTGTTTCAGGACGGCACCATCATTCTCACGCACTCCAACAGTACCGCTGTCAGGAAGAGCCTCCTTCAGGCCAAAGAGTCTGGGAAGGACTTCTCTGTCTTCTGCGCGGAGTCGCGGCCGATGAGAGAGGGCGTCGAGCTCGCCCGGGAACTTGCCAAACACGGCATTCTGACAACGCTCATCGCCGATGCTGCAATGGCCTCCATGCTACCCGAAGTCAATCTTGTCATTGTGGGAGCAGATTCCGTGTCGCTACGAGGGCTCGTCAACAAGGTGGGAACATGCGGCCTCGCGCTCAGCGCACACGCGCAGGGGATACCGTTGTACGTGTTGTGCGGGAGCGAAAAGTTCATACCTGCGGCTTTTGTCGTGATCGAGAAGAACAAGCCGGCAGAAGAGCTTCTGCCGGAACCGGCTGCCAACGTTGCCGTCCGAAATGTCTACTTTGACACCACGCCGCTGGATCGGATCACAGGTGTGATTTCAGAGGAGGGGATACTTCGCGTCGCGGAAATCCGGAAAACGCTCTCCACGCTTGAAACGAGCTTTGCCATCAGACCCGAACTGCTCGGCCCCCCTTTCACGTCTCGTTAAGCGGTCCCTTTCAGCTCCGAATAAGATATTGCAGCTTCACGAAGAACTGTCTTTGCGTCTGGATGAAGTTGTTCCGGCGGGAATCGTCGAAATCCCTCCCGTCATACGTCGATCCCGCATAGAAGATCGTGAACGGATTGAGTTTGTAGCTGAGAAGGGGATAGACATTCACCGACCGGCCGAAATGGTTGTATTCCGTGATAAGGCGGAGAAACAGCTCGCGGCTGAATACGGAAGGATGTCCAGAGCGGTAAACGATTCGATATCCCTGATTCCAACGAGTCTTCCGCCCGCGCATGTAGAACAGGGATTATCCCGGTCGAACGGCGTCCACGAATAGATGTACCGGCTTTCACGAGGATAATTTCTCCCGAAAAGCAACACCCACTCCTGGATCGGCTTCGCGGGAAACCGTATGCTTTTCAGTGGAATTGCCATTTCAGCCGTCCAGCCCGAATCGCTGATCGAGGCGGCCGATTCCCATACCGTATCGAAACTGTCGTCCTCATTATTCCCCTGCCGCAGAATGTCCCCCTGAATTCCGTGCGGGTTGACGAAGAACTCATACGTCCGCTGGTAGTCCCCATAGGTGTCAAACACGGCGATCGCAAAATCGTCGGCATACAGCCGGTCCCTATCGGAGATGTTTGCGCGAATCTCTTCGGGATTTGTATCGTAAAATCTGAATCCGACATAGAAGTACTCTGAATTGTAGAGTGCTGTCGCATATGATCGCTGTCGCGGCGTGGTATTGTCGCCAGGCTGAATTTCGTAGTTCAGTTGCACATAATGGCCTGATTGCCAGAGAGGATCACTCAGGTTTCCGCGAAGCTCAATATTGCGGTCGACGCGCTGAGCGGTAAGACTGAATTTTTCGAGATTGGGAGCCTGGTTGGATTGGGCAGCAACAACAAGCGGAAGAAGAAGGAACAGAGACAGCAGACGCAAAAATCTCATGAAGCCTCCTTGGTGAACCTGAACGTGAACCTTTTTGTTTACATGATTCCGGCCCAAAAGTTGCATTCTTGCCGTTTTTCCTACAACATTCGGTCCCTATGAAGAGTCCCAGTGTAAACGACCTCCTCAAGCGCCTCCGATCTCTCGGCAGCAGGCGAAATATTGAAGGAATGGCCCGATTCGGGATCACAAGCAAGAAGGTCTTCGGCGTAGGAGCCGTGCCGCTCCGGAAGATGGCGCGGAAAGTCGGCAGGAACCATGTACTTGCAGCTCAACTGTGGAAATCAGGCTATCTGGAGGCACGCGCCCTGGCAAGCCTCATCGATGACCCCTCGGAAGTCACTCCTTCACAGATGGACCGTTGGGTGAAGGACTTTGACAACTGGGCGGTGTGTGACGCATGTTGCGGCGTTTTGTTCGACAAGACCCCGTATGCGGTCGGGAAAGCAGTCAAATGGTGCAGGGACAAGAGAGAGTTTGTCCGCCGGGCCGGTTTCGTCATGATGGCGACACTCGCTGTACACAACAAGAAAGCTCCGGATGAGATCTTCGAAAGATTCTTTCCGCATCTCAAGCGCGGTGCCACAGACGAAAGGAACTTTGTCAAGAAGGCGGTCAATTGGGCCGTGCGCCAGATCGGAAAACGAAATGCTGCTCTCAACAGAAAGGCCATTCGACTTGCGAAGGAGATCCATGCGCTTGGCACAACATCCGCCCACTGGATTGCATCGGATGCATTGAGGGAACTGACGAGTCCCGCGGTGAAGAAGCGGCTTGGGCCCTAGGGTCCGACATCAACTCGGTTCGTCGGGAGCTCAGCTCCCGACGAACATAGCGGATGTCGGACTTCTGATTCGGATCCCCTTGCCTCGCAAGAGGAAAACCCTTAGAATCCAACTTTCCATCCATTACTCTTTTGGAGCATATAATGAAGAAATTCTTCCTTCTGCTGTTCGCAACGGCAACCGCACTGGCGCAAACGCCGACCATACATTACAAGCTTGGGATGTCCCAACCGTGGACCCATCTGTTTGAAGTTGAAGTTTCCTATTCCGGCCTTCCCCGCTCCGGCGAGACGTTCGATCTTCTTCTTCCCGTCTGGAGAAGCGGACGGTACGTCGTTTTCGATTTTGCCGGCGACGTGCAGGAATTCTCAGCCCAGGATGGAAAGGGATCTCCGCTTGGTTGGGAAAAGACCGACAAGATGTCCTGGCGAATTCGGAAGGGCTCTTCAACCACGGTAACAGCAACGTATAAGGTATACGCCAATGAAGTCAACCAGCGCACGAAGGAAATGAATGACCAGGGCGCGTTCCTCGACGGGTCCGCCGTGTTCATGTATGCCGACAAATACCGAGGCCTCCCCTTGACCCTGACCGTCACACCGTACCGCGACTGGCACGTCACAACGGGCCTTGAGAATGCAAAAGGGGCGAAGAACACTCTTACGTCGCCGACGTACGATTATCTCATCGATTGCCCGCTCTTTGTGGGAAACCAACTCGATGTCGAATTCGAAGCCGGCGGGAGACCTCACGTTCTGAGCATTCTGGGCGAGGGAAACTACGACACGAAGAAAATGGTAAAAGACATCACGAAGCTGGTAGAAGCCAATAAAGAGTTATGGGGAAGCTTGCCATACCAGCGATATGTCTTCATGCTGCATGTTTCACCGCGGCACGGAGGAGGAACCGAGCATATCAATTCGACCGCCATGGGAACGAGGCCCTGGGGTTTTACGAATACGAATTCGTACAATGGGTTTCTCGGCCTCGTTTCACACGAGTACTTTCACACCTGGAACGTGAAGCAGATCCGGCCAAAGGGAATCAGTCCCTATGACTGGACAAAAGAGAACTACACCAAGGAGCTTTGGGTTTCCGAAGGGACGACCTCATATTACACCTCCCGGATGATGATGCGCGCGGGGCTCTCGACCCCGGCACGATACGTCGATCAGCTCCCCGGCCAGATCCAGGGAGACCGGCAAAAGCCCGGGAATAAACTCCAGTCGGCCACTGAATCGAGCTTCGATGCCTGGATCAAGTACTGGAAGCAAAATGAACAGGCCTTCAATGCCGAAACGGATTATTATGATCGCGGTTCGGACATCAGTCTCTTCCTCGATCTCGAGATCCGCAATCGATCCAATAACAAAGCGTCGCTCGACAACGTGATGAAAGCCATGTATGAGCGGTTCCCATGGAACGGAACCGGTTTCACAGTCGATGATTTCCGAAAGGTTTGCGACGAATTTGCAGGGAGCAGTTTAAAGCAGTTCTTCGACGAACATGTATACGGAACGAAGCCATTGGAATGGGAAAAAGTTCTCCTCTATGCCGGTCTTGAGGCAAAGTCAAAAACCGAGCAGAAGGCCTGGTTTGGGGCGTTTATCGGGGGCGAACCGCCGCGCATCCGGTGGCAAGTCGCAGCGGGATCGCCGGCCTACATTGCGGGGCTCGACCTCAACGACGAGATCATTGCCCTGAACGGCTACCGCGTCAGTGCCAATGACTTCAACACGCGCATCGGCGAAATGAAGGCCGGCGATGTAGTGAAGCTGACTGTCATGCGCAGTGACCAACTGAGGGAATTCAACGTCACACTGGTCAACAATCCCGTCCCCGGCTACACCGTCACAAAAGTCAGCGATCCCACCGATCTGCAGAAGGCGATCTATGAATCGTGGGTCATGACGAAATGGGAGGACGGCAAATAGTTTCGAGTTTTGGGTTCCAGGTTACGAGTTGGATTCCCGCGAAGGCAGGAAAGCGGAACGGGTTTCGAATTCAGTTCAGGATCTCACTATGAAAAGAACCATCTTCGCCCTATCAATATTCTGTCTCTCCGGAGCAACCCTTCACAGCCAGCATCTGCCCGGGGGAACATACCGACCTAATAGAGAGCGTTCGTATGATATTCTCCACTATAAGGCTGACCTGACGATCGATTGGTCGAAAAAGCAGATCATCGGCGCTGCCACAATTCGTCTCCATCCTCTTGCCACCGCGTCCTCCATCGAGCTGGATGCCTATTGGCTCAAGATATCGGAAGCGAAAGACCTCAGGAGCGGGAAATCCCTGCGTTTCTCTTCAACCGATATGGTGCTGAATATCGAATTGGGACGGACACTTCAGCCAACCGATACAATTTCGATCATGATAGGCTACACGGCCCAGCCCACGGCAGGATTGTATTTTGTCGACGAGGGCCCCAACACGGGCAATAGGCCGGCAATCTTCACTTACGGAGAAGGGGGTATTCACGCCAACTGGCTCCCGATCTACAACGAGAATAACGACAAGTTCTCAACTGAAATGTTTGTGACAGTCGAAAAGCCTCATACCGCAATCTCGAACGGAAAGCTTCTTGAGACAAAAGAGAATGCGAATGGGACAAGGACATTTCACTGGTATCAGTCACTTCCGCATTCGAACTATTTGATCGCACTTTTTGTGGGAGACTATGTGTCGGTGCCCCTGCGTCCGGCATTCGGCTCCATTCCTCTGTCGGTCTGGGTGCATGCCGGGCAGGAAGATCAGGCCCGGTCAGTCTTTGCCAGAACCCCGGAAATGGTCGAATTCTACTCCAAGCGGTTCAACTTCAGATATCCATGGGACAAATACGATCAGATTTCGGCGTTCGATTACGCGATCGGTGCAATGGAGAATACCACCATCACCGGACACAATGACAAGATCCTGCGAAAACCCGATCAGCTTGAAGAGTTCAACCCCGATTTTGAGAACTACAACGCAAATTTCACGGCAGAAGCAATCATCTCGCACGAACTCGGCCATCATTGGTTCGGCGATAACACGACATGCAGGACCCTTGCCAATCTCTGGATGAACGAGAGCTTTGCTTCATACATGATGATGCTGTGGGATGAACACCGGTTGGGAAGAGACTATCTGCAGTCCCAGACGCAATTTGCCCTTCAGGCATACTTGAGTTACGTGGCCAGGTCTCACATCATCCGGCCGCTGGAGTACCGCTCCTTTGATTCACGTGACGAGATCTACAACACGGAGACCACGTATCAGAAGGGCGCCATTGTTCTCCATATGCTTCGCAGGGTACTTGGAGATCAGGAATTCTTCAAGGGCCTTGAGTACTTCCAAAACAAGTATCAATTCTCCAGTGTTGAAAGCAGCGATCTGCTCACTGCATTCGAAGAGTCGACAGGGAAGAACTTGACCTGGTTTTTCGACCAATGGATATGGGGAGGAGGGCATCCGGTATTTGAGGTTCACTCCGCATATGTGCCGGCAAGAAAGAAGCTTGAGGTGAAAGTCGAGCAGGTACAGCCGCTCGTGGAGGGTCAAGGAGTCTTTACGCTGCCCGTGGAGATCAGGATTGACTCGAAGGGAACAACGCACAAGCATGAGGTTTGGATTGAAGGTCAGTCCGAGCATTTTGTTTTCGATGTGGATTCGGCTCCCGATATGGTGAGTTTTGACGGGCGCGGAGACCTGGTTGCCGATATCCGGTTTGAAAAAACCCCCAAGGAGCTCGCATATCAGCTGAACAACGATGAACTGCCGGGAAGAATGGCAGCGCTTCGACAACTTACCAGTCGTTATCCATCGAATCCCTTGACCCTGAACGCCATTCGCTCCCTTCTTGCCTCCGGCGCCCATTGGACGCTCAAGGCAGAAGCCACGATGCTGTTGAGGAATCTCCATTCAAACGATGCCGTGTCGCTTCTGCTCTCTCGACTTTCCTCGAAAGACTACCATGAGCGCAAAGCTTCCGTGATTGCATTGGGATCTCTTTTCACCGAGGCTGCCCGCAAAGCGCTTCGGACGACAGTCGATTCGGAGAAGATCGATGACGTCTCGGCAACGGCTCTTGTTTCGCTGGCCAAAATTGATCCGACGCTTTCGCCCGAATACCTCCGATCGCAGCTTCAACGCAATTCATGGTACGATGTGAAGAGACTGGCAGCATTGAAGGCAATCGAGGTTCTGGCAGCAGAACATTCGGTTGATCAACCGGAGAGATTCGTACCGTTAGCGCGTGACTACGTCAACACGAAATATAATTTCGAACTTCGCAGGCAGGCACTCAAAAGCTGGGCTGCGTGCGCACCGACCGATGGACAGTTGATCAACAAGCTCATTTCGACCGTGAAGAACGACATTCTCGCCGTCCAAACCACGGCGATGGAGTTGCTTGGCGTGCTCAAGGATGCCCGTGCAATTCCGGTTCTTGAGGAGGCCGCCCGCAGAAGCGGAGATATTGACGTGAGGAAAGCAGCAAGAGACGCGTTGGAGGAGGTGCGGAAAGTCGAGTGATGAGTTGATTCTGGGTTACAGGTTTCAGGTCCCGTCTAACAGCGACGGGATCCCCGCCCGACGCCGAGAATCGTGAAGGCTGTCAGCTCTCCCATCTTAAGAACCATTCTCACCCTTTTAATTCTTGTCATTCATCCCCGTCGCGGGCGGGCTTATCCCTCAAAAAATACTCTTCGTCGCATTTCTCCTTTGACACACCGACAGATTTCTTTACCTTTTTTGAGCGATCTCAGCGGACGCATGATACAGAGGAGGGGCTGTTGTCATGGCTCATAGACTCATCCTATTCTCCCTCATACCGGCACTACTTCCCACCGTTCTTCGTGCTCAAGTCGATTCCTTGAGTGCGAGAGACTCCCTCGTTGCTGCACCACCCGCCGCTCAGGTTTCGACAGGACGCATCAAAGTAAAGTTCCCGTGGTCCGTGCAGTCGTTTAACAAGGATCTGATCTCCCGACTCCCATTTCGCGGCACCGAGAATTACCTTCCCCTTGCTCCCGGTATTGTTTCGATCAACAATGAGCTTCACTTGCGCGGCAGCCGCTCAAATGAGGCCGGGTATTTCATCGATGGTGTTGATGTGACCAATCCGATGTACGGATCGAACGGCGTGGCTCTCATTCCTGAGGCAATGGAAGTACTTGAAGTACACACTGGACCTTACAGCGCTGCAATGGGGAGCTATAACGGCGGAATCGTGATGAGCAGAATGAAGACCGGAGGAGATCGACTGAGCGCGTTTGTCGATATTCAATCGGATAAGTTCCGATCTCCGGGAAAAGAGTTTCTCAAGACCACGGTTCAGGGGTATGAGAATGTTGTGGGAACAATCGGCGGCCCGCTCCCGTGGTTAGGGATTCGGTTTTTCCTTGCTGGCCAGCGGACGACGTACGCCAACCGCCAGCCGATGTTCCTCGAACCGTTTCGGTACGAGAATCTCGTCGATGACGGCCTTTGGCGTTATAGTAACGTAGGCAGACCGCTTCCCGGCCCCGTTGCGTTCAGCCGAAACTTCCTCCCGGGCAATCGGTCCGAGCGTTCCACATTCCAGGGGAACGGAACGATCGAGCTCTATGGAATTTCCCTCTCAGCCATGGGAAGCTACGACGAGAATGAATACACCGTTGGATCCGAATGGCCTCTTGTGCTGACGAATTACTTCAATCAGTCGAAGAACATGATCAGCCGCACGAAGACGAAACTTGGAGCAGTTCGTGCAGAATACTCTCTCGGAGAAATCGTATCTGCAACGGTCTCATTCTCATTTTATGATCGGTATTCAAAGACATTCGATCCTGTTTTCAAGGATAACTGGCTTGCCTATGGTGACAGCGCCGCGAATGCGACATACTTCAATACATCCAAGTGGCTGAACCGATACAATGGACCTGATCTCTACAGTACGATTTTCGCGTTTCGCTTCTATGCTCCCGGAGCTCCGAACAACAAATACTCCAAGAACAGACAATCCCAAACCCGATGGGCGATCGACCTTGTTTCCCATCCCATTTCTTTTCTTGAGGTGAAAGCCGGTGGGAGTATTGACTCGTGGACAATGCGATCATTCAACGTCGGCAATGTTTCCAATCTGCTTCGGTTTCTCGATCCAGATCAGAACGGTGTTCCTGATGCGGTTTACGCAAGCGAATACGAAAAGAGGATCCGCTATCTTGAGAGAGGCGGCATAACCAATTACGGATACACATTCCTCGGTCGTGAGTCGGATGGATACAAACTCGCTGGCAGTCCCGATGCGCTGCTGGATCCCCCATACGAACCGATCTTCACGTCAGCGTACGCTGAAGGGACTATCCGATCGGAGGGGGCTTACATTCAAGCAGGCATTCGCTATGAGCGATTTGACCCGAAGCTCAAAACTGCCACCCTTGCTCCGAACAACTACGGTTTCTATAACATCATTAATTACAATGTTGCCTTGGGTATCATGGACGAAAGCAAGATCAACCCGACCGATCCCGTTACCCTTCTCCTCCCCCGCATCAATCTGCAGTTCAGCCCGACAGACCGAACGACGTTCCACGCCGGGTATGGGCTCTTCGCCCAAATGCCCGCATTGAGTCCTCTTTATGTATCCAGCCATGGATTCAGCAGGGCGATCTCCGGGGGAGATCGTTCTCCGTATGGGGGGGAACTTGCCTTTGAAGTGAGACCGGAAAGGTCCAAGCTTTTCGAATTCGGCATAGAACAGGTGATAAGTCCCCTTGTTACGACCCGCGCAACTGCCTTCTACAAGGTTTTGAGCAACCAGATTCAAATGGCACGCTATTACGATCCCCAAGGAACAATCCTTTTTACGCAATACCGAAACGACGGGAACGGCCGAGCGAAGGGGATTGAGGTGGAATGCAATGTGACTTTTTCTTCGGGATTCTCTGCTCTCCTAACCTATGAGTACTCGATGGCAGAGGGACTCTCTTCGAACCCGAGGTCAAATCGAGTCCTTTTTTCCGATGAGACGTTCCCTCCTGTCCCAACGACGATGTACCCGTACGACTATCAGCAAAGTCATCGCGCAACCGCTCTTCTTCACGCCAGAACCAATGAAAACTTAGGGATTCTGTTGGGTGGGATTGAAGCGACGGCAATTCTCTCGGCACGCGGCGGACATCCTTATACGAAAGAATATGAGATTCAGAATCTCGGTGCGTCAAGCCCGTGGAATATTGGAGTTTACTCTATTCAGGACCCGCGATTCGTCTACCCTCTTGAGGCTCATAATTCATCCACAACTCCCATCTCCTTCAATCTCGACCTTCGGCTATCCAAATCATTCGACTCTGAAGTCGCTGCCGTCACCGTGTTCCTCGACATCCTCAATGTCCTCAATACAAAGAATATCTTGAATGTCTACCCAAAGACGGGAACTGCAAACGACGATTCGTGGCTTGCGAGTTCCTTTTCCGAGAACAACAGGCTATTGCCGAATTATGAGAGTTTCTACCGCGACATCAACCTGGAGAATCGCTGGGCATATATGGGTGCAACGGGTTACGATTTGTACAGCCCGCCTCGTCGGATTCAGTTTGGCGTGAACGTCACATTGGGGAGTTCACAATGAGGACAATTGCTCTTCTTCTTGCCTCCCTTTCATGGACCGTGCTGGCCCAGCAGCAGGGACCCGAGAAATCAGTGCGTCAGCAACTCCCAAAAGGAACTGCGGGACTCAGCTGGCAGGTCCTCAACATCAACAATCTCTGGACCTGGCACAGGTCGGACGGCGAAGGAAATCATTCCCCTGGCGGAGAGGATGGTACGTCTTATCCCATGTTCACCGCTCGCTGTATCTATGAAGACAATCTCGTTTTCGGCGGAATCATGTACCTGGGCAACTGGCCGGAGAACGGAGGAATGAAGGCAGGTGTTCAACCGATTCGCGTGAACGGAGGGACATATCTGTCGAATCACGGAATGGTACAGGGGTGGGTAAGTGGAAGCGGTGCAACGGCGAACTACACAAACTCGACGAACGATCCGCGAGCTCGTATCTATCGCATTCGGCGTGACTACAGAGAGATGACCTCTTTTGAGCAGATCAAGGATGCCTCGATCTCCAATGAGCAGCTCTCGGCCGGGAGCGCCACAACCTGGATGATCGATGCAGTCATGGATCGATATGAAGCGGATTGG
>Ga0209619_10000322_pt1 | contig 32722 bp, 25 predicted proteins | sample Rifsed16ft3_FD_184011 | JGI IMG/M metagenome (GOLD analysis project Ga0209619, IMG submission 184011) | Soil microbial communities from Rifle, Colorado, USA - sediment 16ft 3 (version 2) | ecosystem: Environmental > Terrestrial > Deep subsurface > Rock core/Sediment | place: Rifle, Colorado... | reverse complement strand
CCGAAAATGGGAGCCGAGGCACCTACCGTGAAGTAGGCTCCGCGCAGAAACGGGATGGGCAAGGCCCCCAGGTAGTAACCGGCCAGGCTGCTGAGGAAGAATCCGGTGATCGATGAGACGGTATAGATAATGACCATCCGGGCCGGACCGTAGGCTTCCGCGGTGGCAGGGGCCAGTTGACGGACCCACATCATGTTGAAGGCGATGTGCAGCAGGCCCCCGTGCAACCACGCCGCACTCAATACCGTCCACCATCTTCCGTACTGGAAGACGGGAACGGCCCCACTGGCGCCGAAAAGAAAAAGAGCTCGGACGCTCGGGGACAGCAGCGACAGCGCTCCTCCCATGCGGATGTCCCGGGGATCGATCAAGAGAGCGGCAACGTAGAGACCGACGCATCCCACGACGACCAGGTTCTGGAAGCCCAGATCCATTCCCAGCCGGCGCAACAGAGGGGCGAAGCCCCACAGCCCCGGTCTCCATCGACCGCAAGTCATGCACCGCTGATCCTTGACCCCCACCAAGTGGCCACAACCGGCGCAGAGAACCGAGCCAGATTCTTGAAGCTTCCACATCGTCGTGCTCATTATGGTCTAAGATGCGCACCATGTCAGAACGCCCCACCATCGTCGTCGCGGCGGGCGTCGTGTCGGCGGACGGGAAGATCCTGGCTGCTCGTCGCAAGGCGGGCGCTCACCTGGAGGGGCTCTGGGAGTTCCCGGGAGGCAAGCTCGAGAGGGACGAGTCTCCCCAAGAGTGTTTGGAGCGGGAGTTCCACGAAGAGCTCGGGGTTCGGGTTCGCGCCGGACGCGTTCTGGAAGTGGTCCATCATCGCTACGCCGACCGCAACGTGCTGCTGCTGTTCTATGCCTGCGAGCTCATCGAAGGAGACCCGCGTCCCTTGGGTTGTGAGGAGCTACGGTGGGTGGAAGGCCGGGAGCTCGAGAGCCTCGACTGGGCTCCCGCCGATCTCTCCTTCGTGCGCCGCCTGGCGGCCAACAACCACTCGTGAACTACACGACTCGTCTGGGCAGCCAGGGATGGATGCGGGTCAGGGTCTCGTAGGGAATGGTGCCGGCCTTCTCGGCAAGCTCTTCCACACGGATCTCGGCTGACTCCTGCCGGCCGATCAAAACGACTTCCTCGTCTACCGAGGCGTCGGTCGCGGTGACGTCCAAGACCACCATGTTCATCGCCACCCGCCCCACCATGGGCGCCGCTTGGCCGCGCACCAAGGCCCGTCCGGTGTTGGAAAGCTTCCGGTCGAGCCCGTCGTAGTAGCCGATGGGAACCACTGCCACCCGCAGGGGACGGCGCGCCTGGTAGGTCAGTCCATAGCCGATGAACTCGCCCGCCGCCACATCCTTCACCTGCGCTATCCGCGTCTTCCAGCTGAGGACCGGTTGCAGAGAGATCTGTTTGCCCCGTTCCCGGGCGGCCAGTCGGGTCTCACGAGAGGGCCAGACCCCATAAGCACCGATCCCCACCCGCACCATGTCGAAATGGGTCTCGGGGTAGAGCAGAACTCCCCCGGTCGCCGCCGCGTGCACGAAGCGCGGCTTCACACCCACACGCTCCACGATAGCGAGCGCCTGGCGAAACCGCTGGAGCTGAAGCATCGCAAAGGATGGATCCAGTGTGTCCTCGATGTTCGCGAAGTGGGTGTAGATCCCTTCGACTTCGAGCCCCGGCATCCGGCGAATCTCCCCCAGGAAACCCTCGAGCTCGCTGATGGGAATGCCCAGCCGGTGCGTTCCCGTCTCCACTTTGAGATGTATCCGCGCTTCCTGTTTTGCCTTGCGGGCCGCCCGAGAGAGGCTCCGGGCGACGTCGAGCCGGAAGACGACCTGCCGGAACCCATGCCGCACCACCTCGGCGGAACGGCCTGGCGGCGTGTAACCCAGGATGACGACCGGACGGTCGAGTCTTAGGCGCGCCAGCCCCAACCCCTCGTCGAGCGTGTCCACGCCCAGCCAATCGGCTCCACCGGCGACCAGCGGCGCCACTTCGGTCAGACCGTGACCGTAGGCATTGGCCTTCACCACGATCATGAGGGCGCATCCCGGATCGAGCACACTTCGAAAGGCGGCCACGTTCGAGACCAGGTGTTCCCCATGGATCTCGATCCAAGACAAGCTTTTCTCGTTTGGCGTCGGGCTCATGCCGGGGACCCTGCAGGAATCGGACTCTCGCGTGATTTCATGGTGAGCGGATGAACTCTAGTGGTAACGCTCCAGAAGGCAGTAGGCATAGCTCCTCAAGCCGGTGACCGACAGATAGCCCACCACCAACCAGGCGGTGAAACGACCGATCCTCCCTCTCCGGAAAGCGCCGGAGAGAAAGCTCCCCGCGCAGAGCGCCGAAAGCGGCAGCACCTGGAGGACGTATCGGACTTCCAGGGCGGTCGTCAGATCGAGCAAGAAGAAGAGTCCCGTGATCCCCATCCAGACCACGGCCGTCGCGTGGAAGGCGGTGTCTCCCGCTTTGCGAACGATGGGGACCGCACCGAGGAGCGCCACCACGCCGAAGACGACTCCCACTTGCTCCCGAAAGAAGGCCCAGTTGAAGAATAGCTTGGCCAGAGGCCCCCCGGTCGCCGCATCCCCGGTAGCGTAATCCCTGGACAGGACCCGCGACCACTGACTGGTGAAGAGCTCCAGGTAGCCGAGGTAGTAGACGCACGCCATCGCCAGACTTGCCAGGGTGGCCACCCATATTTTTCCTTCCTGTCCCGCCCCCGGTCCGCGCGGTGCCACCCATCGGAGGGCAGCCAACCAAGCGAGCCATAAAACCCCTCCATAGAGGAAAGATCCGAAATGCGCGGTCAGAGTTATCAGCGAGGCCAGGAAGGTTCCCGTCACTACCGAAAGCGAGCCTCCCCCTCGGGAAGCGGTCAGCAGCAGACAGACGAACACCACGGTCGCAGCGGCGCCGAAGAGGTTGGTGAAGTTTCCGGACGAGAAGGCCAAGAAGTTCAGGGGAACCAACTGATAGATGGCGGCCGCCAGGATCCCGGCGCGCACATCGTGGAGGAATCGCGCACCGAGAAAAGCCAGGGCCAAACCGACGCCGATATCCGCCAAAGCGGTGAGAGTCTTCAATACCGAGATGGTATCCAACCCCACCGCGGAGAACGGTGCCGCTAGGACGTACAGGGAGACCGGATACGGAATCCGAAAGGGCGGATCGTGCTGGGTGACCGAGGTGGTGAAGAGGTTCCCCTCCATGACCTCGAGGAGGCGATTGGCGTGAAACTCCGCATCCGAGCTGAAGAAAAGCGGATAGAAGAGTCCGGCCAACTTTAGTAAGAGGCCCCCGGCCAGCACACCGGTCAAGATCGCTCTTTCCGTCGGGGCAAGCCACTTGACCCGTGAAAGGACTGCCCGAAGGATTCCGCTAGCCGCCAGGGTCACGGCCGCCAGCACCGCGACTCGTTGCGGGTACGGAGAGAAGGGGACACTGTCCTGGCCGAGAAGGTAAGCGAAGCCGCCGAGAAGGAGGCAGGTCGCCAAGGAGGACACTGCTATCGGAAGGCCGGCCAGCAGCCCGGCGGCGAGGAGAAGAGCCCCCGCCAAGATCATCTGCGTGGCGGGAGCTGCCCAGGGGAGCTCTCCGCCCAGTGGCTGGACGCTGACCGAAAAGACCTGTACACCCAGGACCCGATCGTCCTCTCGGTCGTAGTCGGCAGGAACGAAGACGTCAGGGTGGATACCGAGCAGCAACGAGTCTTCCCGCAGAGTGACCCCGAACCGGTAGGTCACCAGCCCGGGAGCACTGAGCGTCTCGAAGACGGTCACGCCGTTGGCGGTGAACCGAAGCTGGGGGAGAGGAACATCTCTCGGCCGGAGTGCTTTGACGCGGACCTCGACCCGCAAGCGGGTCTGTCGGGGGAGGTTCTCCAGCCTGACGAGGGAGTCGCCGGTGCTCCAGCGGAATCCGCGCCCCTCCATTCTTTCGTGGCCGTGGAAACCGGAGATGAATCCGTTCTCGTAGCGACGTTCGAAATCGACATAGGCGGCTCGCGGCTGACGGTAGACCCAGTAGGTCGCGGAGCCGGCGACCACCAGGGGAAGGAGAGCAAGCGCCGCGGTTAGCGCTCTGGGAGCGACCATATCTCGATGAGCGGGCCCTTGTGCGACAGACCCGCCCGGGCAGGCCAGTCCTCGTTGTCCAGATAAGGATGCAGCTTGGGGTCGTCCTGGCGAAATGGACTGATGCGGACGAGCCGCTTTCCCCTTTGCTTCACACGGTCGAAGAACGCGGCCACCGGGGCCGGTATCGAGTCGGGCGGGTAACGCAAGACCACCGCCGTCACGCCGCGATCGACGAGAGGACGAAGATCTTGAGACACCACGTCTCGGTAGTCGATATAGGTGCGGTTCTTCTCGTCGCCTCTCCCCAGGAAAACGAGCTGGTAGGCAGGACGGGTCTTCTCCCCGACGGATATCAAGTGAGCGTACTTTCCCCGACGTTCCAGTTCATCGACGGCATGGTTATAGACCAGACTCTCCCGCACGCTGTCGGCAGACTGCGGGACGGGCACCGAATAGGATTGCAGCGCAAGGGTCTCTCCGTCTGGCAGCTCGCCCACAATCCATTCTCTCGCTACCGTTCGCGTGTCTTCCCCGCCAAAGAGTCGAGCCACTTGGAAATCGTTGTAGAGGGGTTGGAGGCAGGCCGCCAGCGCCGCCGCCCACGCCAGCCGCGGACCGAAGCGCTCTTGCACCCGGCTCACCGCCAGTCCTCCCGCTACCGCCAGACTGGGAAGGATCGGATTCAAGTATCGCCCGGCAAAGAAGGTGTAGGCGATAAACAAGAAGAAAACGAGCGGGAACGCGCCCCACAACATCAGTAGACGGCGATCTCGCCGAGCCATCGAGATCCAGCCGACCACCACCAGCGCGCACAGCAAGTAACCAAGGCCCTGCTCGGTCAGGAACCTGAGATAGCTCGGAAGGCTCGGCAGTAAGAACGATCCGCCCGACACACTTCGATCCAACACCACCTGGCGATTCGCCATCATGTGATCGAAGGCGATGGGGAGGTCGAGGATGACGAACGGCGAGAGCAAGAAGAACGTGATGGCAGCCACCGCTCCCGCCGCCAGCACCTTGCCCCCATCCCGCATACCCCTCACCGCCAGGTGGTAGAGAACGAATACCGGCGCGAGAAAAACCGTGTAGTAGTGGGTGGCGAAGGCCACTCCCATGGCAACTCCCGAAACCAGGTAGGAACGAGAGCGAGGATCCTCGCGGATCCGATCGAAGGCGGTGAGAGCCAGGACCAGAAGAAATCCGGCCGGCACGTCGTGTTTCAGGTAGTGAGAGTCCCGCACGTGGAAGTAGGCCACCGCCATGAAGAGGGCGGCGGCGCGGGCCGCCGTTCGCCCGAAATGTTTCGCCGCCAGGCGATAGCTAAGAACGATGGTACCCAGGGCGCACAGCACACCCAGCCATCTTCCAGCCAGGTAGAAATCGGTGGGATCCTCGAAGAAGCGTGCCTCGAAGGCGCTCAGACTGGGGTAGCGTCCTGCCAGCCGGCCGACGACGAAGAGTCCGCCCATGACTCCGAAGAGAAGGAAGAAAAAGAAATTCGGATAGAGAAAATAATGTGGATTGGGATCCTGAGCGATGGATAAGGCGCGCGCCATGATGTTCGCTTCGTCCGGGTTGTAGACATGGGGAAGGCCATGTCCCAAGCCGTAGATCCGAAGCCCGGCAGCCACTACCAGAACGGCGGCTAGCCATGGATCGCGCACGGAGTCAGGCCTGGGAGAAGAAATCGATGACTCTCTGAAGCGTCTGCTCCAGGGACAGAGCGGGCTTATAGCCGATCAGCTTCTGGATCTTGCCGATGTCCGGAACCCGGCGCGGCATGTCCTCGAAGCCCTCCTCGTAGGCCTGCTCATAAGGAACGAAGACGATCTCCGCCTTGCTCCCGGTCATCTCCTTCACTTTCTTCGCCAGGTCCAAGATGGTGATCTCGTGGTTGGTCCCGATGTTGAAGACCTCTCCCACCGCACCCGGATGAATCGCCAGATCGGCGAGTCCCTTCACCACGTCCGAGACGTCGGTAAAGCACCGTGATTGCATTCCATCACCAAACACCGTGATCGGTCGCCCGGAGAGAGCTTGCTTGACGAAGGTGGGAATGACCATGCCGTACTGACCGGTCTGGCGGGGTCCCACCGTGTTGAAGAGTCGCACCACCACCACCGGAAGCTTCTTCTCCTTGAAATAGGCCAAGGCGAGAAACTCGTCGATGGCCTTGGAGCAGGCATAGCTCCAACGGCCCTTGTTGGTTGGACCCAACACCAGATCGAAGTCCTCTCGGAAAGGAACGTTGGTATTCTTGCCGTAGACCTCCGACGTCGAAGCGATGATGACCTTCTTCCTCTTCTTGTTGGCCAGGGTGAGGATCGTCTCGGTGCCGTAAACGTTCGTCTCTATGGTGTGCACCGGACTCTCCACGATGAGCCGCACCCCCACCGCCGCCGCCAGGTGGAAGATGGTGTCCACTCGGTCGACCAGCTCAGCGGTCACCGGCTGATTGGAGATGGTGTCGATGGTGTAGTGGAAGCGGGCATGGTCCTTGAGGTGCTCGACGTTCTCGATGCTACCGGTAGACAAATTATCGATGACGTACACTTCGTCGCCGCGATCGAGAAGAGTGCCGGCCAGGTGAGAGCCGACGAATCCGGCGCCTCCCGTTATCAGGTACTTCATCGCCTCGGACCTCCCGCCGCCGGACCGCGCTGCACGGCGTTCTTGACGACCTCGGCGGCCCTTTGCGCGCCCCGCGCGTCCACCAACTTGCGGCCCGCCTCACTCATCGCACGACGGCGCACCGGGTCGGAGAGGAGTGCGCGCGCCGTCTCCCGGATCTCCCGCTCCTCGACCTCGGTCCCCAGACCCAGGTGAACCACCGATCCAAATTGGAGGAAGGTCTCCATCCGTCGCCTTTCTCGGGCGTTCTGGCACAGCACGATACCCGGCGTCCCCAGGGCGGCGATCTCGTAGACCGTCATGCCACCGGCGCAGAAAACTATGTCGGCTTCCGACAGCGTCTCCGCCATGTGCTCGACGTTCTCGAGAAGGAGCGGCTGGTAGTGAAGCTCGGGAAGGAGCCGCTCCAGCTCCTGCTGGTAACTGAAGGCCGGGCCGAGAACGGCCTTCACGGTCAGCCCGCTTCTCACCTCGTCCAGGGCGCGTAGCACTTTCAACGTCAGACCCTGCGGATCGCTTCCACCAAAGCTCAATACGATTTGACGGGCATCCTTCCGTACGGATTTGGCGCGCCCCGCGAACGACTCGCGCAAGATGGCGAACTCCGGCCCGCCGTAATAGTCCTCCAGCTCCAACTGATCGACGCGCATGCAGGCGATGATCATCGAGGTAATCTCAGCGGGCTTCTCGATATCCTCGAGACTGTCCACCAGGTTCACGGTGGACGCCCCGAGCTTCGCCAGCGCCTCCAGATAGTCCTTCTCCAAGAAGGGGCGATCGTTGACCACGATGTTCGGGGAGTACTCTTGAATGGCCTCCAACACCGCGTCGACCCCACCACTCGAGATGACTCGCACCGTGTAGCCCGAGGCCGAGACGCGCTTGACTCCCTCCGGGTGGTCGGCGCTCATGAGGAATTGGACGTCGGCGGTGGAGATGGATCGGAGCTCCTCGGCGATGGCCAGACTGCGATAGACGTGTCCCATTCCGATTTCCGCACCCCCGTCCACCCGAAACACGATCCGGGGCAAACGCACCAGCTTCTCCGCCAGCCAGAAGTCGTAAATGTCGTGGACGGTAAGAGACGAGGCCTTGTCCATGAGCACGTATCCCACCCTGGCCCCCAACCGCTCCGGCGTATCCAGGACGGCTCGACGCATCGCCCAGATGGCCCCGTCCTCTCGAAACAAAGACTCCATGTCCTCGCGTCGCCCGGGCTTGTCGAATACCGGAGTCAGTTTTCCTTGTACCAGTCGCCAGGTGAGCGCTTTCTCCTCTCGCAGAGAAACGACCGACTCCAGATCGTCGTCGACCAATTTGTCCAAGGCCTCGTCGATCTTCTGGGCGGTGCGGAACGGTGAGGTGGCTTGGAGCATGACCACCAGATGGTAGCGATCGTCTTCGTTCTTCTCGAGGAACTGGACGGCGTGGGCGATGACCGGTTTGATGAGCGGACCCGCGGCCAGCTCGGCGGGGCGGAGAAAAGGAACGTCGGCCCCATACTGGCGAGCCACCGTCGCCACCCGGTCGTCATCGGTCGAGACCACCACGCGATCGACATACTGACTCTTCGCCGCTTCCTGGAGCGTGTGAGCCACCAGCGGCAAAGGCCCCAGCTTCTTGATGTTCAAATAAGGGACCTCGTCGTACCCCCCGCGGGCGGGCACGATGGCCAGGACACGCAGCTTGTCCTTCATCTCTTCAGATCATCTCCCAGGTGAGCACCGTGTCCTCGGCGATATCCTGTCGAGCCGTCCGACCCACCACCATGTCCACGAACTTGGGGTAGATACCGGTGCCCGGTCGCTTGAAGGTGAGCATCTCCCGGCTGATGCGCGTTCCCTGCGAGATGTCGCGAGCCGATACGATGCTCCGCCGGGCATATCGATAGGCGGCGGACTCCGCTTCGACCGGTCCCTTCTCGTAACGCCCCATGGCCTTCTCGATGGCACGGACGGCGTCCACCATGGCGCGCAAGTCCTGGGGATCGACGGATAGGTGATGGTCGGGGCTTCCGGGGAGCTTCTTGTCCACGGTGTAGTGCTTTTCGATGACCACCGCTCCCAGGGCAACCGCCGCCTGCGGAACGGCAATCCCCAGACTGTGATCGGATAGCCCCACCGGGATCTCGGGAAAGGCAGCCTTCAAGTGAAGCATCATGCGAAGATTCACGTTCTGGTAGTCGCAAGGATACTGAAGCGTGCAATGAAGCAGCACCAGCTGGTCGTTTCCGGTGCCACGGACCACCGCCACCGCTTCCCCCACCTCGGCAAGACTGGCCAGCCCGGTCGATAACAAAATCGGTTTACCCTTGCGCGCCGCGCGCTCGATGAGAGGAAGGTCGGTCAGATCCGCGGAGGCGATCTTATAGCCGGGGACGCCCAGTTCGTCCAGCATGTCGACTGCCTCGTCGTCGAAAGGCGTCGAAAAGCAGAGAATGCCCACTTCCTTCGCATAACGAAAGAGCTCACGGTGCTCGGCCTCTCCAAAGCTATCCAGCTTGGCGAACGTGTCGTACTGAGATCCGCCGGGATCGTCCGCCTCGACCCAATAACGAGGTGCGGTACGGGTCGAGATTTTTCCCGCCTGGTAGCTCTGGAACTTGACGGCGTCGGCACCGGCTCGCTGAGCCTCCCGGATGAGGGAGCGACCGAGCTCCAGATCTCCGTTGTGATTCACTCCCGCCTCGGCGATGACGAAGGCCGGTTGACCGTCGCCGATCCGCCGATCGCCGAATCTCACTTCTTTCATGTTCGCCTGTTGATTTTGTCGATTTTGTCGAGCTTGTCGAGCTCCACCGAGCGCAGGTTCGCCGCCTCGTGCCGCAGGTGCCGATTGATAGCGACCAGCGCCGGCTCTTCATCGAGCAGACGGATGGCCGCCGCCGTTTCCAGCACCTGACCGGGGCGGTACAGTCTATCGAAGATGGCTTCCATAAGCTCTAGATCCGCAGGCTCGTCCACGGTGAGGCGATAGGAAGGCCGGTACAGCTCCGCGGGCAGGTTGGCCTTGAGGATGCGAAACCGCTCCCGGTTCTCTTTAATGTAGAGAGTGACGAGCTCGGAACGATGCCGATCTTCTCCGTCCCGATGACTGACCTCCAGCGCTTTTCGAGAGATGACCTCGGGAAGGATCCCCATGAGCAGCGCGTCGCCCGGTACGTACGTGTAGTCGGCCTTCTCCCGTCGGTGAAGGGCGGTCAGGCTTCGCACCAGGGAGAGATCGGTCAGCGGATTGTCTGCCGTCACCCGCACGACGTCGTCTGCCTGCCAACGGCGGGCGACCTCGACGTAGCGACCGAGAACGTCTTCTTCATCCCCCGAGAAGACGCCGACTCCCATCCTCTCCGCCAGCTCCACCAGCACACGGTTCTCCGGTGCCTCCGAAGTCGCCAGGATCACGCCCTCCAGCTCTTTGACCGATAGCAACCGCGCGAGCAAGTGCTCGAGAAGCGGCCTGCCGGCGAGCAGCGCCACCGCCTTTCCCGGACAGCGCCGAGACCGCATGCGCGCCGAGACCGCACAGACGACCTTACTCAAAGAGCTCCTCGGTGAGCGGCTCCCAGGCAGAGATGTCCCGTCGTGGCTTCCGCCCCAGGAGCCGTGGGAGATGTAAAGGAGCGAGACCCTTCTCGTTGCGCACCAGTGCCAGCTGCTCGGCGCGCAAGGGAATCCCTTTGTGAAGGGCCTCTCGGGAGACTACCGCCCGGCGCATCAACTGATGGTACTGGTGGGCGGCCTCCCCCATCGAGCCCTCTTCACTGCCGAATGCCTCTTCCGCCTGCCGGATCAGGCCGACCATCTCCCGGAATGGCTCGGGCTCGAGCGAGGATTCGTAGTCGAACCCCTTGGCGTCCCGGTTCAGGGTGATGTGCTTTTCCACCAGGTCGGCGCCGAAGGCGACCGCCAAGGCGGGAAGGAGCCGCGCCATGAGGGTACCGGCGTCCACGTGATCCAGGAACCCCACCGGTACGCCGAATCGCCTCTTGAGAGTCTGGATGTAACGGAGGTGCGAGTCCCCGACCCGGGTCGGAAAATTCTGGACTCCATGGAGCAGGATGATCTGCTCGTTCCCCTCCGCGCTCGCCGCCGCCATGGCGGCTTCCACCGTTTTCAGAGCGCTGCCGCCGGTCGACAAGAGAACCGGCTTTCCGGTGGCGGCCACGGCGCGGATGAACTCCGGATTCTCCATGTCCGTGGAATGGATCTTGTATCCGCTGACGCCGTTCTTCTCGCCGACGGCCAGGCTCGGCCGATCGAAGATATCCGCCAGCATTGTCAGCCCGGCTTGGACGGCTTCACCGAGGATCCGTTCCCACTGGCGGGGTCCGATCTCGATCTGGCGGAACGTCGGATATCGCGAATCGATCGGCGCTATGAGCTCGTCCGCCACGAACAGCTGGAACTTCACGGCATCCGCGCCGGCTTCCACCGCGGCGCGCGCCAGCTTAGAAGCTTCTGCGGGATCGCCTTGATGGGCGGAGGCCACCTCCCCCACCACGTAGCAGCGCGCCGTTGCACCGACCTCGCGATTGCCCAGCCGAACCGTCATTACTTAATGTCCTCTCCCCCTGTCAGCTCACTTTCCACCCGGGGAAGTGCCGTAACTAGAACAACGGTAAGCCATTTGAAAGCGCCCCATCTACCGCCCTCGACTCCGATCCTCTGAGATTAAATGAGATCGGGGTGCGATGCCAGCGAGAGCGGGCAAGGATAGGCTGGCGGGAGCGTGGGTCGGGTTTTCCGGCATAAGATAGGCCGATGCTGCTGGCCCAGCTCAAGACGCTCTTTCGGCACTCCGCGATCTACGGAGCCGCCGACGTCTTCGGCACTCTGGTCAACTTCCTCCTCCTTCCCATCCTCACCCGTCACCTCACCTCTTCCGACTACGGCACGTTGGGCCTCCTTCTCCTCTTGGGGGTCACGCTCAAGATTCTCTTCCGCATGGGCCTGGATGCCGGCTTCTTTCGCATCTACTACGAGCAACAGAACGAGCGAGACCAAAGGGTCTTCACCACGACCATCCTAGCTACCGCCAGCATCATCGGTATCGGCCTCTTTGTTCTCAGTGCCTTTCTGGCCGAGCCCATCAGCCGGCTACTACTGGGGAGTGACCACGGCAGGCTCATCGTCCTGGTGGCGACGGATACGCTGCTCATGGGGTTCGCCTTCGTTCCCATGAATCTCTTCCGCATCGAGGAACGTGCCGGCTACTTCACCGCCGCCACCGTGTTCCGCAACACTCTCAACGCCGGACTGAAAGTTCTTCTCGTTCTCCGGGGTTGGGGCGTGGAGGGCGTCTTGTGGTCGGATGTCCTCTCCTCGGCTCTGTTCGTTCTCGCCCTCCTCCCCACTCTTTGGCGCAACCTCGGTTTCGGATACTCGGCGAGAATGCTGGGGGAGGCGCTCGGCTTTGGACTTCCCAAGGTCCCCCACGGTCTCGCCTATCAGGCGCTCAATTTGGCCGATCGAAAGATCCTCGACTACTTCACGAACCGCGCCGAAGTCGGGCTCTACCACGTGGGCTACATGTTCGGAACGGGCATCAAGTTCTTTCTCTCCGCCTTCGAGCTGGCCTGGAGCCCCTTCGTCTATTCTCTCTTGGAACGCCGGGATGCGCCTCAGACCCTTGCTCGCCTTGCCACCTATGTAGCCGCGGTCTTCGCAGGCTGTGGTCTCTTGATCGCGGTGCTAGGCAGAGAAATCTTGATCCTCATGACCGCCCCCCCCTTCCACGCCGCCTACCCCATCATCCCAGTCATCGTGCTCGCCTATTTGATCCAGGGCCTCTTCACGCTCACGTCGATAGGAATCGGCATCAGCAAGAGGGCCTACTACTATCCGGTCCTTACCCTGTCAGCGGCGTTCGTGAACATCAGCATGAATCTGGTGCTCATCCCTCGGCTGGGGATGATGGGAGCGGCCTGGGCCACCGTCTTGGGCTACGCGGTGATGGCCGTGCTCGGGTACCTGTTCGCCCATCGTCATTACCCGATCCCCTTCGAGTGGAGGCGCATCGGTGTCATCGCCCTGGCGGGGAGTCTCGCCTACGCGGTCTCTGGCGCGGCCGGCGAGCCTTCTCTGCTCTCCGTGCTGATCAAGGTTGGTGCGTTGGCAATCTATCCCGCCGCCCTCCTGCTTCTTGGCTTCTTCCACAAGAACGAGATCGAAAGGCTCAAGGCTTTGATGGCGCGCGCGCCTGCCCCAGCCGATCCTTCGCCGCCTCCATCACCTGATCGACCGTGAGCGTCGACAGGCACTCGGGAGCCTCCAACCGTGCGCACTCGCCAGGTGGCTTTCTGATCATGTTGCAAGGCGAGCAGTAGAGGGCCTTTCGCACCACGCTCCTATGGGGGCTCTTCTCGGGCCGGTAGCGCCGGGGATCGGAGGGTCCGAAGATGGCGACTCCCGGACAGTCCACCGCATCCGCCAGATGCATCGGACCGGTGTCTCCGCTCACGAACAAGTCGAGTCGTTCCATCCATGCGGCAAAACCGCGAACTCCCGTCTCCCCGATCAGAAGGCGAGGAGTTGTTTTGCACCGCGCCGCCACGTCTTCGACCAGCGTGCGATCGGACGGCGCGCCGGTGAGAATCACCGTCCCGGAAGTGGCTTCCCGGAGTCCGTCCGCCAGCGCGGCGAACTTCCTCACCTCCCATTGTTTAATGGCTCGTCCAGCGCTCACGTGAATGCCGATGAAAGGACGTCCCTGGTCGCGCAGGTCGAGACGTTTCCAGAGCTCCTCCCCCACTCTACGATCTTCGGGAAGCAGAAAATTGTAGGGTCCGATCGACTCCGGGAGCTTCGCGTCGGGGAAGATGGTTCCCAGCAGCTCCACGTTCTGGCGATACCAACTCTTCGCCTCGTCCCAGAGACCTTGATGCGTCAATAGATGGCCACCGCCGGTGTCGCTATAGCCGGCGCGATGGCCCGCCCCGGTTAGCGCCATCAGCAAAATGGCGCGCACGTCCCCTTGAAAGTCGATGGCCAGATCGGGCGGCGGGCCTTCTCGGATGGCCCGCGCCGCGCCGCGCCAACCGGCACCCCGGTTCCAGGCCGCCCAGGGAGCGTCCACGATGCGCAGCCGATCCACGAACGGCAGGCCGCGGGCAAGCTCCTCGTTCCAGCTTCCCACCGCGAGCTCGATCTGCGCGTCGGGGGCCAACCGTCGCAGCAAGGAAAGAGCGGGCAGAGTCATCACCAGATCGCCCAGGCGGTCCAGACGGAGAGCGAGGATGCGACGGACGGACGCCGCGTCGATGGCACCCGCACGCGGCGGCGAGAGACCGGCGAGCGGCGTGGCCAGACGGAGCAGCACATCGAACCCGGCGAGCGCCCAGCGCTCGCCTCGGTCATAGATGCGGGGGCCGCCGTACTTAAGTCGCCGCGCCGCCAGATCGCGTGACGGTCCGAAAGACATCTTCGAATTGCTCTCCCACCCGACCCCAATGGAACGCCGAGCGCGCTCTTTCTCGCGCCTTCCTACCCAGAGCTTCTCTCCGATCCCGGCTTCCCAGAAGCTCGAGAAGGGCGTTCGCCAAGGCCTCCGGGTCGCGCTCGGCTACCAGCAGAGCGTCTTTCCCGTGGCTCACCGCCTGTTCGATTCCGGCCACGGCGCTCGCCACCACCGGCGAACCGGAAGCGAGGGCCTCCAGCATCACGTTGGGGAGCCCATCGACGTTACCGGCGTCATCATGCATCGACGGCACCGCGGTGACGGTCGCTGCGCCGTAATAAGCGGGGAGCTCCTCGCGCCGGACTCTTCCTACCAGCATGAGGTGATCTCGAACTCCGGCACCAGCCGCCTGCTCCGCCAAGCTCGCCGCCAGGTCGCCGCCTCCCGCGATCACGACTTTCAGCTCGGGATGCCTCGCCACCAGGCGGGGCATGGCCTTCACCAGGATCTCGAATCCTTTCTTGTGAACCAGTCTCCCCACCGCCAGTACCATGGGCTGCCCGTCGCCGAGGCCGAGCTTTTCCCGAAGCCGTGCCACCTCCTCCGGCTGGGGCCGGAAGAACTCCGCGTCGACTCCGTAAGGAATGACCACCGGACGGGGCGAGGCGCCCAGTCGCTGGCTTCGGTCGGCGAGGTCGTCACTGCAGGCGGTCACCGCCGCGGCTCGCTGGAAGACAAGACGCGCCGCCCGACGAAACAGCCTTTTCTTCTCGGAAAGAAACACATCCGAACCGTGGAGACTGACAACCAATGGAAGCCCGCCCACCCAGGCTGCCGGCAAAGCCATGGCTCCATTGGGCACCACCCAGTGAGCGTGAACCAGATGGTAGCCACCTCGGCGCACTGCCGTCATCATCTTACGAGCGCCCGACAACAGAGCCAGAGGGGAAACCAGATAGGTGGACCCGCGAACCGCCACGTCTCCTCTCAGGCCTTGGGCGTAGCCGAATACCGCCAGCCGTTCGCTGGGTGCGTAATGGTAGGGCTGGAAAGAGACGCCTTTCACCGGAGTGAGATCCAGATCGGCCCGGGCGGGAAGCACCACGGTGAGCTCGTGCCCCCTCGAGGCAAGTTCCCGGGTGATGGACTGAATGAACGGAGCGGTCGTATCTCCCGGGTACTTGGGATAGGAAGAGGTCAAGACGAGGATTCGCACGGCAGGCGATCTGCGCCGCGAATTATAGCATTCTCTTGTGGCTTGCAGCCCCTCTGGTTGGCCGCTCCAGGGCGACATGCTATTATCTAGCAGGAGTCGAACGATGGAAGCGATGAACAATGTCCTCTTCCGTCATTGTACGGAGCGGGTGATCGAAGCCATCAACATCGGCTCGATGGAGCTGGTCAACCTCAAACAGAACGAGCTCTCCCCCGAGTTCGTGCTGATCGGGCTCCTCGAACAGGAGGACTCCGAGGTACTCCGTCTCTTCAAGGACCTGGGACGCGATCCGGTGGAGACAAAGAATTCCATCCTCGATCTCATCTACGCCGCGCAAAAACACAAGACCAAGCTGAATCGCGAGGGGCCGGTGCAGATTCTCATCTCCTCGCAAACCGCCGAGCTCCTGCGCATCGCCAAGACCGAAGCCGACAATCTGGGCGATCGGTTCATCGGCGTGGGTGCCATGTTCTTAGCCCTTCATCGCGAGCCGAGCGGTCTCTCCGCCCGCATACTCCGTGAATTAGGCTTTGGTGCCGACGGCACCAAGGAGGCGGTGCAGCGGATGCGGGGCGGCCGAACCGTCGATGACCGACGAAGCGCCGACAGCAAGTTCGAGACCCTACAGAAATACACGTCCGATCTCACCGAGCTGGCGCGCAAGGGTGAGCTCGATCCGGTGGTGGGCCGGGAAGAAGAGATCCGGCGAGTCATCCAGATTCTCTCCCGTCGAAAGAAGAACAACCCGGTGCTGATCGGTGAGCCGGGCGTCGGGAAAACCGTCATCGTGGAGGGACTGGCGCAGCGCATCGTGGACGCCGAGGTCCCGGAGACTCTCCTCAACAAGCGCGTCCTGATGCTGGAAATGAGTGAAGTGGTGGCCGGCTCCAAGTTTAGAGGCGAGTTCGAGGAGCGCCTCAAGACCATCAAGGATGAGGTGTTGGCCGCGTCCGGACAGATTATCCTTTTCATCGACGAGCTGCACACGGTGGTCGGTGCCGGAAACGTAGAAGGAGGCCTGGACGCTTCCAACATGCTGAAGAGCGCTCTGGCGCGCGGACAGCTCCGCTGCATTGGTTCGACCACTCTGGAGGACTACAAGAAACACATCGAGAAGGACAAGGCTCTGGAGCGTCGATTCCAGAGCGTTCTCATCACCGAGCCCAGCGTAGAAGAGACGTATCATATCCTGAGGGGACTACAGAGGCGGTACGAGCTCCACCACGACGTGAAGTTCACCGACGAGTCTTTGATGGCGGCGGCGAAGCTCTCCGAACGTTACATCACCGATCGCTTTCTGCCCGACAAGGCGATCGACCTGATGGACGAGGCCGGCTCCCGCAAGCACTTGGAGCTGGTCTATGCACCGCCCGAGATCCGCGGGTTGAAGCGTGACCGAGAGAAACTCTTCGCCGAACAACGCGACGCCTACAATGACCGGGACTACGAACGAGCCGCCATGGCGCGACACACCATCATCCGCATCGACCAGGACCTCAAGGAAAAGGTCTCCGCCTGGCGGGAGGCGCGCAGCCCGCAGGATTCCACCGTCACCAGCGAGGACATCGCCGGCGTGGTGGCGGGTTGGACAGGCATCCCTTTGACTCGCATGCTGGAGACCGAGGCGGACAAGCTCACCAAGATGGAGGACAACATCCATCGGCGCATCATCGGACAAGAGAACGCCGTCGAGGCCGTCTCCAATGCCATCCGGCGGAACCGAGCCGGCCTCAAAGGCAAGTCTCGCCCCATCGGATCCTTCATCTTCCTGGGACCGACGGGCGTCGGCAAGACCGAGCTCGCCAAGGCACTCGCCGAGTTTCTCCTCGACGACGAGGAACGATTGATTCGAATGGATATGAGCGAGTACATGGAGCGGCATTCCGTCTCCAAGCTCATCGGATCGCCCCCCGGCTACGTGGGTTACGGTGAGGGCGGACAGCTGACCGAGAAGGTCCGTCGCAACCCTTACAGCGTCTTACTCTTGGACGAGATCGAAAAGGCTCATCCCGACGTCTTCAACCTGCTCCTTCAGATTCTGGACGACGGTCGACTCACCGACGCCCAGGGTCGGACGGTAAGTTTCGTCAATACCATCATCATCGGCACTTCCAACATCGGTAGCGAGGACATCACCCGCGAGTACACCAGTATCGGGTTCGCGAGTCCGGTTCCCTCCGTCAAGTACGAGGAGATCAAGAAGCGGGTCATGCGCGAGGTGAAAAAAGTCTTCAAACCCGAGCTGCTGAACCGCATCGACGACCTGATCGTTTTCCACCAGCTCGACGAACATCACATTCGGCAGATCGTCGAGCTGGTGCTGGTCGACCTCGAGAATCGGCTCGCCGAACAAGGTCTTCTCATCCAGGTCTCTCCGGCGGTCAAGGAAAAATTGGCGGCGGATGGCTTCGACCCGCTCTTCGGTGCTCGACCGTTGAACCGGGAAGTGGAGACCCAAATAGAGAACGTGCTGGCGCAAAAGCTCATCGGGGGCGAGTTCTTTAAGGGAGATACGATTCGCGTGAACCTGGTGAGTGGGAAGGTGGTCTTCCAAAGGGGAGCCACCGAGCTCGCCTCTCTTTCCATCAAGGCCGTTTCCTCCGGCGAGGCTCTACCCGACTGACCCGACGGTCCGGGGTCATGCCCTCCTACCGATCCGCCGCCGGCATCGCTTTCGCCTTGTCGGCGGGTCTCTTCGCCTCGGGGTGCGACACGACCGAGGTGCCCTTACCGCGGCAACCGAACCTGCTTCTCGTCACTGTCGAAACCTTCCGCGCCGACCGTATGCACGCCAATGGATACCGGCGCCGTACCACACCGAATCTTGACCGCCTGGCGGACCAGGGAGCGAACTTCCGGCAAGCCATCGCCCAAGCGCCCTTCACGCTCCCGTCTCTCGCCACGGTGATGACCGGCCTCTCGCCGCCGCTCCATGGCGTCCGCAATCATCCCGCCACCTTGTCGCCGGACATTGTCACCCTTGCCGAGCGGTTGTCCGCATCGGGTTACCAGACGGCAGCCATGACCCGGCACAGTTGGCTCCGAACGAAATCGAGCTTCGATCAGGGTTTCGCCGAGTATCACAACAACAAATTCGCGGCGGGACTCGATGCCCGCAGCCTGTCCCTGGCGGCCAGTGACTGGCTCCGCACTGTCGGGGACGAGCCCTTCTTCCTCTGGCTTCACTTCATCGACCCCCACCTCCCCTACACTCCGGCGTACCCTTTTTCGGCGCTCTACGCCGCCGAGCATCGGCAGGACTCGCAGGTCAAGCACTTGCGCTCGCTGCTGCAGCGGGAAGGAGGGGAGTTCCTCCCCACTCCTTATGCGGATCTTTCCGGCGGTCCCTATCTCGATCTCGTGCTGCCGTACTACCCGGACAATCCGGTGCTGCTCGATCTGGCCTTACGGCGCCGCCCGCGAGGGGAGATCTTCTTCGGGAAGATCCGCTACCCCGAGGAGTCACTGGAAGAGGTTCGCGATCTCTACGACGGTACTCTGGTCTACACGGATGACAACCTGGGCCGTATCCTTGCGGTGCTCGATGAGCTCGCCCTCACCGACGATACTCTGGTCGCTGTCGTCGGCGACCACGGAGAGGCGCTCGGCGAGCACGGGCTCTACTTCACGCACGACTTCTCTCTCTACGACGAGGTCCTTCGGGTCCCCTTCGTTCTCCGCATGCCCGGTCGCATTCCCCCCGGGACCGTCGTGGATCAGCAGGTCCGCCTGATGGATCTAGCCCCGACCCTGCTCGACCTCCTGGGGGTCGATCCCTTACCCGACGCCGAGGGCGTGAGCCTGGTTACTCTCGCGGAAGGCGGTACGCTGCCGTACCTTCCGGCCTTCGCGGAGAGCGCTCCCTGGAGGCACCAGTTTCCCGAGCAGACGCGTATCTTTTACCAGGGCAACCTCGGCAAGTGGCGGATGGTCCGAACCGAGGGCTGGAAGCTCATCCTCATCCCCCGCCCGGAAGGAAATCTCTACGAGCTCTACGACCTCGAGTCCGACCCCCGGGAGACCGTGAACCTCTTTGACAAGCTTCCCGGGGAAGCGGGAAGGCTCCTGCCTTTGCTGAAGGAGTGGCTGGCCCGGGATCCAGATCGCGACAGCGATCGAAGCGCCGAGGAGGAGCGTGATTTGGAAGCGCTCGATCCGGCTGCCCGCCAGCAGCTGGAAGCGCTGGGGTATATTCATTGAGTGCTTTACAGGTGCGGCGCTAGATTTCGCAGACCGACTCACCGAAGGAAGTGCCCAGATCTCGGGCGGCGCGGATAAGGTCGGAGCTCATGGGAACCCGCTTCAGCTGGGAGACCGCTTCCTCCAGGGGCACGGAAACGATGTTGGGGGGTGCCAGCGCCACCATGCGACCCCAGCCGCCCTCCTGCGCAAGGCGCACCGCCGCAGAGCCGAATCTCGTACCAAGCACCCGGTCGAAGCTCGTCGGTTGCCCGCCGCGCTGAAGGTGCCCCAGGACCAGGGCCCGGCACTCCTGCTTCGTGCGCTGTTGGATCTGCTCCGCCACCAGCTCGCCTATGCCGCCCAGCCTGCCCTCGTATCCTTCCCCGGCCTTCTCGCGGAAGACCTTCATGCCACCAACCGGCGTGGCGCCCTCCGCCGCCACCACGATGCTGAAGGCTCGCCCGCGCCGGTTCCGTTCGCGGATCTTTGCCACCACCATTTCGATGTCGAAGGGAATCTCCGGTATCAGAATGACGTCGGCGCCGCCCGCCACCCCTGCCTGCAGCGCGATCCAACCGACGTTTCTTCCCATCACCTCCAGCACCATGACGCGACGATGACTGGAGGCGGTGGTGTGAAGGCGATCCAGGGCTTCGGTCACCACGCTGACAGCGGTATCGAAGCCAAAGGTTACGACCGTTCCCGACAGATCGTTGTCGATGGTCTTGGGTACTCCGACGATGGGAAGCCCCTTACGGAATAGTCCGAGGGCGATGGACAGCGTTCCATCGCCCCCCACCACCACCAGTCCATCGAGCTTCAAAGCACGGAAATTCCTGACCACTTCATCGGAGCGATCTCGGTAGGAGATGCCGCTCGCGGTTTTCACCGGAAACCGGAAAGGATGCCCCCGGTTGCTGGTCCCGAGGATGGTACCGCCGGTGTGCAGGATTCCCCGAACATCCTTGGGCCTCAGAAGTCTCGTCTTCTTCGTTTGCAGGAGCCCGCCGAAGCTTTCTTCGATGCCCAGCACTTCCCAGCCGAAGTTGTGGGCGGTCCGGAAGACGGCTCGGATCACCGCATTCAATCCGGCGCAGTCTCCCCCGCCGGTCAAAATACCGATTCTTTTCCTTGCCGCCACTTCCCGGAACCGACCGCTATCGATAGAACTCGAGAATGGCCCGCGCCACCCGCTCGACCTGAGCCTCGGTGAGCTCCGGGTAAAGAGGCAGGGAAAGGATCTCGCCGGCCGCTCGTTCGGCTTCCGGACACGATCCCACCCCCTGACCCAGGCCCTGATAAGCCGGTTGGAGATGCGCGGGGACCGGGTAGTGAATGAGCGTTTCCACCCCGGCCTCCGACAAAGCCTCTCGCAACCGATCCCGCTCCGGCGCTCGCGCCACCAGCAAGTGGGCGGCGGTTTCCGCGTCCGGCAGAAGGTCGACCCAGACCAGCGGAGCTTCCGCCAGTAGCTGGCCATAGAGCGCGGCGAGAGCTCGTCGCCTCGCGTTCCAAGTGAAAAGGTGCGGGAGCTTGGCCCGCAGTATCGCCGCCTGGAGCTCGTCCAGGCGACTGTTGAAGCCGATCTCCCGATGGATGTAGCGATTTTCTTGTCCGCCGTTTCTCAGCCGTCGCAGACGATTCGCCATGGCTGCGTCGTTGGTTGCGACCATTCCTCCGTCCCCCAACGCACCGAGATTCTTAGTGGGATAAAAACTGAAGCAGCCCGCTTTGCCCCAACCTCCGAGAGGACGATCCGCCAACTTGGCGCCGTGTGCCTGGCAGGCGTCTTCAACGACCGCAAGACCGTTCTCCCCGGCGAGCCTCAGGAGAGCCGGCATCTGGCAAGGGTTCCCGTAGAGATGCACCGGAAGGAGTGCCTTGGTACGCGCAGTCATCCGTTTCGCCACCGACTCGGGCGAGAGATTCAGGCTCCTTCCATCGACATCGGCGAAGACCGGTCGTGCTCCGCATCGGCTGATGGCGAGTGCGGTGAAGGTGGCGGTCAGGGGAGTGGTAATGACCTCGTCGCCCGGACCGACGCCCAGCGCCCAAAGGGAAAGCGTGAGGGCATCGGTCCCCGAGGCTACCCCGACGGCATGGGCCGTCCCCACCACCGATGCGAACTCCTCCTCGAAGGCTTCCACTTCGGGGCCCAAAATGAACCATCCGCTCTCCATGACCCGCCCCACCGCATTCCGGATCTCTGCCGCCAGGCCCTGGTGTTGGGCGGTCAGACTGACAAAAGGGACGGCTGGCTCGGCCACTTAACCAAGATAATGATCGATGTTGCGTCGATAGTATTCGACGGTTCGGGAAAGACCCTCGCGAAGGCTCACTTGGGGCTCCCAGCCGAACTCCTTGTGGATCTTGCCGTAGTCGTTATAGAAGTCGCCTATGTCGATACGCTTGCGGTCTTCCGGAAAAGGGACTTTCCTGAAGCCGCCTCCTCCGCCCGCCACATCGAGCAGCGTCTCTATGAACTCGAGCAGCGTTACCGGAGGGCTCGCCCCCAGGTTGTAGACCTCCCCCACCGCCTTATCCGAGATGGCGACCCTCAAGAAGGCATCTACCACGTCGTCGACGTAATTGAAGTCTCGCTTCTGGGTCCCGTCGCCGAAGAGCTGGATCTGCTCTCCCCGAACCGCCTGCCGGATGAACCAACTCGCGAATCCCTGTCGGTTGTGCTTGACCAGCTGTCGCGGACCGTAGGTGTTGGTCAAGCGAAGCGAGGTCGTTCGAAGGCCGTAGACCTGATGGTAGAGCCGGTGATACATCTCACCGCTCGCCTTGTTCACACCGTTGACGTCGGTGGGCTGCACCGGATGGGACTCGTCGGCAGGAAGCCGAACGGGCCGGCCGTAAATCTGCCGCGTGCTGGCGTAGAGGATTCGAACCGTGTCATTGCCCTTGCGACAGGCTTCCAGAATCGAGAGTTGGCTGCGGCAGTTGATCTCCAGATCGGTCTCCGGATCCTGCATGCTATCGATGTGGCTCACTTGACCCGCCAGGTTGAAGAGAAAATCCTGGTGCTGCAAGAGGTACTGCATCCCGTTCACGTCGCGAACGTCGGCGATATTGATCCGGAGCTTGGGCTCCAGGCCCTTGACGTTGTAGAGATTTCCCCCGTAGCCAGGGATCAAGGAGTCGACCAGCAACACGTCTGCTCCCAGATCGACCAGGCGCCGGGCCAGATTGCTCCCGATGAAGCCCAGACCGCCGGTGATCAGGACGCTCTTACCGGAGAGTATTTCACGATAGCGCTCTTCCATGTCCGTTAAGCCGAGGGTCGGTGTCCGTGGAAAGCCAGGAAGGGTCTAGGATACCAAGCTCTGCCCATCCCGAGCGGACTCCTCTGTCGAGGCCGGGGCAGAACGTGGCCTGAGATGGACCCGACGTATGACCAAGTCGACCCAGAGCCGAATGAGATCGTACAGGGTTCGGCCGACACGACGGAAATTAAAGAACTGACTCTTTCCGTAGGCGCGGTGGTAATGGTGGACTGGGACTTCCAGGATTCGGAAGCCGGCGTCCTGCACTTTTTTCATCAACTCGACGCAGATCACACCACTCGATTTGGTGAGCTCGACGCGGTCTAAGATGCTCTTCCGAAAAAGACGGAAATCGCAATCCACGTCACGCAACCGAAGTCCGAAGGCGAGTCGCACCGTCCAGTGATAGATCCTTCCGATGAGGACGCGATGCAGGGGATCGGATCGCCCCATCTTGTAGCCGTTGACGAAATCCACCCCTTCATCCATGCGCTCCATCAAAGCCCTCAGCTCGCGAGGATCGTACTGTGCGTCCCCGTCGGTATAGAAGATGAGGTCCTTGGACGCGGAGGCGAAACCCGTCCGCAGAGCGCCTCCATAGCCACGATTCTTCGTGTGGTGCACGACGCGCAGCTCGGGAATGATGCGCTCTAACTCCCCCAGCACTTCCGCGGTGTGATCCCGGCTTCCATCGTTCACCACTAGGATCTCAAAATCATGGGTCAACTGGCGGGCCGCTATCCGCGCTGCCACCACCATGCTGGCGATGGTGCCGGCGTCGTTGTAGGCGGGGAAGAAAATCGAGATGGCTGGCTGGGTCACGGTGTGGAATTCCTTGTCCACCAAAGCTTTTTGCGAACTTTGCCGGCGGGAGGAGGCTACCATACGGGTCCCGGGATGTCAATGTGAGCTAAGGAGTTCCGCTTGTGAGTTGAGCCGCCGGAGGGGGCTATGCTAGTGTCCAGAGTCCTTCGGACGGCTCCTCATGCCGGCAACGCTCTACGTGGTGGCCACCCCCATCGGGAACTTGAGCGACATTTCTCTCCGTGCCTTGGATGTGCTCCAATCGGTCTCCGTGATCGCCTGTGAGGACACGCGCACCACCCGGCGACTGCTCCTCCGTCACGGGATCAAGACCCGTACCATCAGCTATCACGAGCACAACGAGGGCGCGCGCGCTCCACAACTGGCGATGCGGTTGAAGGAGGGTGAAGATATCGCCCTCGTCTCCGACGCCGGAACGCCGGGCATCTCCGATCCTGGGTTTCGCTTGGTGGCGGCGGCACGAGACATGGGCATTCCGGTACGCTCGGTGCCGGGTCCGAGCGCTGCCCTCGCCGCCCTCTCCGTCTCCGGTCTGCCCACCTCGAGCTTCTGTTTCTATGGTTTTCTACCCCGGCGCGGATCGGCGCGCGACCGGGCCATCGCATCACTGGCTGCGGTAGCGCACACCATCCTCCTTTTCGAGTCGGCCCGGCGGACGGCCACGCTTCTTAGCGAGCTCTCCCAGCAACTGGGACCGCGGCCAGCCTTCGTCGCTCGCGAGATGACCAAGGTCCACGAAGAGCACCGCACCGGAACCCTCTCCGAGCTGGCGGATTGGGCTCGGCGCACCCCCCTCAAGGGGGAGCTGACTCTCGTCATCGGAGGCGCCGGGCCACCGATCGCTTCCGTCCCGACTCCCGACGAACTGGAGAAGCGCTTCAGGGCGCTCACCGCACAGGGGCTCAAACGGAAAGAGGCGGTCAAAATCTTGGCCAGGGAAAGCGGAGTCCCCTCCCGACTTCTCTATCGCCGGCTGCTCGACCTGGAAGCGGAATGACCCCCATCGGTCTGGCAGGTTCGGACCGGCGGCTGTTTGACCGTCCCTGGCCCTCCGCCTATAATCAAGGGCTGTCTTCTATACGACACGCCCAATCGAGATATTGAACTCTGTCGGGCTATCCCGGCATCGTCTCCGCGTGCCCCCACTGCGGGGCCAAAGGCAGATTCTTAGGAGGATCCATGGCGAAGAAAGCCACCGCTCGCACCAAGAGCGCGCCCATTTCACGCAAGAAGCTGGCTCGGAAATCGAGTGAAAGACCCGAGGGCTACAACAAAGCCATCGAGGCATTCGAAAAAGCCTTGAAGGCACTGCACAAAGGTGATGTGGAACGCGCCCGGAGCCAATTCGATGCCATCGTGACCGAGTTCCGCGAGGAGCCGGAGGTTGTCGATCGCGCCCTGGCCTACAGAGCCGCTTGCGACCGGCAGCGCAAGAGCTCCTTCTCACCTCGCACTTTCGAGGAGGCCGTTGCCTACGGTGTCTTCTGTCACAACCGGGGCGACTACGACCGAGCCATCAAGTATCTGTCCAAAGCAATCGACATGGAACCCAATAGCGACCATGCCCACTACTGTCTGGCGGCCGCCTATTCCCGCCACGGAGACAGTCAGGACGCGACCCGACATCTCAAGCAGGCGGTTACCGGTAACCCGTACAACCGCGTTCTAGCCAAGGCGGATGCGGACTTCGCCGCCTTGCGGGCCGAAACGGAAGTCGCCCAATTGCTGACATCGCCCGATTAGCCTGACTGAGCCCGACTGAGGAGGCAGCGTGATCTATGGACTCCGCGTGGTGGCGATCGGAGGGGGTACCGGGCTTGCCGCTCTCCTAGCCGGGCTCAAGCACTTCGTGCACGCGCCTCGATCCGGAGCGCAACCCGGAGATGCCGTCTACTTCGCCGATCTGGCGGCCTTGGTAACCGTGACCGACGATGGCGGCAGCTCGGGTCGGTTGCGTGACGAGCTCCAGATGCTGCCGCCGGGAGACATCCGCAACTGCCTTCTCGCGCTTTCCAGCGACGAGTCGCTGCTGTCGTCCCTTTTCCAGTACCGGTTCAAAGGAGACGGCGATCTGGGAGGACACAACTTCGGCAACATCTTCTTGGCCGCGCTGACCTCGGTGACCGGCGACTTTTATGCGGCGGTGCGAGCCGCCTCTCACGTCCTCGCCATCGAGGGAAGGATCTTCCCCTCCACCACCCAGAGCGTCTCTCTGCTGGCCGAGCTGGACGACGGCAGCCTGGTGCGGGGAGAGACGCGCATCAGTGGCTCGACGAGACCGATCCGGCGCATCTCTCTGGATCCGCCGGACTGCCCTCCCCTCGAGGACTCCCTGGCCGCCCTGCGAGAAGCGGATCTCATCCTCCTGGGGCCGGGCTCGCTTTACACGAGTCTCATCCCCAACCTTCTCGTCCCGGGAGTGGCCGAAGCCATCTCCCGTTCCAAGGCGGTGGTCGTCTATCTTTGCAACGTCATGACCCAACCGGGGGAAACCACGGGTTACGGACTGACGGAGCACGTGGAGGCCCTGCTGAGACATTGCCCCGGGCTCCGCCTCTCTTTCATTCTCGCCAACGGATCTCCGGTCCCGGAAGCCACTCTAACGCGTTATCGATCGGAGGGCGCCGAACAGGTCGCCATCCCACCCGCCGGCGAGAAGGTGCTCCCCTGTCCCGTTCTGGTGGAGGATCTGTTGGGCTCGGGAGAGCCGCTCCGACACGACGGCGTGAAGACGGCGGGAGTCCTCCAATCGCTTTTTCACCGTGCCCGCCTCGCGGCCTCGGCCTCCTGGTAGCCGGCAGCCGCCTCAGGCCAATCGTGTTAATCTAGATCTCACAGAATGCCGTCGCAGCTTACCCTGGTTCTGTGGGCCGGGTCCGGTCAGATCTTCCAGAAGGATCTCTTCGGCCGGCCGCTGTGGCAGCGCACCCGCGAGGCTGCCCAGCCCCTTGGGCCGGCACGCACGCTTCTGGTGCTCAACAAGACCAGCCGCATCCCACCCCATTCACTGGAAGGAGTCCAGCCGGTGCCCCGGGCCCGGTTGTGGGAGTCCATCGCTCAACTGCAAGGACGGTTGCTTCTCCTTCCCGCCGACATGCCCTGTATCGGCGCCAGCAGCTTGAGGCGCCTATTGGCCGCTTCCCGATCCGGAGCCAGTCGCCTACTCGCCCCGGATCAGGAAAGACCCACTTCGGTCTTGTGCTGCGCCGCGGCCCGCTTGAAGACAGAGCAGCGCGCCTTAAGGAACGGTCTCGAGACTCTCGGCCGCGACTGGGAAGGTTTCAAGACGGTTCGGGCGGAGTCGGAAGAGCTCCTGCGGGTGAGGAGCGCCGCCGATTGGGCCCGGGCGGTCCAGATTCTTCGTCGCCGAACCTGCCAGAGACTCGTCGCTCGCGGAGTGCTCCTCGACGATCCCGATACCGCCCAAGTGGATCCCGACGTGACGGTCGGGCGGGGAACCCGAATCCGCAGTTGGGTGGTGATCGAGGGGGCGAGCCGCATTGGAGCTCACTGTGACATCGGCAGCTTTACCCACATCGTCGATTCCGTGGTGGGCTCTCACACGGTGCTCCTCGATCATTGTTACATCCGCGGGAGCCACATCGGTCGCCGCGCCCAAGTCGGCCCCTTCGCTCATCTCCGCCCCCAGTCGACACTCGGCAACGACAGCAAAGTGGGGAACTTCGTGGAGATGAAGAAGTCGGTCCTGGGCGCCGGCAGTAAGGCCCCCCATCTCAGTTATCTCGGGGACGCTCGGATTGGGCGAAAGGTGAACGTGGGCGCCGGCACCATCACCTGCAACTACGACGGGAGCGCCAAGCACCAGACGGTGATAGAAGACGGCGCCTTCATCGGCAGCGACGTGCAGCTGGTGGCCCCGGTGCGGATCGGTCGAGGTGCCTACGTGGCGGCAGGCTCTTCCATCGTGGAAGACGTTCCCGCCGGATCCCTGGCCATCGCTCGCGCCCGTCAAGTCGTGAAAATGGGGTATGCCCGCCGCCGCAGAACGAAGAAGAGAAAGTCGTAGAACATCATGTGCGGAATCATTGGCTACGTCGGACCCAAGCCCACGGTTGAAATCCTCATCGATGGGCTCAAACGCCTCGAGTATCGAGGCTACGACTCCGCGGGCCTGGCGGTGGTGCGCGACGGCACTCTCCGCGTCCTCCGCTCCCAAGGGAAGCTCAGCAACCTGGAGCGCCAGCTCTCCGGCGCCGAGCTGGATGGGAGCTACGGACTCGGCCACACTCGCTGGGCGACCCACGGCCGTCCCAATGAGGAGAACGCACATCCTCACCGCGACTGTACCGGATCGCTCGTCGTCGTCCACAATGGCATCGTGGAAAACTACTTGGACCTCAAGGGGCGACTCTCCTCGGAGGGCCACCGCTTCGTCACCGAGACCGACACCGAGGTCATCGCCCACTTGTTGGAGAAACATTGGAAGACCAATTTGGAGCAAGCCGTCTTCGATGCCCTGAAAGAGCTGAAGGGTGTCTACGCTTTCGCGGCCCTTTCCGCAAAGGATCCCGATAAGCTCGTTGCCGCTCGTAACGGTCCTCCTCTCGTGGTAGGACTCGGGGAAGATGAGACGGAGGCCTTCATCGCCTCCGACGTTCCCGCCTTCTTGTCGCACAGCCGCAATGCCGTCTTCCTCGACGACGGGGAGGTAGCGGTGATTCGCCCCGGGAAACTAAGCCTGTTCGATCGCGAGGGCCGCCCGCGGGACCGTGCGCCCACCCGAATCACCTGGGACCCGGTCCAGGTGGAGAAGCAGGGCTTCAAGCACTTCATGTTGAAGGAAATTCACGAGCAGCCGCGAACCATCCGGGACACGCTGCTGGGACGCTACTCCCTGGACTCGGGGACCGTACACCTAAAGGAACTAGGCTTGGACGCGGGCTTCATCCAGGGACTCCAGAAGATCACCCTCATCGCCTGCGGCACCAGCTGGCATGCCGCGCTGGTCGGCAAGTTTCTCATGGAGGCGAGCGTCCGCCTGCCCGTACAAGTCGACGTCGCCTCGGAGTTCCGATACCGAACCCTGGTTCTCGGGAAAGAGGACCTGGTGGTGGGAATCAGCCAATCCGGGGAGACGGCCGATACCCTGGCCGCGCTTCGCGCCGCGGGGGAGACTGGTGCCACCACCCTCGCCATCTGCAACGTCATGGGGAGCATGATCACCCGCATCACCAACGCCACCCTATACACCCACGCCGGTCCGGAAATCGGAGTCGCCTCCACCAAGTCCTTCGCCGCGCAGCTGGTCGCCCTCCATCTACTCGCCCTTTACTTGGCTCAGGTCCGGGGACGGCTCTTCCCGGAGGAAGGGCGCCGCAGCCTGAGCGAGCTGGCCCGCGCCGCACATTTGCTGGAGCAAGTGCTCCCTCTGGCACCCGCCATCGAGGCCATCGCCCGGGATTTCTACACGGCCTCGAACTTCCTTTATCTGGGTCGGGGAGCCCTCTACCCGATCGCGCTCGAGGGCGCGCTCAAGCTCAAGGAGCTTTCCTACATTCACGCCGAGGGATACCCCGCCGGAGAGATGAAGCATGGCCCCATCGCACTCATCGACGAGCGCATGCCGGTGGTGGCGCTGGCGCCTTCCGATTCCCTCTTCGACAAGATGGCCAACAATATTCAAGAGGCCAAGGCGCGCGGGGCACGCATCATCGCCTTCGGCTCGGAAGGCGAGTCCCGGCTGAAGCAGATCCTGGACGAGGACTCCGATCGGTTGATCCAGCTTCCACCTCACCCCGAGGCCATCTCGCCCCTGGTGGCAGTGGTGCCGCTTCAACTTCTCGCCTACTACATCGCCGTCGCCCGAGGTTGTGACGTCGACCAACCGCGCAATCTGGCGAAGTCGGTGACTGTTGAATAGGTCGACGGGCTCCGCCTCAAAAGGCCCTGACGACATCCTCTCCGAGCTCAATTCCGGGCAGCGAGCAGCCGTCACCGCCCCCGAGGGGCCGGTGCTGGTCCTGGCGGGTGCCGGCAGCGGGAAGACTCGGGCCATTGCTCATCGCATCGCCTTCTTGATTCGGGAAAGAGGCGCCCCGCCCTGGACGATCCTGGCCGTCACGTTCACCAACAAGGCGGCGGGAGAGATGCGGGCTCGGATCGACGCTCTGGTCGGAGCAACCGCTTCCGACCTTTGGGTCTCCACGTTCCACGCTCTCGGAGTGAGACTCCTCCGACGGTTCGGACCCGATATCGGACTCCCCTCGGGGTTCATGGTGTACGACGAGCAGGACCGTCGGGCCCTCCTGCGTCGCGTTCTTCAGGAGCTCGGTGTCACCGAGCGCGAATACCCGTTGCCGCGGCTCGCCGCCGCCGTCTCTCAGAGAAAGAACGCCGCCTTCGGCGGAGAAGATGCGCCCCGCTGGTGGAGGGAACGTGACCGAGTGATTCTGGATCGCGTGCTCGAGCGCTACCACGGTCTTCTCCAGGCGGACAGGGCCGTCGACTTCGACGATCTCCTCATCCGCTCCGTCGAGCTTCTGGAATGCTCGGACAAGGCAAGGGCCTTCGCGGAGCGCCGATTCCGCCACCTCCTGGTCGATGAGTACCAGGATACCAACCGAGTTCAATACCGGCTCATGAGACTTCTCGCTCCCCACCGGAACATTTTCGTGGTAGGCGACGAGGATCAGTCCATCTATAATTTTCGCGGAGCCGATCTGCGAAACATCCTCGAGTTCGAAAAGGATTTCCCGACCGCCCAGTTGGTGAAGCTGGAAGACAACTACCGCTCCACCAGCTCCATTCTCGACGCCGCCGCCACTCTTATCGCCCATAACGAAGAACGAAAGGGCAAGACGCTCGTCGCCCAAAGGGGCGCCGGTGAGAAACCCACGGTATATGCCGCCGCCTCCGATAGCGGCGAGTGCGTCTTCGTTGCGGATCGGATCGAGTCTCTGCGGAAGCAGTCGCCTGGCACCCGCATCGCCGTACTGTTCCGGACTCACGCGCAGACGAGACTCTTCGAGGAAGAGTTCGTGCGGCGCGGCATCCCTCACGTCTTGGTGGGGGGCCAGCGATTCTACGACCGGCGAGAAGTGAAGGATGCTCTTTCTTATTTGCGGCTGGTCTTGAACCCCCACGACAATGCGAGCTTCCCGCGAGCCATCGGCTCACCTCCGCGCGGCTTCGGCGGGGCAACTCTGGCGATGACCCAACAGACCGCCACCGAACGCGGCCTCTCTTTTTGGGATGCGGCCGCTCAACTGGCCGAGGAGAATGCCATCCCCGCCCGCGCCAGCCAGGGATTCGAGTCCTTCCGCAGGCTCCGAGAGTCGCTGGCCGATCTGGTAGGCAAGACCACTCTCGGGGAGCTCGTGCAGAAGGCAATCGAGGAGAGCGGCCTCACCGGTTCCCTGGGGAGAGAGAACACGGTGGAAGCGGAAGCCCGGCTCGAGAATCTGCGCCAGTTGGTGACCGCCGCCACCGATTACCAGGAGAGGGAGGGCGAGCCCTCCTTGGCCGGCTTCTTGGACGCCGTCAGCTTGCTGACCGATCTCGACACGGTCAAGGAAGAGGCACCCTGCCTCCTCATGACCCTCCATAGCGCCAAGGGGCTGGAGTTCGATGCGGTCTTTCTCACCGGCCTCGAGGAGGGACTCTTCCCCCACTTCCGCTCCGCCGGCGACCGCCGTGCGATGGAAGAGGAGCGCCGCCTCTGCTACGTGGGCATGACGCGGGCTCGGACTCTATTGGTTCTCACCTATGCTCTCAGCCGAAGATCTGCACTAGAGAAGGAAGGCCGTACTCCGTCTCGCTTCCTGGACGAGATTTCTCCCCAGCTCCTACACCAAGACCCCTCCGCCGAACCGTCCTCCCTTGCCCGGACCCCGGGGCATTTCTTTCCGGGCACGGTGGTGAGACACCCGCGCTTTGGAGAAGGAACCATCGTGGAAGCCGAGCCTCCGGGAAGCGAGCAGAAGATCACGGTGCTTTTCCGCGGCGCCGGCCGTAAGAAGCTGGTCGCCCGTTTCGCCCATCTCGAAGTCGTGAAGGGTGGTCGGCCGCAAAAGCCGTCGCACCCTCGGCGTCCTTACCCGGTCCGGACCCCCGGCCCGTTGGACTAGCAGGCCGAGGAATGCCCGCTCTAACTCACGGGCGCCCACTTCCCCAGTGAATCCCTTCGCCCAGCTCCCCCTCGGCCTCGGCCAACTTCCGCTGATTCTCCTGGTCGCGAATTCGGACCAGCAACTCGGTCATGTCGGGATCGCCCGGAAACTCCTCGGCTGCTGCGGTCAGGCAAGTCCGAGCTTCCTCGTACCGGCCTAGCTCGGCAAGCGCTTCGGCTCGCATCTGGTAGGCCTTGCGGCGAAAAGCGGGATCCTCGGTCATTCCGAGAAGAGCCAGCAAGCTTCCGAGGGCTTCGTCGCTCCGACCCGCCAGTCGTTGGATGTGGGCCAACCGGAGATAGGCGCCGAACGATTCCTGGTCTTGGGGGAAGTCCTCGATGACCCGGCGGTAGGCCTCCGCCGCACCTTCCATGTCGTCGGTGGTGTATCGGGAGTCCGCGATGTCCAAGAGGAGGGACTTCCGCTGCTCGGGATCGGTCTCTTCCAAAAGGAGGAGCTCGTACTCCCGGATCGCCTTTTCTGGCTCCCCTAGGTCCTCCGAATACATGCGCGCCAACAGACGGCGTGCATCTCGCGCCACCGCGCTGTCCGGGTAGGAAAGCAGGATCTTGCGAAAAGTAGAGCGGGCGGAGTCCACGTCTCTTCGCTGCAGATAGTGGATGAGCGCTACTTCGTAGAGGGCCTGAGCGGCCTCCGGGGTCCCGGGAGCTTGAATGGTGACCTCGGTGTACCGCTCGAGCGCTTCCCCATACCGACCCCGACCGAGCGCTTCGCGTGCTGCGGTGAGCTCGTCGGACCCTGGCGACGAACAGGCGACCCCCACGCCGATCAAGACACCGGCGAGAGAGTAGAGAAGACTGGTCCGGGCGGTCATGGCTCCTGCTCGTGCGCCGGCCGCCTCGAGGGCCGGCCGAGGGACGGGGGGTATTCTATCGCGGCGGGAGCACGGTCGGTCAACTCGTCGCGTCGTCGTTCTTGGCGGGGTCGCCTTCTTCTTCCTGTTTTTCCGCGAGTTTC